>WNGN01005634.1_pt1 | contig 16293 bp, 17 predicted proteins | sample 5400561 | NCBI WGS metagenome assembly WNGN01 (sample SAMN13153379, study PRJNA577476) | soil metagenome | isolation source: 115 cm soil or saprolite under Garry oak tree replicate 2 | place: USA:California | collected 2016-06-15
GGATACAAGCAGCGTCCTGACCATCGCCTCACGACGAAGCCCGCGGGCGTGCGCGTGCAGGTGAAGCTCGACGGTGAGCTCATCGCCGACACCCGGGATGCGGTCGAGATGAAGGAAGGCGACTACCCGGTCGTCTACTACTTCCCGCGCAAGGACGTGAAGATGGACCGGCTCGTCCGCTCGAGCCACGAAACCTACTGCCCTTTCAAGGGCACGGCGTCGTATTACTCTTTCAAGAACCGTGCGGAGAACGCGGTCTGGACGTACGAGAAGCCCTACGACGAGATGAGCGTGATCAAGGAGCGGCTCGCGTTCTACCCCGACAAGGTCGATTCGATCACCACGGCTGAATGAGCGAAGTCATTGAGCGACGGAAGTCGCCTCGACGTTTCAAATACTTAGCAACGCAGTAGAAAAGATCGCCGGCCCTGTCGATTTCGCGCGGCCTCGTTCGTCGTACAGGTAGAGCGAGGCTTTGCATCCGGCCGCGAGCGTCCGGAGGCCCGGCTCCCAACCCAATGGAGAAATTTCTATGCGATTCATGGTGATGGTCAAAGCAACCAAGGACTCGGAGGCGGGAGTTCTGCCCGACGAGAAGATTCTCGCCGCAATGGGGAAGTTCAACGAAGAGCTGGTGAAAGCCGGTGTGATGCTCGCGGGCGAGGGGCTCCAGGCGAGCTCGAAGGGCGCGCGCGTCAGGTTCAAAGGCAGCAAGCGGACCGTGATTGACGGGCCCTTCGCCGAAACGAAAGAGTTGATCGCCGGTTTCTGGCTGTGGCACGTGAAGTCCAAGGAAGAGGCGATCGAATGGGTCAAGCGCTGCCCCAATCCCTTCAGCGGGGAGTCCGAGATCGAGATTCGCCAGGTGTTCGAGGCCGAGGACTTCGGCGCCGAATTCACTCCCGAACTCAGGGAGCAGGAGGAGCGCCTGCGCGCGCAGTTGGCCGCGAAGAAGAAGTAGTCGCGTCGCGCTCCGGCTCAGCGCCGACGGATTCACGATGGAGTGATGGGTCGCAGTGACCGCATCCGCCACCCATAGCGCGATCGACGCGGTCTGGAGGATCGAGTCGGCCAAGGTCATCGCCGGCCTCGCGCGTAGGGTGCGCGACGTCGGGCTCGCCGAGGAGCTCGCGCAGGACGCTCTCGTCGCCGCGCTCGAGACCTGGCCCGGGACGGGCGTGCCGGACAAGCCGGGCGCCTGGCTGATGGCGACAGCGAAGAACCGCGCGCTCGATCATTTCCGCCGCGGCAAGCTCCTCGAGCGCAAGCACGAAGAGCTCGCCGGCGAGATGGAGCTCGAGCAGGAGATGGCGGCGGCGGACCTCGAAGCCGCCTTGGTGGACCATATGGACGACGATATCGGCGACGATCTCCTGCGTCTCGTGTTCGTCGCCTGCCACCCGGTGCTCTCGACCGAAGCGCGCGCCGCGCTCACGCTGCGCCTGCTCTGCGGCTTGACGACCGACGAGATCGCGCGCGACTTCCTCGTCCCGGAGCCGACCATCGCGCAGCGCATCGTCCGCGCGAAGCGCACGCTCGCCGAGACGCGCGTCCCCTTCGAGGTTCCGCGCAAGAACGAGCTCGCCGCGCGCCTCGCGTCGGTGCTCGAGGTCGTCTATCTAGTTTTCAACGAAGGCTACTCGGCGACCGCCGGCGAGGACTGGATGCGGCCCGCGCTCTGCGAGGAGGCGCTCCGTCTCGGCCGCATCCTCGTCGAGCTCGTCCCGAATGAGCCCGAGGTCCACGGCGTCGTCGCGTTGATGGAGATCCAGGCGTCGCGCTCGGGCGCGCGCGTCGGCCCGTCGGGAGAGCCGATCCTGCTTCTCGATCAGGACCGCGCGCGCTGGGATCACCTGCTCGTGCGCCGCGGCCTCGCGGCGCTGGCGCGTGCCGAGCAGCTCGGCGGCCGGCTGGGTCCCTACGCGCTCCAGGCCGCGATCGCCGCCTGTCACGCGCGAGCGCGCACCGCGCAAGAGACCGACTGGGTGCGCATCGCGGCGCTCTACGATGCGCTCGCCCAGATCGCGCCGTCCCCCGTCGTGGAGCTGAATCGCGCGGTCGCGGTCGCCATGGCCTTCGGTCCGGCCGAGGGCCTCGCGCTCGTCGATGCGCTCGACTCCGAGCCGGCTCTCAAGCACTACCATCTTTTGCCCGCGGTGCGCGGCGACCTCCTCGTGAAGCTCGGCCGTCTCGACGAGGCCCGCGCGGAATTCGAGCGCGCGGCCTCGCTCACGCGCAACGCGCGAGAGCGCAAGCTCCTCCTCGATCGCGCGGCCGCGTCGCACAAGTTCCGCGTCGTAAAGTAAGATGAGGTTTTCCTTCGGCTCGGGATGACAATCCGCCTGAGCGATGACCTCCCCAGCGCACACCTTCCACGCCGTCGCGTTCGTCGAGAACTTGCTTCTCAAGGAGCTCGCGCCTTCCTTTCCCGAGGCGAAGCGCACCCCGCACGAGCTCTGGTACACGACGCCCGCGGGGGGGACCGTCTTTGTCTATCCTTTCGGCGCGATGGTTTTCCACGACGTCCCGCCCGCGGAACGCGAGGCGCAGACGGCGCGCTTGCACGCCGCCCGGCCCGGGCTGACGAACGCGCTGGGCTCTGAAGAATCCTTCACGGTGCGCGAGGAGCCGGGCGCGCGCCCCGACGTTCAAAACGGCGTGCTGGTCGTCGACAAGCTCACCTTCGAAGGCGCGAGCGTCGTGGCAATGACCGTCGCGCAAAGCGCGGCCATGGATTATTACGATCGCATCGTCGACGAGATGTTCTCCAGGACCGACCGCCTGGTCGAGCGGCTGGAGAAGGCGGGCCGGGCGCCGTTCGCGACCCGGCCCTTGCACCGGTTCATCGGGACCGCCATCGGGACGCGCAACGAAGTCCTCTCCATCCTTCACATGCTGGACAAGCCCGACGCGGTCTGGGAGGACGCGACCGCCGACCGCATCTATCAAGAGCTGCGGGCGGAGTTCGATCTGTCCGACCGCTACCTGGCGCTCGAGCTGAAGCTGCGCAGCGTTCAGGAGGCGCTGGAGCTGGTGCTCGACGTAACCCGAGACTCGCGGCTGGTGCTGCTCGAGGCCTCCATCGTGCTCCTCATCATCATCGAGATCGTGCTGAGCTTCGTCCGGTGAAAATCGCCACCTGGAACGTCAACGGCATCCGCGCGCGCCAGGCGCAGCTTCGCGAGTGGCTGGAGCGCGACCGTCCCGACGTCGTGTGCATTCAGGAACTGAAGGCGGAGGCGGCGCAGATCCCCGAGCAGGTCAAGCTCGATGACTACCACGCCTACTGGCACGGCTTTCGCGCCTACTCCGGCGTGTCGCTTCACATCCGCAAGGGTCTGTTCGACGCCGAACCCGCGTTCAGCCACCCCGAGTTCGACATGGAATCGCGGATCGTTCAAGCCGAGCTCGGCAAGCTGGTCCTCGCCTCGGTGTACGTGCCCAACGGCGGCAAGGACTACGAGGCGAAGCTGGGCTTCATGATCAGGCTCGCGGCGTGGGCGAAGCAACTGCACCGGGAAGGGCGCGAGCTCGTTCTCTGCGGTGACATGAACGTCACCCGCACCGACATGGACGTGCATCCGAACGAGCGCAAGCCCGGCATCATCGGACAGCGGGAGGAGGAGCGCGGGCTCCTCGAGAGGCTCCTCGGCGATCGCTTGGTGGACGTCGGCCGCGCCCTGGACCCTGACAATCCGAACCTCTTCACGTGGTGGGCGCCCTGGCGCAACCTGCGGAGCCGCAACATCGGCTGGCGCCTGGATTACATCCTCGCTTCACCGACGATCGCGGAGCGCGCCGCGAGTTGCGTCGTTCTCGCCGACGTCGGAACGAGCGACCATGCGCCGGTGATGATGACCAGCGAGTAGATGCCTGGGTTGAGTCGTTCAGGCAGCCACGATCGTATCGACCTTGTCGGGATAGAAGGCGAGCAGTTCCTTGATGGCCGTCATCTCGTCGTACGGCTGCTCGTAGCTCCAGACGGCGTTCTCGGGGCCGTCCTTCAGCGAGTAGTACGACGCCTGGCCCTTGAACGGGCAAGAGGTCTCGTGGCTCGCGCGGACGAGCCGCTCCATCTTCACGTCCTTGCGCGGGATGTAGTAGATGACGGGCGCCACCACATGGCCGACATGGGTTTCCTCGAGCTGAATCGCATCCCTCGTGTCGGCGATGACCTCGCCCTTGAACTTGATTTGCACGCGCACACCCGCGGGCTTGGTCGTGATGCGATGCTTCGGATACTTCTTCCAGCCGGGACCGCTGTTGGTGCTCATGAAACTCTCCTGTCAGTCTTCCAGATCCCCAGCTCCCTGATCCCGATAGTACACTTCCTCCCCAAAGGGAAAAATGGCCCTTCCAGAACCGGAGCCGTAATCGCTGACACAAACTCTTACAATCAGAAACATCGAGTTCGCTTGATCGGATTCAACCGCCGGAGCAAGCTGTACGTTGAGTAAGCATGAGACATAACGAGACGCCTACCTTCGATTGTGACAGGAGGTGTTTATGAAAGCTCTCGTCAAACATGCCTTTCGGCAACTGCTTGCGCTGCTCGTTTTGGTGTCGGTCGCCTTTGCGCAGACTCCGCCTGTGCCGCGCAGGGCCGCGGCCACGCAGCAGGAGCTCGATCAGATGCTCGCGCCGATCGCGCTCTACCCCGATTCGCTGCTGTCGCAGATCTTCATGGCCTCCACTTATCCACTCGAGGTGGTCGAGGCGGCGCGCTGGTCGAAGGCGAATCTCGGTCTGACGGGACAGCAGGCGGTCGAGGCGGTCGGGGAGAGAGATTGGGACGCGAGCGTCAAGTCGCTCGCCGCGTTCCCGCAGGTCCTCGCGATGATGGACCAGCAGCTCGAGTGGACCGCGCGGCTCGGCGACGTTTTCATCGCGCAGGAACCGCAGGTGATGGAAACGGTTCAGAGCCTGCGGCAGAAGGCGTATGCCGCAGGCAATCTGAGATCGACGGAGCAAGCCTACGTGGTCCAGCAGGGGGACGCCCTCGCCATCGAGCCGGCCACACCGGAAGTCGTCTACGTGCCGTACTACGATCCGCGCGTGGCGTACGGATCATGGTGGTGGCCGGCGTATCCGCCCGTCTATTGGGCGCCCTGGCCCGGCTATTACGTTTACCCGGGATTCGCTTTCGCCTGGGGTGGCGGCATCCGGGTGGGCTCGGGATTTTTCTTCAGCTCCTGCGACTGGCGGGCGCGCCACGTCACCATCGTCAACGTCACCAACGTCGTCGTGAATCGCCAGGTAGTGGTCAACCGGCCCGGGCTCGCGAGGACCGCGCCGGCCGTATGGCAGCACGATCCCGTGCACCGTCGGGGCGTGCCGTATCACATCGCCTCCGTGCAGCAGCGATTCGGTCCCACCACGCAGGTCGGCCAGCGGCGCGATTTCCAGTGGCAAGCGCCGCTCGCCCCCGCAACCCGCAACAGCTCGCTGAACCGGCCCGAGGTGCACGGCGCCCATCCCCGTGCGAACGCGCCCGGAATGGACGTGCGCTCGAATCCGCGCAGGCCGGACGATGGGCGCGCCGGCCGCCCCGACGGGCGAAGCTTCTCGGCCAATCCCGCCGCCGTTCGAGGCGACGCACGCCCACAATTCCCCGTGAGCCGCCCGCCCGTCGCCGGTCAAATTCCGCAGGCGCAGGGCTTCGCCCCCCACGCGCAGGGGGGAAACCGCCCCGCGCCTTCCGCACCGAGAGCCCACGGCGAAGGGCACAACCGCTAGATCGCGCCGGCCGCAGACTCAGCCCAGCGCCGTGATCTTGGCGAGGAGATCGCTCTCGTCGACCGGCTTCACCACGTAGTTCGTAGCGCCCTGCCGCAGGCCCCATAGCCGGTCGGTTTCGTGGCTCTTGCTGGTGCAGAGAATCACCGGAATGTGCTTGGTCGCCTCGTCGTGCGTGATGAGACGCGTCAGCTCGAAACCGCTCATATCGGGCATCACGACGTCCAACAGGATGAGGTCCGGTTTTTCGGCTTTAGCTTTGTCGAAGGCTTCTTTGGCGGTCTCGGCCAAGAGGCAGCGGTAGCCGTGCTTTGCCAGCATCTGGAAGAGAACGTGGCGGGCGGTGGACGAATCATCGGCTATGAGGATCTTCCTAACGGGCATTGCGAGCTTCCTTCCTCGATCGCCTTGGGCCTGGAGTCTACACAGCGCACTCAGCTCCAGTCAAAGCTATGCTCCGCGCCGCTTCGGGTCCTCCAACGCCGCCCGCACCGCTTCGATGCGCTTGCGGTTGACGCCCATGTCTCCGCGGCCCACGCGCGACGCCGAGCGCACCTGGATCACGTTCGCCGCCGGGTCGTACCAGAACTCCACGTCGTCCACGTACTTCATCAGCTTGCTGGTGAACTGCGCGTACAGGTAGCCCGGTTCGCTTTTTATTACCTTGGCGCCGTCCATGCCCTCGACGATGGCCCTGATCCCGGCGAGCGTGACCGGACCGTCGAACTTCAGCGGCAGGGGTGCAATGTCGGCATAGTGCCGTTGCGGGTGATCGGGGTACAGCCCCGCTTGACTCGTGACGCTGTTCTCGGTCATGGATGGCGGTTTCAGCCTGCCGTCACGCACGCCCAGGTCGGTGGGCGCCGTGCCTTGCAAGAAGCCGAGCTGCCCGGCCGCAACGGCCACGACGATCAGCAGCAGGACCAAGATGACAAACCATTTGATGATCAGCATGAGTGAACTCCTATTCCCTGACTAATCGAACATCGCTCGCGGATTTTTTTGCAGCGCCGCCGTCGCGGATCTTCATGACTGATATGAAGCGGAGAAATGCCACTGGGTATCGTAGCAGCTATCGGAGTGCCGTCATGCCAGGCCTCCAAGCCCTTGAGTTACCTCGAAGGTCCGCAACCGGCCAAGAGCGGTCATTCAGGGAGTTCTACCTCTGGCGGCCGCCGACGGAGATCGATGATTGGGCGACGGCACGCCGCGTCACAGATTTCAGGTTTATCCACAAAATCTGTGCGTAGCCTGTGTATACCTTGCAGGCTTTCCGCCCGCCTTCTGCGAGAAACGCGGTGCGTGAACGGATTGCTCAAATCTTGTGCGCGATTTTCTAGATTGTCGCCTAGAAGCGACAATCGGAGGTTCTTAGCCCATTGGCGAGCTTCCCCGGAGATTAGGAATAGGTCGCCTTCGTCACATGTATACCAAAGCGAGTATACGGGCTGTGTCCGCAGCTCTGGGATCAGGCCTGACCACCTACGGAGAAAACCGATGCAGATTCCCACGAGATCGCTAAGCGTGCTGATACTGGTGCTGGTCGCGGCGTGCGGCACGTCCAGCCATCCAACTGACATGCCGGCCTCAAGCGGCGGCGGGATTATCCAGGGCAGCGTAATCGGCAGCGGATCGCAGATGCTAGTCGAGGTGCCGAGCAGCAGCGCCGCCACTACCACTGACGCAAACGGCGGCTTTCTCCTGGCCAACGTGCCAAAAGGCGCGACCGTCCTGCATTTCAGCGGCGGGGGCCAGAACGCAAGCTTGGCTACGGCGCCGGTAGTCTCGGGAGAGTTCCGACACCTGACGCTCAGTATTTCGGGCACCAGGGTCACCGAGCAAAGCGAGCAAACCGAGACCGAATTCGAAGGCACCGTCGACGCTATCGACGGCATGGTGCTCACGGTCGCGGGCCGCAAGGTGGCCGTGACCGACGCCACAACGATTAGGAAGGACGATGCTGCTGCCACCTTCGCCGACCTCATGCTAGGTACGCCGGTAGAGGTCGAGGGCACCCTGAACGCCGATGGCACCGTCACCGCCAGCGAAATCCGAATCGAGGACAGGGACGATGCCGACCGCGTCGCCTTCGTCGGTACGCTCACGCAGATAACTGGTAACACGCTAATCGTGGGCGCTGTGACGGTCAACGTCAGCTCTGCCACCGTGATCGTGAAGGGCGACACCACCCTCACGCTGGCCGACCTCATGGTCGGCGATCGCCTGGTGGTCCGCGGCACCGTCCAGGCCGACAAGAGCATCAACGCCACTCGCATCCGCGTGCTCGAGCGCGAGGACGAGCCCGAGGAGATGCATGTGGCCGGAAAGGTCACCGCGGTGGACGCCAACACCTTCATGATCGGCGACACCAAGATCACTACCGACGCCAAGACCGAGTTCGAGGGGAGTGGCTTCCAAAGTCTCGCCGATCTCAAGGTAGGGGACTTCGCCTTCGCCGAAGTCATCAAACAGGCCGACGGCTCGCTGCTGGCCAAAGAAGTGAGGAAATTCACGCCACCGCCTCCGAACTGACTACATCCACGCCGATCGGCGCCGCGTTGATGTTCGCGGGATAGTCGGCAAGAAGATTTCTCGCTGTCCCGGAAGCATCCGGGAGGTGGCCGCACATGCGCCGTCTCCTTCGTTATCACTTTGTCGCAACGTTCTGCTAGCGTGCCCCCGGACGCGGCTACGGCGTACTTGCCGCCAAAGTCCCGGAAGCCCGTCATCAGCTCGGTGTCGCCTCGCGACGACACTTGATCATCGCGCCCGGTGCATTTGGTCTGATCCGCTTCGCCCCGACCGACCGCCGCCACTGCCGGCGCGGATTTACGCGCGGCCGCTGGAGCTGCATGCGGGCTTGCGCATCGCTCAAATCGACGTGGTGCACGAGCTGCGCGAGGCCGGCTACCGCGAGGTGCCGAGCGAAGGCGACCCGGGCTGGTTCATCCGCGACAACGACTGGCTCGAGGTGGCGGTGCGGCCGTTCGTGTTCTGGGATGGAATGCAGCCAGCGAAGCGCGTCCGCGTCGCATTCGACAGCGGCACGGTCAAGGCGGTGCAGGACGCGGAAGGGCGGGACCTTCCGCTCTCGCGCCTTGAGCCTTTGGCGATCGGCGGCATCTACCCCGCGAACAACCAGGATCGCGTGCTCGTCAGGCTCTCCGAGGTGCCGAAGCACCTGGTGCAGGCGCTCATCGCGAACGAGGACCGTGCCTTCTACTCCCACCACGGGTTCGACCTGCGCGGAATCGCCCGGGCCGCCTTCTCCTTCGTCCGCGGGAGCGGGCTCCAGGGCGGCAGCACGCTCACGCAGCAGCTGGTGAAGAACTTCTTCCTCACTCCCGAGCGCACGCTCTCGCGCAAGGTCACCGAGCTCTTCATGGCGGTGCTGCTCGAGCTGCACTACGACAAGGAGGAGATCCTCGAGACCTATCTGAACGAGATCTACCTCGGCCAGGACCGCGACCGCGCCATCCACGGCGTCGGCCTCGCCTCGCTCTACTACTTCGGCAAGACGGTCGAGCACCTCACGCTCGCTGAGAGCGCGCTCCTCGTCGGCATGGTGAAGGGCCCGGCCGTCTACGACCCCTACCGCCACCCGCAGCGCGCGCTCGAGCGGAGGAACGTCGTGCTTCGCGAGACGAAGGAGAGGGGCTACGCCACGATGGAGCAGTACGCCCGAGCGCGGGAGGCGAGCCTCGGGGTGAACCAGAAGGCATCGGCGGGCACCTCGCCCCACCCGGCCTTCCTCGAGCTCGTGCACCGGCAGCTCAGGCGCGAGTACGACGAAGTCGACCTGCGCTCGGAAGGCCTCCGGATCTTCACCACGCTCGACCCGCGCGTGCAGGGCGCGGCGGAGCGGGTCCTCGAGCGCAAGCTCGCGCAGTACGACAAGGGGAAGATCTTCGGCGAACCGGGACTCGAAGGCGCGGTCGTGGTCACCGACAGCCAGGCGGGCGAGGTGCAGGCGCTGGTCGGCGGGCGCGACGTGCGCTACCGCGGCTTCAACCGGGCCCTGGACGCCGCGCGCCCCGTGGGCTCGCTCTTGAAACCCGCGATCTATCTCACGGCGCTCGCCGACCCCTCGCGCTATACCCTCGTCACGCCGATCGACGACGGGCCTTTCGTCTGGAAGAGCCTAGGGGCTCCGGACTGGGAACCGACGAACTACGACAAGATGTTCCACGGCATGGTGCCGCTGCGCACCGCGCTCGCGCACTCCTACAACGCCGCGACGGCGCGCCTCGGGACCGAGCTCGGCATCGAGAAAGTGCTCGCCACCGTGAAGCGGCTGGGCGTCGAGAGGCCACTCAAGCCATTCGCTTCCACTCTACTCGGTGCCGCGGAGATGAGCCCGCTGGAAGTGGCGCAGATGTACCAGACCATAGCGAGCGGCGGATTCCGCACCCCCTTGCGCGCGATCCGCGAGGTGACGACCCAGGACGGACGGCCGCTCAGGCGCTACCCGCTCGCGGTGGAGCAGGCTTTCCCGCCCGAGCCGGTGTACCTCATCACCGCCGCCATGCAGGGCATCGTGCGCGAAGGCACCGCGCAGTCGCTCAAGAACTGGCTGCCGCCGGAGAGCGCCGTCGCCGGCAAGACCGGCACCACCGACGAGCAGCGCGACGCCTGGTTCGCGGGATTCACCGGCGACCGCCTCGGCATCGTGTGGATCGGCTACGACGACAACCGCGCGGCGCGCCTCTCGGGCGCGGGCGCCGCGCTGCCCGTGTGGGGCGAGATGATGGCCGCGCTCGCCCCGGAGCCGCTCGCCCTGCCCAAGCCCGAGGGCATCGAGAACGTGCTGATCGATCCGGAGAGCGGATTGCGCGCTGACTTCGCCTGTTCGGGCGCCGTGGAGCTGCCGTTCGCGCAAGGCTCGGCGCCTGTCCAGCGCGCTCCCTGCGCGTCCGCCGTGGGTGTCGTGGTCGAGGAGGTGAAGCAGCAAGCGAAGAGCTGGCTGCAGCGCCTGTTTGGAAAATGAGCAGATGGGCGGAAAATGGGCGTGCGATGAGGATCCTTCTTGCCCTGGCGGCGCTCCTCGGCGGCTGCGCGGCCGTGGTGCAGGCGCCCGGGCCGTTTCCGGAACCCGCTCCCTTGCCCGAGCCCGCGGCCCGCACCGAGAACCTGGCGATCGCGGGCCTCTTGGACGGCGCGCGCGCCGATGCTGCGGCCGGGCGCCTGGCGAACGCTGCGGCTTCGATTGAGCGTGCGCTTCGCATCGAGCCGCGCAATCCACGCCTGTGGCAGGAGCTCGCGCGCGTGCGCCTGAAGCAGGGCGACTATGTGCAGACCGAGAGCACCGCGGCGCGCTCCAACTCCTGGGCGGGCGGCGACAACGCGCTGCGGGCCGAGAACTGGCGCCTCATCGCGCGGGCGCGCGATGCGCGCGGCGACGCGGAAGGCGCGAAAGCGGCGCTCGAAACCGCCGAACGGCAGAGGTGAGAAGGGGTGGCGCTATGAACCCGTGCGCGCCGGCACTGCCACCGCAACGGATTGGCCGCCGGCGAGGGCGCGGAGGCTTTCCCATAGGGTTTCGTCGGCGCGCGACCGGGTGGGAAACATGATCAGGGTTGCAATGAGCAGGGGAATTGCGAACCGGCCGTCCATGGGCGCTCCTGTCGATTTTCCAGAATGCTGAGCGAATTGTAGGCACGGACGATCGCCGTGTCTTTCGGTCGAATCCCTAAAGGGCGTCAGGGAAAACCTTAGAAGCCGGCGGACATGCCACAATCGCGCGAATTTCCCGGACCGAGAAACCCCATGACCCTCAAACGCCCCAGAGGCCCCGCCGGCACGATGCTCGTGCTCGAGCACGGCTCGAAGATCCTCAAGGACAACGCCTTGCGCGATCCGCACGTGCGCAAGCTCGGCGTGTGGCTGCCGCCGCAGTACGACGAAGGCTCCAGGCGCCGCTTTCCGGTGCTCTACGACTTGGTCGGCTTCACCGGCTCGGGCCTCGCGCACGCCAACTGGAGGCCCTTCGGCGACAACGTCCCGGAGCGCGCGGCGCGGCTGATCCGCGAGCAGAAGATGGGTCCGGCGATCTTCGTCTTTCCGGATTGCTTCACGGCGCTCGGCGGCAACCAGTACGTGAACTCCTCCGCGATCGGCGATTACGCGGACTATCTCACGCGCGAGATCGTTCCCTTCGTCGACCGCGAGTTCAGGACGCTCGCCGCTCGCGAGCACCGCGGCTGCTTCGGAAAATCGTCCGGCGGCTACGGCGCGATCCTCCACGGCATGAAGTACGCGAGAACCTGGGGCGCGGTCGCGGACCATTCCGGTGACGCGTACTTCGATTTCGTCTACTGGCACGACTGGCCGAACACGCTGAACGAGCTGGCGAAGCACCGCGCGCCCAAGCGCAAGGCCGGCGCCTACGACGCGCGCCGCGAAGCCGGCCGCAAGGGCCTCGCCGAAGGCAAGGACGACGGGCGCATCCGGCGATTCCTCGCGCACGTGTGGAAGAAGGAAAAGCTCGCCATGAAGGAAACCCTCTGCATCATGAACGTCTGCATGGCGGCCACTTACGATCCGGATCCGAAGGCGCCGCTCGGCTTCCGCGTTCCGTTCAACCTCGAGTCGGGCGAGGCGATCGAGGAGCGCTGGCGCAATTGGCGCCGGCACGACCCGATCAATCTCGTTGCAAAGTACCGCGACAACCTGAAGTCGCTCTCCGGCATCTACATCGACTGCGGCTGGCGCGACCAGTACCACATCCACTACGGCTCGCGCATCCTGTCTGAACGCCTCGTCGCGGCGGGAATCCGGCACCGCTACGAGGAGTTCGACGACGACCACTCCGACGTCGATTACCGGATGGACGTGAGCCTGCCGTTTCTCTACAGGGCGCTGAAACCCTGAATTGGGCTACGGGCTTGACTCGCCGTCTCGGCGACCGCATGATTCTCCTCGATGCGGGAATAAAAACGGGAGATCAGCCGTTTGCGTTTAGCTGAAGGGTGACCGGTCCAAGAGCACCCAGGCGACTCAAGGGAGGGCAAAAAATGGAATATCGCATCGGACTGGCGGCCCTGTACGGGGCCGCGCTGATCTCACTCGCCGCCTGCGGCGGCGGCGGTGGTGGCGGCGACAATGCAGCAGTCTGCGCGCCTCCGGCGGCCCCCACGACCGGCTTGACCCTGTACGACTCGCTGTGCGGCGGCACGCTCGACGGCAACAAGTGGCAAGCCCCCTTGTTCAGCCGCGGCGTCTCGGGTGGCGCGATGGCGCTCAGCACGCAGATATCCAACATGGAATCGCGATCGATCCAGGGCAAGATCTACGCGACGACAGCCAACGTCAACGCGGGCGCGCAACGCGTCACGACCCTGAAGGCGGACCTCACCGTGCCCGCGACGGCCTCGCGCACGGGCAGTGCCGAGATCCGGGCCCACTTGCAGCTGTCTTATCAGCCGCCCGCCACTCGATTGAATTTCCCCGCGGGAAACTTGGACGCGTTGTTCGTCCAGATCGGGCTGGTCGATTCGGGCAGCGGCTTGCGGGCGTACCGCCGCGCGCTGCATAACGACAACGCGAGTGGCACGGTCCGCTCCACCACCGGCATCACCATTGTTGACCCGGTCGGTTTCACGCCGAACGGATTCGATGCTGACGCTGCCGCGGCCTACGGCACCACCTACACGGTAAGCGTCTCGCTGAACGAATCCACCGGAGTCCTCACGTGGTCCATCGCGGGCGGCACGTTCGGCGCCGGGGTCTCGGGTACTGCCGATCCTGGCGCCTACCTGGCCGGAAACGCCAACTGGACGGCGCTCGGATCCACGCTAGCGGGCCCAGGATTCTCCGCCGCCTTCCTGAGAACGCAGTCCGCCGACAATTCGGCGCTCGCCGGCTCCGACGGCAGCATAAGCGCGCGCTTCGGCAATGTGCAGGTAGGGTTCAACAATGCGGCGGCCACGCTCTGGGACGATTTCAGCGGTACGGGCCAAAACAGCGGTCCCACGGAACTGAGAGGGATCAAGTGGACCACCCCCGGCGGCGCGCCGGGCATGGGCTCGATGGCGCTGACCGCGGGCAGCCTGGCCGCCCATCTCCAGGCCACCAGCAACAGCACCAACGGCATCAGCGCCTTCGATGCGCTCACGTTCAACAATACAGCGGCCATCAACGCTTTGCAGGCTGACGTGACAATCTCGGCGTGCAGTAACTCCTCGCAGGTACCCAGTGTCCCGTCCAATCGGGTACAGCTGCAAGGGAATTTCTACAATGACGGCACCGCCGCGACGACCCCGCCCCCTGCCAACGAGCCCAATAGCAACGTGGGCGACATCCGGGCGTTCCTGATGCTGGATTGCGTGAACAACCAGGCAATCTTCGAAATCGTACGCTTCAACACGGCAACAACAGGAACCCTGTTGTCCAATTTCGCGAACAGCACGGTCCCGAAGGGTCCCGCCGCGGTCACCGGCAACACGCACACTCTCACCATGAAGTGGGATCCCGCGACGAAGTTCTTCACCTTTCAGGTGGACGGCGGGACGGAAGTCGTGGTGGATCCCACGACAGTCAACGCCCGCATGAATACGGCGGCGCCTTACGTAAAGGCGGCGAATTCGCCGGTGAGGCAATTGGGATGGGGCGTATTCGTGCCGCCCGCTGCCACGGCCACCGGCGCGACCGCGAGCATGGATCTCAAGGTCAACAACGTGTTTACGGCGCCCTAGCAGCCGGGTCGCGGACCGCGGCGATCTCCGCCATCACGCGCTCGGGCGCGAGCTCCTTCATGCACTTGAAGTGTCCGAGCGGACACTCGCGCGCAAAACACGGGCTGCATTCGATCCCGGTCCTGACGATGCGGTGGCTGGGCGCAAGCGGCGGCGTGTGCTCCGGGCTGGAGGAGCCGTACAGCGCCACCACCGGGCGCCCGACGCCGGCGGCGACGTGCATGAGCCCCGAATCGTTGCTCACCACGACTTGGGCGAGCGAAAGCAGATCGATCGCGCTCGCGAGATCGGTCTTGCCGCACAGATTGGTCGCGGTGCCTTCGCTGGCGGCGGCGATCTCCTCGCCGATCGCGCGGTCTTTCTCCGAGCCGAACAGCCAGACGGCGTAGCCCAGCGCGGAGAGCTTGCGCGCGAGCGCGGCGAAATGGCGGGCCGGCCAGCGCTTGGACGGACCGTACTCGGCGCCCGGGCAGAAGGCGACGACGGGCTTCGCGCGCGAAAGTCCGAGCCGGCTGAGAGCGATGGCGAGATTCACCTCGCCGACCAAGAGTCCCGTTTGCGGCAAGGGCAGCGCCGGCTTCGTCCCGGGTTTTTCCGCGAGCCGCGCGTAGCGCTCGGCCATCAGCGGCATGCGCTTTGCATCGAGCTTGTGCACGAGGTTGAGCAGGCCGTAGCGCAATTCGCCGACGAACCCGGCGCGAAGGGGGATATCCGCGAAGAAGGGGACGAGCGCGGACTTGAAGGTGTTGGGGAGCACGATCGCCTCGTCGTAGCGGCGCGATCGGAGGCTCCGGCCCAGGCGCCAGCGGGCGGCGAGGGCGAGCTCGCCGTGATCGAAGGGCGCGGCTATGACTTCGTCGATTTCAGGCATGCGGCGCAGGACCGGCGCAGTCCACGGGGGGGCGAGGGCGTCGATGAGAACACCGGGGAGTTTTTTCCGCAACCGCGCGAAGAGCGGCTGCGCGAGCAGCGCGTCGCCGATCCAGTTCGGCGCGACGATGAGGATCTTCCGCACCGGGCGCTAGTGGCCCTTGGGCTTGCCGCCCTTGTAGACGTAGCGCGTGCCGCAATAGGGGCAGAGCGCCTGGCCCGTTTTAGCGGCGTCGAGGAACACCCGGGGATGCAGGGACCACACCGGCGTCTTGGGCGTGGGGCAATGCAGGGGAAGATCCACCTCGGTCACCTCGACGACGCGGCCCGCCGGCTCGTTCGCGCCCATCAGGCTTTTTCTCTGGACAACCTGGACGAAACCTTTTCGTGGACCGGCGAAAGCCAGTCCTTGTGCTTGGCGACCTTGCCCGCGACCACGTCGAAGAAGAGCTTCTGGATCCTGGTCGTGACCGGTCCGCGCGTGCCTTCGCCTATGGTGCGCCCGTCGAGCTCGCGGATGGGCGTGACTTCGGCCGCCGTGCCGGTGAAGAAGGCTTCGTCGGCGATGTAGATGTCGTCGCGCGTGAGGCGCCTGGAAACGACTTCATAGCCCAGCTCGTTCGCTAGGGTGATGACCGAGGCGCGCGTGATCCCGCTCAAGGCGGAAGTCAGCTCCGGCTCGTGGAGCTTTCCGCCCTTGACGATGAACAGATTCTCGCCCGATCCCTCCGCGACGAAACCGTCTACGTCGAGGAGCAGGCCCTCGTCGTAGCCGTGCTGGGTCGCCTCCAGGTTCGCGAGGATCGAATTCGGATAGGTCCCGGCCATCTTGGCGCGAGCCATGGTCACGTTGATGTGGTGGCGGGCGTAGGACGAGGTCTTGACGCGTATCCCCTTCTCGAGCGCTTCCGCTCCGAGATAGGCGCCCCAGGGCCACGCGGCGACGGCGACGTGCACGGTCGCGCCGATCGGGGACACCCCCATCTTCTCCGAG
>WNGN01004655.1_pt1 | contig 16273 bp, 18 predicted proteins | sample 5400561 | NCBI WGS metagenome assembly WNGN01 (sample SAMN13153379, study PRJNA577476) | soil metagenome | isolation source: 115 cm soil or saprolite under Garry oak tree replicate 2 | place: USA:California | collected 2016-06-15
AGTTCGAGGCGCTCCGCCGCAGACTCCCGATGGGGCTCGCCATCGTCGGGCGTGCGTACCGGAACGAGATCAGTCCGCGGCAGGGGGCGTACCGGATGCGGGAATTCATTCAAGCGGAACTGCAGATTTTCTTCGACCCGGCGACCTTCGGGGACACCGTGCCCTTCCAAGACATCGCGTCCGTTCCGGTCCGCGTGGCGTGGGCCTCCGAGAAACACGCCCCAACGGCCCATGACGCACCCGCGAAGGATCTCGTCGGTCACGGACTGCCGCCGTGGTACGTCTACCACCTCGTGCAGGTCCAGCGCTTCTATCTGGATCGCTTGCGGATCCCGCGGGATGCGTTCCGCTTCGCGGAGCTCGACGAGAAGGAACGTGCGTTCTACAACAAGATCCACTTCGATATCCAGGTTCGGCAGGAGAGCCTGGGAGGATTCAAGGAGGTCGGCGGAGTCCACTACCGAACGGACCACGATCTGAAGGGACATGAGGCCGGATCCCATGCAAAACAATCCGTGACCTTCGGCACGTCGAAGCTCGTCCCCCATGTCCTGGAACTGTCGTTCGGCGTGGACCGGAATGTATGGGCGCTCCTCGACCTCTCGTATACGAAGGGAGAGCGGGTCGTCCTCCGGCTGCCGGTGCAGGTCGCACCGGTCCCGGTCGCGGTCTTCCCCCTCGTGAACAAGGACGGCCTCCCGGAACGGGCCGAATCGCTGTACGCCGACCTGCGGAAGCGCATCACGGCGTTCTACGACGATTCGGGCTCCATAGGCCGCCGCTATGCGCGGATGGACGAGATCGGGACGCCCTTCTCGGTGACCGTCGACCACGAGACGCTCGAAGGGAAGGGCGTCACGTTGCGGGAACGCGACTCGCAGAAACAGATCCGCGTGCAGGAAGGAGACCTCGCGACCACACTGAACCAACTCCTGTCCGGCGAAGCGATGTTCCCCGCGTGAGACGATGGGGACGCCCCGCGGCGTACTCGCATTCGTCGAGCGGCTCGAGCGTCGGATGGCCGATCTCGTCTCCGAGAAAACGCGCGTCGTCCTCGCCTACTCCGGTGGCCTCGCCAGCACGCTCGTCGCGATGGTCGCTCGCAAGCGGTGCGATCTCGTGTGCGTCGTTGTGGGCGTCGAGGACTCCGCGGCCGTCCGGTCCGCGAAGGCAGCCAAGGCCCACCTGGACTACCGGGTTCAATTCGTGCACCCCGACCTCGAAGGGACTCGCCGGATCCGCGACCGCATCAGCGCCGCGAACGCTCACATGTCTGGAACCGCGGTTCGCGCGTTGATCCCTGTCCGAATGGTCCTCGAGGAATTGCCCAACCAGTCAGTCCTCGCGGGATTCGGCCCTCGGACTCTGGATGCAACGCTCGAGACGATCCTGAAGGATTGGGGAGTGCTGTGTCCACTCCTGGACCTAGCGCGAGGCCAACCCCTCCCGCGGACACTCCTTCGTGCGGCGGCGATCGCTCTCGGCCTCCCGGTCGAATGGGCCCGCGCGGCGCACCGTGAGCCCGCGACGAGTGCGGGAACCAATGATTTCCTCCTCGCAACAGGACCGCTGCGGCGCTGAGATGCGCATCACACGGGCCGACCCCCCAGCGCATCCGGGCCACCGATTTCCTCGTGCAGGACCCCCTGTATTCGCAAGGATGACATTGAGCCAGCAAGCGTTATAAGCGTGGCCCCTGCATGGAGCGGCACCGCGATGGTCGACGACCACATCAAGCGTAAAATCCTCCTCCTCGGCGACGGAGCTGTGGGCAAGACCAGCTTGATCCGACGCTTCGTCGTGGACAAGTTCTCGGACGAATACATCACGACGATCGGGACGAAGGTCACGAAAAAGGACCTGCGGATCGAGTCGCCGGGCAAGGTCACGGACCTGACGTTCATGATCTGGGATGTCCTCGGGCAGAAAGGGTACAAAGGCATCCAGGAGAGTTCCTTTCAAGGAGCCAAGGGAGCGCTCCTCATGTACGACGTCACGCGTCTGGAGACCGCGGAGAGCCTCCAGAATTACTGGATCCCGCACCTGCTCGTGGTGACCAACCCGATCCCCCTCGTCGTCGTCGGGAACAAGGTGGACCTCGCCGATTCGCGACGGCAAGCTCAGGAGGAGCTGGACGATCTCAAGGAAGCCCTCAGCGTGACCGGCTTCCTGAGTTCCGCGAAGACCGGGCAGAACGTGGAAGCGGGGTTCCTCGCCCTCGCGAAGGCGATCATCGCCCAATCCGACGCGAAGATGTCTCGGCGCGAGGCCGTCGAGGAGGCGACCCACGAGTTCATTGCCGTGACGGACCAGATCATCATGGACTTCTGTGACGGCATGGGGGGCCAGGAGGCCGCGATGCCCATCGTGCGGCAACAGCTCACGCGCGCGGGCCTCGATGTGAAAGCGCCGACCCGGGAGGGCCTGCGCCTCGCGGTCGACTATCTGGCGGAAACGGAGTCCTCCTTCCGGAATGCGGCCGATGTCGAGGCGAGCAAGCAGAAGCGACTCGGCTGGATCAAGGAAGTCGCGTGATCAAAGCGTCCGCTCCATGTACGGCCGCTCCACTCGGTAGCCGAGAGAACGGTAGTACCCTCGGACGCCCACGCCGGACGTGACGCGTATCCGCGACCTGCGAAATTCATCGCGGGCGATCCGCTCGCATTCGGCCATCAATCGCCGTCCGAACCCGCGGTGCTGCCAACGCTCGCCCGCAGACTCGTGGATCGGCACCAGCCTGCCGAAGACCTTCAACTCACGCACGGTCGCCTCCTTCGCTCCAATCCTGAGGCGCGCGTAGGCGACGAGCACGTCGCGCTCGGTATCCTCGATGCTCAGGAAGACCTCGAGGCCGTCCGAGGAATCGTACTCCGTGCGCATCAGGGTGAGCGCCTCGAGGCGAGGCGAGATTCCCCGGAAACCGACTTCGCGACATCGGACGCAATGGCAGTCGAGGCCTCGGGATCGGAGGCGCTCCTTCGCCAACACTCGCAGGTCCCCTCGCTTCGGTCCGTCCTCGATGTCCGGTGCGCCGATCTCCCGCTGGACGCGTTGGATCCGGCACCATCGCGGGACGATCGCCTTGACTCGGGCGATGAGCTCCACGGCTTCCTCGGTGCTGAGGGGCGTGTATCGGCCGGATTTCCACAGCCCATGCAAGGCGGTCCCGGGCAGGACAAGCGTCGGATAGATCTTGAGGAAGTCGGGGCGGTAGGCGGGGTCCTCGAAGAGGACGCGGAACGATTCCATGTCCCGATCCGGATCCGATCCCGGCAGGCCGGGCATCATGTGCGCCCCGACCTTCAATCCGGCGTTCTTCGCAAGCTGCATGGCCTCCCGGGATTGCGCGTCCGTGTGGCCCCGGTGGACTCTTTCCAACACGTCATCGTGGGTCGTTTGAATCCCCAGTTCCACGCGGGTCGCACCCAGGTCCAAGGATTCTGCCACCTCGACCCCCAGGAAGCAGTCCGGCTTCGTCTCGATCGTGAGGCCAATGCATCGGTTCGCGGCCGATTCGTTGGAGGCCTGCGCGGCCGTGAGGTTCGGAGCCTCGAATCCGTTCAGCCCGTCGAAGCACCCTTTCACGAACCACTCCCGGTAGCCCGCCTCGAGGGCGGTGAACGTTCCGCCGAGGACGATCAAATCCACCTTGTCCGTATCATGGCCGATCCTCTGCAACGCCTCGATCCGGGCCTCGGTCTGCCCCCTGGGATCGTAGTGATGATCCGCGGCCCGCCGGGCAGCGGGCTCCGTGCCCAAGTAGGACTGCGGTGTGCCGAACCGAGGTCCACCCGGGCAATAGGTGCAGACACCGTGCGGACATCCATGGGGAGCGGTCATCACGGTGACGACCGCGACGCCGCTCGCCGTCCGTGCCGGCTTCACACGCAGGAGGTCCTTCATTCCCTCCCGATCGGCCAAGGGGATCCGCTCGAGGATCGCCGCATCCGACGGAAGGCCTCCGAGACGATGCGCGCGTGCGAGGCGCAGCTTGATCCGCTCGAGCTCGTCCTTCGAGGCGGGCCTTCGATCGCGGATCTCTCCGGCCAAGGCCTCGACAAATTCCGCGTCGAGAAGGCCCACGAGGGTCAGCCTGGCTCCTCCGAGCGCACGGGAGCCTCCGGGACGGCGGCTTGCGCCCGCCCAAACAGGTCTACTGCGCGCGCGAGTCCGACGCCGAGAGACGCGAGTCCCGCGAAGACGAGGGCCGTTCCCGCGATGATCCCTGCATCTAGGGCGGGCGAGTGGGAGAGTTCGTTGATGGGACTCACGAAGAAGCCGATCCAGTCGAAGAACAGAGCGATCTCGAAGAGGGACAACAGCAGGACCCCCGCGACTCCGAGTCCGAGCCTTCGAATCCGGGATCCCGAGACCCCGGCCGCGAGATTCGCCCTCCAGAGGGCGGCGGTGAGCCCGGCGAACAGCACGATCTGACCGAGCCCGGACGTAATCGCGAGGACCTGCCTCGCTTCCGGGATGGAAAGGTCGAACGCGTCCGCGGTCCCGCTAGGAAAGATCCGGAGCAGCTGGGAAATCAGATACAGCCAAACCGCCAGGAACGCGAGGCCGAGCCAACCGCGCGGCGGGGGAATCCTCCGAGCGGGCACCGGTGCCATCGTCATGGAAAAGATATCTCGCGACGGGACATGAACCTTGGTACGGGTCGATGCTAGCCGTACATCGTCCCGTGCTTCTCGACCTTCGGCGCATCGCCCGGCACATGCTCGAGGACATCCACGGCGAGGACGACATGCAACGGGATCAGTCGGAGCTTCCCTTTCATTTCCTGGTGGCTCTCGTCCAGTTCGATGACGATCGCATCATCGGTTCCAATCGTCGCGTAACCGCGGAACACGCCTTTCGTCACCTTCGTGCGCTCCCGCGTCTCCATCGATTCGATACGGTAGCGGGAACCCTTGGTCAGGGAGGCAATCTCGTCAGCCAACACCCTCACCTCCGTTGCTCCGCGAGCTTCGCGAGATGGTCGACCGTCTTGCGGTAGTTCTCCATGGCGATCTCCACGTTCGATTCGACGAAGTTCCATGCTTTCGAGAGATTTCCGTATCGAATCCGGTAGCCCTTGCGGATCGTCCCGCGCTCATTCACGTTCACCTCGTCCAAGAGGTCCATCTCCTTGAGCTTGTTGATGTGACGATAGATCGTCGCCTTCGTCGTCTTCAGTTTCGCCGCGAGCTGTTCCACCGTCCACCCCTTGTCCATCCGGCCCAGGAGGCATTCGACGAACAGCCGGTACGGCACCGAATCCCGAACGCTCGAGGCGTCCGTCTTCGGGTCGTACCCTTTCGGGATGTACCCGATCTGCGTGAGGAACAGGAGGGACACATCGTCGATGTCCTTCAGCGGCGTGAGGGGAGTGTTGCTCACAATGACGATTTCGAACGGCAGAAGGAACCCTTCCCCCGGGTATCGACAGGGAATAGTTAAGGCTTACCATTGAATTATATCGTATATCATAATAATAATCATGCTCAGACGTCGATAATTCCACTGTACGTATCGACGCGCAGACCGCGGGCCCGAAGCTCCCGGACGAGCACATTGATGCCGATGCTGTCCGAAGCCAGGTGCCCCGTGACCACGAGGTTCTTCGGGCCCTCGCGGCCGTAGACCTCCCACAACCGTCGGAGGGCCCCCGCATCGATGTGGATGTAGAAAACCGTGTCGATTCCGTGGTCGAAGGCCGCGCGAGCGACCGGGACGCCTCCGTTCGTCCCCGCGCCGTGGTGGACCGCCCATTCAGGTGATCATAGTTCTCGGCGTGGGCTCGCGGCTCTCGCTCCTCCTGCAGCTCCCGGACGGCAGACGATGCGGCGTCGCTCGGTACTCCATGGCGCGTCAGGATGTCCCCGTGTTTCGAGAGGACCTTCGGGAACTCCAGGATCGCGCTTCCCCCGGTCGGGTGATGCGCGATGACGAGATCGTAGCCTTTCTCCTTGGCCACGAGCAGGTCCGCCGCGTCCACATCGATGCCAAACAGCGCGCACTTCACATCCTTCGCCGGGACATTAATCGTCGTGTCGGCGGGAGTCTCCGACTGCTTCGCGAGACGAAGGGCGACGTCCAAGATTTCCTCGGAATCCATCAAGCGCCCGGAGGGACTGACCCGAGATAAGCCCTCGGACTCCGACCCTCGCCGATTCACACACGCCGACCAAAACCTTTTCGTCTCGCCGTGGTTCCCCGGCCGGGAGGAGGTGTCATGTCCCGCGGATCGGCAGGACAGATCGCCCGGGTCGGTGTCCTCGTGCGGATCCCGCCCGCCCTCCGATCGTACACGGCGGGAGAGGACGAAGTCGTCCTCGACGCATCGGACCTCGCCGGCATGCTGAAGGCCCTCGATTCCTCGTTCCCGGGAATCCGGGATCGGGTCGTCGACGAGGCAGGCCGACGACGTCCGTATGTGAACTTGTTCTTGAACGAAGACCTCGTGATGACGCCGCTTCCCACTGTGGCATTGAAGCCGGGGGACGTCGTGCATATCTTGCCCAGCGTGGCGGGTGGTTGACATGGCAGGAACGATCAAGAAAGACAGCGTCGTCGTGGCAGTCGGGACGAAGAAAGGCGGATTCCTTTTCCATTCCGCGGACCGGAGGAAGTGGTCCGTCGCGGGCCCGTTCTTGGCGGGTGCAGGCGTGTACCACATGGGCCTCGACCCGAGGGATGGGCGGACCGTGTACGCGGCCGCGCCGCACTTCGCAGAACCCTGGGGCCCGGCGGTGTACCGCGGGCGAATCGGGAGCGAACCGAAACCGACCTCCTCCTCGCCGAAGTTCAAAGAGGGGTCGGACCTCGCGGTGAGTCGAGTGTGGCACATCGAGCCGGGTTCGTCGAATGAGCCAGACACGATCTATGCGGGAGTCGAACCCGCGGCCCTCTTCCGCAGCGAGGATCGGGGCGACACCTGGGAGGACATCGGGGCCCTGAACTACCACCCCACGCGGAAGGAGTGGCAACCGGGGGGCGGCGGTCTCTGCCTCCATTCCATCCTGGTCGATCCGCACAAACCGAAGCACCTCGTCATTGGGATCAGCGCGGTCGGTGCCTTCGAGTCGCGCGACGCGGGACGCTCGTGGACCATGGAGAACCGCGGCGTGCGGGCGGGTTTTCTCCCGAACCCGTATCCGGAGTGGGGTCAGTGTGTCCACAAACTCGCGTGGGACGCCTCCGGCGACGGTTCGCTCTTCCAGCAGAACCACACTGGCACGTACCACCGCGGGCCGGACGGGGGTGCATGGACGGAGATCACGAAAGGCCTGCCCTCGGATTTCGGATTCCCAATTACGGCCCATCCCGACCGGAAGGCCACGGCCTTCGTTACCCCGCTCATCGGGGCGATGAATCGCGTGTTCCACAAGGGACAAATGGCCGTGTGGAAGACCGGGAACGCGGGCAAGACTTGGCGGAAGGCAACGAAGGGCTTGCCGGGTCCGAATGCCTACCTGGGCGTGCTCCGCGAGGGCATGTCGACGGACGCGGAAGATCCGCTCGGCCTCTACGTCGGAACGAACACGGGACAACTGTTCGCGAGCCGCGACGAAGGCGAGTCTTGGAAGATGATCGCCGATTTCCTTCCCCCGATCATGTCGGTCACCAGCGGCATGGCGCGCTAAGTCCCGATGAAAGACCGTCATGCGGGGTGACGCACAAGATGGAAAGGGAGGGACGGTGACGGCACACGGCACCGCCCCAGGCTAGCCGTTTCAGAACACGAACATGAGGATGAGGACCGCGGCGAGGAGTTGCGCGATCCGCCACACCGTCGTGGTCCACGATTCCCCGCTCGCCGTGTAGGCGCCGAGGAACAGCGCCAGCGTCACGAAGAACCCGCCGACTCCGACGAGGACTAAGGCCGCCAACGTGATCGCGGCGATCGCCGGGGCGGTTCCCACGACGGCCACCATGGATCGGCTGATGAGGCCGGTCAGGAGGGCGACGAGACCGAAGACCAGGAGGCCCAGATGCTGCGTGGGCGACCTGCCCATCTCCCAGACTTTCTCGCCGAATCCTGGCATTGTTGTCCCCCCCGGGCCTACGGCACGCCGAAGATGGTCGTCGAGCCCGCCAAGATCAGCAGGACCGCCAGGAAGGAGAGAATCACCAGGAACAACCGGACGAAGATATCCAGCTCCTCGAAGAACACGGCCGCGCTGATCAGACCGATGACGAACAGGAACATTCCGATATGAGCGACCGCCGGACCCCAGACGAGGCCCAGATTCTCCCGCGCAATGGCGGCCTCTTGAGTCTCTCCGGGATTCGGCCGGGCATGACTCTCATCCACGAGGATCGCTCCCGCCAAGAGGAAGACCAGCCCGACAACGATTGCCAGGCCCACGAGCCGTCGTCGATCCATCATCATCGGCCCACGCATCATCGGGGGTGGTGGCTGCAATCCAATACCTGCCTTTGAGGGCGAAGTTATGTTCGGATTAATATATATTCCGCTGAATGGGCGATTAATATAGATTTCGCAACGGCCATCCCCCGGGGGCACGCATTCGCGCCCCGGTGGATGTTTACAGTCCCAGTTTCCCCGGATTCAGACTGCCCGACGGATCGAGGGCGTTCTTGATTCGGCGTGCGAGGTCCGCTCCGGTCCCGAGCTCCTCGCTCATGAGGTGCGCGAGCTTCACCCCGATCCCGTGGACGTATTCCATGGAGCCGCCAAGCGCATGGGCCTTGCGGATCAGCGAATCGAGCGCCTCCGCGACGGAGGCCTTGGCCGCCGCACGGTCATCGAGGACCGGCTTCACGACTTCCACGGAGACCAGCTCCGGTTGAGTCCATAACCCGAAGCCGATCGGATGGACGTCGTGACGGTGAAGGATTGGCAGCGCGGCTCGTCGGAATGCCAAAATCCTCGAGCGCGGGAGGGCGACGTGAACGTAGTCGAAGATGGTCTCTTTCAGCGCGACGTCGGCGCGAGTCACCCCCGGCGAAATCTCGTCGTGCATGTAGATGATGTTGTGGCGGGTCCTCCAGTAATCCCGCGCCTCGCGGTCCGGCAGGGCCCTCCCGTGGGCCGCCTTCAAGCGCCGGCGTGCGATCCTCCACGAGGCGGCCACGATCTCCTCTGCCCCCGCAAATCCCAGGTAGAGTGTGGGCGGGCCCGCCTCGCCGCTCCAAGGGAGGGCGGGGGCCTCGAACGTCTCTTCGAAATCCATGACGCTGGGTGCCAGTCCGTGGTCATAGAGCCTGCCGAGTGCCGCGAATCCGGTCGCGAAGTCCTTCAAGCGGAACGCGTGAATCTCCTCCGCTTCCGGGATCGGGAAGACACAAAGCGTGGCGCCGGTCACAATGCCGAGCGTCCCTTCCGAACCGATGAAGAGGCGCTTCAGGTCCAAGCCCGTCGTGGATCGGGCGGCGGACCGGGTTCGGATCACACTCCCATCCGCGAGGACGGCTTCGAGTCCCAGGACCTGGTCTCCCATCGTCCCGCGAAGATATCCGGCGTAGCCGAGGCCGTTCGTCCCGATCGCTCCGCCGACGGTGGCGCGGGGCCTGGACCAGGGATCGTGTCCTAGGGTTAGCCCGCGCTTCCGGAGCCGACGGTCCAGTGCCTCCAGGACGATCCCGGCCTCGACCGTCGCGGTACCGGAAGCGGCATCGATTGAGCGAACGCGACGCATGTTCCGAAGGTCGAGAACGATCGCATCGGATGACGGACGAGCCCCGCCCATGAGACCCGTTCCGCCGCCCCAAGGAACCAGTTTCAATCCCGCATCGACCACGAAACGGACGACGGTCACAACCTCGTCGACCGAATGAGGCAAGACCACCGCGACGGGGGACGCACCGTTTTCTTCCAAGAGAGAGCCGCGGTGCGCGCGGAATGCGTCCGTCTGATATCTCGGCGGAATCGACGGCCCGATCACGACCCTGCTCGGACCGAGACGCTCCACGAGGTGTGATACATCCGCGCTCACGGGAGCGCAAAGGTTACGGTCGTATTCAAAGCGAACGCCGTTTTCACGCCCTATTCACCTAGCGCAGGATTAGGATCTTTGAGGGACGGAGTGGGCCGACGTTGTGATCGAGGCGCACGAGAAGCATGTAATGAGGAATCCGATTGGGTCTTCGTCGCATTCAACCTGGTGCACCTCGATTCATGAAGGACGTCCTCCTGTGCGCGAACTATTTGGAGGGCCGTTCGAGCGGGGCTCGTCGGCGATTCCTCGAACGGCCTCTTATGGGTCGCGGTCTTGCGAGGTGGTGGATAGAGCGGGTGCGTCTACCTTCAAGCCGCATCTGCATGGGTGGAGGGAGTGGTCGGGTCCGCTTCTCTGTCCCCTATCCTCCATAGGCCCAGGATGCGCTATATTCAAGCTGTTACACAGCTACCAGGACAAAAGTCGTCAGACAGTTCTCGGGAGGGAAACGCTTTTTACACCCTTGCGTATGGAGGAACGAGGTCAAACATGCCGTACACGTACCAGGGATGGACGCTGTACTCGCGAGATGTGAAACTGAAGAAGGGACCGAAAGTGACGATCTACTTCTTCAGTAAGCGGAAACCGAAAAGCGGCAAACCGATGGACGAAATGCCCAAGAACCGCAAGGTCGGCGTAAATAAGCGCACCGGCCTTCCGTTCTTGCGAAAGGGCTGAGTCCGCCCTCGCGACCCCATAGGCCGAGGCATCTCGGGGGAGGCCCTCGGCCCTTTCCTTCTTTAATGCACGTACGCCCTTCGACCAAGACAGTGTCCACTGAACCTGACCTCGATCCATAACGGGAACCTATTTCCTCCGTTCCGTAATGCATGCGAGCGATGCCCGAGGGGACCGTCGCGTTCGACGTGAACGCACCTGTGGAAAAGGTGTGGTCCTTCCTGAGCGACATGCAGCAGGTCGGCCGGTGCGTACCGGGGGTCGAGAACGTCGAGGTCCTCGACGCCACGCGCGCCCGATGGACCCTGACAGTGAAAATCGGGCCGCTCTCCCAGACGATCAAGGTCCTGACGGAAACCTTGGAACAAATTCCTCTGCGCCGAGGTCGCTTCCGCGCCGAAGCGGAAAACCTCGTTATGATGGGAACGACCGAACTCACGCCTGCGGGGAAAGGGACGAGAATCGTGTACACGATGGCGGTGAAGGCGAAAGGTCCCTTGGCGCGAATCATGGACAACTTCATGCGGACGAAGCTGAAATCGCAGGCCGAGGAATTCGCGGCCAACTTGAAGCATGCCCTCGAAGGCTGAGAACCCGACGTCACGGGGAGAATCGCCTTGGGTCTCGTTCAATCATGATAACGGGAGCCCAGCCCTTTTAAGCCAACGAGCGCGAATGCGGCCCGTGGCCTTTGTCGGACCGCCCAATGGCGGTAGTCCGGCCCCTCGACCTCGATTGGTGGCCGAGGATCTCCTTCTGTACGACAAAGACGGACAGTCCCTGTTGGACGACCACGCCCTACGGATCCTGATCGCGCTGCACCAAGAGAACCTCACAGCCCAGGCGATCGCGAGCCGATACCGTGTGCCGATCGCCGCATGCTACCGGCGTGTGCGTCGACTCACGTCGCTCGGACTCATCTCGGAAGCAGGATTCGTGACGGAAGGACGTCGGCGGCCGGCGCGGCTTTACAAGTCGGAAGTCGATCGCTTCCAGATTACGTACGGCAGCGGCAAGATGCTTCTCCTCCTGATGCTTCGAAATGGCACGGAGACGAAGACCTTGGTTGGGATCCCGCCGGACGTCGCGGTCAGTGGAACAGCGCCGCCACTCCCGCACGAAGTCGGGGAATATCCGTCCGCATGATGTCCGGGTTCGCGTGCCGTGCGAGGGCCGCGTAGTACGCGAGGAATTGCATCGGAATCACGGAGACGATCGGCCGCAGGTACGGATGTGTTGAGGGAATCCGAATCGACGCTCGCGGATGTTCTCCGATCGTCGTGACCGACGCCCCGGTTTTCAAGAGTGCGCTTCGCGCTACATCGGCCCGTTTCCCATCCTCCCGACTCCGGAGAAACACGACCGACTCGTCTCGATCAAGGGAGAGGAAAGGACCGTGGAGGAACTGTTCCGGATGGTAGGCGCTCGCGGTCAAACCGCATGTCTCGCGAATTTTCAGCGCCGCTTCGAAGACGGTGATCTCATCCAGCCCCGCCCCCAGGAACGTAATCTTGTCGTGGCGTGCGACCCGTCGCGCCAGCCTGCGGATCGCGGATTCGGTCAATAAAGTCTCGCGCATGAGCCGTGGCAACCTCGCGATGCCCCGAGTGACAGCGGCCCAGTCCCCCCGTTGTTGCGCGGCGAGGCTCGCGAAGGCGATCAACTGGGTCGTGTAGCTCATCGTGTTCGCCCAAGAGCGATCATGCGTCGTGCCTATGACAAGGATGTGGTCGGCGGTATCCGCCATGCTTGTGTCAGGGAGACCACTCACCCCTAAGACCTGGAGACCGGCACGCTTCGCTCGCCCAAGAGCACGATTCGTCGTCGGTGTCGACCCGCTGTGACTCACACCGAGGATCGTGGACTTTCGGGGTGGAGACTGGCCATATGCGAGGTCGTACGCATGAATCGCCTCGACCAAGCACTGAGTCCCCAGCGCGGCTTGCAGGAGTTTCGCCCCATACATCGCCGCGTGAAAGGAGGTTCCGCATCCGGTCAGAATGAGGTGCGGAACTCGGGCGAAGGCTTTCCCGAAGCCGCTAGTCCGAACGCGTGAGATGACCTCCTCCGCTTCCGACGGTTGCGCGAGAATCATCGAGTGCATGTGGAACGGGTGGCGCGACTTAGGGTCCGGAAAGGAGACCATGGCCAGGGATAGCCGCCGGTTGTTAAGTCGGATACGCGGCACCGGCCTTTTCCAAAACAGAACAACTCGCGTTATTCTTAAATCTGATAGCGCGCGACATGTAGGCGGAGAACTGAGAGGTTGGACGGGCCGCCGAAAGATCCGAACTAGGTCTCCACTCGAGACGATGTCGAGGGACGGACGCCCCGAGCGTCGATACGACGCCGGAGATCTTCGATCGTCCCGATCAGCAAGCCTCCGCCGAGACTCCGGGCAATCGTTTCGGCCTCGGCCAGGTGCAGGCGGGCCTGCTCGATGTCGCCTTTCTCGAGGTGGAAACGAGCCACGTAGGTGAGCGCTCGGGCGTAATCCGAGAGATCGCCCAGCTGCTTCAACTCGCGGAGACCCCGCTCCCACAGACGGACCGCGCGATTCCAGCGGCCTAGTCCCATCTCTCGTTGTCCGTCCGTGATGTCGAGCAAAGCAATCGTGCTTCGCTCCTCCAACATTTGGACAAGCCGTTTCGCCTCCTCAAGAATCGGCCCGGCGTCGGCGTACCGTCCGAGGTCCACCATCGCCGCGGATCGGTTCATGAGCGCGTAGCCTTGGAGCCGAATATTCCCGACCAATCTCGCTATCTGCAACGCTCGGTCGTAATACTTCAGAGCGTCCTCGTGGCGCGCGAGCTCGTGCATCGACACGCCTACCGCGATGGACGCTCGGGAGGTCTCCGTGAGGTTTCCGCCCCGTTCCGCGACCCGGAGTCCTTCGACCTTGAATTCGAGGCCCCGCTCCGCATTGCCGCGGCGGGCCTCAATCGTGCCGAGCGCCGTCAGACTTCGGGCTAGTGCACCGGGTTCCGAAACCTCGGTCGCGAGATCCACGGATTCGTTCATGTGCGCGGCGGCATGGGGGAGGTCCCCCTTCGCCTGTTCCAGCAGGGCCATTTCCCGGAGAATCTCGCCACGCTCCCCCGAATCAGGATGGGCCTCGAGCCTGGCCTGGGCTTCGACCAGGTGTCCCAAGGCCTTTGGAAATTCGTCGCGGCACCGCTCGATCGTCGCGACCTTGCGAAGCAGCCGCGGCACCCGCTCGGGTCGATGATGGGACTCCGACCGCTGGATCGCATGCCGGTATTCGAGCAGGGCCGGCTGCAAGTCCCCAGAAGCACGGAGGGCGTCGCCCTTCAACTCCGGCAGGATGCAGCCTGGCAACGGTTCAAGGGCGGCGCCGTCGATCGGGCGTAAGACGCGGAGGAGCTCGGAGGCTGGAACCGAGTCGAGGAGAGCCGCGCCATGGCTGGCAAGATATTCGCCAAAGGCCTTCGTGTCTCCCGTCTCGAGGAGATGGTGCATGCCTTCGAGCCGGTCCCGCATCTCGGACCCATCGAGGAAGTAGACGGCCGCGAGGGAGTGGAACGACCGCCGACGGCCCTCCGGGAGGCGTTCCCGGATGTAGTCGCGAATCGTATCGTGCACGACGACACCCGCGGAGATCGTCGGAGCGAGGAGGTTCTTCGCCTGGAGCCCATGAATCGCGCCTTGCCATTCCTTCGAGAAACAATGGAGTGCGTCCAGGGGGACGAGTCCACGGAACAGGGAGGCGGCTTCGAGGATCGTCCGCTCGTCCTTCGTCAAGGTTCGCCAGATCTCCCGCTCCAGGTATCGGGTCATCTCTCCACTGACCATGGACCCTGTTTGGGCCGCGAACGACAGGAGGATGGGATGTCCTCGCGCCGAACTCGCGGCGCGATCGAGGGCGACTTCGTCCCCGGCGAAACCCTTCGAACGGAGGAGGCCCAGAGACGCCGTCGGATCCAGTCCTTCCACCCGCAGCATCTCGACTCGGAATCCCTTGACTCCCTTGCGGCGTACGAGGGCCGACGGAATCGTGCGCGAGATGAGGAGGACCTTCGCAGACGCCTCGGTGCCCAGGTCGAGGACCGGACCTCCGATGAACTGGGCCAGATCCGGCGTCGCCCCCTGGAAATTATCGAGGACGAAGAGGATGGGCAGGTCGCGCAAGTCGTGCGCGAGCACGCGGGCCGTCACCTGGGGATCTTCCACGCGGCGCTCCGCGAGCAGGTTCGTCAATCGACGAGCCAGCTCGCCACGAGCGTGCTCTTCCCGATCCCCGCGATGCCGGTGACGACCAAGAGGGCGGCGGGAGAATCGGACCATGCATCGAGGGCGCGGAACTCCTCCACGCGGCCGAAGACGCGGCCCAGGCGGCGCAGCGTGTCGCCCCAGAGGACCGGCGCAACGGCCCCCGATCCGATTCCATGCAGGCGTGTGAAATCGAGGCGACCGCCTCGGACGAGCGACACGGCGGCGGTCAGGTTCACGTACGCCGGGAAAATCTCGGGGATCTCCGCGACCCGCATCGGGGTCGGATCGAGACCGGGGGCCAGGACCTCCACGATGTCCCCCTGAAGCCGAGTCCGCAGCCTCATCGCCTCGACCCAGCCTTCGTGGGTGAGACGGTACACGGTCTTCCGTACCCGATGCCCGGGCACATGGGCCCGCTCTCCCGCGATGAGCCCCGTCGATTCCATGCGCGCGAGCCATTTCGTCGCCGTCGTTCGACCGGAATGCGTCGCCGAGGCGATGCCTTCCTGCGTCAGCGCGCTCAGGGTTGCCTGTTCATGTGCCGCGATCGAAGACAGGTGCGCCAGGACGCGGATCGGCGTCGAATAGAATCGCTTCCTCCGGTACCCTCGCGCCACACAACGGGCAGAGAAGGGATGCCACTTAAGGATATCCAAAACGGAACATTTCTCAGGAGAGCCTATTCTCGAACATGATAGTATCCGCGTGATCCAGAGGGTTCGCCGCAGGACCCTAGCGGAATCCTTTTTCCAAAGCGAGGAACTCGCGGCGCGATGAAGTTGCTCGAATGGATCCGGGCGTCCCAGGCGATCTTGTTCGAAGCATCGATCTTGCCTTCGATCGTTGGAACCGCTGTAGCGATCCACGCGGGCGCCCGATTCGATGGGCTGTGGTTTGCCCTGATCCTCATCTCGCTCGTGGCAATCCAGGCGGGAGCGAACCTGTCCAAAGGATATTACGAAGGCCGCGATCGGTCGGCACCTCCTGCTTCCCCGGGCTCCTGGTTCGCGTTTGACAGCTCCGCGGCGACGAACCTCACCGCCGATCCGCGGGACGTGCTCCGCCTCGCCAGGATCGGCTTCGGACTCGGCACCGGGGCGGGCCTCCTCCTTGTCGTCCTCACGAAGAATCCGGTCCTTCTCGCCTTCGGCCTGGCGGGCGCGATCTTGGCTTGGAGTTACAGCTCGCCTCCCCTCCAACTCAGCTATCGCGGGATCGGGGAGCTGTCGACGTTCCTGGCGTTCGGGCCCATCATGACGGTCGGAGCCACCGTCGCGTTCGGCGGTGTCGGACTTCGCGAGAGCGCCTTCGCCTCCGTCGTCCTCGGTTTCCTTGCATCCGCCATCTCGTTCGCGCGATACTTCCCTAACCGGGAAGAGGATGCATCGAAGGGAAAACGGACACCCGTGACG
>WNGN01003370.1_pt1 | contig 16270 bp, 13 predicted proteins | sample 5400561 | NCBI WGS metagenome assembly WNGN01 (sample SAMN13153379, study PRJNA577476) | soil metagenome | isolation source: 115 cm soil or saprolite under Garry oak tree replicate 2 | place: USA:California | collected 2016-06-15
TCGGTAGCCGACGAACTCGTCGGTGACCTCCACCCTGCCGACGAACAAGGTGCTGCCCACGCCATCGAGCACGCGGCCGACACCATCCGCATCGCCGATCATACCCAGCACCGCCTTCGCATCCGTCCCGCTGCCACGATGTGTCACCGAAGGCATGAGCGCCATGCAGGGTGGTCATCCGCGCCAGGCCGTAGGCGTCGAGAACAGCACGTTTCAGCTCTGGCAGGCGTGAGTCGTGGGTTGGAGGCCCGTAGCCTCGCCATCAGGACGGCCACCTCGCTCATTGGGACCTCGTCCCACCCGGGGGTTCTCGTCCGCGAGAAGGTGGCGAGGTCCACTCGCCTGCCGCTTGACACGAATCTCGTGTAACACGAGAATCTTGTCATGAAGAACATCACGATCACCCTCGACGAGGGGACCGCCCACTGGGCCCGCGTCGAAGCAGCCCACCGGGACATGAGCGTCTCGCGCCTCATCGGCGAACTCCTCCACGAGCATATGCGCGCCCAGACCACCTACCAGGACGCCATGCAACGCTACCTCGCCCGCACCCCCACCGCGCTCAAGGACACCGGCCGGTACCCTGCCCGTGAGGAGCTGCACGACCGTGCCGGTCTTCGTTGACACCAACCTGCTCGTCTACGCACGAGACGCCTCAGAACCCGACAAGCAACCACGGGCCCTGGCGTGGATCGAGCACCTGTGGCGGACCCAGACGGCGCGGCTCAGTTTCCAAGTCCTCCAGGAGTACGACGCGGCCACCACCCGCAAGCTCAAGCCAGGCCTGAGCCCCGAAGCAGCCCGCGCCGACATCCGCGACCTGCTCGCCTGGCGGCCCGTACCCGTCGGCGCCGAGGTGCTCGAGGCGAGCTGGCTGATCGAAGACCGCTTCGGGCTCTCCTGCTGGGACGCGTTGATCGTGGCCGCGGCGCGCATCGCCGGCTGCAAGCACCTGCTGACCGAGGACCTCCAGCACGGATCGGACCTGGACGGGCTGCGGGTGGTCAACCCCTTCCGCACCCCACCCGGCTCGCTCGACTGACCGGCCTGAACGCCGAGGTCTTGACTCACAGCTCGTATCGGGCGACCCAGTACTGCCAGTCCTCCATTGCCATCGGAGGACTTGCTCGTACGAGGCCGCCGGTCGAGGCTGGGCCCAGCTCTGAGACTCTAGGTGCTGCTTGGTGCGCCGTGCTCGGGAGCGGTCCCCTCCAGGTCGGGGTCCTCGCGGTAGGCGGTGGCGCTGTCCAGGGCGTGGTTGACCACCTCGGTCTGCGGGGCGAACTCCGGGTCGAGCCGGACCAGGTCCCACTCGTTGATCCAGGCCCGCACGTACTGCCGCATCCTGGTCGTGCCCAGCCGCTCCAGGCCGGCCACCTCGGGTGGGTCCCAGCCGAACGCCTCGCCGTGCAGTTCCTTGAGCCGCGCGTAGGCACGGTCGAGCTCGGCGTCGTCGGGCGGCGCCAGCAGCAGCATCTCCTGGTCGATCGCCCGCATGCCAGCCTCGGCCAAGCCGGCGAGCTCGTCGTACTCCAGCGTCTGCTTGGAGCGCAGCTTGGACGGCACCACCTCGCGGTCGTTCTTGCCCGACAGCACCGCCGCCTCGAAGTCGTCGGTCATCGCCAGGACCGCCACCAGCGGCAGCCCGGGATCATCGTGCGCACCCCGCACCCAGCGGGCCAGCTCCGCGTAGGATCGGCCGCGCTGCAGCACCGAGTACCGCCCGATCAGCTCGACCTCGTCGAACAGCACCAGCCAGCCCGCATAGCCGGCTGCGACCATCAGCCGGGTCGCGAAGCGGAACCGCTGGCGCGCCAGCTCGCGGGCGGGCACCGCCGGCAGCGGGTAGCGGGCCTCGCCGGTCTCCCGCAGACGCCGGCGCACCTCTGCCACCTTGATCGGGTCACCCGACCAGAAGCGCACAATCGCGTCGGCAAGCTCCCCGTCGGTGGCGCCGAGCCGGTCGAACAGCAGCAGCGTCGCCGCGAACCGCTCGTTGAGGCTGGCGCCCTGGGCGCTGACCCAGCGCCACAGGTCACCATGGGCGGGCGTGCCGGGATCCAGGCTCGCTGCCGCCTCGACCAGGGCCGGCCCGTGTCCACCAGGCACGACAGCGCCGGCCGCCGCCGCGCGAAACACCTTGACCGGGTCGTAGAGCGGGGTTTCCTTGCTCACCACCACCCTGCCGACCACGAATCCAGCATCCAGCGCGAGCTGCGCCAGATGCTCCAGCAGATGGCTCTTGCCCGAGCCGAAGCCGCCCCCGAGCAGCAGGCCGGCCGGGTGTCGCGCCCCGGCGGGCCGGTCCCGGGCCTGCTCGAGCAGCCCGGCGAAGCGGTCCTCGATCTCGGTCTGGGCCGAGCCCAGCGCCGCCACCGCGGCCCGGCTCGGCACGCCGGAGCGCAGCGCCTCGACCGCTCGCCGGGCTGCCACCTGATCGTGCCCACCCGCCGGAACGCGCAACTCGGTCACCTGACCGCCACCGCTTCCATCCGTGTTTCCAGCCTGACAAGACCGGCATACGGGTTGGGTCGGCGACGGTCGCGCACCTCATCGGCGACGCGAAGGTGCAGCGCGCTGTAGGCGGGCAGCCCACGAACCTCGTCGGTAAGCAGCTCAGGCGGGACCACCACCACGACCATCGCCGCCGACAGCACGTCGGTGGCGTCGATGAGCTGGCGCAGAACCTCGTAGGCATCCAGGACGGCAGCCTTGGAGTAGTAGACCCCCTCGCGCTGCTCGACCGGCGGGCGGCGCCCCACCGCCAGGCGGGCGAGGTCGATGTCGAGCACCAGCCCTCCATGACCGACCCGTGCCAGCCAGCTCGCCAGCGAGGTCAGCATCGCCTGCGCGCTGTGGCGACCGATCCGCCCGTAGATCAGCGACCGGCGCAGCAGCGCCAGCGCGACCCGCTCCCCCTTTAGCCAGCCCAGCACAGCGTCACGCTCGGCAATGTCAACCTCACCGACCCCCAGCTCGGCCTGGCACAGCCGCAGCATCGCCAAGCGGAACTCGTGGGCGAGCCCGGTCGCGCCCAGCAGCGCATGCTCCAGCGCACGCCGCACGCTACGGTACAGCTCGCGAGCGTCCACCTCGTGATAGGCAGCCGCAGCGGCCACCGCCAGGTCGCCCGGCGGCTCCGGTACCGGGAACGCGGTCGCGTCATAGGCGGCCCGCACCGCCCTGGAGGCCAGCGCGGTCCAGTCGACCTGCCCGGCGACGGCGAAGAACAGCTGATCCGCCAGATGAGCCCGCGTCGCGGAGGCATCCACCGCCGCGTACACGAACCCCTCGGCAGCGGCATCGGCGGCCAGCCCGGCATGAAACCGCGCGGCGACATCGTCGTCACCGGCGACCACGACCTTCACCGCCGCGCCCCCCTGGCGGACGAACCCCGCCAGGTACTCTTTGCCGAGGAACTCCAGGTAATCGTCGACCTCGAGCCCGGCGCCGACCGCCGGGACGGCCTCGGCGCGCTGCCCTGCCGTCATGGCGCCAGCGGCTCGTCCGACTCAACAGCCGGCAACGAGAAGGAGATCCCCCAGTAGCGCTGCTGCTGGCCCCCGCGCGCCACCGTGGTCAGCACACCGGCGCCCTTGGTGCCGGTGCTCGCGCTCCAGCGCAGGCGCCGCCCGCCGCGCGGAGCCAGCGTGATCCCGCTCTGGTCGAGCAGGTACAGGTCGCGGGCGAACTCCTGCTTGGTGTACTCCCTGCCCTGCCCGGGCAGCAGCGTGAGCACCGCCCAGACGTCGACCAGCCGCACCACCGCATCCGCCTTCTTGCCCTGCCTGGCGATGACGAGCTCATAGGCGGCTCGCAGCGAGTCCAGGAACGGCTCCGGCCGGAACCGGGGCCCGCGGCGCTGCGCGGCTCCGAGCAGGTCGACCACCACTGACGGGCGCAGACGCCGCTCGCGCCGACGGTCGATTTCGGGCGCGGCCTGATCGGGCAGGACCCTGACCAGCGAGGGGTAGCACAACAGCCGCTCGTCCTCCTCGAACATGTCGACGCCCCGGGCGGCGGCCGTCGCCAGCAGCTCCTTAGCGTACGACCCGGACGCCAGGTACTCGCCCTCGTCGAAATCGAACCCCGACCGGAGCGCGCCCACCGCATCGGCAAGGCTCGTGGCCAACCCTTGGGCGGCCTCCAGCCCCCGCCGCAGCTCACGTGTCTGCCCACCGGCCGCAGCGGCCCTGGCCTTGCGAAGCTCACGAGTCACCGCGCCAGCTGCCCGAAGCGTGGCGCCCGCCTGCTCCTCGGCCGTGGCGAGCGCACTCTCGAAGGACTCCTCCTGCGACACGCCTTGCCTCCCCATCCTGACACCAAGCCTCACGCTCACAGCGCCGAATGATGCCGTCCAAGGGCAGTCCTGTCCAATCACCGCAACCAGCCCAGGACAATGCCCCGCTCATCACCAGGCAGTCTACAGAACGGCACTGACCAAACAGGCACGCAGCTGCCGGTGCCCTCGATCGCCGACCGTCCGGCGGGCCTTCCTTCTCACCCCCCGCCCGGGTGGCTGTTCCGCCGGTCTTCGCCTCGGGCTTCGGCACATTCTCGGCACGCACCGCCCGGAAGCCCGAGTCGTCACCAAGGTGGAAGTCGATGTGTCCATGCAACGACCCGTCCTCCTCGGACGTCGCCCAGCCACGGCCGCTGGCGGGATCGCTCTCGCCGTTGCCTTCCCAGGTGAACTCGACGCACGGCCGCCCGTCGCGCCGGCCGCTACGGCAGTCCATCCACCCCTCCACGCAGCACCTGCCGTCGACGTGCAAAAGGCCCAACCAGGCGCTCAGCCCAGTGGGAGGAGCTACACGATGAGAATTCCTAGGTCGCACGACGGCGCGCTGAAGCTTATCCGGCTTGGGACCTGCGTCACCACCCATTGCTGACTGGCGTCCGCCGGGCAGGGTCGAGGAGACACCAGGCGTACAGTGGTTAGGAGGCAAGCGGCCGTTGCTGGAGGCTTCTCGGTCTCATCGGCGCCCGACGCTCGACTTGTGGTGCATCGATCCAGCTTCGAGCGTCACCGAGGAGGTTGATTCAAGACCATGAGCTACCTCAGTGGTACGCCGAGTGCGCTTCCCGACCAGCCGGCCCCAACCATCGACCCCAAGGTGGAGAGGCTCGCCCACACCGTCGTCGACGGGTTGATCGCGCGGCTGGCCGCCGAGCCGTCCACTCCCGCTACGAGTCTGCTCGAGAACTTGGCCGACCAACTCCAGGAGGCCGCGGCGCTACGCCGTCTCGGTGTCGTGCGGCGCACGCCCACGTCGGAAACGCCAGCGACCCCTCGGCAGTTCAGGCCGTAGCGCGCTCCAGGACCAACCCCGCCACGACGCCGAGGCACCTGACCACGCTCGGCGACCAGCCGGAGCTGTTCGGCCAGATCTGCTCGGCCGCAACCGCCTGGCGCATCGTCGCCCAAGAGCTGCCCGACGACCCACGTGGGATCGCGGCGCTGTGGTCAGCGCTGGCCAGAGTCCGCGAGCAGGCGTGGGCGCTGGGCGCGGCCCCGGCAGGGCCGCTGATCCCGGACGTTGACGCGACTCTGCTCGACGCGCACGCCGACAAGCAGGGCGCGGCGCCGACCTACAAGCAGGGCTTCGGGTTCCACCCGCTTGGCTGCTGGCTGGACCGCGGGGATGGCACCGGCGAGGCCCTTGCAGGGATTCTTCGGCCTGGCAACGCTGGCGCCAACGCCGCAACCGCGACCTGCCGTTCTGGGGCTTTGCCGCCAACGATGGCGGCCCGCGGCCCTGAGCGCTTTGCTCCGCTGGACCCGGTCGGGCTCACTGTGGAATTATGCGCCGAAAGCGGCGTCAACCCCCAGCCGCACAAACTCGGGAGTACACGAGAAGATGCGCATGCCGTCCACCGCCGCTTCCTCGTTGCCCGAGGGGGCTCCGTTGCGGGTCTGCCTGTTCGGCACCTACGACCGGGTGGCGCACCCGCGGATCGCCGTGCTCGAGGAGGCCCTGCGGTCGGTGGGCGTCGACGTCGTCGAGGCGAACGTGCCCGCCTGGGCGGGCGGCACCGCAGCCAAGCTGCGGGCGGCCAGGAACCCGCTTGCCCCCGCGGCGCTGCTGAGGCTGCTGCGCGCGTGGGCGCGCCTCGTCGTGCGCTATCGGCGCGTGGGCCGGCACGACGCCGTGCTCGTGGGCTACTTCGGGCACCTCGACGTCCACCTCGCCCGCCTGCTCGCCGGGCGCCGGCGGGTGGTGCTCGACATGTTCCTGTCAGTGCACGAGACGGTCGTCGTCGACCGGGGGTTGGTGCAGCCGAGCAGCGTGCGGGCACACCTGGCTCGCCTCGTCGACCGGCGCGCGGTGGCCGCCTGTCGCCTCGCCCTGCTCGACACGCCGGCGCACGTCGAGTTCTGCGCCCGCCAGCTCGGCGTGCCTCCCGCCCGGCTCGCCGCCGTCCCAGTGGGCGCCGAGAGCGACCGGTTCCCCCCGGCGCCGCTGCCGGCTTCGGAGCCGCTGCGCGTGCTGTTCTACGGCACGTTCATCCCCTTGCACGGCACAGCCGTGCTGGCCGGCGCGCTGCGCCGCCTGGCCGGGGAGCGCCTCGAGATCACCGTCGTCGGCAACGGCCAGGAGAGGGCCCGGTTCGACGCGGCCGTGGCCGGGATCGACGGCGTCCGCGTGCTCGACTGGGTCGACTATGATCGCCTCGGTGCGCTCATCGCCGAGCACCACGTGGTGCTCGGCATCTTCAGCAGTGGCGAGAAAGCCGCGAATGTGGTGCCGAACAAGGTCTACCAGGCAGCCTGCGTCGGGCGGGCGATCGTGACCGCCGACACGCCAGCGGTCCGCGCCGCGTTCGCCCCGGACGAGGTCGTCCTCGTGCCACCCGACGATCCGGCCGCCTTGGCCGCCGCGCTGCGGTCCCTGGCCGCCGACCGCCGCCGCGTGGCCGAGCTGGGCAGGCGCGCCCGGACGCGCTTCGAGGCCGACTACGCCGCGGAGCCGATCGGCCGCCGCCTTGCTGCCCTCCTGGCCTCCGGGCGCGACGAGGCTTGGGTGCCCGCGCCGCGCTTCCTGCTCCGCCTCGACCTTGTCCGCCGCCTGCTCGGGCGGCTCTCCAGGGACCGTCCGGTCCTGGAGCTCGGCTTCGGCGCCGGCGCGATGCTCGAGGAGCTGGCCAGGCAGGGGTTCCGGGAGGTCGTCGGCACCGACTTCTCTGCGTCCGCGGCGCGGGCCGCGCAGTCGCGCCTCGCCGCTCTGCCCGCGGACCGGCGACCGAGCCTGCTGCGGGGGACGCTCGACGCCTTCGCATCGGGCAGGGTCCGCTTCGGCGCGATCCTTGCCTTCGAGGTCCTTGAGCACGTCGAAGACGACGTCGCCCTGCTGGCGCAGGCCAGCGCGCTGCTCGAGCCGGGCGGGTGGATGCTCGTGTCGGTCCCCGCCCACCAGGCCCGGTTCTCTGCCTTCGACGAGGCGGTCGGCCACTTCCGCAGGTACGAGCGACACGACCTGGTGGCCCTCTTCGAGAAAGCCGGGTTCGAGGTCGACACGCTGTGGTGCTACGGCTATCCGCTCGCCAACCTGCTCGACCGGATCCGGCGGCGCACAACCAGCCCGCCCGCGCCCGGAGACCCCGATGCGCTGCGGCTCCGGTCGGCCGAAAGCGGCAACACCATCCCCGCCCGAGGACTGGTGAAGCTGCTCGTCCGCCCCTCCACCATGGCGCCGTTCCTGCTGGCCCAGCGCTGGTTCCTCGGCGCCGACCGGGGCGACGGCTACCTGCTGCTCGCCCGGAAGGCCGAGTGTTGACCGTCGACTTAGCGTCCACCTCGAGCGGGCCGACCCGGGCCCGGCGGTGGCCCGACCTCGGGGATTTCCTCGACTATTTCGTGCTCTGCGGCTTCGCGATCGTCCAGCCGCTGCTCGACGTCAGCGGGCGGAGCCCGGACTTCTTCCTCTACCGCAAGGCCCCCGCCACAGACATCCTCGTGCTGGTCGCGCTCGCCGTCCTCGCCCCGGCGCCGGTGCTCTGGGGCCTCGAGCTCGTCTCCTCCCTGCTCGGCGAGCGGGCTCGCCGCCTTACTCACCTCGCCCTGGTCGGTGCGTTGTTCGTCGTGCTGGCGGTCGAGGTCGGCAAGAAGGTCCTGCCGCCCATGCGCGGGGCCTTCATGCTCGCCATCGCCCTCGCCGCCGGGGCGGCCGTCACCGCGCTGTACGCCACCCGTCCGGCCGTGCGGCTGTGGATCCGCTTCGCGACCCCGGCGCCGCTCGTCTTCGCCCTGCTGTTCCTGGCCGTCTCGCCGGTCTCAAGGCTCGTCCTGCCCGGCCAGGCGCCGGCGCGGGCGAGCGCGGCCGCGCCGGCGCGCACACCGGTGGTGATGGTGTTCTTCGACGAGTTCCCGATGGCCTCGCTGCTGGACCACACGGGCAAGGTCGACGCGCGCCTGTACCCGAACTTCGCCAAGCTGGCGCACGGCTCGACCTGGTACCGCAACGCCACCGGGGTAAGCGGCTGGACTCCGTGGGCGATGCCGGCCATGCTGACCGGCCGCTACCCGAGCAAGATCCGCGCGCCGGCCTATACGGAGTATCCCGACAACCTGTTCACGCTGCTCGGCGGGTCGTACGATCTCAAGGTCTTCGAGACCATCGGCCTGCTCTGCCCACCGCAGCTTTGCAATGGGTCCGCCGGGGACCCCTCACGGCAGCGGGGCCTCGGGGCGGTCCTGCGCGACACGAGCAAGGTGCTGGGCCAGATCGTCTCGCCCAGGGAGGCCAGCGACGAGGACCCGACCGCGCAGTTCCAGGACGTCACCGTGCGGGAACAGGAGGGCTCCGGCGGCTCGGGCGGGAAGCCCCTGGCGGCGACGTTCCGGTTCAACCAGCTCAAGCTCAACCAGCCGGCGCGCTTCCGCGACTTCCTGGCCTCGATGCACGGGTCGGACCGCCCCTCCCTGTACTTCCTGCACCTGATCATGCCGCACGCGCCGTGGCGCTACCTGCCGTCGGGGGTCCAGTACCGCCCCGGGAACTTCGGCCGCCGGGGGCCGGCGGGCCAGCTGTCGACCGAAGACTGGCCGGCACGCCTGGCCCACCAGCGCCACCTGCTGCAGCTCGCCTTCACCGACCGGCTGCTCGGACAGTTGATCGAACGGCTCAAGGCCGAGGGCCTCTATGACAAGTCCCTGCTGCTGGTCACTGCCGACCACGGCATCAGCTTCACCCCCGGGCAGATCCCGCGCCGCCTGGATAGCAACAACGCCCACGAGCTGCTCTGGGTGCCGTTGTTCATCAAGAAGCCCGGCCAGCGGAGCGGCGTGGTCGACGACCGCAACTGGGAGCACGTCGACCTGCTGCCGACCCTCGCCGACCTGCTCCACGTCCACGTGCCGTGGCGGATGGACGGCATCTCGGCCGCCGGAGCGCAGACTCGCACGCGCCGCCAGAAGTGGTTCTACGACGTCCCCGGCCATCGCCGGGTGATCGACGGCCCGACGTACTGGGCGCGGGCCTTGCAGGGGATGACCGACCGGGTCGCCAGACCGCAGGACGGGCTGGACGGGCTGTTCGAGGTCGGCCCGGACGCCGACCTCGTCTGGCAGCGGGTCGACCGTTTCAAGGTCGCGGGCGGGGGGGCGACGGCCAAGGTCGACCAGCTGACCGACTTCCGCAAGGTCGACCCGGCCGGCGGCTCGGTGCCGGCGTTGGTGTCCGGCCGGCTGACCGCCGGCGGGTCTTCCTCGGCCGCGGTGGCGGTGGCTGTCAACGGGGTCATCGGGGGCGTCAGCCAGACGTTCCATCAGGGCGAAACCCCGATGGAGTTCGCCAGCGTCGTGCCCGACCGCCTGTTCCGGCCCGGCCGCAACACCCTCCAGCTCTTCCTGGTCGAGCGCGGCGGCGCCAGCGTCACCCTGCGCTCCGTCGCGCTCACGGGCTGAGCACGTCGCGGTCGACTTCCCGGGAGAGGCGGCCAGCCCTCCCCGAAAGGGGAGCCGGGACACCGGCATCAACGCCGAACGCGCCAAGCGTAGCCACGTCCGCCAGCTGGAAGCACTCGGCCACACCGGCGCCAGAGCTACCGTCTCGCGAGGCGGAATCTCACGCCACCGAACGTGACCTGGTCGCCGGGGCGGACCACGACCGGACCGTCGATGCGCCAACCGTTGAGGCGGGTTCCGTTCGTCGACCCGAGATCGACGAGGAGCCACTGGTCGTCTTGGCGGCGCAGTTCGGCGTGATAACGCGACACCGTGAGGCTGGGAAGCACCAGGTTGCACGCTTCAGCACGGCCGATCGTGAAGGTAGTGTGGTTGATCTCGGGGAGCGTGAGCCGCGGCAGGCGCGGTTCCCGCCAGGCGGCTTCGAGTCGTGCCGTCAACGCGGAGAGGGCGAAAGCGGCGTCGGTCAGTCGACGTGCGATCCGTCCCTGTGGCGGCAGGTCGTCGACGAGCGCGGCGAGCTCGTCGCGGCTGCGGGCACGGAAGGCACGATCGATACGCCGGACGAACGTGTCGAACGAGAGCTGTCCCTCAGCCGAGCGCTCCCGGAGCGCTCGGACCGTGCGCTCACGCTCCGCGTCGGACGCGCGCATCGGGGGTGGTGTGGATGCCACCATAATCAGAGATGTTCTCGTGCTGGAGTCAACCTGTCCAGGTGGTGCGGGTCGTCCCGGTTAGTTCATGGACGTGCTTCACTGGTTCGAAGGCTCGATGCTGATCACGACGTTGCCGATTTTCCGCCCTGTCTCGACGTACCTGTACGCCTCGACGATCAGGTATTCGGCGGGCGGCGGACCGCTGGAGCTGGTGGCCCGGCCGCGGGGGTGGCCCAGCGGCGGGGCGCGAGCCCGGCGCGGAGGCTAGCCGGTGGTCGCGATGCCAGCTTGGCGCCCTTCGGTGGCGGCCCCGAGGTCATCTGGCCGTAGACGAGCGCCGGGAACTGGCCCGAGCCGGGGTTGATCGACGTGTAGGCGTCGTCCCAGTGAGTCACCTGCGCGGTCAGCCCGCCGCCCTCGGTGACCTCGCCGACCTCGCTCGGCGCCCGGTAGATCCAGTCGGCCGTCGCCCCGTAGCGGTACAAGCCCCGGTCGCCCTCCTGATGGCCGCGCACCAGCGTGTCGGTGACGCCGTGCAGGGTCGTCGCGAAGGCAGCGGGCCCGGACTGCACGAGCTGGTGGCCGGGGATCCCGTACCAGTACTTGTCGGTGCGCTGGCGGCGGGGCTGGCCGGCCTCGGAGAAGCCGTCGACCCTCCAGGGGATCTTGATGTGGGCCATGTCGGCCAGGGTCGGCAGCAGGTCGACGTGCTCCCAGTTGCGGTCGTCGATGCGGCCCTTCGTCTGGTCGGGGGCCTTGACGAACAAGGGCACCCACATGAGCGAGTGGGCGTTGCGGTCGCCGAGGCTGCGGGTCTTGTTGCCGACGGTGAAGCCCTCGCCGTGGTCGGCGGTCAGCAGCAGCAGCGACTTGTCGTACATCCCCTGCTCCTTCAGCCGCTGGACGAGCTGCCCGATCAGCTTGTCGGTGTACGCGAGCTGGAGCAGGTGCCGCTCATGGTTCTCGTCCATGATCCCCGGGCCCCAGTCCTTGTTGTCCTGCATGCCGTTGCCGTTGAAGTTCCGGTAGGGGTACTGGCTGCCGCTCGGCAGGTAGTGCCAGGGCACGTGCGGCATCAGCACGTGCAGGAAATACAGGGTCGGCTGCGGGTCGCTGGCCTGGATGGAGTCGAGGAACTCGGTCCAGCGGCCCGGCTCGTCGGTGTGGCCGATCTGCTTGAACCGGAAGGACGGCTTGACGTCGGTGACCTTGTCGTCCTGGTTGCTGGTGGCGGTTGCGGTGGAGGTGGCCGCATCGGCCGTCTGGGTGTCGGCGAACGACGCCGGGTCGACCGCCGAATCGTAGGGCGCGACGATCTGCCTCCAGAGCTTGGCGGTGTCGGTGAGCACCTTTTTCATCCCTCCGCCCTTGGGCGACCCGCTCGGCCCGCAGCGCTCGATCGGGCAGAGCTGGGTGATGGTCTCCTTGACCTCGAGGTTGTAGGAGCGCCCAAAGAGGGTGAACAAGTTGTCGGGGTACTCGGCGGTGATCGGCGCCTTGGCCTTGGACGGGTACTGGCCGGTGAGCATCGCCGGCACCGCCCAGGGGGTGTAGCCCGACACGCCGGTGGCGTTGCGGTACCACACCGACTGGCCGGCCACCTTGGCGAAGTTCGGGTAGACCTTGGCGTCGACGTGGCCGCTCGAGTCCAGCAGCGATTCGAGCGGGAACTCGTCGAAGAACACCATGACGATCGGCGGCCGCTTGACCGTGCTGGCCGCCGGCTCGAGGCTGGCCTGCGAGGCCGAGGGCAGCAGCAGCTTGGCGCTGGGCGAGGTGGTGGCGAACAGCAGCGCGAAGACCAGCGGCGCCGGCGCCAGGTAGCGCAGCCACATCCGCAGCCAGGCCTGCCGCAGATAGAGGAAACCGAGCGCCAGCGCCACCACCACGGCCACCAATCCGAGCCGCTTGCCCCGCAGCGGCAGCAGCTTCTTGCCGACCTCCATGGCCAGGATGGCCAGCAGCGAGGTGACGATCAGCAGGTGCAGCGCGTGCCTCGCCCGCTCCCCCGCCAGGCGCATGATCAGCTCGAAGACCCACAGGTACAGGGCCGGCAGGACGGTGACGATCCCGACCAGCAGCAGGATGTCGAGCCGGTCGGCCCGCCGGAAGATGAAGAAGTCCGGCGCTTTGCCGGTGACGTCCAGCAACGGCTGCGCCACCACGAACCCGGTCAGCACGAACAGCTCGAGCAGGGACCACAGCAGTCCCTTGTCGAGGGCCCCGATCCATCCGCGCCGGGGTGCCTCGACTGCCTCCGGTGCCGCGGGCGTCCCGACCACGTCGCTCGCCATCCCGCTCCTCACCGCTCGCGCGCCCGGTCAGCGAGGGACCGGGCGTCGGGTTCCCGCCGGCGCGCGCAGGGGGCCAGTCTCGACTCAGCGGGGATTCCCGGACGATACCACGCGATGACGCGCAACCGTCGTCTGTTGTGCGCATGCCGTCCATGTCGTGGCCCGGTTGTGGCCCCTCGGGAGGGCCGTGCCCGGTCGCGCGCCGGTGCCTGCGAGAGGCCGAAAACGAGCAGGCCAGAACCAGCTATCATCCTGGCTCACCGGGGCACATGGAGTCGGACGAAATCACCGGAGGTCGGCCGCCGTGACGCAAGGGCACCATATCGAGCCGGAGACGCCGGGCATCGTCATCGGCAACACCACGCCGAAGTACACCTCGAAGAACCCCGCCATCCGCTGGCTGACCGAGCGCTGGGTGGCGAACCTCGAGCAGGCCTTCGACCGGGTCGGCCGCGACCCGCAGGGTGCCCCCAAGCGCGCGCTGGAGGTCGGCTGCGGCGAGGGTGTGATCGCGGGCAAGCTCCACGACCGCTTCAGCGAGGTGATCGCCCTGGACCTGCCCGACGCCGGGCTGCGGCGGGAATGGCGGGCCTACCAGGGCCCCCAGTTCCTGCATGCGGACGCGCACGCGCTGCCCTTCGAGGACAGCCAGTTCGACCTGGTGATCGCCGTGGAGGTGCTCGAGCACCTGACCGACCCGGTCAAGGGCCTGCACGAGCTGGCCAGGGTCGGCCGGCGGCACCTGCTGGTGTCGGTGCCGCGCGAGCCGATCTTCCGCTCCTGCAACCTGGTCGCTGGCCGCTACGTGAAGGACCTGGGCAACACGCCCGGCCACCTGAACCACTGGTCCAAGCGCGGCTTCACGCGCCTGCTCTCCACCGTGGGCACGGTCCGCGAGGTCACCACCCCGTTCCCCTGGACCACCATCTGGGCCGAGCTCCCCGACTGACCGCGGCTCGGCCCGCGGGCCCTGACCGCGAGCCCGCTACCCGACCGACTCCTGCTCCGGCTCGGGCGAGCGTTGCTGGCGCCGCACGGCCAGCGCGGCGACTCCGCCCCAGCCGAGATCCCCGATGGTGAACAGCAGCCGCGACACGACCGCGAGCACGGTCGCCCGCGCTGCGCCCACGCCCGATCCGAGCAGGACGATCAGTGCCGCCTCGCGCGCTCCCCCGCCGGCGGGGGCGATCACCACCAGGAAGCCGACGCACCAGGCGGCGGCGAAGGCGCCGATCGAGCGCGGCAGCAGCCCGACGCCACCCACGCCGAGCATGCGCGCCAGCACCCAGACGTGGATCCCGTAGAGCAGCCACATCACCAGACACCAGATAACCGCCCTGAGCACGCCGCCCAGCGAGAGCGGGTTGGGCATGGGCTCGCGGCGCGCCAGCCGCAGCAGCGTCGCCAGCGCCCGGTTCAGGACCGGCGGGTACAGCAGCGCCGCCGCCACCGGAAGGATCAGCAGCACCCACCAGTAGCGGTGCAGGGCGTCGCCGCCAAGCAGCGGCAGCGCGACGGCCGCGACCAGCAGCCCGGTGCCCAGCACCAGCAGCATGAAGATCGCCACCGCCGCGCCCGAGGAGCGGCGCGGCACCTTGTAGTCGCGGCCCAGCTCCATCTGGGCGAGCAGCGGCCACACGCTCCCCGGCAGGTACTTGCCGAGCTGGCCCAGGAAGAAGATGCGCATGCCCCCGCCGAGCGGCAGCGGCGAGCCGAGGTCGGTGAGGACCGCGCGCCAGCCCAGCAAGCTGGCGTAGATGCCGGCGAGCACCGCGACAGCGGCGACCCCCACGCCGGTGACCGAGAGGCTGTGCAGCAGCGGCCGGACCTCTCCCCAGCGCCGGGCGAGCACCACCGCCAGCACGGCCGCGAAGATCCCGAGCACCGCCAGGCGCAGCAGGTGACGCCAGCGCCTCCAGCTGGGGCGGCCCGGTGGACCGCCGTCCGGACCGCCTGCCACCGCTCCGGACCCCCGCGTCAGTCGGTCGCCGTCCGTTTGACCACCAGGTCCGCGAGCAGGCCGATCGCGATGATGTTGAACCCGGCGGTGCCGATCAGGACGGTCGAGCCGGTGACCCGGAAGTGGTGCACGACCAGGTCCCAGACCAGCTTGGCGAAGGTGGCGCCGAACAGCGTGAGCCCGACCGGCATCAGCACCCGCAGCGGGTTGAAGTACATCACCATCCGCAGGACCTGGAGGATGTAGTTGTAGGCGTCCTTGAACGGATGGAACTTCGAGCGCCCGGCGCGCTTGAAGTAGTCGATCGGGACGTACTTGATCTGGTGGCCGTTGGACAGGAAGGCCAGCGTGATGGTGGTCACGCAGGAGAACCCGGGCGGCAGCAGCCGCAGGTACGGCTCGGCCACCGAGCGCTTGAAGGCCCGCAGCCCGGAGTTGAGGTCCGGGATGTTGGCGCTGGTCAGGTAGGACGCCAGCCGGCGGATGGCCCACTTGGCCGGCACGCGGAAGAACTTGTAGGTGCCGGCCTCGGACTTGCGGGCGCCGACGACCTGGTCGTAGTCGTCGTTCAGCTCGCGGACCAGGTCCGGGATCAGGTCGTTGGGGTAGGTCATGTCCGCGTCGGTCCAGACCACCACGCGCCCGGTGGCCTCCTGCGTGCCGATGCGGCGGGCGGTGCCGGAGCCCTGGTTGCGGTTGAACAGGATCAGGCGGACGTCGGGGATCTGCTTGAGCACCTCGCGGGTCCCGTCGGTGGAGCCGTCGTCGACGCAGATCAGCTCGTACGACATGCCCGCGGACTCCAGCGACGCGCGGATCCGCTTGATCTCCTGCTCGACGTGATCGCGCTCGTTGTAACAGGGCAGGACGACGCTCACGTCGGGAGACGCCGGCTCGGTCATGGATTGCGCGTATGCACTGCTCACTGAGGTGGGCTCCTGAAGCTAGGCTCCCTGGCGGGACGGCCGGCCGTGCCATCGGTGGAACCGGTGCGGCAACGGGCCGAATTCGGGCTTGGATGGTACCCCATTCACGCCTGCACTATCCGCGGCCTCGCACGGCCTCGTCCATGAGCCGCTGCGGCTGCACGTCCCACCAGACGTCCACCCCGCCCTCCCTGCTGGGCGGCCGGCCGAGCAGCTCGGTGAGCATCCTGACGGTGTTGTCGTGCCAGAGCCGGTCCCGCATCGGCCCGACCACGACCGTCCGCACCCTCCACTGGACCAGGTTGTCGATGTAGGTGAGGCGGCGGTACGGGTCCAGTTCGGGAACCTCCCAGCCGGCGCCGAGCTGGATGAGCTTGGAGGCGAGCCGGTTGGGGGGCGCGCCGTAGCGCGGCCTGCCGTCGGGCCGCGGTCCGACGAAGTAGCCGCCGGGCGTCCGGTAGCGCATGCCCGCAACCGCCTGCCAGGTCATCGGCGTGGCGGCGGCGGGGCCCGGGTAGGGCGCGACC
>WNGN01003130.1_pt1 | contig 16267 bp, 17 predicted proteins | sample 5400561 | NCBI WGS metagenome assembly WNGN01 (sample SAMN13153379, study PRJNA577476) | soil metagenome | isolation source: 115 cm soil or saprolite under Garry oak tree replicate 2 | place: USA:California | collected 2016-06-15
AGTCGATCTTGGTTTTTCCCGCCGGTGCCTTGCTTCCGCCGCTCCTGGCGATAAAAAGGCCCGCGGCGCATAGAGCGGCAAGCGGGAGGTTGATCCAGAACACAAACCGCCAGCCGCCGGCGCTGGTAGCCGCGGCGGCGAGCGTCGCGCCGTAGATGGGACCCAACACGCTTCCCGCCTCCTGCAGCCCTGCCACCGAACCCAGAGCCACGGCGCGGGAACGATTGCGATACAGGTCAGCCGCCAGGGCTAGGGATAGCGGAACCAGCCCGCCTCCTCCCAGACCCTGGATGAAGCGGCCGCCGACGAGCCAGGGCAGCCCGGCAAGTCCAGATAGCCCCGACGTGGCGGTGATCACCGAACCCAACGCAAAGGCGCCCAGGCAAGCTAGGAACACCGGGATCCTTCCACGCGCGTCGGAATACGCGCCGAGGAGGGGCATGGCGACCACGTAGCCGGCAAGAAATCCCGTCACGATCGGCGTCGCTTGCTCGAACCGTTCGATGGTGATGCCGACGTCGCCCACCATCGCGGGCAGCAACGTGACGACCACGTACGCGTCCAGCGCGGCGACGAAGAGCGCAGCCCCCGCCAGGCCCAGCAGGAGGGGTCGGCGGCTCAAGGGGTCGGAGAGGTGATGCTCACCATGCCGTTGAAGTTGCTGATCGTGACTTCGACCGCCGATTCCTTGCCACCGTCTCCGAATGCTCCGTCGAGCGTCGCTTTGCGAATCAGGTGGTCCGACGTTCCCACCCACACATGCGCTGCGACGGCGCTGTCAGAGCTCAGCTCGCGGAGCAAGCTCCTCACCTGGTCGGCGGTGTACGACGTGGCGATTTGATAAGTGTCCTGGCCGGCGACCTGGTCCGTGGATACATATTTCGGACCCGTACCCTGCGGGATCACGGCTGGCAAGCCAGTGGCTGGGTCGAACAGCTTGGCCATATCGGGAAACGCCGTCGCCTGGTCGCCGGTCACCTCCTGGAAGGAGGAGAACGGGACATGAAGGTAAACGTGGCCGGAGGTGATGACCACCTCGAGGCCGATCGATACGTCTTGTTCCTTGACGGTGTAGGTGGTGTCGCTGTCAGCGGGCAACCGGACCGACGTCTTCGCGCTGATCAGCGTGAAGCCCTGGATCGTGATCGCTCCCTTCGTGACCTTCAATGTCGCGGCGACCGTCTTCAGCTGTGCCATCGCGGCTCCACCGTCCCGAAGCACCTTGGCACCATCGACGTTGGCCGTTCCACTGCATGCCACGACCAGCGCCGCGGCGACAACCGCGATGACTCGGATCATTGCCGGGCACGCACGATGAGCCGGACAGGCCGATCGTAGAAGAGGTATTCCCACGCCCAGTTGACCAGGACCACCAGCCGGCTGCGAAAGCTGATCACGTTGACGAGATGGACGCCGAGCCAAAACAGCCAGCCGGGAAATCCCGAGAGGTGCAGCCAGCTGAGCTGGGCGACGGCCGAGTTGCGTCCGATCGTCGCCATGATCCCTGGATCTTTGTAACGGAAGGCCTTCGCGCCTCCGCCGCTCACCATGTCTGCGATCGATTCCCCGACATGCCGTCCAGCCTGCATCGCGACGGGAATGAGCATCGGAAGTGGCGCTCCACCGTGCTGCGCCCCGGCCAGGTCCCCGATCACGAACACGACGGGATGTCCTGGCACCTGCAACGTGTCGGCGACCTTGATTCGCTCCTGCCGCACCAGCGGCGCACCGGTCGTTCGGCCGATCTCCGACGCTTTGACGCCGGCGGTCCATATCACGGTTCCGGCCGGGATCTCGTGACTTCCTGCGAGGTTGACGGATTCCTCCGTGACCGCATCGACCTTGGTCTGCAGCATCACCTCGACGCCCTTGTGTTCGAGCGAGCGAAGGGCGGCGTGCCGGAGGGACGGCACAAATTGGACAAGCACATGTGGCGCCGCCTCTATAAGCACCACCCGGACCTCGTTTGTGTCGAGATCTCGATAATCCTTCCGGAGCACCAGCCGGATCAACTCCGAGATCGCGCCTGCCATCTCCACCCCGGTCGGGCCCCCACCTGCGACCACGAACGTCAGCAGACGACGCCGCTCCGACGCATCAGTTGTCCAGCGCGAGGCTTCGAACTGGCTGAGGATGTGGTTGCGAATCGCCAACCCCTCGTCGAGCTCCTTGAGGCCCAGCGTGTGCGCGGCGAGTGACGCATTTCCAAAGTAGTCGGTCCGCGCGCCCGTCGCCAGGACGAGGTAGTCGTACTGAAGCGGGCCTGCAGGAAGTCGGCGTTGTGAAGCGGGCGGATCAGCTGCCGGACAGGGCGCGCGATCTCACCCGGATCCAGCAGCGCCGAGGCCACCTGGTACAGCAGCGGAGTGAACAGGTGGTAGTTGTTGCGGTCGACAAGCAGGACGTCGACCGGCGCGTGCTTCAGCGCCCGCGCGCATGTCAGCCCGCCGAATCCCGCTCCCGCGATGACGACGCGGGGTCTGTTCATTGCGGCGGGTAGCGCCTTCCTCCGCCGCGCCTCCGGTTGGCCATCTTGTCGATGGCCGAGGCGCCGCCCATGGCCTTGATCAGCGAGGCCGGCAGCTTCTGCTTCTTCTTGACCACCGGCTCGAACAGGTCACCCAGCTTCTCGACCCGCTTCAGGACCTGCTCGGAATCGAACACCAGTAGGCTCGGGTCTTTCGCCTTCAAGCACTTCTCGACCTCGTCCCAGGAAACCGGAGTCGAAACGGTGGGCCGCGCGCGCGCGCGCAGCGAGTAGACGTTGACCGTCGTCTTGTATTCGTCGTTCTGGCTCCAGTCGATCAGGACGCGTCCCGTGCGCAGCTCCTTCAGCTGCTTGTGGACGGCAAGGTCGGGATGCTTTTCCTCGAAGTACTGCGCGAGGCCTTTCGAGACGACCTTCGTCTCGACGTAGGTGACCTTCGTATTGAGCGGGACGTAAAGCTGGAGGCCTTTGGATCCCGAGGTCTTGGCGCAGCAGTCGAGGCCATGCTCGGCGAACACTTCCCGCAGCATCAGCCCGATCCGGCAGCATTCGACGATCGTCGCCGGCGGACCTGGATCGAGGTCGAAGACCAGGGTGCGTGGCTCGGGGAGCTTGCTGCAGAGCGAGAGCGAGGTGTGCATCTCGAGCGTGGCGAGGTTGGCGAGCCATACCAGCGTGGGCAGGTCCTGTGCGAGGCAGTAGTACATGTCGCGGTTGTTGCCGCCGCTCCACACGGTCGCGGTCTGCACCCAGTCCGGCCGGTGCTTGGGGCAGTTCTTCTCGTAGAAGAACTGGCCGTCGACGCCGTTGGGATATCGCTTCAGCGTCAGAGGGTGGTCGCGTGTGTGGGCAAGGAGGACCGGCGCGATGCGCGTGTAGTAGTCGATGACCTGCGCCTTGGTGAACCCGACTTCCGGGTAAAGCACCTTTTCGAGGTTGGTGAGCTTGAGGTTGCGACTCTCGATCTTGACCTCGACCGATGTTTCTTTAGCCACCTTCGCGAATTACCTCTGGGGCAGGTTTGTCGAAGCGGAACCCTTTGAACGCCGGCGCCCGGAGCTGCCCGCCGCGCGTCCACTCCACGAACTCGAACTCGGCGACGACCTTCGGCTTCACGAAGTGCGCGGCGCGAGCAGGCGCGGCCCCTGCCTCGAAGGGATCTTTGTTGACGGCAAGGGGCTTCAGCCTCGCGTTCAGCTCGTCCAGGATCTTGTCGGTGAAACCTGTGCCTACTTTTCCCGCGTAGACGAGCTTCCCCTCCTTGTAGTAGCCGACCAGCAGCGCTCCCGGATAGCCCTGGCGCTTGCCCACGCCGTCGAGCCAACCGCCGATCACGAGCTCCTGCCGGTTGCGATTCTTGACCTTGACCCAGGCGCCGCTTCGGCGTCCGGGCTCGTACTTCGAGTCCAGCCCCTTGGCCATGATGCCCTCGAGGCCGGCCTTGGCGCTCGCCTCGAGCATCGTCTGGCCCGCCCCCTTCTCGAAAGGAGGCGTCTGCCATGACGGGCCGGCGAGCTTGAGGCGCGCCAGCGCCATGCGGCGGTCGGCATAGCGCTCCTCCATCCGCGAGTGGCCGTCCTGCCAGAGCAGGTCGAAGACCATGTACGTGACGGGAACCTCCTTCATCTTCCGCCGGATCTCTGTGTCCGCGGTCAGTCCCATACGTTGCTGGATCTCCTCGAAGCTCGGCCGGCCTTTGTCGTCGAGGGCGACGATCTCGCCGTCGAGGATGACCTCGGCGGAGCCGAGTGCGCGGCCCATCGGATGGATCTCCGGATAGCGCGGCGTGATGTCCTCGCCGGTGCGGCTCTGGAGCCGCACGCGCCCGCCTTCGACATAGGCGAGTGACCGGATGCCGTCCCACTTGAACTCGTACCCCCAGGCGTCATCGGGTCGAGGAACCTTGTCGTCTAGCTTGGCCATCATCGGCACGATCTTGTCCGGCATCGGCTGGCGGTCGGGATCCTGCGGCGGATCCATGCGGTGGATCATCCAGTCCTTGCCGCGGGTCTGAAAGAGAACGTAGCGGCCTTGCAGTCGCTTCCCGTGAAGGGTGACCATCACCTCGCGATCCGACCACTTGACGGGCTCGTAGGTTCCTTCGTCCCAGATCAACACCTGGCCCCCGCCGTACTCGCCCTTCGGTATCTCGCCGGCGAACTTGAAGTATTCGAGCGGGTGGTCCTCGACGTGGACCGCCAGGTGGTTCTTCTTGGGGTCGGGCGGGATGCCCTTGGGGACCGCCCACGAAACACCGACGCCGTCTTTCTCGAGCCGGAAGTCCCAGTGGAGCCGCCGGGCGTGGTGCTCCTGGACCACAAACCGCGGCGCCTTGGTCTGGGTGCGCGGGACCTTGGCGCCGGGTTCGGGTGTGCGCTTGAAATCGCGTTTGGCCTCGTAATCGGCGAGCTTTTTGGCCATCACCAAGAAGGTTAGGCCACGGCCGCTTCCTCCTCGTGGATGGCCAAGACCACGGGCTTGCGGCCCCGAACGAAAACCGCGGCCGAAGCGGCGAGCACGAGCACGACGATCGGCAGGACCATCGTCGGGTGCATCGCGTCGACGAAAGCGTGAGTGAAGACGAAATGCGCGAGAGCCTGGACCTGGGCGGGCAGCTGCAGCGTGGTGCCGGACTGTCCGGCTCCGACCTCGAGTCCAGTGTGCGCCGCATTGCTGAAACCATCGACGAAGGATTGCCGATACTGGTCAGGCAGCTGGCTCGACGCGGCGACCGCGCGGTCGTGAAGCGCGAGCGCGATGCGGTTCTGCAGGAAGGCGCCGACCACTGCGCTGGCGAACACCCCTCCCATCTCCTGGATCGTGTTGATGACGCCCGAGGCCACGCCGCCGAGATGGGCCGGCAGGTCGCGGGTACCGATGGTGAACACCGGGGTCCAGATGCACCCCATACCGAGGCCGCTGAGGATGAGACCCGGCGTGAAATCCCAGCGGCCGGCGTGGGCCTGGGCGGCCCAGTCGATGTAGCCCGTGCCGGCAGCCAGAGCGAGCAGACCCGGGATGAGCAGGTACTTGCCGTTCACCTTCTGGACAAGACCGCTCGCGATACCTGACGAGAAGAACATGGCCAGAGGCTGAATCGCCAGCGTGAGGCCCGCGTCGACGGGGCTCAACCCCAGTACGGACTGCATGTAGATGGTCAGGGGCAGGTAGATGCCGAGGATCGCAAAACCCATGGCCGCCATCACCAGGGTCATGAGCGTGAAGTTACGGTCCTTGAACACTTCGAAGGGAAGGAGCGGCTCACCGTCCTTTTGACGGTTCCGGCGCGCCTGGTGGTAGAGGAAGACGGCGAACAGCACAAGGCCCGCGCCGATGATTTCGGGAATCGTGATGAAGCCGGTCACGACCCCCCAGTCGTAGCGCTGGCCCTCGATTAGGCCATAGATCACGCCGAGAAGGCCTGCTGTCGCGAGCGCGACACCGAAGATGTCGAGCCGGTGCTTGCGTCCTGGCCGCAGGTCAGGGATCAGCAGCAAGGCGAGCGCGAACGTGATCACTCCGATCGGGATGTTCACGGTGAAGATCGAGCGCCAGCCGAAGTGGGTGACGAGATATCCGCCGACGGTGGGTCCGGCGATGACAGCGAGGCCGGCTATCACGCCGTAGATGGCGAAGACGCCGCCGCGCTTCTCCACCGGGAACAGAGACATCATCAAGGGCAGGCCTTGCGGAGCAAGCACCGCTGAGCCGAGGCCCTGCAGCGCGCGCGCCAGGATCAGCTGTGTCGGATCCTGGGCCAACCCGCTGAACGCGGACGCGACCGTGAAGATGACGACGCCGATCGCAAACATCTTGCGCGGGCCGTGGATGTCGCCGAGCCTGGCCGATGTGATCAAGAGCACCGCGTAGAGCAGGCTGTAGGCGTTGAGCACCCACAGGACCTGGTCGAGGCTGGCGTGCAACCCGTCGAGGATCGACGGGATTGCGACGTTGACAATGGTCAGGTCGAGCAGCGTCATGAAGAGGCCGAGCACGAGCACGCTCAGTGCGGCCATCGGATGATTGCGAACGTTCGTCACCTCTCCTCCTCCTTTGTGAGCCGCACCTCGAGGCCGATCCCTTTGGTCCTGATGTCACATGTCCCGAATGGACTCTGCGAGGCGAGGCGCTCGAACTGGGTCGGTGCGTACGCGCGACGCTTGAGCATCTCTAGCGTTGCTTTCGTCGTGAAGGCGTTGAGCCATCCGAGGCTCATCCAGTCCACCTCGCGGTCGATGTCGGCGTGAGATGCGTCCCTGCTCATGTCCTGGATCACCGCGGTCCCGCCGTCGCGGAGGACGCGGTGCATCTCGGCGAGCGCTCGGCGCGGCAAGGCGAAGTTCTTGAACGCGGCCTGGCAGACGACCAGGTCGAAGGAATTGGACTCGAACGGCATCCGCGCCACGTCGCCGTGGCGAAAATCGACGATGACACCCACGTTGCGAGCGTTCTGCGCGGCGATCTCGACGAACGTCCGGCTGATGTCGATGCCTGTCACCTGAAACCTTCCGAGGCGTGCCATCTCAATCGCCAGGTATCCCGGACCGGGCGCAACTTCGAGCACCCGTGCTCCGCTTGGGACGCCGGCCGTGATCAGGGCGGCCTGTTTCTCGTACGCGTCGAGCTGACTCTGCGAGCCGCGGATGCGGGCGTACCACCGCGCGATCGGACCTTCCATCTCTGGGCCCTTGAGCCGCCAGCGTCGCGCTTCCGTAGTAGGCATTTGAATTCTCCTTCTCTAACGGTGTTAGGCTACTTGCGCTAGATTACACCTAACATCGTTAGGAATGCAAGCACAACTACCGCACATAGAGGAGAATCACGAAATTGAGCCCGGAAGAGGAGAAGCAGCAAGGCCTCACGCGCGACCGACTGGTCGCGGCGGCGCTCGAGCTGATTAACGAAGACGGTCTCGACGCCCTGTCGATGCGGTCGCTGGCCAACCGTCTCCAGGTGAAGGCGGCTTCCCTGTACTGGCACGTGCGCGACCGGCGGGAGCTGCTGGAGCTTCTGGCGGAATCGATCCTGGCGAGCACTCCGCGCGGGCGCCGCGGCGCCGGCTGGCGGCAGACGGTCTTGGCGAGCGCCGAGTCGCTGCGCCGCCGTGTGTCGGCTCAGCAGGACGCAACCCGTGTCTTGCTGGAGGTTCCCGAAGCACTCGAGCAGAGCGCTGTATTCGCCGACATCCGGGCGCAGCTTGTGACGGCCGGACTGAGGGCGGACGAGGCGGGCGAGGTAGCCCAGATGGTGATGACCAGTGCCCTTTCGACGCGGGCTCCGGCCGAGCGGCCGACCGGCGACAGCAGCGTTCCCGCATCCATCGCGATCGACTCCGGCTCGCGCGGCGTCATCCTGCGGGCGGGCCCGCCCGACATGCAGGCGTTGTTCCGCGTTCCGCCTGACCAGAGCGGGGCGGCGCCGGCGATCGTGCGCGGCGAACAGGTGGTGGTGCGCCGTCTCCGTGGTGTCGGTCGGGGAGAGATCGAGCTGAACCCGCGCCGCCCATGGAAATTCAAAGTCCAGGCGCCGACCTGGAACACGGTCCTCGATGTTGGCGGCCTTGACGTGCGAGAAATACACGTCGACAGCGGGGCCGCCAACCTCGAGTGCTTCCTGCCGCAGCCAATAGGAATGGTGCCGATCCACATCTCCAGCGGCGTCGTGAACGTGTCGCTGCACCGGCCACGCGCCGCGGCCGTGGTCGCGGTCGCCCATACCGGCGCGGTGAAGCTGAAGCTGGACGACTTTTCAACCAAGGTTGTGATCTCCGACGTGCACTGGCAAAGCGAGGGGGCTTTGGAGGCGCAAGACAGGTTTGACCTCGATGTCAGCAGCGGCGCGGTCGACCTGAGCCTCGATACGTACACGCCAAAAATGCGGCCGGCCGGTGCCGCACCGGCCGCACCCGAGCTGGTCGGAAAGCCTGTCTCAGCCCTCGAGATCCTCCTCGACGGGGTGGAGGCCCGAATTCGACACATAGGCGAATAATCGTTTATTCAGCTAAGCTGCTGCCATGGCGATCTTTCCGATACCGCCCAAGTCGCGCGAGCTCGAGAGCCGGCTGACCAGGCTGGACGAGCTGCGCCGCTACCTGGCGCGCCACCTCGGCGAGTCAGCCCAGCCATGGACTGGTACCCTCCGCCGGCTGGCGGCGGCGGAAGCAACGGTGGGTTCCACGTCGATCGAGGGTTACGGCACGAGCGTCGAGGCCGCGTTCGAGATCCTTGCGGGCGGGCACCCAGCTCAGGCGTCTGAAGAAACCCAGCGGATCATCGCCGCCTACGGCCAGGCGATGGACCGCGTCGGCGCGCTGGCGGACGACCCGCACTTCCACTGGTCGCGGCAGACGATTCTCGAGCTCCACTTCCTGATCTGCCATCCGCAGGCCGAGGCAAGGCCCGGGCGCCTGCGCGACGCGTCGGTCTTCGTCACCCGCGGACCCGGCCGGGAACCGTACCGCCCTCCCGAGGCGGCCGCCGTCCCGGACCTGGTCAGCGAGTCGGCCACGTGGCTGGAATCGGGCGACGTGTCACGCCATCCCGTGGTGCGCGCCGCAATGGCGCATCTGAACCTGGTCTCGATCCATCCGTTTCGCGACGGGAACGGCCGGCTGGCGCGAGTCGTCCAGTCCCTTGTGCTCGCGAAAGAGGGGCTGCTGCGCCCCGAGTTCGTCTCCATCGAGCCCTATCTCGGACGCCACACCCGCGAGTACTTCGCGGTCCTCGAAGAGGTCCAGGGCGCGGCCTTCGATCCGACGCGGGACGTATCCAGCTGGGTCGAGTTCTGCATCGATGCCCACGTCGCGGAGGCGACCGATCGCGAGCAGTGGGTGCGGATTGCGTATGCACGGCACGACTTCTGCACCAGGCTTGCCACCGAGCACGGGTATCCGGAGCGATTTGTGGTCGCGCTCGACCAAGCGCTGCTCGGCTTGCCGGTGACAAACGCCGACTACCGATGCGCGGCGGACATCGCAAGCCCAACGGCGGTCCAGGACCTGCAGCGCGTTCGACGCGATGGTTGGCTCGAGCAGCAGGGAGGAGGTCGGTCGGTGCGGTATGTCGCTTCCGACAAGCTGCATAAGGCGTGGACCGACTCGTCGGAACGGGCGAGGCCGCCGAAAGCCTGAGCTCCAGTAACGCTTTGCGCCCCCTCGACGTTGGTGGGTCATGCGGCGGCTGATTCTCGGCCTCCTTTTGATAGGGGTGGCCTGCGGCCAACCGCAAGCCCGGCCGGCGACGTCGCCACTGGCCGGGGTCACAGTGACTCCGACCGCAACGTCTGGGCAGGCACCAGGCGTCCGCCCAGGCCCCGGTCAGATGGACTCAGTCAGTCCTACCCCGAGCGCAGCGACGGGCCCGAGCACCACGGCCAGCCCCGCGCCGACGCCGAGCACATCGCCGACCCTGCTCTTCGCGGTGCTCGAAGCCAAAGGCAGTGCCAGCTTCAACACGGTCGCGGTCGCGGGGGTGGATGGCTTCGCCAGAGCGAAAACAACATTTGCCCCGATGCGCGTACCCACGGTTGGCTGCAGCGGCACGGCACTGACACCGGTTTCCGCGCACGTTGCGGTCGGCAAGGTCTATTTTGCCGACGGCGCCGGCGTCGTGCGGAGTCTGTCACTCAGCGGGCAAATCGTGAAAGTGGCAACTTTCCCACTGACCTCAGGTCAGCAAATGCTGTCTTTTGCTGTCAGTCCGGATGCCAGCCGGCTCCTGGGGGCTGTTTTGACGGTGCCGCCCAACCCTCAGTTCGGTTGCAATGGCAGCCGCGGCGTTGGTGACTTCACCCTCGACATTTACTCAGCGCCGGCCGGCGGCGCTAACACACTTCTGCGCCACGAGGTCCTCGCACACAACGATCCCAAGCTGACCATCCTGCCGGTGAACCTCATGGCGTTCATCGGATGGGATCAGGTGGGGCCGCTCGCCACGTATCCCACGGACTGGATGCGCGGCTGCTGCAGCCTGCCGCAAAACTACTACGGCCCGCCGGTGCGCGTCGATGCCGGCACCGGAGCGATCACCAAGAACGTGTCTCCATCGACCTGCAGTGTCCAGGACATCGCACCAAGCGGTAATTACATGTGCGCCATCGGCCTGGATGGCCGCTCCCTCAGCGTTCGGCGTCCGGACGGGAGCGAGATCTGGAAGGCATCGGGACAATGGACACTCCTTGTGTCCTTCTTATCTCCCGATGAGCGCCGTCTCGCGGCTCCGCTGGCGAACGCTGCGGGAGATACGGTCGAGGTGGTGGGCAAAGACGGCCGCCGCATCGTGCTCGCAGCCGACTTCTGGCCCGTGGGCTGGCTCGACCCGAGCACCGTGATCGGCATCCGTGGTGGAGCGAATCTCAGCTACGTCGCGCTGAACGCTCCCGCCACGATCAAGGACATGGGATTCAAGGGGACCTTCGTCGGTACAGTGAGGACCTGACCGGGATCTCCGCTTAACAAGCGGGGTTCCAGTCCGCGAGTCGTGTTCCTACCTTCAGCGAAAAAGCTGGAGGTGACAAATTGCTTTTCCTCGCCGGCGACCCCGACATCACGCCCATCACCAACCTGATCAACACCTGGATCCACATCGGCCAGGCGCTTGTGGGTTCGATAGGCGCGCTCGCATTTATCGGCGCGTTCATCTGGAAGATCACGGCGGTCGAATCCAAGTCCGCCCTCGCCGCCAAGCAGTGGATCTCGCGCATCGTCGTCGGCACGATCGGCGTCGAGGTGGCGAGCTCGCTGGTCGGAATCCTCACGAGCTCAGTCCCGACGCACTGAGCCGTGGACCTCTCGTTTCTGAAGGCGCTCTACGACGAGCTCGGCCGCATCGAAGGCTACCTGTACACGCTCGTCCACCCGAACCTGATCCTCGCCCACCTGCTCGAGGACAGCGTCGGTCTGCTGCTCAACGTCTGGTTCAAGTTCATCCTCAGCACGACCGATTTCGAGAGCGGCGGCGATTTCATCACCAACTCGACGATCCAGCGCTTCGAACCCAAACTGCAGCTGGTCGCCAACGCCGCGATGGTGCTCGTCGCGCTGTGGGCGTCGTACCGAATCATGTGGGGCCACGGCGTCTCGACCCAATACAGCGCGCGCATCCTCCTACCGCGGCTGTTGATGGCCGCCGTTCTCATCAACTTCGCGATGCCGCTGTTTCAGATGGCGGTCACGGCGAGCAACGCGATCTGCACCGCCGTGCAGACGTTCAGCACGCATGACGACCTGGCAACTTTTGCGGCCAGCTACAACCACAACCCGAACGCGGGCACGTGGGAGATCATCACGACCGGCGCCCTGGCCGGCGGCTACGGAGTCCTCGCGATCGCCTACCTCGTTCGCTACGCGGTGTTGGTCGTGCTGGCGGTCACCGCCCCGCTTGCCGGACTCCTGCTCATGCTGCCCGAGACCCAGCATCTCGCCAAGGCGTGGAGCTCGCATTTCACGACCAACCTCTTCATGCAGCCGATGCAGCTCTTCGTGCTGTCGGTCGGGCTCGCCCTCGAGCACGACGGCTTCACGCCGGTCCACCACCTCTTCGCCCTGGCCTCGCTCTTGATCGTCTTCAAGATTCCAGGCGCGATCGGTGGCGCCGAGAAGGCGGCGCACAAGCTCGAATCGACTGTCTTCACCGCCTTCAAGCAGATCGGGCACGCATTGGTGAAGGCGTGATGCGGCTACTTGCGATGGTCGCGAGCGGCGTGGTGCTGATGCTGGTCGCCGCGACCCAGGTGCCGAGCCATCTCCGGCTTCCGGTCTCGGCGGTGGTCCTCGATGGGAAGGTCACCCCGCCGTTCGGCTGCACGAGCCTGCTGCTCGAACCCTTCGACCGGGACTGCCCGACCCACCACATCCACACCGGCATCGACCTGGCGGCGCCACTTGGGACGGCGGTCTACTCCGCGACCGCGGGCCGAGTGATCGCGGGCTACGACGCTGACGGTGCGGGTGATTACGTCAAGGTCGTGCTCGACGCCCACACGTGGGTCCTGTACGGCCACCTCTCCGCGTTTCGTGTGGCATCCGGAGATCTGGTGGCGCCGGGGCAGCTGATCGGACTGGTCGGCGCCACTGGCCTCGCGACCGGCCCGCACGTCCATCTGCAGGTCGACGTCGACCGTGTGCCCGTCGATCCTGTTTGGTTCCTGTCGAGCTCTTAACAGGCTGGATTGGAATGCTGCTTGGCCGTGCCTACGCTGAGCTCAATTTCTCGGAGGTGATGCGATGGTCAACAAAGTTCTTCTGGTCGGCAACCTGACGGCGGACCCGGACGTCAAGGCGACGCCCAAGGGCACATACATCGCCAATTTGCGCCTGGCCACCAACACGTACGCCGGCAAGGACGAGGCCGGCAACGCCAAAAAGCATGCCGAGTTCCACAACCTCGTTGCTTTCGGCCACACGGCGGAGTTCGCTGGGCAGTACCTGCGCAAGGGCCGGACCCTGTACGTGGAGGGCCGGCTCCAGACGCGGTCGTGGCAAGACGCGGCCGGCCAGAAGCGGTATCGCACCGAGGTCGTGGTTGACGACCTGCAGGCGGTTGATAAGAGGCCCGAGGTGGCCGCTGCGTAGCCCCGGATCGAGGGAACGGCTGGGTCCTCGGGCGTAATCTTGTAATCGTTATGCCCGAGGACGTCCGCGCCTGGTTCGCCGCCCGGGTCCCCAAGGACTGGTTCGTCGCGCCCCCGGAGGTCACTGCGGACGGCGACGAGATACTCGTCGTCGGCACCCTGCCCGACGTGGAGCTGGCGGGCGGCACCTCGAGCGACGGCCGCTCAGCTGCCCGAGCCGCGCGCATCGAGCGCTTCCGGGAGGAGACGAGGGAGGATCGGATCCGGATCGCCCGGGACGCCGAACGCCAGTTCCGGCGCAAGGTGGCCTGGGGGGCACGGTGTGGTCGCCGGCGGCGTGGCCCGCAGCCGGAGCGAGGCGCTCGCCTGGTGCGTGCGCCTGGTCGGCATGCACCAGGCCGACTGGATCAAGGGCCTCCGCGACGCGCTCGTCAAGGTCGATGAGATCCGCAGCAAAGGGCCCCTCAACTAGCCGAATTCGCAGTAAGCGACCTCGGATTCGGTTAGTCCCGTTGATACTGTGGCAACTGTGATCGCCGAAGGCCAACGCAAGCACGTGGTCATCATGGGGGCGGGGCCGGCGGGCCTTACCGCCGCCTACGAGCTGCTGAAGCGCGACGTCCCCGTCACGGTGGTCGAGAAGGACTCGAAGCAGGTGGGCGGCCTCGCCAGGACGGTCGAGCACAACGGCTATCGGTTCGACATCGGCGGCCACAGGTTCTTCTCCAAGAACGACGAGGTCGAGGCGCTGTGGACTGAGATCCTCGGCCCCGAGATGCTGAACCGAGGCCGGCTCTCGCGCATCTACTACCGGGGCCGCTTCTTCGCCTATCCGATCCAGGCCGTCAACGCTCTGTGGAACCTCGGCCCTCTCGAGGCCGTGTGGTGCCTGGCCAGCTACGCGCACGCGCGGCTGCGACCGATCAAGAACCCGAAAACACTCGAGCAATGGGTACGCAACCAGTTCGGTTGGAGGCTCTTCAACATCTTCTTCAAGACCTACACCGAGAAGGTGTGGGGGATCAGCACGAGGGAGCTATCGGCCGATTGGGCGGCGCAGCGGATCAAGAGCCTGGACCTATGGGTCGTGATCCGGAGCGCGCTTCTGCCGCGCCGCCGGCCGCGCAAGCGGGGCGAGATCGTGACCACGCTGATCGACAAGTTCCGCTATCCGCGCCTGGGTCCGGGCCAGGTATGGGAACGCGTCGCGGAGATCAGCGCTTCCAAAGGACATCCGGTTGTCCTCGGACAATCGGTGGCGAGCGTCAACCATGCAGACGGGGCGGTGACGGAAGTCGTGACGACCGACGCTGATGGCCGCATACGCACGCATGCCGGCACCGACTTCATCTCGAGCATCCCCATCCGCGAGCTGGTCGCGAAGCTCGATCCCCCGGCACCCGAAAAGGTCCGCGGCGCCGCGAACAGGCTGGGCTACAGGGACTTCATCAGCATCGCGTTGATGATCGACCGCCCGCATGTGTTTCCTGACAACTGGATCTACATCCACGACCCGGGCGTGCGTGTCGGCCGGATCCAGAACTTCAAGAACTGGAGCCCGGACATGGTGCCGGACCAGGCCAAGACTTGCCTCGGCCTTGAGTACTTCTGCTTCGAAGGCGATGGGCTGTGGACGATGCAAGACAAGGACCTGATCGAGCTTGCGAAGAACGAGCTGGGACAGCTGGGCATCTGCTCACCGGCCAATGTGTTTGACGGCGTCGTGGTGCGGCAGCAGAAGGCATACCCCGTGTACGACGACAACTACCAGGCCAACGTCGCCATCGTCCGTGACTATCTCGCGCAGGAGCTGCCCAATCTCCACCTGGCCGGCCGCAACGGCATGCACAAGTACAACAACCAGGACCACTCGATGATGACCGCGCTCCTCGTGGCGCGACAGATCGCGACCGGCTCGCTGCTGGACCCTTGGAAGGTCAACGCGGACGCCGTGTACCACGAGAACATCCGGGTCGGTGAGCGCGATGTCACTGGCCGTCAGGTTCCCGAGCGCGTGCCGGCTAAGGCTTAGGGCTTAGGTGGCGGTCTTCGGGCGGGCGAAGTTGGCACCGACGAAGCTCGCCACCGCAAGCACCGCAAACAGGATCGCGTGCTTGTAGTGGGGCCCGGTTGCGGATGAGGTGGCGATCTGCAGCGCCCCGACCGCGTACAGCGCGGCAACGACGATGAAGACGACCCCGAGCACACCCAACGCGACAGCCAGCGGGCTGGACCTCGTCACAGGCTGAAATGTAACAAAGCCAGGCTGGCGAGCCCCGCGGCGATGCAGTACCAGCCGTACGGATCAAGGCGCCCGGAGCGAAAGTAGCGAAGCAGGAAGCGGGCGCTGGCGTAGGCCGCGATGCCGGCCAGAACAGCGGCCGCGAGGTACTCGCCGACCGGGACACCGCCCTGAAACAAACCCGGCACCTCGACCAGGCCGGCGCCGAGGATGACGGGCGTGGCCAGAAGGAAGGAGAACCGCGCCGCTTCTTCGTGGCGCAGCCCCGCCAGCAAGCCGCCGCCGATGGTGACGCCAGAGCGCGAGATGCCGGGCAGGAACGCAAACGCCTGGCAGGCGCCGACGATAGCCGCGGCGAGAAAGCTGATTTGCTCGGCGCTCCCGAAGTGCGCTTCCTGCTCACGGCGCGACTCGCTGGCGAGCGTGGCGCGGCGCTCCGCGCGACGGCGGAGGATCTCGAATCCAAGCATCAGGAATCCGTTGGCGACCAGGAATCCGGCGGCCACGTAGGGGCTCGCGAACAGCGACTTGATGCGGCTTTCGAGAAACACGCCGAGGACCGCCGCGGGGATGGTGCCGACAAGGAGCAGCATCGCGAGACGCTCGGTGTCGGTCTTCATCTGGCCGCGGATCGCTGCTGTGAAGAACCCGCGGATGATGGCCACCCATTCACTGCGATAAAGGACGAGGAGAGCCGTCGCGGTGCCAAGGTGGAGCAGCACGAGAAAAGGCACGAACGAAGGGTCGGACTGCTTGAAGCTCCAGTGCAGTAGGCTGGGCACGATGACCGCGTGACCGAGTGATGAGACGGGGAAGAGCTCGCTGGCGCCCTGGAGCAGGCCCATGAACAGCGCTTGGGCCAGGCTCACCGGCTAGATTTTCACCCAATGGATCGCGTCGCCGTGTTCAACCCCGCGGTCAGGACGCTCGACGAATCGGTGGCTCGGGCCAAGGCCGCCGAGCGGCTC
>WNGN01001660.1_pt1 | contig 16262 bp, 14 predicted proteins | sample 5400561 | NCBI WGS metagenome assembly WNGN01 (sample SAMN13153379, study PRJNA577476) | soil metagenome | isolation source: 115 cm soil or saprolite under Garry oak tree replicate 2 | place: USA:California | collected 2016-06-15
TTGTTGGGCGCGTTCTCCGCCCACTTCTTGAGCCTCGCAGCGAGCGCCTCGAGGGTCACCTCCAGCAGCTCCCGTTCACGCGGGGTGGCGCCGGCGTGCAGCGCCGCGAGCACGAGCGCGTGGTAGAAGACTCTCAGCTCGTCCCAGATCGTGCCCGTGAAGTCCTGCTTGATGACCGCCTCGGCGGTGCGGGCCGCGTCCAGCGCGGCCCCATACTCCTCGAAGGCGTAGAAGACGGCGAGCTTCGCGACGAAGTAGAACATCTCGAAGAGCCGCTGTCCGGCGTAGGTCTGCCGGTAGGCGTCCTCGTCGAAGGTCGCGTCGGTGAGCGTGAGGGGGTGGCGGGTCTCGCCCGCGAGGGCGCGTCCCCACTGGAGGATCACCCGCTGGGCGTCGGCGATGTGCCCCATCTTGATCCGCTCGCTATACTCCACGTTCGGCGCGTACGTCGTGTGAAACGACGCCAGGTCCGGGCTACTGAGCAGCGCCAACCAGATCTCGTTGAAGAGCGCCCACGCGGCGTCGACGAAGAGCCCGGTTTCGTGACCGAGCCTGAAGGCTTCGCGCGTGACGGGGAAGGACGCCTCGAGGGGCATGCGCCAAGGGCTGATCGACCACGCGAACATCATGAGGACCTTGGCTCTCAGCGCGGAGTCGTAGAGCCGCTCGTTGAGGCGCTGCGCCAGGAGCCCGAATTCGTACGCGGACCGGTACTCCTCCCGGATCGGGCCCAGAAGCATCGCCGCCAGCAGGCAGTACGCGTACGCCGACTCCTCGATGTTGCCGTGGACGAGCGAGAGGCGGACCATCGTCGCGGCGTTCAGGAGCGTCAGCGCTTTGTCGCCCGACAGGAAGCACGAGGTATGCAGGGTGCCGAGCAGCTTCATGACCGCCCGGATCTCCGGATCCTTCATGACGGGGAGACCGACCAAGGAGTCGACGGTCCGCTCGCCCATCAGCCTGTCGATGGCCGCGAGCGCGGCGTCGAGGGCGCTCTGCTTCTGCTCGAGAACGTCCGGGAAGACGATCCCGAAGAGCGCGAGGCCTTCTCGACCGGTGCGGATTGCGTCCGCGTAGCGGGACAGGTGCTCGTACTGGAGGATCTTCAGCGAGTAGACACGCGCCCTGTCCAGCCGTGTCCGGGCGCGCGCGAGCAGACGGTCGAAGTCCCGCTCCGCCTCCTCGAAAAGACCACAGAGGTACTGACACTCGGCCGTCTCGATGGAGAGCGCCAGCATCAGCTCGTACTCCGTCTCCCAGCACCGGTCGCCGAGGAGACCGAGCCCGGCGCGGAGGTAACCGAGCGAGGCCTCGTAGGCCGTCGACGACTTGGCCTTGCGGCCTGCGACCAGATTGAGCCGCGCCAGGGCCAACCGCTCCGTGTCGTCGCCCATCAGCTCGCTGCCGATGTTGAGGTGCCCGGCGATGTCGAAGATCTCCTTCTCCCCGCCCGAACGGTCCCATCGCCCGAGCAGGAGCCGACCAACCGTGAGGTGGACGTGCTGCTGACGCTCGCTCGGGATCAGGGCGTAGGCGGCCTGCTGGACCCGGTCCCGCCGCCTCAGGCGGTTCTTCGCTGATCACGGCCAGCGTCTCGAGGTCGAACGGGGTGCCGAGACACGCGGCGAGCGAGAGCGCGCGCTGAGTCTTCGCCGGCAACCGCTGGATCTTCCGCGTCATCAAGTCGATGACGTTGTCCGTCATCATCGCGCCGGCGATCCCCTCGAGGGTGAAGCTCCAGTACCCGCCCTCGGGATCGAATCGGAGCAACCCATCCTGCTTGAGCGTCTTCAGGAACTGGATCACGAAGAACGGGTTCCCGTCGGTCTTCCGCATGACCAGCTCGGCGAGCGGCTTCACCTCGGCGAGATCCCCATGGAGCGTGTCGTGGACGAACAGCGTGAGCGCCGTGAGGGGAATCGGGCCGAGGAGGACGCGGCGGATCTCCACGCCCTCGGCCTCGAGCAGGCCCAGGGCTCGCGCGAGCGGATGACCGGTGTCCACTTCGTTGTCGCGGTAGGCGCCGATCACGAAAAGGAAGCGCATCTCCGGGCTCGTGAGCAGCGGCCCGAGTAGGCGCAGGGTCGCCGCGTCGGCCCACTGGAGGTCATCCAGGAAGATGACCAGCGGATGCTCCTTCCGAGCCAGCGCCCCGACGAAGTTCTGGAAGGCGAGGCGAAATCGGTTCTGAGCCTCGAGCGGCCCGAGAGTCGGCGGCGACTGCTCACCGATGATCAGCGAGAGCTCGGGGATCACCTCGCAGATCATGCCGCCGTTTCCGCCCAAGGCTTCGGTGAGACGTTCTCTCCACGACGCCAGACGGTCGTCGCTCTCGGCGAGAATCTGGTGCACGAGAGCCCGAAGGGCCTGGATCAGAGCGCCGAAGGGGACATTGCGGGCGACCTGGTCGAACTTACCCGCGACGAAGTACCCCCGCTCGCGCACGATGGGCTTGTAGAGCTCTTGAATGAGCGACGTCTTGCCGATTCCGGCGTACCCGGCGACCAGCGTCATCGCCACCCGCCCCTCGCACGTGCGGTCGAAGGCCCGGACGAGCTCTTCCACCTCTCGGTCCCGCCCATAGAGCTTCTGGGGGACCAGAAAGAAGTCCGAGACGTCCCGCCGTCCGAGGGGAAAGTCCGCGATCGATCCATCCGTCTTCCACTCGTGGGCACAGACACCGAGGTCGTGCTTGAGCCCGAGCGCGCTCTGGTACCGCTCCTCGGGAGTCTTGGCGAGGAGCTTCATGACGATCCGCGAGAGCGGCCCCGGAACCGAGGGCTCGATCTGGGCGGGCGCGGGAGGCGTCTTCGCGATGTGCGCGTGGATCAGCTCGAGGGCGTCGTCGGAGCCGAACGGACGGGTGCCGGTCAGCAACTCGTAGAGCACGACGCCGAGCGAGTAGAAGTCCGAGCGGTAGTCCGCTACACGATTCGTCCGCCCGGTTTGCTCCGGGGACGCGTAGTGGAGCGCCGCGCGTGAGAAATGGCGCGACGGCGACGCGGGCGGCCCGCCGGAGAACCGGGAGCAAAGGCCGAGCTCGGTGAACCACGCCTCAGCGGTCGCCGGATCGACCAAGAGGCTCGAGGGTCTGAGGCTCCCGTGAACGAGCTCCCGCCGATGGAGCTCGGCCAGCATCGTGCAGAGCCGGATCGCAAGATCGAAGAAGAAGTCGAGGTTCCGCCGGGCGGTGGCCGGCAGCGCGTCGAGCGGCACACCGCCGGGGTCCTCCATCACGAGCGTGCCGCGCTCGCCGTCGCGGAGAAGCTCGCACGCTCGAGGGACGCCCGTCACCGAGAGATCGCGCACCAGCTTCCACTCACGCTCGAGCCGCCTGGCGCCGAGCGCGGGTTCGCGGTGCGTCGTCTTCAGCAGGACTCGCAGCCCATCAGAGAGGCGCCGGGCGCGGTAAAGCGCACACCACTCGTCGACGAACAGGGTCTCAGCGACGTCGTAACCCGGAACGCCCATGCGTGGCGGAGACGATCGCTCCTTTCCCCGGACCCTGCAAGGGAAATCTGCCGCGAGACCGTTGGCCACGCGGCCCTCGGCTACGAGCAGGTCGGCAGTCTCAAGGTGGAGGGCGTTGGAGGCCGGCTGCAGAACACGGTGATTTACACGTATCCGATGGTGTCTCAGTTCTGGAGATACGCCCCCCGAGGGAGTTCCTCAGGGCCGGGTCTCGCACGGCTTCGTCCGATACCTCCGCCATCGAGTCATCGGGCGAACCGATTTGATCTGCGGCGGAATCCCGATAGGCTGAAGCCGCGTCCCAACCTTATTGACTCTGGCTTAGGAGGCCTCAGCCGGTGCGACGCGTATTCGGGCTCGTCACGATCTCCACGCTCATCCTGGTCGGGGCCGCCCTGCGAGGGCCCGCGGCGCCGCGCGCCGACGTCCCCGAAATCCTCAGGATCTCGGCCATTCCCGACGAGAACCCCAACGAGCTGCTCCGGATCTACACGCCCTTCGCCGACTACCTCTCCCGCGAGCTCGCCATGAAGGTCCAGTTCACGCCCGTCGTCGACTATGCGGCGACCGTGGAGGGGCTCGCCGCGAAGAAGCTCGATCTGGTCTGGTACGGCGGCTTCACGTCGGTCCAGGCCGTGCGCCGCACCAACGGGACGGCGAAGCGCCTCGTCCTGCGGCAGGAAGACGCGGAGTTCAAGTCCGTCTTTATCGCCAAGCCGGGCTCGGGGATCAAAAGCCTCGAGGCCCTCAAGGGCAAGACGTTCGCCTTCGGCTCCGTCAGTTCGACCTCGGGCCATCTGATGCCGCGCCACTTCCTGCTCCAGGCCGGGATCAACCCGGAGCAAGACCTGAAGCAGGTCGCCTACTCCGGCGCCCACGACGCCACCGCGCTGTGGGTCGAGTCGGGCAAGGTCGAGGCGGGCGCACTGAACTTCCTCGTGTGGGACAAGCTCGTGCAGACGCGGAAGGTCGATCTCAGCAAGGTCGACGTCTTCTGGACGACACCGCCCTACGTGGACTACGTCTGGACGGCGCGCGGGGACCTCGACCCGGGCCTCCAGGACAAGATCATCGCCGCGTTTCTCAAGCTCGATTACACCAACCCCGTGCACCGCAGGCTCCTCGACCTCCACCGCACCAAAAAGTACGTCAAGGCGACCGACGCGGACTGGAAGAGCGTCGAGGAGGCGGCGATTTCGGCGGGGCTGATCAAGTAGTGTACGAGCTCCGCGGGATCCGCAAGGTCTTCGCCCCGGGGGAGGTTGCCCTCGACGGGATCTCGCTCGCCGTCGGCCGCGGGGAGCACGTCGCCCTCATCGGGCCGAGCGGGGCGGGGAAGACCACGCTCTTCCGGATCCTGAACCTCACGCTTCGGCCGACAGGGGGCACGCTTATCCTCGACGGCCGGGACGTGGCCGCGCTCTCTGACGCCGACCTGCGACGGGCACGCACGCGAATCGGCACGATCTATCAGCAGCACAACCTCGTCGGTCGGCTCCGCGTCGTGCACAACGTGCTCGCCGGCAACCTCGGGCGCTGGTCCACCCTCACCGCGCTGGCCTCGCTGATGCGCCCCCGCGGGGTCTCCGAGGCGTCGCGCGCGCTCGAGAAGGTCGGGATCCCCGAGAAGCTCTACGCGCGGACGGACGAGCTGTCCGGCGGCCAGCAGCAGCGGGTCGCGATCGCACGCGTCCTCGTGCAGGACCCCGACACCATTCTCGCGGACGAACCGGTGTCCTCCGTGGACCCGTCCCTCGCGGTCGCGATCGTCTCCTTGCTCCGCGACCTGAGTCACGAATCCCGGAAGACCCTACTCGTGAATCTCCACAGCGTCGACCTGGCGCTCGCCTACTTCCCGAGGATCGTCGGTATCCGCGACGGCCGCGTCCATTTCGACCTCGCACCCGACAAGGTGGGCGCGGCGTTGCTCGCGGAGCTCTACGCCGGTCACCGGGACGACGAGCTGCAGTTGGAGCGGTTCCAGGATGGCAAGAACCTCTTCGGTCGTGCCTGCCGACCACTTCCCGGTTTCGTCGAGTAGGTCGCGCTTCCCGTACCTGTTCACCGCCGTCTTCGTGGCGAGCGTCCTCCTCTCGCTGCGGGTGGCACAGGTGGATCCGCGGCGGTTCCTCGAGGGCGATGCGCTCGGCAACGCGGCGCGGTTCGTGCGCGGGGCGTTCCCGCCCCAGCTCTCGCCGGAGTTCCTGGGGCTCATGCTACGTCCGGCCCTCGAGACGATCCAGATCTCCGTCATGGGGACGGCGATCGCCGTCCTCATCGGGTTCCCGCTGGGGCTCCTCGCCACTGCGACCCTGACCTGGCGTGGCGTCCTGCACGAACGGACGAGCCGCGCCGGCCTCTGGGGCCTCGGCTTCGTTCCCTACGCCGCCGTGCGCGCGCTGCTCTCGATCTTCCGCTCGATCCCCGAGTACGTGTGGGCCTTCATGTTCGTCCGCGCGGTGGGGCTGGGGCCGTTCCCGGGCGTGCTCGCGATCGGCGTGGCTTACGGCGGGATGCTCGGCAAGGTCTACTCCGAGATCCTCGAAAACGTGAACCCGCGACCGCTGGAGACGCTCCACGCGGCGGGCGCCTCGCGGCTCGGCGTGATCCTCTATGGTCTCGTGCCGCAGGCGCTCCCGCACGTCATCGCCTACACCCTCTACCGCTGGGAGTGTGCCATTCGCGCCTCGGCGATCCTCGGTTTCGTCGGGGCCGGAGGACTCGGCCAGCAGATCGAGCTCTCCATGCGGATGTTCCAGTTCGACGAGGCGCTGACGCTCCTCGGAATCCTCTTCGGGCTGGTCGCGGCCGTCGATTTCATCAGCGGCCGGATCCGGGCGCGAGTGGCCTGATGGCGCGCGTGGCGACGGTGCCGCCGAGCCGCGCCTGGGCGCTCGGGGTCGGCGGGAGCTTCGCGGCGCTCCTCGTCTGGTCGTGGCAGGGCACACGCGTCGATCTCCTCGGCCTGTTCAGCGGCGAGGCCCTCCGCCAGATCGCGATCTACGTCGGCCGACTCTTCCCGCCCGATCTTTCGGCCGCTGCGCTGCGCGAGGCGAGCACGGGGGCGGTCGAGACCTTCGCGATCTCGCTGATCGGCTCGCTCCTGTCCGTCTGCATCGCGCTGCCGCTGTCCGTTCTGGCGACGCGGACGTTCCTCTACCGCGGCCTCCTCTTCGAGGCACGGTCGCTCGGGCCGGGCGCCCGGGCCCTGCGCATCACGCTGTACGCCTCGGGCAAGGCGATGCTCAACCTGCTGCGCACGATCCCGGAGATCGTCTGGGCGCTCATCTTCGTCTTCATGGTCGGGCTCGGCCCCTTCCCGGGAGTGCTCGCGCTCGGCGTTCACACCGGTGGCGTGCTGGGCAAGCTCTTCGGCGAGGTGCTGGAGGACGTCGACCCGGCGCCGCTCGAGGCGCTCTATGCCGCGGGCGCAAGCCGCTTCAAGGTGCTCGTCTACGGCGTGCTGCCGCAGGCGCTCCCGCAGTTCGTCTCTTACGCGCTCTATCGCTGGGAGGTGAACATCCGCGCGGCGGCGATCATGGGCTTCGTGGGGGCGGGCGGCCTCGGCCAGCGCATCTACGTCGCGATCAGTCTCTTTCACGAGCATCAGCTCATGACGCTCATCCTCACGGTCTACGTGCTCGTCACGCTCGTCGACGCGCTCAGCGCCTATCTACGGACGCGACTCGTGTGAGGGCGCTGAGGGGCGGTTTCACTCGCCGCTCGGGCGACGAATCCCGAGCTTCTCCATCCGACTCCGGAGGGTGTTGGGGTGAAGCCTGAGGATCTTCGCCGCGCCCCGCGCTCCCTCGATGACCCACCCGGCCTGCTCGAGGGCGGCAAGAATGTGACGTCGCTCGACCGCTTCCAGCGCGGCGTCGAGCCCGAGCGACACAGGCGCGGGGGTCGCCGACTCGGGTCGTGCGCGCGCCCCGTCCGCGGCGAGTGGGGCGCCGGCGGGCAGGAGGTCGGACCCCAGCGCGAGACTCGGTCCGCCCGAGAGCACGACCGCGCGCTCGATGACGTTCTGAAGCTCCCGGATGTTTCCCGGCCACGGGTAGGCCATCAGGCGATCCATGGTCTCGTTGGAGACCGCCTCGACGCGCTTGCCGAACTTCCTGGCGAAGCGCGACGCGAAGAACGCCGCGAGCTGCGGGACGTCGGTCCGGCGCTCGCGGAGCGGCGGTACCTCGATCGGGAAGACGTTGAGCCGATAGAAGAGGTCCGCACGGAAGCGGCCGGCCCGGACGGCCTCGGCCAGGTCGCGGTTGGTCGCGGCGATCACGCGCACATCCACGCGCAGCGATCGGCTGCTTCCGACCGGCTCGAATTCGCGCTCCTGGAGGACCCGCAGCAGCTTCACCTGGGTCTCGAGCGGCAGCTCGCCGACCTCGTCGAGGAAGAGCGTGCCGCCGTCGGCCAGCTCGAAGCGGCCGACACGCCGGTCGATGGCGCCCGTGAACGCGCCCTTCACATGGCCAAAGAGCTCGCTCTCGACGAGGCCCGCCGCGATAGCGCTGCAGTTCACCTTCACGAGCGGCCGGCCGCGGCGAGTGCTCCGATCGTGGATCGCGCGCGCGACGAGCTCCTTGCCGGTGCCCGTCTCGCCGGAGACGAGCACGGTCGCGTCGGTGGGCGCGACCTGGTCGACTTTGCGGAGCGCGGCGAGGAGCGCCGGGCTCGATCCGACCATCTCGACGAAGTTGTGTTCGCGATGGATCTCTTCCTGCAGGTACACGTTCTCGTGCTCGAGCCGCGCCTTGAGCGCGGCGATCTCCTGGTACGCCTTCATATTCTCGATGGCGAGCGCGATCTGGCCAGCGGCGTCCCGGAGGAATTCGGCGTCAGCTTCCGAGTACTGGTTGGATTTCACGCTCGCGACCGCGAGCGCCCCGATGGCGGTGGACCGGACGACGAGCGGCACGATCACGTAGGACCGAACGCCGTCCTCGAGGGCGCGGTCCTCCATCGGGTACTGGCGCTCCTTCGCAAGGTCGTGCCGGAGGAGGAACCGCTGGCTCTTGAACACCCAGCCGACGTGGCTCTCGCCTGACGGCATCTCGAGGCCGACCGTGAAGTACGACGTCGACAGGGACGATTCGAGGACGAACAGCCGCAGGACGTCGCGCTCAGGATCGTGCAGGAAGACGGCGGTCCGGTCAAAGGCCACGACGCGGCGGAGCGCCTGGGCGATCGCGTGAAAGAGCGCGTCCTGCGTGAGGTTCGAGATGACGGCGTTGTTGATCTCGAGCAGCGTGCGGTAGCGCGCCGCCGCTCCCAGCGTCGCGTCGGGTCGAGGCGGAGTGTCCATGCCAGGACGCCGATTCTAGCGCAGACGGGCGCGGACGTCAGGGGCCCGCGTCCGGCCGTGACTCCCTCTGGGGCGGAGCGAGTCGCTCCGGTCGGTCGACGGGCTCACCCCCCGCCGCCGCCGCCACCACCACTGCGGGCCCAGTCGAATGAGAGCACCTGTACGCGGTAGCTGGCCGCGTCGGACACGGACGCACGGAAGTAGGCCCGGCCATCCATGGGGACCAAGCCGAGCACCCAGACCGTCGAGCTGCCAAACGCCCTGCCCGAGGCGTCGAGGCACTCGATCTGAAGGCGCATGCGCTCTGCGTTCAGAGGGCCTGTGTTGTAGACGTAACCCTCGACCACCGGCCCCTTCCTTCCGCGCGTCACGTCCCACTCGAGCCGGAAGTAGCGCTCGAGGGTCTGGGGGGCATAGATCTGCGCCGAGACCCCGGCAGCACCCGTGAGGAGCGCCGCGACCGTGAGGGCCACGATTCGTCGCCGCATCGCTGTTCCTCCTTCTGCACGCTTAGAATTCAGAACCAGCGACAGCGGTTCCGCGCGCGAAAGCTGGACGCTCGGGAGGCTTGGGGTGACGGCTCGCGCTGCCCTGCGAACCGCGGACGCACCCGGGGGTGTCCAAACCGGTGCGAACCGTCTTGATATCGCCCGCGGTCCGTCGTATTGATGGACACCTCAGTCATCGCACGCGGACAGAGGGACGTCCGATGATTTCACACGGTTTTGACAACCGAGCCTCTCGCCGCAAGGGTACTCTGGCGCACGTGGAGGCGACTTGCGAATCAGCGTCGTCATCCCGGCCTTGAACGAGGAGGCGGCGATCGGCGGCGTCGTCCGTGAGGTGCCGCGCGACCTCGTCGACGAGATCATCGTCGTGGACAACGGCAGCACCGACCGCACCGCGGAGATCGCCGCCGCCGCCGGCGCCCGGGTTGTCCGGGAGCCGACCCGTGGCTACGGCGCCGCTTGCCTAGCCGGCGCACTGGCGGCCGGCGACACGGACATCCTCGTCTTCCTCGACGGGGACCGCAACGAGGACCCGGCCGAATTGCCGCTGGTGTTGGGCCCGGTGCTTGCGGGCGAGGCCGATCTGGTCCTCGGCGCGCGCGTGCGTCGCGGCGCCTCGCGGGGCACGCTCACGCTCCAGCAGCGGTTGGGCAACCGCGTCGTGACGGCGCTCGTGCGCGCGCTCTACGGTCCGAGCCTGACCGACATCGGCCCGTTCCGCGCGATTCCCGCCCGCGTTCTCCGCGACCTCGGCATGGAGCACAAGACCTACGGCTGGCCCGTGGAGATGGTGGTCAAGGCGGCACGGCGCGGGTATCGGATCGTCGAGGTACCGGTGAGCTGTCGCCAGCGCCTGGGCCGCTCGAAGGTTGCCGGGACGCTCAAGGGCAGCCTGCTCGCGGGCTATCATCTCCTCCTCACGACCGTGCGGTACGCCTGGAGACGCTAGCGCCATGGCCTTTTCCGTCGGCATCGGTCTCACGAACGAGTGCAATCTCAGGTGCCCGCACTGCTATCGGCCGGACATGGTGGTGCAGCGGCTGACGCTCCGGGACGTCCAGCAGGTCTGTGAGAGCCTCCCGGCGCGCTCGGTGAACCTCGGCGTCGGCGAGAACGGACTCCACGCCGAATACGAAGCGATCCTCGACTATCTGTGCACGCGCGCGCTCAAGACGAGCATCACCTCCAACGGCCTGAGCATCCAGGCGCTCGACGACGCCGCGCTCAAGCGCTTCCACAGTGTCGAGGTCTCGCTGGACTTTCCCACCGAGCGCGACCACGATGCCTTTCGGGGGGCCGGCAACTGGCGGACGGTCATGGGCGCTCTCGGGCGCTGCGTGGCGCTCGGCGTGCCGGTCACGGTGACGTCGGTCATGATGAGCGTCAACTACGACCGGCTCGCCGACCTCGCGCGCCTGGCCGCGGGCTTCGGCGCCCACCTCCGCGTCAATATCTATCAGCCCGCGAAGACCGACCGCTTCACGCTGACCTACGAGCAGTTCTGGCGAGGCTTCCGGCTCCTCTCGGCGGCAACGCGCCTCGTCGCCACCACCGAGCCGGTGCTGGCGGCGACCCTCGAGATGCCCGACTTCGCGGGACCCGGGTGCGGCCGCTCCACCGTCCGAGTCGCGCCCGACGGCCGCGTGCTGCCGTGCACGTACTGGCCCGAGAGCAGTCTCACGCTGGCGGATCTCGCCCGCCTCGGTGGCGCCATCGTTGAGACCGCGGAGTTCGTCGAGGCGCGCCGGGTGCCGGCAGCCTGCCGGGACTGTCCCTGCCGCGGCGGCTGCGCGGGCCGGCGCGCGCTGACGGGTCGGCTCGACGCCCCCGACCCGTACTGTCCCTTCGCCCGCAGCGACCGGATCGCCCTCGACTGGGAGCGGACGAAGCGCGAGGATCTCCCGAAGACGGCCAGCGCCTGCACCACGGTCGTCTCGGCACGCTGAGACAAGGCGCCATGGCCACCCCCAGCCGCCCGCCAGTGGTCCCCACGCTGCCGCGATCGCTCTATCTCGAGACGACCAATCGGTGCGATTCGAAATGCCAGACGTGCGTCCGCACCTTCCGGAGCCTCGAGCCGCCGGCCGACCTCACGCTGGAGCAGGTCAGAGCGATCGCGGAACAGTTCCCGCTCCTCGAGCGGGTGGTGCTGCACGGGATCGGCGAGCCGCTCCTCAACGCGGAGATCTTCGCGATCGTCGCGTACCTGAAATCCCGTGCGGTGACCGTGCTCTTCAACTCGGACGCCATCAGCCTCACGGCCGGGCGCGCCCTCAGACTGATCGAGAGCGGGCTCGACGAGTACCGGGTCTCGCTGGACGCGGCGACGCGGCAGACGTATCGGAGGCTCCGCGGCGTCGACCAGTTCGATCGCGTGCTGGCGAACGTGCGACGGCTCGTCGAACTCGGGCGGGAGCAGCGTCGATCGGCGCCGCGTGTCTCGCTGTGGTTCACGGCCTCGCGGGCCAACCTCCACGAGCTCCTGGCCTTCGTCCGACTGGCGGCGGACCTCGGCGTCCATGAAGTTTACGTGCAGCGGCTCGTGTTCAACGGGCTCGGACTCGCCACCGCGGAAAACGCGCTCCACGGCCGGCTGCAGCGGCAAGAACAGGAGTTGCTCGATCAGGCCGAGGGGCTGGCGCACGAGCTCGGCCTCGCGCTCAGCGCCTCGGGGCTGACCACGCCGCTCACGAGCCTCCAGGGGGGAGCGCCGAGCCAGCGGCCATGGGCCGGGTGCCAGCGACCGTGGACCTTGAGCTACGTGACCGCCAACGGCAACGTGCTCCCCTGCTGCATCTCACCGTGGGTAGCCCGGGATTATCCGGCACTGATCCTGGGAAACGCCCTCGCCGAGCCCTTCGCCGACATCTGGAATGGCGAGCGGTATCAGCGGTTCCGGACCACGTTCGAGAGCGAGAGCCCGCCCGATCCGTGCCGCGGGTGCGGGCTCCTGTGGAGCATCTGACCATGTCTTCTGATCCCTGCGGCTTTAAGACGTCTCTGCCCGGCTGGCCCCTCGCCCTGTTCCGGGTCGCGTACGGTGTGCTCTTCCTCGACATGGCGTTTCAGAAGGCGCCGTGGATCAACTATGGATGGCTCGAGGGCTTCATCCAGAAGGAGATCGCCAACCCGGCGTTCGGCTGGTACGCGGCGTTTCTCCAGCACGTCGTCGTGCCTCACCTCTCCCTCTTCGGCCTGCAGACGTTCGTGATCGAGCTCGCGCTGGGCGTCGCACTCTTCTTCGGCATCTTCACGCGTCTCGCCGGCGGCGGCGGCTTCCTCTGGCAGGTGAACATCGCGCTCGGCGCGTTCAACGTGCCCGGGGAGTGGTACTGGATCTGGCCGCTGCTCACGCTGCCGCTCTTCTGCTTCGCCTTCACCGGCGCCGGGCGCGTCCTCGGCGTCGACCGCGTCCTCGAGCCTGCGCTGCGCCGCCAGGCGGCGGCTGGACGCACGTGGGCGCGGATAGTCCACTGCGCCGTGTGACGCGCGCGCGCGTCCTCGTCGGCGCCCTCGGAGCCGCGAGCCTGCTCGGCTACGGGCTCGGCTTCCCTCGGCTCGTCTCGGCCAGCCCGCGGACCCACGTCGCCTACATCGGCGTCTTCGGTGGCCTGTTCCTCCTCTATGTGCTCGCCGTCGCAATGGTCCTGCGCTGGCGCCCAGACGATCGCCTCCTCCTCGGCCTGGTGCTCGCCTTCGCGCTTCTGTTCCGCCTGAGTCTCCTCGGGAGCCCGGTGGTGCTCTCGTCCGATGTCTATCGCTACCTGTGGGACGGCCGGGTGCAGTGGGCGGGGATCAGCCCGTACCGCTATCCGCCGACCGCCGCCGAGCTGGTACCGCTCCGTGACGAGACGATCCATCCCAGGATCAACCGGCCGACGAAGCCGACCGTCTACCCGCCGGGCGCCCAGGCCGCCTTTGCGCTGGTCGCGCTCGTCTCGCCGAACAACCTTCCGGCATGGCGCGTGTTCCTGCTCTCGAGTGAGATTTTGACTATGGGGCTCCTGCTCGTCCTGCTTCAGCGTGCGGGGGTGACCCAGGCGGCGGTGATCGTCTACGCCTGGTCGCCGCTCGTGGTCTTCGAGGGCGTTCAGGCGGGCCACGTCGACCTCGCCATGATTCCCCTGGTGCTGGCGGCGCTCGCCTGCCGACAGCGCGGATCCTCCGTACGTGCAGGCATCGCCCTCGGCGCCGCCGTGCTGGTGAAGCTCTATCCCCTCATTCTTCTTCCCGCCTGGTGGCGGCCGCGCGACTGGCGATTCCCCGCAGCCGTCGCCGCAACGGTTGTGCTCGGGTACCTCCCCCACGCTGCCAACGTGGGGCTCGGTGTCATCGGGTTCCTCCCCGAATACCTGGGCCGCGTCGAGGACCACAACATCGGCCTCCGCGCCCTCTTGACCTACCCGTTCGGCCTCACCGGCGACCTGGCGCGGGTCGTCGCGATGGCCCTCTTGTTCTCACTGATGGCGGGGATCCTCGCCTGGATCGGCCGAACCAATGGGGGCAACGCGGCTGGGATGACGCGCGCGGGCGCCCTCGCCGTCGGGACGTACCTCCTCCTGGTACCGACCAGCATGCATCCGTGGTACGTGCTCTGGATCGTGCCGTTCCTCTGTTTCCGACTCTGGCCCGCGTGGCTCTACTTCACCGGCGCCGTGACGCTCTCGTACATGAGCTACGTGGTGGAGCCGGCGCCGATCCCCTGGTGGGCGTGGCTCGCCGAGTGGGGCCCGCTCGGGGCACTCCTCCTGCACTCCGGCTGGGGGGCCCTCGCTCACCCGGTCCGGGCCTCGTTCGTGCCGAGGTCCATGTGAGCGTCGTCGTCCGGGTCCTTTACTCCGTCGCGGTCGTCGGGCTCCTCCTCTATGGCCTGAACGCCTATCTCCTGCTCGCGATCCACTGGTGGAACCGCCGGCGCATCCGAGGCACGGTGACCCTGGAGCCACCGGCCGAGTGGCCGTCGGTGACCGTACAGTTGCCCCTCTACAACGAGCGTTACGTCGCGCGCCGCCTGCTCGAGGCTGTCGGCGCGCTCGACTACCCGAGCGACCGGCTCGAGATCCAGGTCCTCGACGACTCGACCGACGATACCGGGGCGATCATCGACGAGACCGCGAGCCAGCTACGCGCGAGAGGGGTCACCGTCGCCCACCTCCACCGTCGCGAGCGCACTGGGTTCAAGGCCGGGGCGCTCGCGGCCGGGCTCAAGGAGGCGCGCGGAGAGTTCGTGGCGATCTTCGACGGCGACGCGGTGCCGGAGGTCGACTTTCTGCGAACGACCATCCCGCACTTCGCCGAGGCTCGGGTGGCGGTCGTCCAGACGCGCTTGGGCCACCTGAACCGCGAGTTCTCCCTGTTGACGATTGCCCAAGCCCTCGGCATCGATGGCCACTTCGCGGTTGAGCAGCCAGCCCGCTTCTGGGGAAACCTCTTTCTGAACTTCAACGGGACGGCGGGTGTTTGGCGCAAGGCCGCCATCGAAGACGCAGGGGGGTGGACGCACGACACGCTGACCGAGGACCTCGACCTGAGCTATCGCGCGCAGCTGCGCGGGTGGCGCATCGTCTACCGCTCCGATCTGGTCTGCCCGGCGGAGCTGCCGGTCTTGATCACAGGGTTCAAGTCGCAGCAGCGCCGCTGGGCCAAAGGGGCGATCCAGACCGCCGTCAAGCTCCTGCCGGCGATCGCCCGCGCGCCGTTCTCGCCCTGGACCAAGTACCAGCCCTTCATCCACCTGACGTACTACATGATCTATCCCGCCATGCTGACCGTCATCCTTCTTTCGGTCCCCCTGCTCGGCGCCAAGGAGATCGCCCCCGAGGGAAACGCCATCCTGGACGTGAGCCTGGCCTTCGGGCTGGGCGTCCTCGGGCCAGGATTCCTGCTCGTCTACGCCCAGTGGGTGCTCGATCCAGGCTGGCTGCGCCGCGCATGGCGCATCCCCACCATCATGATCATCGGTGTCGGGGTGGCGTGGAGCACGAGCCTGGCCGTGCTCGACGCGCTGCGGAGAAAGGATTTCGAGTTCGTGCGCACGCCGAAGTTCGGCATCGGTCCGGCGGGAGGGCACTGGCGCGGCAAGGCCTACGTGGTTCGGCGCCCCTCGGAGGGTTTCATCGAGATCGCGCTCGGGCTCTATTGCGCCTGGAGCACCTGGCTCTTCTACGCCCACCAGAGCTACGGGGCCGTCCCGTTCCTCGCCCTCTGCGCGACGGGTTTCCTCACCGTGGGCATCCTGACCTTTGTCCACGCTGCGCCCCGCGGCGGTCCCCAACGCGGGGGCGTGTGAGCGCTCCAGCGTGATGCTCCGCTCCGTTGCGTTGGCGCTGATCACGGTGGTCTCGGCCGGGCCGGCCCCGGCAGGGGCGCGCGCGGGCAGCCTCGTGGCGCTCGTCGCCGCGGGGGAGCGATCGTGGACGACCTCGCCGGACCCTCGGGATCCGGTCGCGTGCGTCACGTGTCATTACGATCCTGACGAGACGCGTGGATGGGCGGCCAGCTTTCCCAAGTACAGGCCGCTGCCGCCGCCCGCGGGCCGCGTGATGACGCTGCTCCAGGCGAACGCCGAGGCGGTGCAGCGACATTACGGGCTCACCGACCCCGAGCAGGTGGCCCTCGCGATCACCGCGTACCTGACCTTGCGCGGCGCGGGTGTACCGGTCTCGCCCGGGATCGTCGCCGGCCAGCCGGTCTTCGAGGGCCGGCTACGCGCCCTCGCCGACAGCGTCGCGCGAGGTGAGCGGCTCTACGCCAGCCGGTGCCGCAGCTGCCACGATCTCGGTGACGTCACTCCTGCCGCGCTTCGCTTCCCACGGGCGGCGAACGGCCAGGTCGAGTCGCTCGAGCGCTTCCTCGGAGGGCACCGGCCCAGCCTTTCACCCCTCGGATGGGATGGCCAGCCAACCGCTGATCTCATCGCCTTTCTGATCTCGAGCGTCGGCGGCAGGCCTGCCAGCGGCTCACCTTAGGAG
>WNGN01006992.1_pt1 | contig 16261 bp, 14 predicted proteins | sample 5400561 | NCBI WGS metagenome assembly WNGN01 (sample SAMN13153379, study PRJNA577476) | soil metagenome | isolation source: 115 cm soil or saprolite under Garry oak tree replicate 2 | place: USA:California | collected 2016-06-15
GCCAGGATGATCGTCGCGACGAGCACGATCAGGTACGGCCCGGTCGTGTGGCTGAAGACGCGCCCGTAGGCGCCGTGTGCCGCCGGGGCGTGGTTCGCTTGCGCATCGGCCGCGTTGCTCATCCGGTTGGCGAACGAGGCGAGCAGCCGTCCCCACAGCGCGCCGGTGACGAGAGTCAGGACGATGGCGTCGATGAAGAAGGCGAGTAGCCTGCGCCACCACTGGGCCAGCGCGGGATCGGGACCATAGCCCCGCGCCGCGCGGCCGGCCGGAGCGTGGGCGTCCGGGGGCGCCTGGGCGTCCGGGCGCGCCTGGGCGGCTCGCGTCGCCTCGGCGACCGGCGGAACTTCGGGAGCCCGCGGGGCGGGCGGAGCCACTGGAATCTGCCGGCCACGGAGGGCCTCGCCCGGCGCAGGCACACGTGTCACACGCTCATCATGCCCTGCTAGCGATGGCTACGATCAGTAGTTAAATGATTGCACTAAGTAACTTCAGGAGTCGCTCCAGAGCCGGCTGATGTCCGAGAACATCGATGTGCCACCCATACGCCTGCGGCGACGCCGTAGGAACATCGATGTGGCACCGATGCTGCTGTGGCACTGGCTCCAGCAACATCGATGTGGCACCGTTGTTCGCCGGCGACCATCGCTGCCACATCGATGTTGGTGCCGGTGGCGCTGTGGCAACATCGATGTCGCAGCGATGTCGCTGCAGGCCTGAGCCGGGCGATGGGGCGGGGCGGGCACGGGTACTGGGGCTGGCGCTGGGGGAGAGCGGCGGTCAGAGGTTGCCGCGGCGGGCCTGCTCGCGCTCGATGGCCTCGAACAGGGCCTTGAAGTTGCCCTTGCCGAACCCCTGCGAGCCGTGCCGCTCGATCAGCTCGAAGAACACCGTCGGCCGGTCCTGCACCGGCCTGGTGAAGATCTGCAGCAGGTAGCCGTCCTCGTCGCGGTCGGCGAGTATCCGCAGGTCGCGAAGGACGTCGACGGGCACCCTGGTATCGCCGGCCCACTCGCCCAGCGTGTCGTAGTAGCTGTCAGGGGTCGGCAGGAAGGTCACCCCGGCCCGCTGCATGTGCCTGACCGCCGTCACGATGTCGTCGGTGGTCAGCGCGATGTGCTGGACCCCGGGGCCTCCGTAGAACTCCAGGTACTCGTCGATCTGGGACTTCTTCTTGCCGATCGCCGGCTCGTTGATCGGGAACTTGACCTTGCGGGTGCCGTCCGCGACGACCTTGCTCATCAGGGCCGAGTACTCGGTCGTGATGTCGTCGCCGACGAACTCCTTCATGTTGGTGAAGCCCATCACCCGGTGGTAGAAGCCGACCCACTTGTCCATACTGCCGAGCTCGACGTTCCCGACGCAGTGGTCGACCGCGGTGAAGAACGGCATCGCCGGCGGGGCCGTGACCGGGTCCGCGGCGACATAGCCGGGCAGGTAGGGGCCGGCGTAGCCGGAGCGCTCGACCAGCGTGTGCCTGGTGTCGCCGTAGGTCGCGATCGACGCGAGCGTGACCGCGCCGTGGGCGTCCTCCTCGACGTGCGGCTCGTCTACCGGCCTCGCGCCGTGCGCGACGGCGTGGCTGAACGCCTCGCGCGCCGAGGGCACCCCGATGGCCAGGTCGATCACGCCGTCGCCGTGGGCCGCGACGTGCGCGGCCAGGTCGGTCCCCGCCCTGACCGGGCCGCGGAGCACGAACCGCGCTGTTCCGGACTCCAGCACGTAGTCGGCCTCGTCCCGGCAGCCGGTCTCCGGGCCGCGGTAGGCCACGCACCGCATCCCGAAGGCCGTCGAGTAGAAGTGCGCCGCCTGGCGCGCGTTGCCGACCGCGAATACGACCGCGTCCATCCCGGTCACGGGGAACGCGTCCGCGTGTCTGGCTGCGCCGCGCGCGGCGGTGGTCTGAGTGGTCATGGTCGTGCTCCTTGCTGCCGGTCGGACGGCTGGCGGCGGTACTTCTGGCAGGATGTGACAGCAGGACAAGGTGTGCAACTCTCCGTTGCGTGGCTAGACAGTTTGTACACGGATCTTTGGTACTCGGTGGCTCAGCTGAGCAGGATGCGGTGGAGGTCTGACCCGTGGTCGATGCGTTGGATGCCCGCCTGATCGGCTTGCTGGCCGAGGAGCCCAGGATCGGGGTGCTTGAGGCGTCTCGCCGGCTCGGGGTGGCCCGTGGCACCGTTCAGGCCAGGCTGGACCGGATGCAGGCCTCCGGGGTGATCACCGGTTACGGCCCCGACATCGACCCGGCGGCGCTGGGCCACGTGGTGACGGCATTCGTCACGGTCGAGCTCAGGCAGTCCGGCGGGCGCGCCGAGGTTGCCGATCGGCTGGCCGGCATCGGCGAGATCCTCGAGGCGCACACCATCACGGGGCCCGGTGACATGCTGTGCCGCGTGGTCGCGCGGACCAACGCGGACCTCCAGCGGGTGATCGACGCGATCGTCGAGGTGCCCGGCGTGCTGCGGACGTCGACCGTGATCGCGCTGGCGACCGCGGTCGGCTACCGGACCCTGCCGCTGGTCAGGGCGACGGCCGCGGCGCGAGACGGCCAGCAGCCGGGGTAGCCGGAGCAGCCGGGGCAGCCGGGGCAGCCGGGGCAGCCGGGGCAGCCGGGGTGACCGGGGTGGCCATAGCGGACCGAGCCGCTAGGCGCATCGGAGCGGCCCGAGCCGCTAGCGCAGCGGCGCCCGCGGCTGGCACTGGGCGAACTCACTGGCGAGGCCGCAGACGATCTCGCTGAGCTCGCGGCGGTCCGCCGTCTTGTCCGCGTAGGCCATCCAGCCCACGCTGATCGCGCCGAGCGTCATCATGGCCCTGACTCGCTCCCGCAGCGGAGCGTCCGGCTCGGCCAGCACGTCGGCCAGCCGCAGCGGCGTCGTCTTCAGCGTCCGCAGCGCCGTGGCCATGGTGTTGAGCACGGCCTGGTTCTGGTGGAGCATGCGGAACACCTGGTCGCGCTCGGCCACGATCTTCATGTACCTGACCAGGATCTCGGCCCTGGCCGCGGCGGTCTTCGGCTGCGACCCGGCCCAGCCGATCAGCGCGTCCATCTGCTCCTGGTAGTCCTCGACCAGGCTCTGGATGATGTCTTCCTTGGACTTGAAGTGGTAGTAGAGCGCCGCCTTGGTGACGCCGAGGCGCTCGGCGATCTCCCGCAGCGAGGTACCTTCGTAGCCGTGCTCGGTGAAGAGCTCGACGGCTACCTGCTGAATCCGGGCGCGCGTGTCGGTTCGTGACCGCGCGTCGGTCCTGCCGTCGGCCGGGGTGTGGCCGGCTGGTCCGCGGACCTGCTGGCCCGCCCGCCCGGCATCGGACGCCGCGGCCATCGTGACCTCGGCGCTGCTGTTCATCCTGGTGTCCTGCCTCTGGGTTAACCTACTTGACGACCGGTTAGTAAGCAGCTTATCCTGCTGCACGGCAAGATGCTAGCCGGTCGGCAAGTAGGTTTGCCACCACCGGGCGCGGGGCTACGAACAAGCACTGGCTACGAACAAGCACTGGCGGAGGAACGCAGACATGGCTGAGGTTGAGGCGGTCGCTGGCGGGCAACCCGCGCCAGCATTCGGTCGACGGCGTGATGTCATGATCGTGCTGCCCGGGCTGCTGCTGGCGCTGATCCTGGCGATGCTCGACCAGCTCGTAGTCTCTACGGCGCTGCCTCGGATCGTCGGCGACCTGGGTGGCCTGAGCCACCTGTCCTGGGTCGTCACCGCCTACGTGCTCGCCGCCACGATCACGACGCCGCTGTACGGGAAGCTCGGTGACCTCTACGGCCGCAAGCGCCTGCTGGTCACCGCGATCGTGATCTTCCTGGTCGGCTCGGCGCTGTCCGGCCTGTCGCAGTCGATGGACCAGCTGATCGTGTTCCGCGCGCTGCAGGGCCTGGGGGCCGGCGGCCTGATGGTCGGTGCCATCGCCACCATCGGAGACCTCGTCTCGCCTCGCGAGCGCGGCCAGTACATGGGCTACATGATGGCCGCGATGATGGTCGCGATGATCGCCGGACCGCTGGTCGGCGGCTATATCACCGACTCGCTGTCCTGGCGCTGGATCTTCTACATCAACATGCCGATCGGCGGCGCGGCGCTCGCCTACATCTTCGCGATGCTGCACCTGCCCAGGCACAAGATCCACCGCACGATCGACTACCTGGGCGCGGCCGTGCTGGCCGTCGGCGCGACCGCGATCGTCCTGGTCACGACCTGGGGCGGCAGCCAGTACGCGTGGGGCTCTGCGCCGATCATGTCGCTGATCGTCGTGGCGGTCGTCGCCGTGGCCGCCTTCATCTGGGTGGAGAGCAAGGCGGTCGAGCCGATCCTGCCGATGCACGTGTTCAGGAACCGCAACTTCACGCTGGCGAGCAGCATGAGCTTCCTGCTCGGCCTGACGATGTTCGGCGCGATGACGTTCCTGCCGCTGTACCAGCAGACCGTCCAGCACGCGTCGCCGACGGTGAGCGGCCTTCTGCTGATCCCGATGATGCTCGGCGCGACCACGACGTCGCTGGTCGCGGGCCAGATCACGGTCCGGACCGGCAGGTACAAGGCGCTGCCGATCATTGGCGGCGCGGTCATGGCCGTCGCCATGCTCCTGCTCTCCAGCCTCGGCGTCGGAACCTCTCGCTGGACGTCGATGGCCTTCTTCGTCGTCCTGGGCGTCGGCATGGGCTTCCTGATGCAGGTCACCACCCTGATCGCGCAGAACAGCGTGGACGCGAGGGACATGGGCGTGGCGAGCAGCTCGCGCACGTTCTTCCAGCAGATCGGCGGCTCGATCGGGGTCTCGATCTTCGGGGTGCTGTTCACCCGCTCGCTGCTCAGCACGATCCACGCCCGCCTGCCCGGGGTGCCGTTCAAGGCGAACGGTCAGCTCAGCCCGCCAGTCGTGCAGCACATGCCAGCGCAGCTGCGCGAGGCGGTCTTCTTCGCGATCAGCCACGGGATCGACACCGTGTTCATCTGGGCGGCGCCGGCCTCGGTGATCGTGTTCGCGCTGGCCTGGCTGGTCAAGGAGATTCCGCTGCGCAGCTCGGCGGAGGCGCCGAGGTCCGGAGCCGCCGAGGCGTCCGAGCCGGAACTCGTAGCGTAACCGCTGGCCCGCTACATGCCCCCGTAGGGCACGGCGTCGATGATCTCCACGGTCTTGGTCCGCCCGTTGGGCAGGTTGTAGCTGGCGGTCTCGCCGACCTTCTTGCCCGAGATCGCCTCGCCGAGCGGCGACTTCGGCGAGTACACGTCGATCGGCGCACCGCTCTCCTCGCGCGAGGCGAGCAGGAAGGTGACCTCGGTGTCATCGCCCTCGAACTTGACCGTCACGGTCATGCCTGGGCCGACGACGCCGTCGGTCCTCGGCGGCTCGCCTACCCGGGAATGCGTCAGGATGTGGGTGATCTGGTGGATCCGCGCCTCCTGCTTGCCCTGCTCTTCCTTGGCAGCGTGGTATCCGCCGTTCTCCCGCAGGTCGCCCTCTTCCCGAGCCGCCTCGATCTTCTTGGCGATGTCGATCCTGCCCTGGCCGGAGAGGTGATCGAGCTCGGCCTTGAGCCGGTCGTATGCCTCCTGCGTCAGCCATGTGACAGTGTCGTCGCGGGTCTCGGTCACAAGCACTCCTCGCATCCGCTGTGCGGAACTGAACATCCGCCGGGCCCGGGAGCCGGGCCCCTCGTGAGGGGGTAATCCATCGAGACTACTTTGTCCTTCCAAGTCACTCAACCATCTACAGGTCAGATATTTATTTCGAACACAATCTCGATCAGCAACCCTGGCTAGACGGCCTGGTCGGCGGCCGCGGGCTCGCCGCTAACCGGCGAAAAGGGGCGATAGGTAGAGGCCGGACAATGCCCGGCGCCGGCGTGTCGGGACAGGCGCCGTCAACCCGCTGAACCCCTGGTGTTGCTACGGGCCCACCAGGGTTCAGCGGGTTCAATGCCGGCGGGTGCGGGAGGCTCCGCCACGATCACGGATTGCCGCGGGCGCGGAAAACCATCGATGATCATGAGTACGGTGAGCCGGCGGGTCTCCGCTAGTAGGCTGGCACGCTGCGGCGGAATGCCGATGCCGTTCTGGCTTGTTCTGACCCGGGGAATCATGCGGTCCGCGCCCGCCGGGTACGGCAAGCGCGGCGGCATCACCTGTCGTATCCAGCCGGCCGTCGAGAGGGATTTCCGGATGTCATCTGTAAGTCTCGGCCACGTCGCTGCGCAGAACGAGCCAGCGCGACCCGAGCCAGCGCAGCCTCAGCCAGTGCCAGCATCCACGGGGCTGCTGACCTGCGGCGGCGGGCCGCTGCGGCTGATGGCGGTCCACGCGCACCCGGATGACGAGTCGAGCAAGGGTGCCGCGACGATGGCGCGCTACGTCCGCGAGGGCGTGGACGTGCTGGTGTGCACGCTCACCGGCGGCGAGCGCGGAGACATTCTCAACAAGGCCATGGAACGGCCGGAGATCCGGGCCGACCTGCCGGGCATCAGGCGGGCGGAGATGGCGATGGCCCGCGACATCCTCGGCGTGCGGCAGCAGTTCCTCGGCTTCGTGGACTCCGGGCTGCCTGAGGGCGATCCGCCGCCGCCGCTGCCCGCAGGATGCTTCGCCCTGCAGCCGCTCGAGGTGGCAGCCGGGCCGCTGGTTCGGGCCGTGCGGGAGTTCCGGCCGCACGTGATCCTCACCTACGACGAGAACGGCGGTTACCCGCACCCCGACCACATCATGACCCACCGCGTGTCGGTCGAGGCCTTCGAGGCGGCCGCGGATCCCGACCGCTACCCGGACCGCGGTGAGCCGTGGCAACCGTTGAAGCTGTATTACTTTGTCACCTTCCACCGGGCCAGGTTCACCGCGCTGCACGAGAAGATGGTCGAGCACGGCCTCGAGTCCGTGTACGCCGAGCGGCTGGCCGCCTGGGCCGACGAGGACGACGATCCGAGCGGGCCGGAGCACGAGATCACGACCAACGTGCCGTGTGCCGACTACTTCGAGCTCCGTGACCAGGCGCTGAGCGCGCACGCGACCCAGGTTGACCCGAACGGGCCCTGGTTCGCCTGCCCGGTCGAGATCCAGCGCGAGGCGTGGCCGACCGAGGACTATCACCTCGCCAGGTCGTTGGTGGATACTGACAAGCCAGAGGACGACCTGTTCGCCGGAATCCGGGAGAAGGTGCGGCTGTGAACGTCCTGGCCGCCTCTCAGGGCCTGCTCGACCAGCCCGGCACGGTCGCGTTCCTGGTCATCTTCGGCATGGGCGTCATCCTGTTCTTCGTGTTCAGGTCGATGGCCAAGCACCTGCGCAAGATCAACATGGCGGCGCGCGCCGAGGCCGAGGCCGCCGCGAAGGCGCAGGCGGCGGCATCCGCCGACCAGGCTGACCGCGCCTGAGCGCGGTCACCGCCGCGGAACGCTCCCGTCCAGCCGCATGCCGTAGGCGAGCAGCGCGACGTGCGGGGCCGGTGAAAGGTCCCGCTCCGGGCGCCGAACGAAGCCGGCCCGCTCGTACAGGCGGTGGGCCGCCACATCTCCGGCTGTGAGCAGCACCAGGTGGCGGACACCGATCCGGGCCGCTCGTTCGATCAACTGGTGCAGCTCCGCTTCCTGCGGTCCGGTGACCACGTGGCCCGCGTTCGGCCACGTCTGCAGCATGATCGTGCCGACGACCCGCCCGCCCGGCTCGCCCCGGCCGGCCGGGTCATCCGAGCCGCCCCGGCCGGACCCAGGTCCGCCCGCGCCGCCTTCCGCAACGCCGTCCGCGGCAGGAGGCTCGTCGGGCAGGACCGCGACCAGCACGTGGCCTTTCCCGTCCGCGCCAAGTTCTCGCAGGGCCGGGGCGTAACCGGAGTCCGGCGACAGGAATCCGCCGGCCTGGTATGCGATGACCCTGATTTCCCCGACCTCGGCCATCTCGTCCGGCGTAGCGTCCCGAATCTGCACCAAACCATGCTAACCAGCCCCGGAGCCGACAACCGCGCCCGCGCCCGGCGCCACCGCCTAGTACGGCGAGCCGGATATATCGGGCAGAGTCCGCCCGGATCTCCGCGCTCGCGGTCGACCGGCCCGGGCGGCATCGTCATATCACTACGTGAGGTCAATTCGGTGTCCGACTTGTGAGCTTTGCGGAGCCACAACCCGTGACATGTGCGCGGCGGGTCGGCTCAGGCGGCCTGGTGGCCTAGCATTGAGTGGGTCGACGCCGCTGGGTTGCGGTGAGCACGCGAGTATCTCCGAGGGAGTTCGGATGGCGACGGCCCAGTCGGTGCCCGAGGTGCCGGCCTCAGCGGTTCCGGACGGCGGATGGCTGCTCGACGTGCGGGAGCCTTACGAGTGGGCCGCGGGCCACGTGCCGACCGCGACGCATATCCCTCTGGCGCAGCTTGGCCACCGCAGCTCGGAGATCCCGCGTGACGACACGGTCTACGTGATCTGCCGGTCGGGCGCCCGCTCGGCGCGGGTCGTGCTGGCGCTGGCCGAGGCCGGATGGCGGGCGGTCAACGTGGCCGGCGGCATGCAGGACTGGGCGGCGGCCGGTCTCCCGATGATCAGCGACACCGGGTCAGCGCCGACCGTGGCGTAGCCGGCTACCTGGCGCCCAGGCCGAGCAGCAGGCCGTCCGCCTCGACGGCGGGTGAGTTCGTGATGAACATGGGCACGCCGGCCGCCGGGGCGGTGATGGACTGCAGCGCCTCCGCGCCGTCGATGCTGCTGACGGTCCCGAGCAGCTGACCTTCGGGCACCTGCTCGCCCGGCTGCACGGCCGGCTGCCACCAGCCGGCCGCAGCGCTGCGCAGCCAGATGAACCTCGTCAGCCTGACCGGCGGTTTGACCTGCTCGTCCGCCCGTCCCGCCGTAGCATCCACCATGCCGAGCGAGGCAAGCACTCGATCGAGCCCCCTGACGTGCAGGTTGACCGCAGCCTGCTCGATCAGCCCGCAGCCGCCGGCCTCGGCCGTGATCGCGGGGATGCCGACTTCGGCCGCGGCCGCGCTCGTCGTTCCCGCGACGGCACGGTCGGGGCCGGGCTCCTGCCTGATGACGTACCCCAGGCCGTAGGCGACGGCCAGTGCAAGCGCCCGGTCCTCGCTCGGCCCGGCCTCGTAGAGCGAGAACGGTTCGAGCGCCTCGGGCAGGTCGCCGCAGTGCGCGTCGACGAGCGCATCGCTGTCGGCGATGAGCTGTGTGAACGTGGCATGTGCCAGCCGGTCGGCCAGCGTTCCCGCCGGGTCGCCTGGGAAGCACCTGTTGAGGTTCTTGCCGTCCTGCGGCACCACGAACGGGCTGCGGGCACGGAAGGCCGGCAGGTTGAGCACGGGAACGGCGCGGACGCTGCCGCGCAGGTCCCGGCCGGCCAGGCTGGCCGACCACTCGCGGACCGCCGCCATCGAGGCGTACTCGCACCCGTGCACGCCGGCGATGACCGTCAGCCTGGGCCCGTCCTGCGCTCCGGTCAGCTCGACGACGGGAACATCGAGGCCGGCCAGGTCGAGCGTGCGCCGGTGCGCCGTGCTAGCCATCCGGTCAGTCCTTCCTCTCGGGCGTTGCGGGCGTTGCGGGCGTTGCGAGGGACGCCGGGGACGCGGGGACCGGCTTCACGTGCATGCCCGCGCAAGCACGCGTTCGGCGGCCGCCGCGGCGCGGAGCAGCGCGAGATCCTCGCCCCGGCGCCCGGCGAGCTGCAAGCCGACGGGCAGGCCGGCGGCCGGCACCGGCAGCGAGAGCGACGGATGGCCGGTCAGGTTGTACGGCCCGGTGAACCGGCCCTCGGCGTTGTCGTCGCCGACGCCGAACGGCGGGTCCTGCTCGGGGGCCTGGTAGCCCACCGTGGGTCCGGCGAGGACATCCACGCCCGCCAGGCTCGACTCGACAGCCGCGGTCAGCTCGAACTGCTCGGCCAGGGCGCGCGCGAACTGCTCGCCGGTCACCGACGCCCCGTAGTCCAGCAGCGCGCGGGTGCCGTCGCTGTAGCAGGTGGTGTCCCTGCCGCGGTGTACCAGGTGCGCCTCTCGCGCCACGATCACCGCCAGCGTCCGCTCCCACCGGGCTAGGCCGTCCAGCCAGGGCGCGGTCACCTGCCTGACGTCCCAGCCCGCGTCCGCCAGCGCCGCGATCGCGGCGGCCAGCGCCGCGCCGACGTCCGGCGTCACGCTGGGATCGGCTAGCTGAGCGGCCAGCACGCCCACCGTGAACGTCGCCCTTCCGGCTGCACCCGCGTGACCGGCCGCGCCCGCGTGACCGGCCGCGCCCGCGTGACCGGCCGCGTCTGGCTGACCGGCCGGCCCGGCTAGCCCGGCTAGTTCGGGCCGGTCAGCCAGCACGGCGAGCAGCTCGGCGGCGCCCGCGACCGTCGCGGTGAGGGTCCCGGCGTGGTCGCAGCGGGGTGACAGCGGGAGTACCCCGCCGGTCGGGATCAGGCCGTAGCTCGGCTTGAGCCCGACGATCCCGCAGTAGGCGGCCGGGATCCTGATCGACCCGCCGGTGTCGGTTCCGACGGCCAGGTCGCACACGCCGGCGGCCACCAGGGCGGCGGATCCGCCCGACGATCCTCCCGAGGTCCTCCTCGGGTCGGCCGGGTTGCGGGTGTCGCCGATGTCGGGGTGCGCGAACCCGGCCGCGTACTCCAGGCACTGCGACGCCGCGAACACCTCCGCCCCGGCCACGCGCAGGCGGCCGGTCAGCGTGGCGTCGGCCGCCGCGGGAGACGGGTCGCTCGCCGGGCTGCCGCACCTGGTCGGCACCCCCGCGATGGCGACGATGTCCTTGACCGCCACCGGCCGCCCGGCCAGCGCGCCAGAACCGGCGCGGGCGGGGGCGCCGATCACCGCCGCGACCGCGTTCAGCGGCCTGCCGAGACGGTCGAGCCGCTCGTATGCGCCGAGCAGGCCGAGGTTCGCCCGCGAGCAGACCCGCTCCCCGCGCTCGATGGCGCCGATTAGCTCGAGGACCCGGCGCACCAGCGGGGCGTCCTCGCCCGCCAGGCCGCCGAGGACCGCGGCGACCTCGGTCGGCCGGTGCAGCACCGCCAGGTCGCGGTAGATGCCTGAGTGGGTCTTCGCCGACCCCCGGTTGAACTCCGCGAGCCGTCGCATCGAGCCGTCGAGGTCGGCCGGGTCGAACCCGTCCAGCGGCTCGGGCCGCACCGGTGCCTGCGCCAGCACCTGCCCGGCCAGCGCGGTCAGCAGCGGCCGGTACGCGGGATCATCGAGCGCGTCGGCGATCGGCAGGTCGCTGACCGCGGTCGCGGCCAGCATCGCGCCGTAGGCCTCCTTCGCCCACAGGTAGCCCTGGATGTTCCCGGTGACCTGCACACCGGCGATGTCGGCCGCCAGCGCCCTGACCCGCTCGGAGATCGTCCCGTCCACCTCGCCGACCATGAAGGTGGCCCTGTTCCCGCGCAGGATCACGCCGGGCTCGATCATGTCGGCGCCGAAGTTCACGCACGCCTCGACAACCCGGTCCGCGCCGACCGCACCGGCCAGGACCGCCGAGTTCAGCCCGTTCTGCAGCGAGAGGACGAAACCGCCGCCGGTCACCCGGTCGGCGAGGCTGGCGGCCGCGGCCGCGGTGTGGTGGGCCTTGACCGCGACCAGCACCGGGCAGTCGAGCAGCGCGGGCAGCTCGGCGGGAGCAACGGCGCTGACCCCGACGGTGAAGTTCTCGACCGGCCCGGTGATCCGGATCCCGCGCGCGCGGACCGCACGGACGACGTCCGGGCTGGCGTCGCTGACCAGCACGTCGTGCCCGTCACGAGCCAGACCCGCGGCGACGGTGCCGCCGATCGCACCGCAGCCAACCACCACGTAACGCACGGCTCGGAACGTTACAACACGATAACGCCATCGGTCCAGGTATCGCCTGCTATTTACAACTCGCCGGATCCTCGCCACATTAGTGCGGAACAAAGGTTTGTCCTGCTTGGTCAGGGTCGGCACGGGCGTGGCGAGCAGCGCGGCTTGCCGTTGGACCGGCCGACACACCGCCCGACACCCCGGCCGCCGGCACCTAGGGAGATTTCCGTGACACATCGATTCTCCGTGAGGAGGGCGCTGATCTCGGTCGGCGCCCTCATCGTCTTGGCAGGCTGCGGCTCGGGCGGGTCGTCCGGCGGGGGCCCCGGCGCGACGAGCGGGCCCGTCCGCGGCGGCAATCTCGTCTTCGCGGCCGTGCAGGACGCGCAGTCAATGAACAACACGACCGTGTTCGACAACAACTCGATCTGGATCTTCGAGCAGATCTTCCAGACCCTGTACACGGTCACCAACGACGGCAAGGGCGTCAAGCCGCAACTCGCGACCAGCTACACGATGTCGCCGGACAAGAAGACCTACACGTTCAAGCTCCGCCCCGGCGTCAAGTTCTCCAACGGCAAGGCGCTGACCTCGGCCGACGTGAAGTTCTCCATCGAGCAGAACATCAAGGCCACGCAGGGCTGGGCGTTCCTTGACTCGGCGATCAAGTCGGTCGACGACCCGGCGCCCGACACGGTCGTCGTCCACACGAAGTTCCCGTGGGCGCCGCTGCTGGCCGACTTGTCGATCTTCGCCAACGGGATCGTGCCGAACAACTACGCGGGCCAGACCGAGACCCAGTTCTACACCCACCCGATCGGGACCGGCCCGTTCAAGTGGGACTTCTGGCACAAGGGCCAGTCGCTCAGGCTGGTGCGGAACCCGCTGTACTGGCAGAAGGGCCTGCCGTACCTGAACAGCATCACCTGGAACGACGTGGCGAACGACAACACCAGGCAGCTCCAGCTCAAGAGCGGCCAGGCGCAGATCGACCAGTTCCCCGCATGGTCCACGGTGTCCTCGCTGAAGTCGACCAGCGGCGTCAACATGCACCTGTTCAACTCGACGCAGACCAACTACCTGGCGTTCAACGAGTTGCGCAAGCCGTTCCAGGACGTCCACGTTCGCCGCGCGATCTCGCTGGCGATCGACAGGAACGCCCTGGTCAAGGCCGTCCTGTTCGGCAACGGCAAGCCCGCGAACTCGCTGTTCCCGCCGCAGGTGCCGTTCTACCAGGCCAGCACGCCCGGCCTGCAGCTCAACGTCGCGCAGGCCAAGGCGGAGATGGCCAAGTCCACCGTCCCGCACGGCTTCTCCACGACGATCATCGTCCCGTCGGGCAACTCGGACTACGTGACCATCGCCACGATCCTGCAGTCCGAGCTCAAGCCGCTCGGGATCAAGCTGAAGATCACCCAGCTCGACCCGAACGTCACGAACAACGACGAGCAGACGCTCAAGTACGACATGGTGCTGACGCTGTGGACGATGGATATCCCCGACCCTGACGAGCTGGCGACCTTCGCGGTCGACCCCAGTTCGGGCGCCAAGTCCTTCTTCACCAACTACAGGAACCCGACGGTGATCAAGGACACGCACCTGGCCGAGACGACGACCGCCCCGGCCAAGCGCCAGCAGTACTACAACGTCGTACAGGCCGACGCGGCCAACGACGCCTTTATGGCGTACCTGTACTACTCGCCCTACCCGTATGCCACCACGAGCAACGTGCACGGCTTCTACGTGACGCCGCTCGGCAACATGCACATGGAAGATGTCTGGCTGAGCAAGTGAGGATTTTGCTCAACGCGGCTCGCCCGGGGCCGGCGGCACGCGCTCGCGCGCGCGTCGCCGGGCCGCGGGAGGGGTGAGGCCAGTGGGACGGATGACCTTCGTCGTCCGCCGGCTGCTGATGCTGGTGCCGGTCGCCATAGGCGTGACGATCGTGGTGTTCTTCATGATCCACCTGATCCCCGGCGACCCGGCGCGGACCATCCTCGGCATCCACGCCACGCCGAAGCGGATCGCGATCCTGCACCGGCTGTGGGGCCTGAACCGGCCCCTGGTCAGCCAGTACTGGCTGTTCATCGACCGGTTGCTGCACGGCAACCTGGGCCAGAGCCTGTACTACGGCGTCCCGGCAGCCGGGCTGATCCTTCAGCGGCTGCCGCCGACGCTGTGGCTGATCGTCTACGCAGCGGTGCTCGCCGTGGTGATCAGCGTGCCGCTCGCCATGATCGCGGCGACCCGCAAGGACGCGGTCCGCGACCAGGTGGTGCGCGCGGTGCCGCTGCTCGGGCTCGGGATGCCGCCGTTCTGGGTCGGGATCCTGCTGGTCTACGCGCTCGCGATCAAGGTGCACGCGTTCCCGGTCAGCGGCTACGGCTCTGGCATCGGCGGGCACCTGCACGCGATGTTCCTGCCCGCCCTGACGGTGGCGATCGCGCTCGCCCCCGTCGTGATCCGCAGCCTGCGGGCCAGCATGCTCAACGTGCTCGGCGCCGAGTACATCACCACGGCCAGGTCCAAGGGGGTGCCATCCTCGCGCCTGTTCCTGCGGCACGTGCTGCGCAACGCGGTGATCCCCGCGGTCACCGTGCTCGGCATCAACATCGGCTACCTGATCGGCGGAACGGTGATCATCGAGAGCATCTTCGCGATCCCCGGCATCGGCCAGCTGATGATCAACTCGATCTTCCAGCGCGACTTCCCGGTCGTGCAGGGGGTGACCCTCGTCTTCGGAGTGCTCGTCGTGCTGGTCAACCTGCTCGCCGACCTGTCCTACGCGGCACTCGACCCGAGAGTCAGGTTCGACCGGTGAGCGCGATCTCCTTCCCCGAGCCGGCCGTGGCCGCGCAGGCCGAGGAGCACGCCCAGCAGCGCGCCCGCCGCTGGTACCGCCAGCCGGCGCTGGCGTCCGGGGCGATCCTGCTCGCGCTCATCGTGGCCGCGGCGATCGCCGCCCCGCTGCTCACGCCGTACAACCCGATCAAGCAGAACCTCGGCGCCAGCCTGCTCGGGCCGAGCGCGCACCACCTGCTCGGCACCGACCAGACCGGCCGCGACACGTTCGCCCGGCTGCTGTACGGGCTGCGGACCGACCTGCGGATCGCGTTCATCGCGGTGCTGCTGCCGTTCTGCATCGGCACGACCCTGGGCAGCATCGCCGGCTACTTCGGCGGCTGGGTCGACGCCGTGCTGATGCGCCTGGTCGACATCGTGGTGGCCTTCCCGTTCTACGTGCTGATCATCGCGCTGGTGTTCGTGCTCGGCCCCGGGCAGCGCAGCATCTACATCGCGATCACGCTGGTCGGCTGGGTCTCCTACGCGCGCATCATCCGCGGCGAGATCCTGGTAGCCAAACGGCAGGAGTACGTGCTCGCCGCGCGCTCCGGCGGCCTGTCCGCGGTCCGCATCATCGGCCGGCACCTGCTGCCGAACGGCATCACCCAGGCGATCATCTACGCGATGTCCGACATCGTGCAGGACATCTACTTCGGGCTCGGTGTCCCGGCGCCGACGCCCGACCTGGGATCGATGATCAACGACGGCCAGAACTTCCTGACCACGCACTGGCAGCTCACTACGTTCCCCGGGCTGGCCGTGGTGATAGTCGGCCTGTCGCTGTCGCTGATCGGCGACGGGCTCGCCGACCTGATCAGGCCGGGGCAGTCACGAGTGGGCTGAGCTGAGCGGCGTGGGGGTCAAGGTCCCGATGCTGGACGTCCGCGACCTGCACGTGCAGATCGCCAGTCGGCAAGGCACCGTGCGGGCGGTCGACGGGGTCTCGCTGGAGGTGGTCGGCGGCGAGGCGCTCGGCCTGGTCGGCGAGTCGGGGTCGGGCAAGAGCATGACGCTGCGCGCGATCCTCGGCGTACTGCCGCCCGAGGCGAAGGTGACCGCGGGCCAGATCGTGCTCGACGGCGTCGACCTGGTGCCGCTCGCGCGCCCCGACCTCAACCGGATCCGCGGGCCGAAGATCTCGATGATCTTCCAGGAGCCGATGAGCGCGCTCAACCCGGTGATGCGGGTCGGGCACCAGATCGCCGAGGGACCCCGGGTGCACATGGGCTACGGCAAGGCCAGGGCGGCGGAACGGGCGCTCGAGCTGATGCGCCGGGTGGGCATCCCCGACCCGGAGCGGCGGTTCCGGGCGTACCCGCACGAGTTCTCCGGCGGCATGCGGCAGCGGGTCATGATCGCGATCGCGCTGTCCTGCGATCCCGAGATCATCCTCTGCGACGAGCCGACCACGGCGCTCGACGTCACGATCCAGGACCAGATCCTGCGGCTGCTCGCCAAGCTGTGCGCCGAGTCGGGCGTCAGCCTCATCTTCGTCACGCACGACCTGCCGATCGTCGCCCAGCTCTGCCAGCGGGTGGCGGTCATGTACGGCGGGCAGCTGGTCGAGACCGGCGACGTGCGCGAAGTGCTGCTCGATCCCCGGCATCCGTACACGCTCGGGCTGGTCAGGTCGGCCCCCGACGTGGAG
>WNGN01004237.1_pt1 | contig 16251 bp, 7 predicted proteins | sample 5400561 | NCBI WGS metagenome assembly WNGN01 (sample SAMN13153379, study PRJNA577476) | soil metagenome | isolation source: 115 cm soil or saprolite under Garry oak tree replicate 2 | place: USA:California | collected 2016-06-15
CCCTCCGGGCGGCACGCCCTGACCTGACCGACTCTTTGAAGGAAGGCACCGCCGGCGCGGGCACCGGACACGGGCGACAGCGCCTTCGCGCTGCGCTAGTCATCAGCGAGATCGGCCTGGCCGTGATCCTCGTCGTCGGCGCGGGGCTCCTGATCAGGAGCCTGTGGCGGCTGCGGGCGGTGAATCCAGGATTCGACCCCCAGGGGCTCGTGACCTTCTTCATCTCGCCGCCGCCGCTGCGCGCCGAGGACCCGGCAAGGCTCGCGGCCCTGTACACGCAGGTCGAGGACGCGGCGCGGCAGCTCCCGGGTGTGACGAGCGTCGCCCTCACGAATTTCACGCCCCTCTCGGCCGGTGGACTGCCGTCTCCCGTCGAGATCCCGGGGCACGCTCCGGACCCCCTGCGCGATCCCCGGGTGTGGTTCATGACCGTTTCCCCGGGCTATTTCCGCACGATGCGCATCCCGGTCCGCGCGGGACGCGAATTCACCGAGGCGGACCTCGCTCCCGGCGCGGCCGTCTTAGTGAATGAAGCGTTCGCACGCGCGTTCTGGCCTGGCCTGGATCCGATCGGACGCCAGGTGACGCTCCACCAGGCGGTCCAGGGCCGCCACGACTTCGGCGAGCCGCTCCCCGGCACGGTGGTGGGTGTCGTGGGAGACGTGCACCAGTTCGGTCTCGACACGCCGCCCGAGCCGCAGGTATACGTCCCCTTCACGAGAAGCGTGTGGGGGCACATGAGTCTCGTCGTCCGGACGGCCGTTGACCCGTCGGGGTTCCTCGCGACGCTGAGCCGGGCCGTCCGTCAGGTCGATCCGGATATTCCGATGACATTGACCGGCAGCGCTGGCAGCATGTCGGCGGTGGGCACGGTCGAATCGGCATCCGTCTCGCGCTCGGAGCGAGCCGCGGAGATGTCGTGTCGCAGGTCGTGGGCGATGGGATCCGGCTCGCGGGAGCGGGGATCGGGCTCGGCGTCTTGGTCGCCTTGGCCGTCACGCGCTTGCTCGCAGCGCTCCTGTACGGGGTCGGCGCGAGCGATCCCCCGACGTTCGTGGGCGTCGTAGCCCTGCTGGCGCTCGTCTCGCTGGTTGCCAGTTATCTCCCGGCGCGCCGGGCGGCTAGGGTCGATCCGATGGTGGCGTTGCGGTATGAATAGGGGCTCGGGGCTGGGGGCTAGGGGCTAGGGGGTTCGATGAACGATCTCCGCTATGCAGTGCGATCGCTTGCCCGGAGCCCAGTGCTCACACTGGCAGCCGTGCTCACCCTGGGGCTCGGCATCGGGGCGAATAGCGCGATGTTCGGCGTCGTCGACCGGCTGTTCTTCCGGCCGCCGCCGCACGTGGTCGATCCTGATCGCGTCGTGCGCGTGAGCGTGACGAGGATCGATCCGCGTTGGGGCATCATGACCGGCGGCATCATCGGACCCTACTCGGACTACCTCGCCTTTCGTGCTCGCATGCGTGGGTTCTCGGCAGCCGCTGCGAGCATGGGCGCGTCCTTCAATCTCGGGGTGGGCGACCACGCGCGTCGCGTCACGGCCGAGCTGGTCTCGGCGTCGTTCTTCCCGCTGCTCGGCGTGCGCGCCGAGCGCGGTCGGTTTTTCACAGAAGAGGAGGACCAAGTCGGGCGCCCGGCCTACGTCGCCGTCGTCAGTCATGCGTTCTGGCGCGGTGAGATGGAGCAGACCCCGGACGCGCTCGGGAAGACCCTCCTGGTGGGGCACAATAGTTACACAGTGATCGGTGTCGCGCCCGACCACTTCGCCGGCTTGGGGTCGCGTGAGCCGGATCTCTGGCTGCCGATGAGCGCCGGTGCCCCCGAGGTCATGGGAAACAAGAACATCCTGACCTGCTGCGGGTTCGGCTACCGGACGATCGCGCGGCTGGCGCCGGGGGTGAGCGCTGCCCAGGCAGTCGCCGAAGGGACCGTCCTGATGCGGACCGGAGACTCGACTGCAACCCTGTCGCTGGGCTCTGCGCGAGGCGGCCTCGATCCCAGCTTCGTCACCGACGCACGGCTCTCGATCTGGCTGGCGGTCGTCTCCGGTATCGTCCTCCTCATCGCCTGCGCCAATGTGGCCAACCTGCTGGTGGCGCGCGGGGTGCAGAGGCGCCGGGAGGTCGCCGTCCGCGTGGCACTCGGCGCGGGGCGCGGCCGCCTGATCCGGCAGCTCTACACGGAGAGCGCGGTTCTCGCCGGCTGTGGAGGAGCAGCCGCCGTGCTCGTCGCGCTGTGGGTAGGTCCATTGCTCCGGGCAGCGCTCCTGCCCGACGCGACCATTGCCCGTGTGTTGGACCTCCGCGTTTTCGCGTTCACGGCAGGCGCCGCCCTCGTCACCGCGCTGCTGGCCGGTCTAGGCCCCGCGCTGCGCGCCGGCGTGCCCGATCTCTCGTCGGCGCTCAAGTCCGGAGCTCGCGAGGGCGGCGTGCAACGCTCGGTGACGCTGTCCGGCTTGCTGGTGACGCAGGTCGCTCTGACGATGGTGTTGCTCACGGGTGCCGGGCTGTTCTTCACCAGCCTGCGGCACGTAGAGGGCCTGCGGCTGGGCTTCGACGCGGATCACCTGATCGTAGCCGGGGGGGACTTGGGCGCGCTCGGTTACCGAACGGCCGACATCAACGCGATCTACGAGCGGATGCGGGAACGAGTCTCACGCTTACCGGGCGTCGCCGGCACCAGTCTCTCGATCGGATCACCCTTCGGGGTGCCGTCGATGTTGAGCAGCGAGTCCGTTCCCGGCATGGACTCGTTTCCAAGCACTCCCAGGGGCGGCGGCTTCTTCATCGTGGCCGTGACGCCCGACTATTTCGGAACCATGGGCAGCGCGCTCCGCCGAGGCCGTGGCTTCACAGAGGCGGATAACGCCGGCGCCCAGCGGGTCGTGGTCGTGAACGAGACGATGGCGCGGCTGGTGTGGCGCGGGCAGGACCCGATCGGAAAGTGTCTGAAGATCAGAAGGACGTCGACCTGCCGCGCGGTCGTAGGCGTGGTGGAAGACGCGCGTCAATTCGACGTCACGGATGAGTTGATCATGCAGTACTTCATTCCCCTGGCTCAAGCGGACTCGACGAATCTGGGCGGGCCCGTCACATCGCTCGAAGTTCGCACGGTCGGACCGGCCGACGCCCTGGTCGGCGCGGTCCGCCGCGAAGTGCAGGCCACGTCCCGCGACCTTCCCTACATGAGCATCGATCCCATGCCGCAGCTCTTCGCCAGTCAGCTGCGCGTGTGGCGGCTGGGATCGTTGCTGCTCAGCCTGTTCGGTGGCCTCGCTCTGTTGCTCGCCGCCATCGGATTGTACGGCGTGTTGAGCTATGTGGTCTCACGCCGCACGCAAGAGCTTGGTATCCGACTCGCGCTCGGCGCGGCCCGCGGCGACCTGCTCGGTCTCGTCGTCCGTCAGGGACTCGGTGTCACGCTCGTCGGCGTGGCGATAGGGACGATGGTGGCGTTGGTTGCTGGCAAGGCGATCGCCGCCTTGCTCTATGGCGTCTCGCCCCACGACCCTCTGGTGCTCGGAACTGCGACGCTGGTGCTCTTGAGCGTCGCCGCGTTGGCGAGCTATCTCCCCGCCCGTCGGGCGACGAACGTCGATCCGATGGTGGCCCTGAGGCACGAATGAGAACCGGGCCTGGGGGCTGGGGCCTGGGGCATTCTTCGCAGGCCCCGAGCCCCAGGCCCCAGGCCCGATAAAGGAACGTATGGACGCTCTGCTCCAAGATCTCCGTTACGCCGTCCGCACCCTCGCCAAGAGCCCCGCCTTCACCGCGGTGGCCGTCCTCACACTCGCGCTCGGCATCGGCGCGAACACCGCCATCTTCAGCGTTTTCTACGGCGTGCTACTCCGGCCGCTCCCCTATGCCGAACCCGATCGAATCGTGGGACTGGCGCAGGCCTACGCCGGCGTCCGTGAGGCGCGGAGCGTCACCTACGTGCAGTTCCAGTTCCTCGAGCGGAACAACCAGGTCTTCGAATCTCTCGCGGGGTCGGCTTCAGTCGGCTTCAATTTCTCGACCGGCACACAGACGGACCGCGTCTACGGCTTGCGCGTCTCGAAGGACTACTTCCGCGTCCTCGGCATTGCGCCGGCCCTCGGCCGCACCTTCTTGGCCGAGGAGGATCAACCGAACGGCCCGAGCGCCGTGATCTTGAGTCACGGCCTGTGGCAGCGGCGCTTCGGCGGCGACTCGGGCGTGATCGGTCGCACGATTCTCCTCGACGGTACGCCGACCACCGTGGCCGGCGTTATGCCGCCCACCTTCCGCTCGCCGAACGGGGCGGAAGCGTGGTCTACGCTCGCCCAGGTGGGGCGCACGGTCGGCGGCGGATCGAACGTGACGGTCATCGGACGGGTTCGTCCAGGGTTGTCCGTTGCTCAAGCCAGCGCTACCATGGCGCTGCTCACCCCGGCGTTCCGCACTGAGTTCAGTCGCGGCGTCTCGCAGGATATGACGCTCGCGCTCGATCCCTACCGTGCGCAGATCACGAATGATCTTCGCACTCCCGTCGCCGTCCTGCTCGGCTCCATCGCCTTCGTGTTGCTCATTGCGTGCGCCAACGTGGCCAGCCTGACGCTCGGCCGCGCCGCCGCGCGAGAGCACGAGCTGGCCGTGCGCGCCGCGATCGGCGCGAGTCGCGGCCGTCTGCTCCGCCAGCTCCTCACCGAAAGCATGGTCCTGAGTCTGATCGGTGGGGCGGTCGGCCTGCTCGTGGCGAACTGGGGCTTGAGCGCGCTGTTGGCGCTCGCGCCGAATGCGCTGCCGAGCACCGCCGATATCCGGCTGGACCGCTGGGTGCTCGCGTTCACATTCGGCCTGTCACTAGTCACCGGTCTCGTGTTCGGCGCGATTCCGGCGTGGCAAGCCGCGCGCGGCGGACCGCACGAGGCGCTCAAGCACGCGGCGGCGCGCGTCACGGGCTCGGCGCGACAGGGTCGGCTGCGCCGTGCGCTGGTGGTGGGAGAGATCGCGCTCTCACTGGTTCTGCTCGTGGGTGCCGGACTTCTGATTCAGACATTTGCACGCCTGATCGGGACCGATCCCGGCTTCGATCCGCAACGGCTGGTGGCCGCGGAGATCTGGCTCACGGGCACGCGCTACGACTCCACGCCGGCGATCGCCGGTTTTTATCGCGATCTGATTGGGCGGCTCGAAGCGCTTCCCGGTGTCACGTCCGCGGCCGTGGTCGAGGCGGGCCTGCCGCTGGAACGCGGCGGCAACGCCACGGTCGAGATCCCTGGCCAACAGCGCTGGTCGATCGATTACCGCAGTATCACGCCGGGCTACTTCCGAACACTCGGGACGCCTGTGATCGAGGGACGTGATTTCGCGGCCGCGGATGCGGCGGGTGCCCCTCCGGTCGTGATCGTGAATGAATCGTTTGCCCGGCGATACGTCGCGGACCAGGCGCCACTCGGCCGCACCGCCTCCGTCGAGGGCCAGTCGCGTCAAATCGTCGGCATCGTGCGCGACGTCAGGTCGTTCGTCGGAGAGCAGCCGCCGGCGACCGTCTTCATTCCGTCGGCGCAAACCCCCGCTGCGCTGACGCGGCTGTTCGGGAGCTGGTTCGCGACCCATGTGGTGGTGCGGACTAGCGGCGACCCCGCCGCGGTGCAGGCATCGCTCCCTCGGGTGATCCGCGAGACGGACCCGTTGGTGCCTGTTGGACAGGTGCGGGCCATGGAAGAAGTCTTGGTGGGCTCGCTCGCATTCCAGCGATTCGTCATGGTGCTGCTCACTGCCTTCGCGGGACTCGCGATCGTCCTCGCCTCAGTCGGACTGTACGGCGTCGTCGCGTACCTCGTGGCGCAGCGGACGCACGAGATCGGCGTGCGCATGGCGCTCGGCGCCCGTTCCCGCGATGTGCTGGGTATGGTGCTGGGCCACGGGCTGCGGCTGGTCGCGATCGGCGTGGTGCTCGGGCTCGTGAGCGCGCTGGCTCTGACGCGTTTCCTGGCTGGTCAGCTGTACGGCGTGAGGCCAACTGATCCACTCACCTTCGTTGCGGTCACGGCGTTGCTGGCGCTTGTAGCGCTCGCCGCTACCTGGCTCCCCGCGCGCCGCGCCGCGCGCGTCGATCCGATGGTCGCGTTGCGTACTGAATGAGAACCGGGCCTGGGGGCTAGGGCCTGGGGCATTCATTGCAGGCCCCAAGCCCCAGGTCCTAGGCCCGATGAGGAACGTATGGACACTCTACTTCACGACCTCCGCTACGCAGTGCGCATGCTCGCCAAGAGCCCAGGGTTCACCACCGCCGTCGTCCTGACGCTCGCGCTCGGGATCGGGGCGAACACCGCGATCTTCAGTCTCATTTATTCCATACTGCTCAAGCCGTTGCCCTACCCGGAGTCGCACCGGCTGGTAGGCCTGTCGGAGACGTACCAGGGCAATCGGGGCGAGCTGGACGTGACCTACTCCGAGTTCCGCTTCCTCCCAGGACAATAGCGACGTGTTCGAGGCCCTGGCGGTCTCGACCGGCGTCGGGTTCAGCATCTACAGCGGCGATGTGGCTGAACGCGTGGATGGCCTGCGGGTCTCCAGAGAATATTTCGCGACCCTCGGCACGCGGCCGGTGCTCGGCCGGGAGTTCCTCGCCGAGGAGGACCAGGAGGGCGGCGCCAGCGTCGTCATTCTGAGCCACGGCTACTGGATGCGTCGGTTCGGCGGCGATGCTCGTGTCGTCGGGCGCGCGATCGCGCTCGACGGCCGGCCGACCACCATCATCGGAGTGATGCCCGCGTCCTTCCGGTCGCTGTCACCCGTGGACGTGTGGTCCACGATGGGCCAGGTGGGGCGCAGCATTGGCGGCGGCGAGAATCTGCATCTCGTCGGGCGCTTGAAGGCCGGCGTCGAGTTCGCGCGAGCGCAGGCGCGCATGCAGCCCGTCCTTGCCGCGTTTCGGCAGGAATTCAAGCCCCGGCTTTCGCCCGAGACGAGCGAGGAGCTCTTCCCGCTGCGGCGGTTGGTCGTAGAAAACATCGAGACCCCCGTGCGCCTGCTGTTCGGAGCGATCGCTCTGGTCCTGCTCATCGCGTGCGCCAACGTGGCCAACCTCGTGCTGGGCCGGACCACGACGCGCGGCCGCGAGCTGGCGGTCCGCGCCGCGATCGGAGCCACGCGCGGCCGACTGGTGCGGCAGATGTTGACCGAGAGCGTGCTACTCGCGCTCGCGGGCGGTTTGGTGGGCCTCATCCTGGCTGCGTGGGGACTCGACGCGCTTGTCTCTCTGATGCCGGCGAACCTCACGCCGCCAACCGAGATCCGTTTGGATCGCTGGGCCCTGCTGTTTACGGGCGTCGCCTCAGTCCTCGTCGGTGTGGTGTTCGGCCTGGCGCCCGCCTGGCAGGCGGCGACGGCCGATCTGCATACGGGGCTCAAGGACGCGGGACGCGCCACGTCGAGCGGCCGCATCGGCCGGCTGCGCAATGCGCTCGTAGTCGGTGAGATCGCGCTCTCGCTCGTGCTCTTGGTCGGTGCGGGTCTGCTCCTCCGGACCGTCGCGAACCTCGTGCGCACCGATCCGGGATTCGATCGGCGCCGCGTGATCGCGGTCGAGCTCTGGCTAACGGGGACGCGGTATGATTCGACGAACGCGATCGCGGCATTCTACGACCGGCTCGAGGAACGGGTGCGCGCGTTGCCGGGAGTGCGGTCGGCGGCGGTCATCGAAGCGGGAATACCGCTCGTGGGCGGCGGCAACATGGGGGTGATGGTGGGGGGGAGGGGCCTCGGGGCGACGATCAACTACCGAACCGTGACCCCCGGATACTTCCAGACCATGGGCATCCCGCTCAAGCGCGGACGCGCGTTCGCGGCCGGCGACGTCCAGACCGCCGAGCCCGTGGCAATCGTGAGCGAATCCTTCGCGCGGCGCTTTCTGGATGGTGACGGGCTCGACCGAACGCTCGCCTTGGGCGGGCGGGTCGAGCGCCGAGTCGTCGGGGTGGTGGGCGATACGAAGCAGTTCATCGGAGTTCCCGCGACTCCCACCGTTTTCATTTCCTCCGCGCAGACGCCCGCCGGTCTCACTCGGCTCTTCAGCAGCTGGTTCCCGATTCACCTGGTCGTGCGGACCGACGGTGACCCCGCGGCCCTGAAATCGATGGTGGCGAGAACGATTCGCGCGACGGATCCCCAGGTACCGCTCGGCCGCGTGCGCACCATGGATGAAGTCCTCGACGGGTCAGTCGAATTCCAGCGCTTCCTTATGCTCTTGCTCGCCGCCTTCGCAGGTCTGGCCGTCACGCTCGCGGCGGTCGGCACCTACGGCGTCATGAGCTACCTGGTTGCCCAGTCGACTCGTGAGATCGGCGTCCGTATCGCGTTGGGCGCGCTGCCTCGCCAGGTGCTTGGTGTCGTGATCGGCCGCGGCATGCTGCTGGCGGGGATCGGGGTGGCCGCTGGCCTGACAGGCGCGCTGGCGTTGACCCGCATGCTCGCCCAGCTGCTGTACGGAGTGAAGCCAACGGATGCGCTCACTCTCGCGGGGGTGTCGGTGCTGCTCTTGCTCGTGGCGCTGGCCGCCTGCGTCGTGCCTGCCCGGCGGGCTACGCGGGTCGATCCGATGATCGCGTTGAGGAATGAATGATCGACACCATCCTACAGGACCTCCGTTATGCGCTGCGGACGCTGCAGCGCGCGCCTCTGTTCACGCTTGTTGCGGTGCTGACTCTGGGGCTGGGCATCGGCGCTACCACGGTCGTTTTCACCATCCTGAACGGCGTCGTGCTACGTCCTCTGCAGTATGACGCGTCCGACCGGCTGTTCGGTATCTGGGAGCAGAACGAGCGGGGGGACTACCGGCTGGGGTCCTACCCGGCGTTCCGCGATTGGCGCGCGCAGAGCGACGTCTTTGAAGCATTGGCGTACATCCGGGGATCGTCCGCCCTCATGCCGGGACATGACGGCGCTCGTCGGGTGGGCGCCGCGTTTGTGTCTGACGAGTTCTTCGAAGTACTGCGAGGCCCGCCGCTGATCGGCCGCCTATTCTCGCCCGATGAGCAGCGACCCGGCGGCGCACCAGTGGCCGTCCTCACGCATGCCCTGTGGCGTGAAGCGTTCGGCGGTGATCGCAGTGTCATAGGATCCACAATCCGGCTGAATGAGGCGACCTACTCCGTTGTTGGCGTCCTTCCCGACTGGTTCCAGTTCCCCAGTTGGGCCGGAGTGTACCTGCCGCTGAGCACAGTCCTTCCCACGGACCGAATCCTCGCACAGCGCGGATTTCATGCCGACAGCCGAATCGTCGCGAAGCTCAAACCCGATGTATCGATCAAGCAGGCGCAGGCCGCGATGGCCGCCATCCAGGCTCGGCTCGCGACCGCCTATCCAGTCGAAAACCGTGGCTGGACCCGAGTCGAGTTCGTGTCACTATTCGAGGAGGAGCTGCAGTTCGGTGCGGTGCGGCCCGTGCTGGTTTTGCTCGCCGCCGCGGTCGCTGCCGTTTTGCTGCTTGCGTGCGCCAACGTCGCGAACATGACACTCGTGCGGGCAGCGCGGCGATCTCGGGAGCTCGCGATCCGAGCCGCGCTGGGCGCCGGACGAGGACGCGTCGCACGCCTGCTGTTGACCGAAGCCATCCTCGTGGTGTTCGCGGGAGCTGGGCTTGGTTTGCTGTTGGCGTGGTGGGCGACTGGCGTAGTGCGAGCGACGGCCCCGGCCGGGTTGCCGCGCGTCAGTGAGATCGCGCTCGATGCGCGGATGCTGGGTTTCACGGCGCTGATTTCTCTTCTGGTCACAGTGGCGATCGGCGTGGCGCCAGCCGTGCGTCCTCCAATGGCGGATCTTTCGCAACCGCTAAAGGCGGGTTCACCGGGCACCGCGGGTTCGGGACTCTGGCCGCGGCTGCGGTCTTCACTGGTTGCGTTAGAAGTTGCTCTGGCGCTGGTGCTGCTGATTGGGACGGGTCTCCTGGTGCGCAGCCTTTGGACACTGAGCCATGTCAATCCTGGATTCGACCCGCAGGGCGTCGTCACATTCGCAGTTTTTCCGCCGCCGCAGTATGACGCTCCTGAGCGTGCTGTCGCCCTGTATCAACGTGTAGCTGGCGCGATCGCGGCGCTTCCGGGCGTCAAAGAAGTCGCGCTGTCGAACCATTTGCCGCTCAGCGGCGCATACCTCCCCCGGCCCATCGAGATTCCGGGGCGCCAACCCGACGCGCAGAACGATCAGCCCGTGTTGTTCCGAACGATCTCAGCCGAGTATTTCGAAACGCTGCGCATTCCCATGCGCAGCGGCAGAGTCTTTACGGCGACTGACGTCGCATTGGCCTCGCATGTGGCCATCATCAATGATGCGCTCGCCCGTCGCTATTGGCCGAAGCAGAATCCCGTCGGCACGTACATCACGTTGTTCAAATCAGCGCAGGCTCGAGCGGATTTCGGACAGCGCTTTTCGGTCGAGATCATCGGCGTTGTGAGCGACGTGCGGCACACTGGCTTGCAGAACGAGCCCTCCCCCGAGGTCTACATCCCGTACACGCTGAATCCTTGGGGATACATGAACGTCGTGGTCCGCACGGCGGGCGATCCGTTCCGGTCACGGGTGCTCAACGCCCTGCCGCGCTCACTGACGTTGTGTCCGGACAGCTCGCGCGCGAGCGCCTCACCGTCACCGTGCTCTCAGGATTTGCCAGCGGGGCATTGCTGCTGGCGGCGCTTGGCATCTTCGGTGTGATCGCGTACGTCGTGACACTCCGGACACGCGAGTTCGGAGTGCGTGCGGCTTTGGGTGCTACGCCACGCCAGATCGTGCGGCTCGTGATCCGTCAGACATTGTGGATTGTGACCACGGGGCTCGTGCTCGGCCTCGCGGCCGCGCTCGCGTTGACTCGTCTCATGGTGGGACTCTTGTACAACGTCCCCCCGAGGGACGCAGCGACGTTCGCCAGCCTCACAGTGTTCGTCGGAATTGTCGCGCTACTGGCGTGCTACTTCCCGGCGCGCCGCGCAACACGCATCGATCCGATGATCGCGCTGAGGACTGAATAGGGGCTTGGGACGAGGGGTTAGGGGCTAGGGGGGAATGGACACTCTGTTGCAGGACGTCCGCTACGCGCTCCGTCAGATGAGGCGATCACCCGTGCTCGCCACGGCGATCGTCCTCACAATCGGCCTCGGCTTGGGCGCGGCCACGGCGATCTTCACCACCTCAAATGCCGCGCTGGTGGAACCGCTGCCGTATGCGGAGCCCGGTCGCCTGGTGCAGGTCTCCGAGGTACGCGCTGGGACCGAGGAACGAAGCCCCACATCGTATCCGACGCTGCTCGACTGGCGCTCGCGCACCCGAAGCGTCCTCGCCCTCGAGGGCTACGACCCGGGTAATCTCACGGTGGGGCTGGGCGACGAGGCGCGAATGCTGCGCGGTGCGCAGGTGACCCCGGGCTTCTTCGGGCTGCTCGGAGTCCACGTGTCCGCTGGTCGCGATTTTCTGGCCGACGAGGATGGGACGACCGCCGCGGTGGCCATTGTCAGCGAACGCTTCGCGCGCTCCGTGGCCGCCGGGAAGGCACTGAATCAGATCGTCACGGTCAATGGCGCGCCCTGCGTCATTGTCGGTGTACTGCCGAGTTCGTTTCACTACGCCCTGCTCGGGAACGCGGACATTTTTGTCCCGCTTCAGCTCGACGACCGGCGGCGTACGAATCGGTTCAATCGGTCAATTCATGTCGTCGGGCGGCTTCAGGGCAACGTGTCATCCACGGGCGCCCAAGCTCAGCTCGCTAACGTGATGGCGGACCTGGCGAGCGAATACCCCGATGCGCTGGCGGGACGCACGGTCCAGGCGGTGGCCTTGCGCGACGTGCTCCTCGGCACCATGAAGCCGACCCTGGCCGCTCTGCTCGTCGCGGTGGCGCTTCTCCTGGTGATCATGGGCGCGAATCTCGCTCTGCTCATGTTGACGCGGTACGTCGAGCGCGCCCCGGAGCTCGCCTTGCGCTCCGCTCTGGGCGCTACACGCGCGCGTGTCTTGCGCCAACTCCTGCTGGAGAATCTCGCGCCCAGTCTCATCGGTGCCGCTCTGGCTCTGGCGATCGGTCAGATGACGACGAGCGTCGTGATGGCTGCGATTCCAGAAACTGTCATGATCGACATGCCGTACCTGACGCACGCCGGACTAGATGCGACGGTGATCGGCGTAATTGTCGCCATGGCGATCATCCTGGCGGTCGGCTTTGGGCTGGGGCCGGCGCTGCTGATGACGAAGGCGCGCACCCGCGCCGGCGATGCCCGGACGACGATCGCGCGCGGCGATCGACGTCTGCGCCGGGGCCTCGTCGCGGCGCAAATCGCTCTCACCATGGTGCTGCTGGTCTCATCGGGTTTGCTCGTCGTGAGCTTCAGCAACCTCGTCCGTCGCGATGTGGGAGTCCGCGATTCTGATGGGGTCGTCACGGCACACGCGCCGCTGGAGGGTCCGCGCTATCAGCAACCGCTTGCACAGAGCCAGTTCTACGAACAGCTACTGGCTCGCACTGCGGCGCTTCCCGGCGTGCGGCAGGCCAGCCTCATCAATGAAGTACCAGGCGGCGGAGGCGGCATCACGACCTTCGAACCGGTGGATCATCCGCAGCCACGCTCCGAGCAGCCTCGGGCGATGCTGCGGATCGTCGGAGGGTCATACTTCGCCACGTTGGGGATTCCGATCGTCACCGGTCGCGCATTTGCACCGAGCGACCGCGGCGACACGCCTCCCGTTGCCGTCGTGAGCGTAACCTTCGCGAGGATGCTCGGTGGGCCAAGCTCGGCTGTGGGCAGGAGGGTGCGGCTCGCCGTGACCGATCACACGGAGTGGGAAGTGGTAGGTGTCGTCGGCGACGTCCAAGTCGTCGCTCTCGACGCAACCTCGCCGCCCGCGGTTTACCTCTCTCATCTCCAGGCGCCGGAAAACCGGATGACGCTGGTCCTGCGGACCCGGATGGAGGTCCCGTCTGTCGCGAATCAGGTTCGCGCGATTGTCAAGACATTGGATCCGGGAATCCCGGTGTATGCGGTAAACAGGCTCGATCAGCAGCTGAGCGAGTCGCGAGCGATCTTTAGCCGGCGCTTTCCCATGATTCTGTCCGGCGTGTTCGCGGTTGCCGCATTGGCGCTCACCCTCATGGCGCTGTATGCGATCTGCAAACACGAAGTCTTGACGCGCCGCCGCGAATTTGGAATTCGCCTGGCGCTGGGCGGATCCCCGCGCTCGATCCGGCGATTGGTCTTCAGTGATGGTTTGCTGCTCGTCGCGGTCGGAATCGGCGCGGGAGCGGTCGTCTCGACACTCGTCGCAGGCTCGCTGCGCGTTCTCCTCTTCGGCATTACCGCGACCGATTGGCGCGTGTACGCAGTGGTCACGGCAGCCGTTCTTGTGTCGGCGTTTCTTGCCACGTTGGGTCCGGCGCTACGCGCCGGCTCGGTGGACCCCAGCATCGCAATGAGGGCCGAGTAATGGACACACTGCTCCAGGACCTCCGCTACGCCGCGCGCCAGCTGGTCCGGAACCGCGGCTTCACGATCGTCGCCGTCCTCACGCTCACACTCGGCATCGGGGCCAACACCGCCATTTTCAGCGTCATCCGCGGTGTCCTGCTGCGGCCGCTGCCGTTCCCCGAGCCCGAGCAACTGATGCTCGCGGTGGGCGTCATCGGCGGCCGACGCGCCGGCGTGACAGCGCCGGATTTCATCGACTGGCGCGCGGGGAGCCGCACACTCGACCTCGGGGCGATGACGACTTACGACGCAAATCTCACGGGGATAGACGAGCCCGAGCGGGTGACCGCGGCGCGCGTCACGGCCAATTACTTCACCGTCCTGGGCGTGCGACCATTGCTGGGGCGCGTGTTTACGCCCGACGAAGAGCCCGAGGGCGCTCCACACGTCGTCGTGCTAACGGAAGGGTTTTGGCGCAACAGGTTGGGTGCCGATTCATCCGCGTTGGGCCGCACGCTTACGCTCGACGACGTGCCCTACACGATCGTCGGGGTGATGGGTGCCGGCGCTGAAGCCCTGCAGAACGGCGAGAACCTGTGGGTGCCGCTGGCGCTGCGGCGCAACGAGATCGCTGCCACCGGGGCGCGCTTTCTCGACGTTGTCGCCCGGCTTCATCCGGGCGTGAAGCGCGAGCGGGCGTCCGGCGAGCTCCAGGCGGTTGCGGCACGTCTCAAAGAGGTCCGGCCTTGGTCGAACAAGGATGTCAGCGCCGACCTCGTGCCGATGGCCGAGGTGGTGGTGGGCGACAGCCGCCGCCCGCTGCTGCTGCTGTTCGGCGCGGTCGGCTTAGTGCTGCTCATCGCCTGCGCCAACGTTGCGAATCTGCTGCTGGTGCGTGCGACCGCCCGTGGCCGCGAAAGCGCGATTCGCACCGCGCTCGGTGCCGGACCTTCTCGCCTCATCCGGCAGCTCCTCACCGAGAGTGTGGTGCTCGCCCTGCTCGGTGCCGCGGGCGGTTTGGTGCTCGCTGCGTGGGGCACGGGTCTGCTGGTGCAAGCGCTACCCGCGGGCACGCCGCGGCTCGATCAGGTGCGGCTCGACGGCATGGTGCTCGTGTTCACTCTCGTCGTCGCCACACTGACGGGCATTGTGTTCGGACTCGCCCCGGCGCGACGCGCGGCGCGTCCCGATCTCGTGTCAGAATTGACGGAGGCAGCGCGCGGCTCCGGAGGTCTCCGACGACGCAGACTCGGCGCGGCGCTGATCGTGGGCGAGATCGCCGTGGCGCTGGTGCTCCTCGTCTCGGCTGGCCTGCTGCTGCGCAGCTTTGCGGCCGTGACCCGCGTCGATCCCGGCTTCGATGCCGAGCACGTGACGGCGGTGCGGATCGCGCTGCCGGGCGGGCGTTACGGGTCGCCCGCGCAGTCGGTTCTGTTCTATCAGTCGCTGGTCGCCCGCGCCCGCGAGGTGCCCGGCGTCCAGGAAAGCGCTGTCGCGTCGAGCGTGCCATTCGGTAACGCCGGGTTCAGTCTCTCCATCGCGATCGAGGGGCGGCCTGCTCCCGCGCGGTTGGAAGACACCCCCGTGATCTTCCCTCGCGCCATCAGCGCCGGGTACTTCCACGCGATGGGCATCCGCCTGCTCGCGGGACGCGAATTCGAGTCGACCGACCGCAGCGGCGCGGTGCGCGTGGGGATCATCAATGAGACCGCCGCGCGCCGGTTCTTCCCGGGTGACAGCCCGCTCGGCCGCCGCTTCAAGCCGGATGACGACGGCGGCATGCTTCAGGTCGTCGGCGTCGTGTCGGACGTCCGCGGCTTCGGCCTCTCGAGCGAGCCACGCCCGGAGCTGTTTTTCCCGATCGAGCAAGCCCCGCCCACCCACTGGAATTGGAGCGGACGCGCTATGAGCCTCGTGGTACGCACCGGCACCGATACACGTCTGGACGCCGGCCTCCGCGACGCGGTGTGGTCGCTCGATCGGTCGCTGCCGATCTACAGCATCTGGACGGCGCGCGACCTGATTGCCCGCTCCGTGGCACCTCGCCGCTTGTTCATGTTGCTCATCGCGGGGTTCGCGGGTGTCGCGCTGCTGCTCGCCGCGATCGGCATCTACGGCGTCATGACATTCACGGTCAGCCAGCGGACGCGCGAGCTGGGCATTCGCGTCGCGCTCGGCGCGGTACGCCAGGATGTATTCCGGCTCGTAGTAGGCCGCGCCATGGCCCTCACGGGCATGGGTCTCGCGATCGGTGTCGCCGGCGCCGTCGCGGCAACTCGCCTCCTCACACAATCGCTGTACGGTGTGCGGCCCACCGATCCAATCACGTACCTCGCCATCGCAGCCTTGATGTGCGTTGTGACGTTTGTCGCGAGCTATCTCCCTGCCCGCCGCGCGGCACGCGTCGATCCGATGGTCGCGTTGAGAAATGAATAGAGACCCCTTTCTTTCGGTTCGCGACGTCGAGAAGTCGTTCCCCGAAGGCAATGGGCGACAGTTCGTGCTGCGCCGGATCTCGCTCGACGTCGCGAAGGGCGATTTCGTGACGATCATGGGACCGTCGGGGGCGGGGAAGTCCACGTTGCTCGCGGTGCTGGGAATGCTCGACGGCGACTGGACGGGAGAGTATCGCCTGCTCGAGCACGACGTCCACAAACTGAAGCACAAGGACCGCATCGCCCTGGGCAAACAGTACGTGGGGTTCGTGTTCCAGCAGTATCACCTCATCGACGACCTCACCGTCGCCGAGAATCTCGCGATGCCGCTGTCGTACCGCGACGTGAAGCCGGACGATCGCGAGGCCGCGGTGGCCGACACGCTCGACCGTTTCGGCATGG
>WNGN01002654.1_pt1 | contig 16245 bp, 18 predicted proteins | sample 5400561 | NCBI WGS metagenome assembly WNGN01 (sample SAMN13153379, study PRJNA577476) | soil metagenome | isolation source: 115 cm soil or saprolite under Garry oak tree replicate 2 | place: USA:California | collected 2016-06-15
TCGACCAGGTCACCCAGGGAGTGGAGGAGAATGCGAACCTGATGGCCGCGCGCATTGTGCAGCTTGGCGGCATGGCCGAGGGCACGGCGCAGGCGGTCGCCAGGCGGACTGCGCTCGACGCGTATCGGCTGGCGACGGCCGATGGGAACGGCCACATCGATGCGCTTTCGACGACGCTCACCGCCTTTGGCCGACATGCACGCTACGCCAGCGAGCAGGCGAGCGAACTGAAGGACGCCGATACCGCCGCTCTCTTCACCGAGATCGCCCGAGGCACCGACAAATGGCTCTGGTTCGTCCAGACGAGCCGGCAAGCAGACAGTTGAGTGGGGAGAGATTGCATTTAACGCTTGGTATAACGCTCCGTCGGTACACTGAAAAGCAGAGCATGGCTTTCCTTCCTGGCCCGGCAGGCCCAAAGGAGAGACAGAAAGCACAGAGAGCGATACATCGGTATCAACGAAAGGACTCGATCATGACACTTGCAACACTTATCCTGGCTGATATCAATCTTAGTCTGTCCAATGTGCTTTGGTGGCTGGTGGTTGGCTTGATTGCTGGCTTTCTCGCGAGCCGGGTGATGCGTGGGGGAGGCTATGGGCTGATCGGTGACATTGTGGTGGGCCTTATCGGAGCGTTCATCGGAGGATGGTTGGCCGGCCTCCTGGGCCTCGGCTCCTTTGGCCTGATCGGCACGATTGTGGTGGCCTTTATTGGGGCCTGTGTTCTCATCGCCATCTTACACGCTGTCTCGCGCGGAGGGTCGTCGAGAGGATGGCGGCGGCGCTAAAGGCGATACGGGTGCATGGATGTGCAGGCGAAATGGCCTGAGTGACTACTACTTCAACTCTATTGTCTTTCGGCAGGGGGGTATCCATGTCAATCTCGTTCACACAAGTGCTCGTTTGGATTCTTATTGCAGCCGTGGTCGGTGTTGTTGGTGAACTGCTCGCTCGCCTGCGCGCACCCGACGGCATCGTGGGTGCAATCATGGTAGGGCTGCTCGCCATTTTTCTGATTGTGGGGGTCTTCCACTTTCAAATCACTGGTGAACCAAAGCTGGACAATGTCCCTTTAATCAGCTCGATCATCGTCGCAGCTATCCTGGTGGCTATCTGGAGCGGTTTTGCCTACCGTCGTGTCCAACCCTCCTATGCGCGCTACTATCGGCGTGGAGGCTACGCTCGCCGACCACGGCGCCGCTGGTTCTAGTTCTCCTGATCGACAGGACAGAGGTGAGCAAGAAGAAGCCCATACCACCTATCACCAACCCAAAAGGGCGCAAGCTGGTGCGTGAGGCTATACGACTCATACAAGGCTGGCGCGCTCATCGAAGAGTATCACACCTGGGGCGAGCCTCGGCCGCACTTGAGCCATATGCCGCAAGTCTATTTGATACGCCCATCACCATTGGGTGAGCAGTATGATCGTGAGAATTGGCAGGGCTACCGAGAACGCTATCCGAATGTTGACGTGCTAGATCTGGAGCAAAAGCGGCAGACGCAATCCCGAGATACCAATGATAGCCAATTGTAATACAGGAAGAGAGTATCAACATGAGCGATCATATACAGGATATACCAGAGGTGAGAGAGAGGCGCAACCTTGGCGCCAACTTTGAAGCCTCGCTATTGGACACAGGAGGCGTCGTTATCACACTGGATAGCGGGAGTGCTGCCATACTGAAAGCTGAGCAAGCATACAATCTGCTCGATTTTCTTGATAAGCATCGTTCGCTCCTGCATCAGAAATCCCAAGAACAAGCGGATGAGGAAACTGACGCGCAAAAAGCCAGCGTGAGGGACTGGATAACAAGGAGCCATGCAACAGAGGACGATCAGGTGCAAAGGGAAAACGGCACTGTGTAGGCAGCTTCTACCACGCTACGCGGCCCGACGCATCGGACTGAAGCTGCGTCCCTGCAAGTGATCAAAGAACACTGCCAGGATAATCAGTAAGCCAATGGCGATTTGCAGGTAGAAGGGGTCGATGCCAAGCAGGTTGCCTCCGTTGGCAAGCAAGCCCATAATCAGGGCGCCCAGAACAGCCCCGATAACGCGACCCTTGGCCCCGGACAGGCTGGCGCCTCCGATGACCGCACCAGCGATGGCCTGTAACTCGTATCCGGTTCCTGCCGTGGGAATGCCCGCGCCCAGACGTGACGTGGTTAAGACTCCGGCGAAGCCCGCGAGCAAGCCGCTAATGCTGTACACTGCCAGCAGCACGAAGCTCACCGGGACGCCTGAGAGACGCGCCGATTCCGCATTGGAACCGACGGCATAGACATAGCGTCCGAAGACCGTCCGACCGAGCACAAAGGCTGCCACGATTGTGACTACGATAAGGATCCAGAACAGGCTCGGCAGGCCCAGGATGAACCCGTTGGCAATGGCGCTGAAGCCAGCAGGCAGCGGTGCGATGGTCTTGGCGCCGGTCAGCAGGAGGACCACCCCAACGCGCGATCCCAAGCATGCCCAGCGTGGCGATGAATGGGGGCAGCCCAAAACGCGACACGAGTAGGCCGTTGACCAGGCCAACGACCAGCCCGACGAGAAGGCCAACCAGGATGGCGAGTGGAATGGAAGCGCCGCTCGCCAGAAGCAGTGCCGTCACCCCCCCGCTCAAGCCCAGAACGGAGCCGACAGATAGATCGATTCCGCCGGTCAGAATCACGAATAACTGTCCGACCGAGAGGATCGCGAACACTGCCACTTGCCGGACGAGGTTGTCGAGATTCGTGAGGGTCAGAAAGTCGTTGGTCGTCAGTATGAGCGCGGCCATGAAGATCAGCAGGACCAGAATACCGCCGCTTTCACGCCCCAGACTGATCGGCGTCCGCTGGTCTTCTGCTCCTGCCTGCGGTGTCGCTGAGGGCTGTGGAGCACTGGAAGTGGTTGCCATGAGACGTCTCCTCTCTGCTATGCATTCATAGAAACGGGGGTGCTGCTTGCCAGGCGTAGCACCCCTTCTTCTGTCGCGTCTTCAATTGGGAGTTCACCGGTAACCCCGAGGTCGTGAAGGACGACGACGCGGTCGCAAATGCCGAGTAACTCCGGCAGGTACGACGAGACCACGACGATGCCCAGTCCGTGGGCCGCCAGATCGCCAATGATCGTGTAGATGTCTGCCTTGGCTCCGACATCGACGCCCTTGGTCGGCTCGTCCAGCAGCAGGACCTTCGCCTTCGTGGCAAGCCAACGGCTCAACAGGACTTTCTGCTGGTTTCCACCGGAGAGTGACGAGATGGTCTGCTCTGTCGAGTGGTACTTTAAGCGCAGGCGAGGCACCAGTTGCTGGACCAGGGAGATCTCTTGCCTCTGGGAGATGACGCTGAGGCGAGAAACCTCGGACAGATCTGCAATGGTCACGTTTTCCCTGATCGAGAGGTCTGCCAGGATACCTAACTCTTTGCGATCTTCAGTGAGCAGCCCAAGGCCAGCCTTCACGGCCTGCTGTGGGGACCCCGCACGCAGAGGGGTGCCATCGACGAGCACCGTTCCCGCCCCAATCGGATCGGCACCGAAAATGGCGCGCACTGTCTCCGTGCGGCCTGCTCCCACCAGTCCTCCGAGTCCAAGGATCTCACCGGCATGGACCTCCAGGTTGATGCGGTAGGGACTGCCCTGCAGGCGGAGCCCCTGGACCGCTAATACTGTCCTGCCGAATTGTTTGTGTTGTCTCTCCGGGTAGAGCGCCTCGATTTGCCGCCCCACCATCGAGCGGATCAGGGTATCATGCGTGAATTGGTTGGTCGAGGCTGTCGTGATGAATTGGCCGTCACGTAATACTGTGATGCGATCGCCGATTTCGAAGATCTCTTCGAGGCGATGCGTCACATACAGGACAGCAACGCCCTCCTCCTTCTTGAGCCGATTGATGAGTTGCAGGAGGTGCTGTGCATCCTCTTCAGAGAGGGATGTCGTCGGCTCATCAAAAATCACGATGCGCGCATCGGCCCCCAGCACCTTGGCGATCTCCACCATCTGACGGGTGGCGACGGGTAGTTCTGAGACGAGCATGCCCGGATCGACCCTATTCAAGCCAACACGCTCAAGCATCCCGGTCGCACGCGCGCGCAATTCCCGTTTGTTGACGACCCCGCCTTTGGCTGGAAGACGCCCCATGAGCAGGTTTTCCTCGACAGAGACCTCGCGCAATAAGCTCAACTCCTGGTAGACGACGCCCACGCCGAGCGCTCGTGCCTGGGCAGGACTCGGTGAGCCAACATCCTGTCCATCAATGCGGTACTCGCCGGCATCGCGGGGGATGGCTCCCGTCAGGATTTTGATCAGCGTCGATTTGCCGGCGCCATTTTCTCCCGCCAGGCAGAGGACCTCCCCGCGATTCATCTCGAGCGACACATCTTTGAGGACCTGAACCGGACCAAAGGATTTCGACACGTGGCTCAGCTGAACGAGCGGGGTTGCAGGCATTGGCGTGCCCATACTACGCCCCTCCCTTCGTGGTCGGAGGATTCAATAGCTTCTGGACGGCAGGGGTATTCATATTGTCCAGAGCCACCAGGACCGCTCCCGGATCCAGACTCGGTGGGGCAAATCTCCCCTGGGCGCTCATGGCGGCGGCAAGCACTCCCTGGTAACCAAAGTAGTAGGGGTTCTGGACCACCAGGGCTTTGAGCGTGCCGTTCTTCAACGCGCCGATCTCCTGGGGATCAGAATCGAAGCCAACCGCGACAATGCGATCCTGCGCCTTGTTCTCCTGCAAGGACTGGGCCACGCCATCCGCCGACACGTTGTTATCGGCATAAATCCCGACAAGGCCAGCATTGGCGGAGAGCACATCATTCGTCTGGGAGAGCGCGGTCGGGGTATCATTGTTGTTATAGCGGTGGGCAGTCACCTGCAGATCTGGAAAGCGCGTTTTCAGCTCAACCTGAAACCCACTGTCCCGATCGACGATCGTCTGGAGACCGGCGACGGAGGACTCGATGAGGATCTTCCCGGTCGTGACGCCCTTCTTCTGCAGGAGCTCTCCGAGCCGGTCGGCAGCTTGCGCACCCGCTTTGTTGTTGTCGGTTCCGATAAAGCCGTCGCTCGCGGTGGTGACCTTCGTGTCGACGGTGATCACTTTGATGTTCTGGCTCCGCGCCCGATCGATCACTCCATTGAGCGCTTGTGAGGAAGAGGCAGCGAGGACAATGGCTTTGACGTTGCGAGACATCGAATTTTCAACCAGGCCCAGCTGTGCGGAGACGTCTGCCTCTGACGTGGCCCCAAAAAGGCCAACATGGATCCCCCAGTCTTTTCCTGCGGCCTGGGCGCCTGCCAGCATGGCCTGCCAGAACTGCGAGTCAGTCGCCTTGACGATGACATCGACCCGGTTGCTGGAGGCAGGTGCGTTCGCATTTGCACTAGTCGGGGTCGGGGCGAACAGGCGACCGGCCAGGACACCGATGATGAGAGTGACGAGGGCAATCGCCGCGACAGTAGAGAGCGTGAAGGGCGTTTTGAAGAACCTGGACATACCTTCCTCCTTTTCAGAGCAAGCAACGCACAGACATCAACCCCGGTACATGCAAGAGATCGAAGCTACACCCGAGTCTTCATCAGGAGGCTCGTGATGAAAGGTGAGTTCTATGGAAACGAAATACGAAAGCACTGATCATCCAATAGTGAGGTACGATATCATTTCGTGTGGAGCAGTACATAGGATGCTCCTTCCGTCTGCTAAGGAAGAAGCACCGCTTTCCCTCTCTATACCTACTGATCTCAGCGTAGCTATCTAAAAAGAGTAGCCAGCATGCGCGACACATTGGACCAGAGTAGCTTTACGATGCCTCAAGCGTTCTTTGGCGCGACGCAGTTCGTAGGCTTCTGCTGGCTGTGTTTGATGGTGCGAAGGAGGCGACTGCAATGAGCAGGATGATAACTTACCCCGAATTGCCGCTTGATCATCTCAGCTACCCGCGCGGTTGTCCAAACTTGCCCACGAAACCCGAAAGCTTCGGCCCCTTGCGTCAGCAAGGCTGGCACCTGCGCCCATTGCTCAGGACTCAGTTTTGGCTGTGCTCCTGGTGGGGGCTGATGACGCAACGCCTGAACTCCTTGCGTTTTGGCCTTGCTGATCCACTGACTCACCGCTCCTTCGGTCACTCCTATAACTGCGGCGATGTCTTTCTGTTTCCACCTTTGCTCATACAGTTCCCAAGCGCGCAGGCGTCGTCTCTCGCGCCAATCTTTTGGAAGAGGTGTGCCTGTACTCATACCTCCTTTTATCGGCTGGTGGCTTTCAGACTTTAGGTATCTGTGTGGAGATTTAGTAGAGCGTGTGTAAAAAGACGAGAAACAGCCGATAGAGAACAGAAGGAGGAGAACGATCACCCTTCACTGCCCTCACTGTCAGAGCGAGGCGCTCGTACGCAATGGTTTTGCTCAGAGTGTGCAAACAGCTGTATCCCTGCAGTACGTGCAGACGTCAAAGCCGCGAGAACCCGACTCCCCATGCCTATCTGCAAGCTCGCAGCGAGGAGATTCTGCATGCCTATCCAGAACGCAGCAGTCTGCGTGGTCTCACCCGCGCGTTTGGGATCTTTCGCTCCACTATGTCTAATTGGATCAAAAAAGTAGCGCAGCTTCCTCACTTCCTGTGCTACCATGGCACTGATCGTCTTGGCTGGCGGCGTGGCAGAGAAAAGCGGTCTGGCGGGGCGTCAGTAGGGCTAGGCAGCTTTGACATCCTGGAGGGCGACACTCCCCGTTCTTTGTTCTTTTACTTTAAGGAGTGTGTTGGGGTCTGCTTCACCGAGGTCTCTCCTGGACACGTTCGCCTTATCGAAGTTCGCTTTGTCGAGGATTGCTCCATCCAGGTCTGCTCCACGCAGATCAGCATTGCTGAGATCTGCTCTCTTCAGGTTTGTGCGGCAGAGGTTGGCACCACGTACATCTGCTCCGTGGAGGCGTGCCATCAGGAGATTAGCATCGCTCAGATTGGCACTCCGTAGATCGGCGTGGCGTAAGTCCGTTTCTCGCAAATCCGCTTCTCGCAGGTCCGCGTCCTGCAGATTGGCCTCAGTCAGATCCGCTTCATGGAAATCCATTCCGTGGAGATCCGCTCCGTGGAGATCCGCTCCGTGGAGGTCTGGCTCGAAAGCCTGTATTTCAGCATTTTCTCGTCTCCACTTATTCCAAAGCGTTTTCCCTGTTGAAAGAATATCAAGAGTCTTCTGATGTGTCATACGGTTCACTCCCTTGTTTGTTGCGTCATCGCTGGACGCGCTTTAATGAAGCCGGCAGACCCGAAGAACTGTGACGGGATAAGGTGCACTTGGACTCTGTCCAGCACAACCTCCTCTACAATATCTACCTGTGCCAATTTGGCACAGTTACCGTTGCCAACTTTCTCGCATGAACAGATCTTTCGCTTTGTGAAACAGTATCAGTCCTGTGTGACGCCACCTTTCCGGTGTGCCCGTCTGCCCTGCCACTCTGTTCTCTGTTCTGCCTGTTGTTCCTTGACGTGTGCCCGGTGCTTTAATGCTTCCTCTTGCCAGTCGCAAGGGTCAGTTGTGCGGGTATAGCATAAGAACTCGTCGTCATCCGGTAAGACGATATCAAACCGACCTGTCGAATAGTCTTGCATGACCATCCCCACCACACGTGTATATACTTTCCCCTCTTCCTCGCCCTCTATCAGAGCCAGGCACTCCAGCGGGAGCGTATGCCAGGCTTTCCCATCATAGTGGTTATCAGACGCCTCTGAATGGATGTACACGACCTCCCAACCTGGACGTGGGGCCAGAAGTTGGATGATCTTTGGTTGATTGGTCATGCTCATTTCCTCCTCAGTTTCGTCCCTGCTTGACTTTATATCCCTGCTCGTCCATGAGAAGTCCGAAAAATTCTGGGCGGTAGACGCCGCCTGGGTGAGATATCTCCAGGCTGTGTGACGATTGCATGAGATTCTCGTTCCTAAAACGCGGTTTTGCTTGCCTCTGTTCGTGGTGGGCTTTCTCAAACATGTGCTGCAAGGTTTGTTTTATGTGCACTGATCATGATTCTCCTGCGCGATCAGTGCCATACTTTGTACTCTCTACTGATATACTAACCACGCAGTGTTACATAAAGCGTTAAAAAAATGTTAAAGATAGAAGGTACAGAGGATGATCATCGAGGCAGAATGGGAGGAACGGTGACAACGCGTGCAGCGAGTCTCTGCCAGGAGCAGGAGGTCACCGCTCACTTCGGCAAGCCGCCATGCCGACGCGAGCAGCGCCTGTGCTATCTCCAGGTCGAAGGACTACTGCGCGGCCAGGGCCTCCAGGCGGCTCTGGGCGGCGCTCTCCATCGCAGGCTGGCATGCATCCTGTGCGTACGCGAGCAGCGAGGTATAGGCCGTCCGAGCCTTCTCCCACTCAGCGTTCAGTTCATACGCCCGGCCCAGTTGGGTGTAAAGATGCTCGATCTCCGGCGCGGGAAGCGTGGCTTCCAGGCTGAGCGATGGCACAGGCTCGGTCAGCAGGTGCCGTGCCTGTTCGTAGAGGGTGATGGCATCGCGCACGGCAACCACCCGCATCGCCTCATCGCCTGCGGCCAGACTGAAGCGGAAGGCCGGTTCCGCAAGCCCCGCAGCCAGGGCGTGGTATGCCAGGACCGCGGGAGGTGCAGCCGCCTCTTGCATCACTTTCACCGCACGGCGGTGAAAGATGGAGCGCCTCGCCTCACCTGCCTCGGCGTAGACCACCGCACGGATCTTCGTATGTGCGAACACGTAGCGTCCATCAGCCACACGCCCTCCCTCGCGCTCCGACTCCTGCAGCAGATGGCTGTGCAGCGCTTCGTCCAGGGCAGGGAGTCCGTCCTGTTCTGTGAGATCGGCTACCTGACACAGGTGTGCAAAGGTGATTCCCTGGTCGAGGACGGCTCCTGCCACCAGCAGCGCAAAGGCGTTGGGCGTGAGGCGATCGAGCCTGGCCACGATGACTTCGCTCACACTGGGCGGGAAGAACCCACGGACCACCGTCTCATGCTCCATGGCTGCTGTAAAGTCAATGGTCCATCCGCCATCTTCGTTCGGGTGGGAGGCGAGCACGCCACGCTCAATCAAAAACTTGAGCGTTTCCATCAGATAGAACGGTTGCCCCTCCGTTTCAGCAAAGAGCCACTGCCCAAAGCGTTCCAGGTCCGCCGCGCGCCTCCCGTCTTTGCCTCCTGCCCCTCCGAGTGTCTGGAGCAAGCGCAGGATGTCTTCGCTGGTGAGGGGACCGAGCGGCAGGCGGGTCAGCGGCAGGGCGCGTTCCATCCCAGTGCGCCACTCGGCAAGCCCTGCGAGCATCTCTCTCTCCCCCACGCGCAGCGTCAGGAGCAGGAGCGCAGGCGTCTCGCTCTCCGCCCAGCGTCGCGCGAGGTAATGCAACACGTCGAGCGAGGTGGCATCCGCCCACTGCACATCATCGATGAACAAGACCAGCGGCGTCCGTGCCGCCAGGGCCTGTCCCAGGCGTGCCACCGCTTCGAACAAGCGAGTGCGCGCCACTGACTTCTCCCCCGTCGGGGCGGGCAAGTCGGGATAGCGGTCGCACAGTTCGGGCAGCAGGCGCGAGAGTTCGGCCAGCCACGTGTCTGAGAGCAAGTCGTCCGGGGCATTCTCCCGCTCGATGCGGGGGCGCAAGGCCTCGATCACAGGCTGGTAGGGCAGCTGACCCCCGGTTTCAAAAGCATGTCCCTGCAACACGTCTGCCCCCTCCGTCTCTGCCCAGGCAAGAAACTCGGTCGCCAGGCGCGTCTTGCCAATGCCGACCTCCCCCTCCAGCAGCACGACCTGCGTCTGACCGCGTTGTGCGACATGATAGAGCTTGATCAAGGTACTCAACTCCGCTGTCCGCCCCAGGAGCGGGCCATCGAGGAGCATTGCCGGGGAAAGCGCTGCCGCGCGCGTGGGCGCCTCCTTGCGTCGGGGAGGGGCAACGGCGCGCATGCGGCTGGCCAGCGCCACGGTTTCCGGGGTCGGCTCGGTTTGCATGCCTGTTGCCAGTAGAGCTCGGCACGTGTCATAGGCGTGCAAGGCCGCAGCCCGGTCACCGGCCGCGAAGTGCAAACGCATCAGACGCCGGTAGGCGTCCTCGTGCAGCGGGGCGAGGACGAGCCAGCGGCTGACCGTTTCAAGGGCGGCCTCCAGCTCTCCCGCTTCGAATTGCAGCTGGGAGAGGCGGTCGAAGACTTCACTCGTGCGCAGGTGCCAGTATTCGCGTTGGAAGCGCACCCAATCGTCGAAGGCCGGGGCATCGCGCAGCGAGAAGCCCTCCAGGAACTCGCCGCGAGGGAGGCTGATCGCGCGTTTGAGTTGGGCAAGCAAGCTGCGATGCGCCTCTTCTGGCATGGTCAGAGAGGTGTGGGTCGACGCACGCGCCGACGTCCAGGCTTCGTGAAGGATATGCAGGTCAAGTTCGAGAGCGGAGGTGAGATCCAGGCCGAGAGTGTCACGTTGGATGAGGAGGTGAGGCACAGCATCAACACCCTCGCCCTCAAAGAGCAGATGACGCAGATGGAGCAGGGTAATGCGCAGGGCTGCCCGGCCATGCCTCGCGTCCCCTTCTGGCCAGAACTGCTCGGAGAGGGTCTTGCGCGCATGGAGGCGGCCTTCCACTGCCAGATAGATGAGGAGCGCAAGTTCCTTGCGTGTGGAGAACAGCAGCAGCTGATCGGCATGGCGCACTTCTGGCGGACCCAGCAATGTCAAGTATAAGTCGCCCATTTAACGTTCCTCATAACGCTCTGCTGCTATCCTGTGAGAAGAGAAGAGACCGGTAAGAGAACCGACTCCATAGAAAGGAACAAGAGCATGTCAGAGAGGTTCAAGTCAACCACACTATGTACCCTATGCATTATCGCACACAATACGACGTGAGTGAAAGGAGCGCTCCCATGTCCAAGAAAAATACGGTCCTGCACGAGGAGCAGCAGGCCAAACTGATCGAACTGTTGAACCGCCGCTTAGCCGATGCCATCGATCTGCAGTTGCAAAGCAGGCAGGCCTGCTGGAACGTCAAGGGGCCTCATTTCATGGCCCTGCGCGAGCTGTTCGACCAGGTCACCCAGGGAGTGGAGGAGGATGCGAACCTGATGGCCGCGCGCATTGTGCAGCTTGGCGGCATGGCTGAGGGCACGGCGCAGGCGGTCGCCAGGCGGACTGCGCTCAACGCGTATCGGCTTGCGACGGCCGATGGGAACGGCCACATCGATGCGCTTTCGACGACGCTCACCGCCTTTGGCCGACATGCACGCTACGCCAGCGAGCAGGCGAGCGAACTGAAGGATGCTGATACCGCCGCTCTCTTCACCGAGATCGCCCGAGGCATCGACAGCTGGCTCTGGTTCGTCCAGACGAGCCGGCAAGCAGGCAGTTGAGCAGGGAGGGACTGCATTTAACGCTTCTTATAACGCTCCGCAGGTACACTGAAAAGCAGAGCATGGCTTTCCTTCCTGGCCCAGCAGACCTAAAGGGGGGCAGAAAGCACGGAGAGCGATACATCGGTATCAAGGAGCCGTCATATCTTACTCACTGTGAGCAAGAAGTACGTCTGGAATACAACAGCAAAGGACTTCGTTATGCCAATCTTTATACCCCTGCTCCTGACCTTTATGATCTTTGTGTGCGCCCTTTGGTACCATGACGTCTGGTTCCCACCCGAGGGACGAGCGTACATAAAGAAACGGAACCACAACCATGATCGAGTCTAAAGACGGCACCGCAGATACGATTATGCAGCCCAAACGTGAGTATCGTCCGTTCACCTACCCACTCTGGCCGACTTCCAAACCTGGGCCAGGGGCGACCTTGCCACCACTAGGACAGGAACCGCTCTCAATGCGCACCGATCAGATGGTGTACGCGTGCTATGATCAAGAGCGGGGCAGACCGTGTGTTCCCCCTCCAACGCGGGTCGTGCGGGAAAACAGTACTAGAACACCTCTTCTAGATGTCAATCTGCAGGAAGTGGATTCTGAGGTGATGGAGCTATGGCTTGATAATGGCGGCGCATCTGACCATGAGGCTGCGTATGACGCGAGGGGCTTTCCCCCCCTCCAGTTTTTCAGGCCGTAAGGAGGCTTGCTATGAATCCGCTTGTGTTGATCGTGCTTGGCGCTATCGTACTTGTTCTGGTGATCATCGCGCTCTCGGCTATTCGCGTGGTGCAGCAGTACGAGCGGGGCGTGATCTTCGTACTGGGGCGGTTGATCGGGGCGAAAGGCCCCGGGCTGTTCCTGGTGCCCCCCTTCATCTCACGCATGATGAAAGTTGACTTACGGATCGTCACGCTCACGGTGCCCCCGCAAGAGGTGATCACCCGCGATAATGTGACGATCAAGGTGACGGCAGTCGTCTACTTCTATGTCGTCGATCCGATTGCAGCGGTGGTCAATGTGGTGAACTTCAACCAGGCGACCTCGCAGATCGGTCAGACGACCTTGCGCAACGTGCTGGGTCAATCGGAACTGGATGAACTCTTGGCGGAGCGCAACAAGATCAACCGCGACCTGCAGACGATCATCGACGAGCAGACGGAGCGCTGGGGCGTGAAGGTGACGGCGGTCGAGATCAAGGATGTAGAGTTGCCGGCAACCATGCAGCGCGCCATGGCCAAACAGGCGGAGGCCGAGCGTGAGAAGCGCGCCAAAGTGATCCATGCTCAGGGGGAATTGCTCGCCTCGACCCAGCTCGCTCAGGCCGCCGCAGTGATCGGCTCGCAGCCCTCCGCCCTGCAACTGCGCTACCTGCAAACGCTGACCGAGATCGCGGTGGAAAAGAATTCGACCATCGTCTTCCCACTGCCCCTCGACCTGGTAGCGCCGATGATCCAGATCTTGCAGCGCCACGCAGGCGAGCCAGTTCATGAGCCACTCAACGGCTCTCGTACGAACGAGCCATCCCTGACCCACTAAACGGAGGTTGGAGGAACAGGGTTGAGTAGCAAGGGAGCCAGGAATCCCGTGGATTGTTCCTCCAGCTTTACTAAGAAAGGTTACATCTATGACAACCTCACCACAGACGGCTACGCTCCTGCCGATGACCGTCCCATTTTCCGAGAGTCTCAGTGAAACATGGCTGCTTGAAAGAACGTATCACGCACACTTGTGGACGTCCCATTTTCCGAGAGTCTCAGTGAAACATGGCTGCTTGAAAGAACGTATCACGCACACTTGTGGAGTGGGAAGGAACTTTCTGTTCCCGACCTCACGCTCGCGATGAAGCAACTCAACGACTTCGATGTGCCTCTCTCATTGCAGTCATCGAAATCACACTTGGCAGAGACAGTGCCTCTGAAGAAGAGTACGAACTTCTACGTTCCTCTCTCCACATGGCAGGAGATCTCGCAAGAAGAAGCCTATGCGACCTATCACCAAGGCATACCTGTCCTGCTCTATGGAGAGCATTCGTGGGAGCATCCGCAAGGAGCCTCAGGAACGTGGGGCGCGAATAAAAACATGCGCGCCATCATCTCTGGGAACGCTTTAGAGCAACCAGAGGCGGTCTCTGGAATCGACTACGCCGTGTGCTATCTTGACCTACAATGGGGGACGTTTTCCAACACCGTTTGGAAAACCTGGTTCGCTTCTGACACCGCAACGATGCTCGAAGGCGGCGACCACAGCACCATCACCTTCTTTGGTCCCTGTCTTCAGTTTCCCTATACAACCCACACCACGGTGATTGCCGCCGATGGGCAGGTCCATGAGTATGCAGACCGTAGCGAGGCAATCCAGGGATTCGATGCATTGCTCCCACAAGAGGTGAGCAGTAGAAGCCAGGTCCAAACGGTCTTCCCACAGTTCTGTTACTACCATGAGGTCATCTGTCCGAGCGGCGTCTACCGCCTCGAATTTTTCGGACCGCGCATGAATGAGCGGGGATACCCAGTCAAGGAGGCAGCATGATCGGGGTCTTATCAGTTGAAAGAAGCTATCCCGCTCCGGGAAGCCACCTATGTGGCATAGCCTGGGATGGATACCATCTGTGGCACGCTGACGCAGGCACAGACCGACTGTACTGTCTAGACGTTCACACAGGCACCATACTACGAGAGGTGGCCTGCCCGGAGGTGCGAACAGGATTGACGTATGATGGCACCTCGTTGTGGCAGATGGCCGGACACCCTAAGCGGATCCGTGTCATCGATCCAGCCGATGGACAGATCGTGCGGGAAATTGGCCTGGGGGAACATGCCGAGGGGATGGGTGGATTGTTCGTCGATAGCACGTCCTACTGGCTTGGACCAGAGCAGCAAGGAAGGATTGAACAGCACTCGTTAGGAGACAACACGGTGCTGGCCACCTTTGGAGTCGTTCCCAGTGCGGAGGGGATCTCGATTGTTGGCTCCACGCTCTGGTACACGAGTTACCGGCAGCGGCTGCTGGCAGCGATCGATCTGAGGACAGGGGAAGAGATGCAGCGGTATCGGCTCCCAGGTGATCCCACAGGTATGTGTTGGGACGGTACGCAGTTGTGGTACAGTGATTACCTGCACCGTCAGCTCTGCGCGGTCCATCTCCCAGTCCTTGAGAAAGCAGCAATACCCTCCTAAATGCCCCCCTCTCTTCTTTATAAGGGTGGATGGAGGGTTGCTGACACTGGGCATACTGTGTATACAGTTCGTAGACTTTTTGAGATGGTTCCAGAAAGCGAGCAGAGTCCGCACTCATTTTTACAGCCGTGTGCAAAAAGATGGGGCTTCTCATCCTTTTCTCTGGTTGGCCCAGGAGATATGGTTTTTCGATTTGATCGCCAAAGGCTGACAACGTCTGATACAAGTGGAGCAAACGGTTTGTACCTCATCCAACTGAGAACGAAAAGGATACAGTAATGATGAAAGCGTCACAAACGCTCCCGCAAGGCTATAGAGAGCACGGAAGAATTTCTCTGAAGAAGAATAAGCCATTGCTGCTCTGGCTCAACGTGCTCGCTGTCCCCTGGTTTCTGCTCTGTGCGCTCTTTTTCGGGGTCATGACCAGCCTGCTCAGGCCACTCAACTTTGCGATCTTGGGGAGTGCTTTTCCGCTGGAGACTCCGTTGGGAGCTGTGGGGGCCATTGCAGCTTTATTTGCAACTGTAGTGATCACACTGTGTGTTGTCCTCATCCTCCATGAACTGACGCATGGACTCTTTTTCTGGCTTTTCACGAAGTCACGCCCAGCATTTGGTTTTAAGGGATGGTATGCCTATGCAGCCGCACCAGGCTGGTATCTGCCACGCGCACAGTTTTTGGTGGTGGTAGGAGCACCTCTGACCCTCTTATCCTTGCTTGGAGAAGCCCTGTTGCTGCTGGTTCCCTGGGCAGTGGTTCCCTGGGTGCTCTGGGGACTGATAGTCAATGCGGGAGCAGCTATTGGGGATCTGTACCTGATAGCATGCCTGATGCTGGCTCCAAGAGCAGCGGTGATAGAGGATCGCGGAGATGAGATGACCTGGTATGTGCCTGCAAAGCGGTTTGCTTCCCTGGAAGAACAGCAGCAACGCTTCGACATCTGACCCGGCTCCTTTGCGAGGCCTGCGGCCCTGTTCAATTGAGGCCTGCTGAAGAAGCAGTAGCCACAGTGCTGGAACCAACCACACGCATCGTGGAAAGTGACCGTGAGCAGTGCTTGGCAGATCGCCGCTTGCAGTGCTGCCCGTGTCCTGGCCTCAGCTCGACGCAAAAAGGCCTTGAGTAACGTATAATCTTTTGCTAGCAGAGAAGGCCGCAGAGGTCAATGTAACATTGTATGTCTGTTCGCAATTCCGTATCAAAGGCGGATGCATTGGCCGATCCTTCACTGATCATGGCGGCTTCCATTCCATCAAGGGAGAAGGAAGCAATCAGCGTCGTATTGGGACCTTGGTTACGAGGAATGCTGCCGCAGGCTCGTTGGCTTTAGGTGCACGGGCATACATCCGCGTGAGACTGTATTGTTTTGTACACTTCACTCTCGTTGCGCATCGCGTGGGCAAGGTCACCAATGTGGTAGCCCCTGCTTGTTACTAGGGAGACTGTCGTTTAGCCCACACTGCCGGACATCTCCAACTGGATCAGGCGGTTGAGTTCAACCGCGTACTCCATGGGGAGTTCCTTGGTGATCGGCTCAATGAAGCCGTTGACGATCAGCGAGTAGGCCTCGGTCTCATCCAGGCCACGGCTCATCAGGTAGAAGAGCTGGTCGTCACCGACCTTGGAGACGGTCGCCTCGTGGCCGACCTCGGTCTGGTTCTCTTCGACGCGAATGGTTGGGTAGGTATCGGTGCGAGCATGCTCAT
>WNGN01005924.1_pt1 | contig 16244 bp, 12 predicted proteins | sample 5400561 | NCBI WGS metagenome assembly WNGN01 (sample SAMN13153379, study PRJNA577476) | soil metagenome | isolation source: 115 cm soil or saprolite under Garry oak tree replicate 2 | place: USA:California | collected 2016-06-15
TCCCATCCGTAAATATGCAGGTCCGTTCCGCAAATCGATGCGGCCCTCACGCGGACCAGCACATCGCTCTGACCTATCGCCGGAGTCGCTGCCGTCTCCAGCGAAAGCCCGCGCGCCGCCTGCATTTTCCGCAACGCTTTCATCATTCGCCTTGGGAAGCCGTTTCAGACAACCTCACTTCGGGGAAATACATACAGGCAGGCTCCTCAGTTCCGCACAAGAAATCGATGGTAGCACATGCGAGGAATGGCTTCAGCCCGCGCGCCCGGCCGTCAGCGAACTCCGCTCAGAAATTCTCTCGCACACGTGCGCCACCCACAATGCGGCGAATATTCCAGCAAACACATCCATCGTGTAGTGTGCTCGCAGAACTAGAACCGCGGCGATCTCGAAAATCACTACGCACACGGCAAGCACAGTCAGCCATTTTTGCCGGAACCGCGCGAGTTCCGTGGCGCCAAAAACCGCGATGGCCGTATGCCCGCTGAAGAAAAAATCGTTCGCCACGCCATAGGTAACGAGGAGCGAAGGAAACCCGGGATAGTGCCAAATAATTCCGGACGGTGGTGGCAGCGAACACAGTGCCTGCATCACTTGCCGTGTCACAAGCAGGATCGCTAACCCAAGAAACGGGCGAAGCTTGCCCGCGAAAATCCAGCTGCCAAGAAGAAAAATCCCCATCGCATCAATCAGAGCAGAACTGAAGATCAGCAGCGCATTCGCTCCGCGCGGAGCACTCTGAAAAAATGCATTTAAGCCTGCAGTCAGCTTGTGAAGTCCGTCTCCAATTGGCTCCGTTGGTGAACTGCGCGCTCCCAGCAACGATTGCGTCCAAAACCATACCGCCAGGGCGATGACCGTAATCAGAACTCGCAGTGCGAGTCCCTTCTTCATGCTGAATCTTTTATGTTGTACTTGGGCGGAGACATTCGCATCCACAACGACCGGCAGCGCTTCAGGCAAGCTCATTTCCAAGCTCCTTTACGCGCCGCAAATCCAATTTTCCCGTTCCCAGGTACGGCATCGCTTCGATGCGTCGAAATTGATCCGGACGCGGTTTCCAAAGTGCCGGCAGATCCGCTTCCGCAAATCTGGCGAGGCATTCTTTCAACGCTTCTTCCTCCAGCGTGTGCAGCACGATCAATCTTTCGCCTTTTCGTTCGTCCGGCACCGCGGTCACCACGAACACCTGCTCCGGCGCTGCCGCGATTTCCTGCAACTTGTCTTCAATCTTGATGTGCGGCACCATTTCGCCGCCGATTTTGCTGAAGCGGCTGAGCCGGTCGGTAATGCGCACGAATCCGTCTTCGTCAATCGCGGCAATATCTCCGGTGTTGTACCACCCGTTTTGCAAAACTTCTGCCGTTTTTTCCGGACGATTCAAATATCCTTGCATCACGTTCGGTCCGCGCACCAGCAATAGACCGGGCTGATTCAGCGGTTGCACCGCTTGTGTTTCCGGATCGACGGTACGCAAAACGATTCCCGGCAGTGGATGCCCGATGCTTCCCCGCTTCGCTCCCACTTGCCGAAACGACGCCGCGCGAAAATCCATGGTATTCACCGCCACCACCGGCGAACATTCCGTGCAGCCGTATCCTTCCAGTGGACGGATTCCAAAGTGATCCTCAAAAGCTTCTGAAACGCGCGCAGGCAATTTTTCAGCGCCGGCCATCACGAACCGCAAACTTCCAAAGTCTTCGGGGGCGCATCGCCGAGTGTACGCTTGCAAAAATGTAGGCGTCGCAAGCAGCATCGTGACGCGATACTGGCTCACCAGCGCCCCGATGGTCCTCGAATCAAGCGGGCTGGGGTGATACACGACGCCGATGCCCGCGGCACTCGTCAGGCACAGCGTTCCAGTGAATCCGAAGGAATGAAAGAACGGGAGGATCCCCAGAATGCGATCATCTTTGTGCAGCATGAAAACCTGGTTCAACTGTTCGACATTGGACGCGATGTTGTAATGCGAGAGCAGAACGCCTTTTGGATCTCCCGTTGATCCGCTGGAAAAAATAATCGTCGCAACGTCGTCGAGTTTCGTTCGTCCCTTGTTTCCGGCGACCCGCTCGATCGCGCCTGCCGAAAAAAATAACGCCGCACAAAAGGCAAATACTTTTTCCCCGGTCCGTGGTTTCTCGGCCAAGTCTTCCAGGTAGATCGGCGTTCCCGGAGGCTGGACCTTTATTTTTTCCAGGAATGTCCGCGAAGTTATGGTCGTTTTCAAGCCACTCTGCTCTGCGCACGATCCGACGACCGCGTTCGACGCCGTGTAGTTCAAGTTCACGGAAATTTTCCCGGCGAGCATCGCAGCCAGATTCACCATCGCCCCACCAATGGAAGGCGGCAATAGCACGCCAATTGTTTGCTGATCTTTCCAGGCCGGGCGCAGCCGGCGCGCCAGAAAAATCGTCTTCACTAACGCCGAAAAGAATTTCAACTTGGGCGTGCGCATATCCGCCATCGCAAAGCGCAGGGGATGCCGCCGCGCGGTCTCGATGAACGACTCCGGAATCGGTTTCATCTGCCGCTTGCGGCGCGCAAAGGCGTCCGCGCCGAGTTCGAGCACCGTCTGACGCGCTTCGGTCGAAGTAACCGTCGCAGGCAGTGGCTTGCCGAACGTCACACGCACCGGATACGGAATTTTTCTCGGCCACTTCCAGAAGAATTTCCCACCGGAAAAACTGAAGATCGATCCCCAGATTCCGTCGATGTGCATGGGAATCACGGGAACATCCAGGCCTTTTAGAATTCGCTCCATACCGCGACGGAACGGCATCATCTGACCGATGCGCGTCATCTGGCCTTCCGGGAAAATGCATACCAGTTGGCCCTCTTGCAATGCGCGCGTTGCCTCGCGCAGCGAATGGATCATTTCCCGCGGCCGCTGCTGTGCGGAGATCGGAATTACGCCAAGAACTTTCGCGAACGGCTTCACGATGGGATGCTCGTACGAATCCTTGAACATCAGGAAGCGTACGGGGCGGTCCGTTGACGCGATGACCAGCGCGGCGTCCGCCATCGATGCGTGATTCGGCACCAGCAAAGCACCACCGCGTGCAGGTACATTCTCTGCGCCGCTGATGTCCATCCGATACAGCGTATGCGTCGCGAACCACAACATCAGCCGTAGCAGCGAATCCGGCAAGAGCCACACAGTGTAAACAGCCGCCCCGAACGAGATGATCGCTGTGGCGGCAAAAAAGGTTCCAAGCCCAATGTGCAGGTAATGAGTAAATCCAGAGAAGATTGCCGAAGCGAGGATCACTCCAACAAACGAGAGCCAGTTCGCGTAGGCAATTACGCCGCCTTTCTTGTCTTCGGCTGGCCGATGCTGAATAAGCGCGCTGATCGGAACAATGAAAAATCCACCGGCAAACCCAAGTGCCACGAGTAGCCATAGCACCTGACTGAAGGACAAACCTGGCAAAGACAAAATGCAGCCAAAAACTGCCATTCCAATGCCGCCAAGCGGAATTAATCCGTATTCGATCTTTCCCCCGGAAAGATATCCTGCTGCAAAACTTCCCACGCCGATGCCGATAGCCAATGCAGCCTGCAAATAGCTCCCTGGCAATTCGTCGAGATGCAGAATCTCCCTGCCATAAAAGACGATCACAAATTGCAGCAGCGCTCCCAAAAACCAAAAGTATGTGTTGCCGATAATCGCGAGCTTCAACGCGCGGTCTGGCCGTACGAGCTGCCACTTTTCTCCTAAATCGCCAAAAATATTGAACCTGAATTTCTTCGATGGATCACCGGCAGGAACGCGCGCAATCAGAAAACTTGCACCCAGACCAAACAGCGAACAAGCCCCATAGATCAACCCTGCGATGGCCGGGTTGTCATGAAATTTCTGAGCCAGAAACGATCCCGCTACGGTGCCGGAAATGATTGCCAAAAACGTGGTCAGTTCCAGGACACCATTTCCCCAGGACAACAGTTCGGACGGCAACAGCTCGGGAAGCAAGCCGTACTTCGAAGGCCCGAATAACGCTGCTTGCGTGCTTGCGAGGAAAATTACTGTATATGCCAGGTATGGGTTGCCCTGATGAAAAGCAAAAATCGCGAAGAGCATCGCGGCGATTTCGAAGATTTTTGTTCCGATTGTGACGCTGCGCTTGCTGAAACGATCAGCCAAAAACCCACCGGTCATCGAAAATATCAGGAACGGCACTGCGAACAGGTTCCCGATCATGAAGACGCCGAAATCTTTTTGTGACGTGGTGGGGTTCTGTCCGAGGATTACAAAAATTACGAAGAACTTCAGGCCATTGTCGTTAAACGCGCCCTGAAACTGCGTTGCAATCAGGCTCCAAAAACCGCGCCGCCAACTCGTCGATGTTGCGGGCACGTTTTCTGGCATCGGCGGCCTCCCCTGGGCGACTACTACGCTGCGGGAATCGTTAGCTGACGTACAGCGAAGTTATACGTCGCAGAGGTCGGCGGCTTGGCGCAACGAAGTGAGTGGATCGCGCGTGGGGACGAACTCGTGTGCCACGTATCCTTTGAAGTTCGTTGCGGCGATTCCGCGCATCACGCCGTCCCATTGGACTTCCTGCGTGCCGTCCAACTCATGACGGCCAGGAACTCCGCCGGTGTGGAAGTGACCCATCCATTCAATATTTTTCTGGATGGTGCGGACGAGGTCACCTTCCATGATTTGCATGTGATAAATGTCGTAGAGCAACTTCACGCGCGGCGAATTGACAGCCTGTACCACCTTTAAGCCCCAAGCCGAGTGATCGCACATGTAGTCGTGGTGGTCGACTTTGCTGTTAAGCAGCTCGATGCAGATGTTGACACCGTTGTCCTCGGCAATTTTCTTCACACGGTTGAGGCCGATGATGGTGTTCTTGGCGCCCTCTTCATCGGACATCCCTTCACGGTTACCGGAAAAGGTGATGACGTTGGGCACTCCCGCCTTGGCGGCCAGCGGAATTGTTTTGCGAAACGCTTCCTCAATTTTGGCGTGGTTTTCCACGCGGTTCATCGCGCTAGCGATCTCTCCGCCGCCACCGTAGCCCATGCTGCAAATCAGCCCGTAACGTTTGGGAACTTCCCACTCGTCTTCCTTCAATAAATCGACGGCCTTCAATCCGATCTTGGCGGAGTACTCGCAAAGCTGATCGAGAGGAATTTTCTGATAGCACCAGCGGGAAACAGACTGGCGAATGTTGCCCTTCCGTTTGATCGGAGCGTCTTCGCTGGACCACGAGACGGATGGAAAAGAGGCCATGGTCGCTCCAGTGAGAGCGGTTTTAAGCACATTACGGCGGGATAGTGTGTACATGATAGGCAGAGTGTACCGAAGAAGCGCCCGCAAAAGACGAAATTATTTTTGAGCTGCGGCGCTTACCCAACACCGTCATTCCGAGCCTCCCTGCCGTAGGCAGGTGAAGCGAGGAATCTCTCTTTCATTCGTTTTCACCTACTTCACCTCCTCGACAACGCCAATTTTCTCCAGCGCTTTCAGGTATTCGACGACCACTTCCAAAGGCAATGGGCCGTACTCGGCGGAGACCGCATCACGGATTTGCTGCGCGTTGCGCTGGCCATCGGCGAAATTCAACACTTCATACGCGTACTGTTCGCCGCTGCCCCACAATCCTTCATAGCTCAGCAGTTTCGGCGTCGCAACGCCGGATGCCTTGGCTTTATCCGAGAAATAGTCGTAGCCGAATACCGCCAGCGGCCCTTTCGGTTCCGGCTTCCGCTTCCAGTATGGCTTGTTCTCGTTCAGACCTTGTCGTTTCGCCAAGAGTTCGTCTAACCGCATGTTCTCTCGCGGAAGCGGCGGTCGCGTCTCCTCTCCACGCAAAGAAATCGGAATGACGGAATTAATCGATATCGCCAGCCTCTCTTCTCTGTCTGTGAAGGCACGGAGCAGTTTCTTGGCTTCTTCGTCGGAGAGTTGTGCTGCCTTTCGCAGGGCTTGCTCACTTCGCCCATATTGCTTGGTTTTCACTGCCTGAAGCAGAGTGGAATAATCCGCACCGTTCATCCGAGCCAGAAAATATCCGCTGGCGGCGCCAATAAACGCCGCCCGTTTCAACTTTGTCGGATCGATATTTGCCGCCGAATCAAAATTGGTATGAATGTAACGGTCAGGCCAGTCGTTCAAATAAATTGCCGGAATTCCGAACGACGAATCCTGATACACATCGTGGTCGCTGCCCATCGTGTAGGCGGAATATTCCGCGCGAAGCGGCTCCTTGCCGCCCTCCGGCGCAATCATTGAATACTCCGCTTCGCCGGTCGCGGCGAATTTGTGGGACTCCTCATTGACCCACTCCGCAAACGACCACGCCACATCATGCACAAAGCTCGGCAAACTCATCGGCCCGCGCGTAACGTGAAACACCGCCTTCGTCTCCGGCCCGCCTCCTACCATGTCCATGTGAATCACGGCTTTGATGCGTTTCACGAATTCCGGCTTCGCATTCAACAGCGCCATGGTTCCTTCAATTTCCGGCGGAAAGACAAACCGGATCGTCCGCGCTGGGGGCCCCACCTTCTTTTCATTAATTAGTTTCTGCAGCGTCCGCGCCACTTCCAAGATCGTCGCGCATCCGCTGGCGTTGTCGTTTGCCCCAGGCCGCTGATGATCCAGGTGACAGCTGAAGGCAATCTCTTCTTCTTTCAGTTTCGGATCAGCGCCCGGAATCGTCGCCGTCACGACCTCATAATTGCCCGGATGCTGCCCGGCCTTAACCATGGCATGCAGCAAAATTTTTTCCTGTTTCGCCAGCCGCTCTTTCAATTCACGCGCCGTTTTCAGCGACACCATGAACGCAAACGTCTTGTTTGACGAAAATGTCTCAAGGTGCCCCCAGCGAATCAGGTTCTCATCCTCACCCCACCAGGCGGTTTTCTGATTCTGTGCGTAACTCACAATCCCGGCCGCTCCAAATTTTCCCACCGCCAAATCCTGCACCGCGCCTGGCTGCGAGCTGACAAGCACAATTTTCCCTTTCACATCTTTTTCGGCGTAATGGCTCTCATTTGTTCCTTCTCCCACATCCGTTAATTCAGCGACGGTATCAGCGGTTTCACTGTCCTCGGCCAGTGTCACCGGCTCGGCTTCATAGCTCGCAATCTTGTGTGCGTGCGCTGCACCGCAATCTGTATTGAAAACCATTTTTCCATTTTCCGTTTTCTCCTTGTCGCAAGGCGCCGGGCCTCCAGAGCCCAGGTCAATCAACTCTCCCGACTCTGCATCCCACGCAGACCGTGAGCGCTGCGTGCCATAGAAAATCTTGCCGTCTGCTGGAAACTGCAGAATCGCCACATCGCTCAATCCATACGCACGCAAACGTTCGTCCACCAACTCCGCCGCCGCATGAAATCCTTTCGAGCCGCGCTGGCGGTGGAAGCGAGCGATGCCTTCAAGGTTACGCTTCGCGGTCTCGCCGCTCAGTTCATTCGTCAGCGCCGCCACGTCTTTCTCTGGAAGTAACGGCGCCTTCTGCGCCTGCGCGCCAGAGTTGAGCATTAGCGAACCCGCGATTACCATCCAGCAGAATCGTTTCACGAGGGCCTCCACAAGCGCCCGCATTCTATAACGTAAGCCGCCGCCGTAAGCCCCTTGCGTAAGGAAGTGTCACGTTCAACGCTTTATGAGAGCGCCGCATCCAACTCCGCAATCTTAGGGGCGGCTCGTGCGTAGTACCCTTGAGAGCCAATTCTTATGCCAGCAAGCACACCAGCTACCAGTCTCCCCGCCATACAGATTGACCACGTTTCACGCCACTACACGATGGGTGAGTCTTCCATCCGCGCAGTGGATGATGTTTCGCTCGTCGTTCCCACCGGAGAGTTCCTTGCGCTTCTTGGCAGTTCCGGGTCCGGCAAATCTACTTTGCTGAATCTGATGGCGGGACTCGATCGCCCTACTTCGGGCTCAATTGTTTCCGGCGGTCGCAACCTTGCCGAACTTTCGCCGCTCGACCTTGCCCGCTATCGCCGGAACACCGTGGGCATGGTTTTCCAGTCGTTCAACCTGCTGCCGCGCATGACGCTCGAAGAAAATGTTGAACTCCCGTTGCGCCTGGCCGAAGTCGAACGCGGTGAACGATCCGCGCGCGTCCAGGAAGCACTCGAACGCGTGCGCCTTGCCAAACGCACTGGCCACCGGCCGAGTGAACTCTCCGGCGGCGAACAGCAACGCACTGCCATCGCACGCGCCCTCGTAAACCGTCCCAAAATTCTCTTTGCCGACGAACCGACTGGAAATCTCGACTCCGCGACGGGCGAAGCGATCCTTACGCTGCTGCGCGAAATTCAATCCACCATGGGTATGACGATTGTGATGGTCACGCACGAGCGCCATCTCGCCGAGCGAAAACTTTTGTCGACCGCGGCCACTGAGGCGCATGCATCAACTCACCTCACAACTCAAGCGACCACGGGAGCCGGCCAATGAAACTCCGCGATATGACTGAACTCGCGGTGCGCAATCTTCGCGAAGCAATTCTTCGAAATTCGCTTACAACTCTTGGAGTCGCCGTTGGCGTCGCCTCACTCGTAGCAATGCTTTCCCTTGGGGTAGGATTGCAGCAACTCGCATCGAGCCGCCTCGCCAAGAGCGGACTCTTCGACTCCATTTTCGTCACGCCCAAAACCAATCTTCGTGGACCGGGCGCGGGCCCTCCCGCAACACGTGCCGCTGCTCCCAAAGCGCGGCCCCTCGATGAAGCAGCGCGAGTGGAAATCACGAAGCTGCCAAATGTAATCGAGGTCTATCCGCAAATCCGGTTTTTCACGGAAGCACGCTTCGACGGAAAACCGTTCGCCACGATGGTTGCCGGAATGCCCGAATCTTCGCAACAGAGCGGGGCGTTCGACGGCATGCAGGGAGCTTTTTTCTCTTCGCCGAACGCGGATGAGGCGATTCTGCAGATTGAATTTGCGAAGGAGCTGAATCCGCAAACGGCACAATTGCTCGGGAAAGAGCTGGTGTTGCGTTACGCAGAGCGGCAGTCATTGCCTTCTGAAACCGGTGACGGCTCACAAAATTCCGGTGGGTTTAGCATTGTTCCAAAAGAAAAGCATCTGCGCATCGTCGGCGTGGTGGAAACGGAGCCGGCTTCCGGTTTTGGCGGATTTGGCAGCGGCCGCCTGCTGATTCCGTTGCCTGTCGCTGAGACTTTGCGCGCCGCGCAGGTAAACGATTTGCGCGATGTGCTTCGCGACACATCTTCGGACAAGCCCGCCTACGCGAGCCTGACCGTGCGCGTGAAGAGCCCTTCGCTTGTGGATGCCACCGAAGCCAAAATCAAGCAACTCGGCTTCGGCGCGTTTTCCCTGCTCGACGCGTCGAAAAGCATGCGCATCTTTTTCTCGGTTTTTGATCTGTTACTGGGAATTTTCGGCAGCCTGGCTCTGGCCGTCGCCACGCTCGGCATCATCAACACCCTGGTAATGGCGATCCTCGAGCGCCGCCGTGAAATCGGCGTGCTCAAAGCGCTCGGCGCGGCCGATAGCGATGTGAAGCAGCTTTTCTTTGTGGAAGCTGGAGTCATGGGGCTTGCCGGAGGCGTGCTCGGCGTTTTCTTCGGCTGGCTGATCGGACAAGCCCTCACGCTCGGCACCAACATCTATCTGAAGCGGCAGGATCTGCCCGGCGTTGAAATTTCCGCCGTGCCGTGGTGGCTCATCGCGGGCGCAATCGGCTTCGCCCTTCTTGTGAGCCTGATCGCTGGACTCTATCCAGCGTCGCGCGCCGCGAAACTCAATCCCGTAGATGCGCTACGCTACGAGTAAACTATCGCCGTGACCTTTCGACAATTCTTTCTCATTTTCTTGCTGATTCTTTGTTTCAGTTCTTCCACTTCGGCGGCAACCGGCCGCGTGGAGTGCAATTCGCTACTCAGCAAAATCCTTGCGCATCCGGTGAATTATTGCGTAATTCTTCCCCCGAGCTACGACGCGGACAAATCCCGCAAATATCCCGTTCTTTATTTTTTTCACTCTGATTGCCACACCGAACGCGGGCGGTTCTTTTTACATTAATTCGCATGACGGGACAGTCCGCTACGAGGATTTCCTGGTGCAGGAATTCTTGCCGGGAATCGAAGCGCGCTACCGCACGCGGGCCGGCCGCTCGAATCGCGCGGTCTCTGGAGTCTCCATGGGAGGCTATGGCGCATTGCACCTCGCATTCCGTCACCCGCAACTTTTCTCCTCCGTCAGCGCGCACAGCCCGGCAATCGTTGACAAACTTCCTGCGTTCACCTCGCCGACGCAGGGCGGCAGTATCCGGACGCGTATTCTGGGCGGAACGTTTGGTTCACCACCCGATCCCGCCTTTTGGGATCGCAACAGCCCGCTGATGCTCGTGCGCGCCGCAAATTTGGCAGGCCTGAAAATTTATTTCGATTGCGGAGATCACGATGACTTTGGTTTCGAAACTGGAGCCACAGCGCTCGACAAAATACTTATTTCCCGCCGCATTCCCCACGAAGCGCACATCTATCCTGGCCGCCATGACTGGCCGTACTTTGCCGAGCATCTTCCTGCATCGCTGCAATTTCACTCGAAACTTTTTCACCCATAGAATTTTTCTGAGTTAGATCAGCCTACTGCTGCTGTTGTTGCTGGTCCATCGAGCTGGCGGTTTTTGGTTCGGGGCGTTTTGTGCGTAACACGATTGCGGGCGGCAATTCGTCCGGCTGTGGAGCGTCAACGGGTGAAACGACCACGCGCACGCTAAGTTCACTTTCGGCTTCGCCCTTGTAGACGCCACGCGTAGGCGGCACGTCGGCATAATCGCGTCCCACGGCAACGTGAATGTGACGTTCGCTACCCAATAAATTATTCGTTGGATCGAAAGCCACCCAACCTGCTTCCCCCAGATACGCCTCGACCCAGGCATGCGTTGCTCCGGCGGGCGAGCGGTCTTTCACCTTGTCTGCGTGGAAAAGATAGCCGCTCACGTAGCGGCATGGAATTTTCAACTGGCGCACCAGAGCGATCATAATGTGCGCAAAATCCTGGCAAACGCCGCGCCGCGCTCGTAACGCATCATCGATGGGCGAATCCACTTTGGTGGTGTTCGGCGCGTAGTCGAATTTATCGTAGAGCGCCTGGTTCAATTCCATCAGCAGGTCGAGCGGCACGCCCCGCCGTTCGAGTTCTAATTCCTCGGACAGCTCTGCTAGCAAATCTGTCGGCTTTGCATACTGGCTGGGAAGCAGCATCTCCCAGTAGTCGCCTTCGGCCACGCGCGTATCGAGATCTTCCCAGGTACCGTAATGCACAGCCGGCCACGCCGCGGGATTAATGTCCACGATCGCGTGTGCCGTGACCTCGATCAGTTTGTGCCGTCCGGGAATATCGAAGTGATGCACGGCGTTGCCAAAAAAATCGCGATACGTCATCACATTGGCGTGGGGATTGACGTCCAGCGAAAAAGTGATGCAACGCTGCCGCAAATCCGAGCGCGGCTGCATGCGCACTTCCATCACGCTCTCGCCGACAGCGGGGTGATAGCGAAATGTGGTGACGTGTTTGATGGAATACGCCATCTATGATCCTTAATTCTTTTCGCGTCCTTGCATCACTATTTTCGTTTATGAAGCCAGTTCGGCGTCAATCGCATAGTCAAAATAGATCTGGTGAATCGCGGCGTGAATCTCCGCGCACTCACCGCGGATATTTTCCAGGTAAGTCGCCACGCCTTCTTCCATGATCTCTTCAATCTGGCTGAAGCTGAGTTTCGCGCGCAGTCTCCCGGCGATTCGCGCAGGCAGCTTTTCACGGCGCTCCGTCAAATCGCCGATCACGTGCAGCGCGGCGTTCATGCGGTCCACAGAAAATCGCACGGAGTGCGGCAACTCCGGGTTGAGCAGCAAAAATTCCGCGACGCGCAGCGGACGAATCTCCGCCGTCTGCGCTTTGCAATATGCCTCAAACGCCGCGCATCCCCGCAGCAGCCCCACCCAACTCAAATACTCCGCACTGTCGACCGGCAAATCCGTGGCCGCCGCCGCGCGCCTGAAGTGCGTGTCCATCAGCGCCGCAAGCGTGTGCGTCCGTTCGACGTAGCGCCCAAGCTGGATGTATTGCCAGCCCTCGCCGTGGCTCATGGTCGCGTCCGTGACGCCCTGAAAAAGATGCGCGCCTTCCTGCACCGCGCGAAAAAGTTCATGTGAATTGAGAATCCAGCCTTCCTCGGCGCGCCGGTCAATCACCTGCAGATAAAGTTTGTTCAACTGCTCCCACATTTCGGAGTTGCATTGTTCACGCACGTGGCGCAGATTCTCGCGCGCCGCGGACATACACGAAACAATCGACGATCCATTCGCGCGGCTGAACACCAGTGTTTCCGCAAGTTGCAGCGGGTCGAGCCGCCCCTGCACGCCGGCGACTTGCAGCGCATCGACGAGAAATCGCCAGCGGCCTGCGCCAACTTCCGGCGACTGGTCCAGCCACAGTTGCAGCTCGACATCCAGCAGACGCGCGGTGTGTTCCGCTCGCTCCAGATATCGGCTCATCCAATAAAGATTCTCCGCGACGCGCGACAGCATGCCCGCTTCGCGCTTGAAAGTTTTCACGTAGAAGTTTCGTGGCGGCCTCATGCGACTCCCGGCCCTCCCGTACGATCGCCGTCTCGTAGCACCCAGGTATCCTTGCTGCCTCCACCTTGCGAAGAATTCACCACCAGCGAACCTGGGCGCAGCGCCACGCGCGTCAGCCCGCCAGGAACGATCGTGACTTTCTCTCCCATTAAAATGTACGGCCGCAAATCGATGTGGCGCGATTCGACTTCGCCGTCGATCAGACACGGCGCGCAGGAAAGCGAAAGCGTGGGTTGCGCGATGTAGTTGCGGGGATCGGCCAGAATAAGCGCGCGAAATTCTTCGCGCTGTTTCGCAGTGCTTTGCGGTCCGATCAACATTCCGTATCCGCCCGACTCGCCGACCGCCTTGTCTGCAATGTGTGCTGACGATGCGTGTTGTCGCTCATCAAAAATGTCGGGACGTTGGGCAGTATCGGATCTTCGTTCAGGTAATAACGGATAATTTGCGGGACGTACGCGTATACCGCTTTGTCGTCGGCAACTCCCGTGCCAATGGCGTTCGCGAGCGTCACGTTTCCCGCGCGATACGCGTTGAACAGCCCCGGCACGCCCAGAATTGAATCCGGCCGGAATCGCAGCGGATCAAGAAAATCATCATCGACTCGCCGATAAATTACGTCCACGCGCCGCAAGCCCGCGGTTGTGCGCATGTAAACAAGATTGTCGTGCACCAGCAGGTCGCGGCCTTCCACGACTTCAATACCCATCTGCTGCGCCAGAAATGCGTGTTCAAAATAAGCAGAATTCGAAACGCCCGGTGTTAGCAGCACGGTCGTCGGATCGTTGCGATACGCGCAATTTTCCGGCGACATCGTGCGCAACGTGGCAAGCAACGCCTGCGGGTAATGATCGATCGGCCAAACGCCGTAATCGCGGAACAGGGTGGGAAAAACTCGTTTCAGCACTTTGCGGTTGGCGAGCATGTACGACACGCCGCTCGGCACGCGAAGATTGTCTTCGAGTACCGCAAACGAGCCGTCCGGTACCCGAACCAGGTCGGTACCGCAGATACTGACGTAAATATCGCGGGGAACATTCAGGCCGCGCATCTCCCGGCGAAAATGCTTGCAGCTGTAAATAAGTTCCCGCGGCACAATGCCTTCGGCAAGAATCCGTCCCTCGTGATAAATATCCCTCAGAAAAAGATTCAACGCCGTCAGCCGTTGCGTCAGTCCCTTTTCGATGCGCGCCCATTCGCTCGCTGGAATAATGCGGGGCAAAAGATCATTTGGAAAAATCCGTTCAGTGCCCTCTTTGCTTCCGTAAACCGTGAAAGTGATTCCTTCGTGGAGAAACGTCAGGTCGGCGGCCTGCTGAATTTTGCGCAGTTCTTCTGGAGCAAGTCCAAGCAGCGTCTGCTGCAAAGCGCGGTAATGCTCCCGCGGCACACCCGCAGCAGCGAACATCTCGTCGTATGCGTGATCCATCTGGTAGTTCACGAACGCCAGAGATGCGTCAGATCGGATTGGTATCGCCGCGGCTGTCATCGTTCTTCCTGCAACCCGGCAGTAGAGTCGGATTTTCTCGGCCGAACGCGCGAACGTACGACCGCGCACGAACCGCGGCAGCGTAGAGGCTTGCGCTCCGGTGCTACCAATCTAAAGCGGCGCTCCTCCCCCCGTCCAATCCAAAAAGCGGATGCAAAGAAGCTGCATTTCAGCCGTTCGTCAGCTTCGATTCAGGTGAAGGGGTTCGAAACCCACGCCGCAAGACAAGTACAGATACCGCCAGCACTCCCGCCGGAATCCAGATCCAGAGAAGTTCGCTCTCCAGCACAGCGAAACCGTTCACGCCGAAGAAACGCGTAAGCGATATCGGCGAAACCAAAATAGGACGCCACGGAAAGAAATATCGGGCATTGTCAAACGGCGAAAAGAACGCCACCCCTAGACCGCCGTTGGTCATCGCGTCCAAGAGGCCGTGGCTCGCCGTCGCGAAAAAGAAATACGTCCACAGCCAGGCCCTACCCAAACCTGGCAACCCGCGAGAAAATCCCGCGACGAGAACGAGCGTCGCGAGAATCGCGGCAAAAAGAAGTGAGTGCGTAAACCCGCGATGCCCCCAGAAATCACCGTAACGAATACCCAAACGAAATCCCACGACATCAATGTCAGGCAGCATTGCGCACACCACACCGACAATCCAAACGCGCTTCAGAACTGGCGGACGGGCGAAGATCGTACCGATTCCAAGGGCCGCCACTGCATGTGAAATCAGTGAAGCCACAAACGAGTCCTCTCCGAACTTCGTTTCCTAAAAGCGCCTGGGTACTTTATCGCATCTATTTCTTTTGCTTTTTGATTCGGATCGCTCCATCGCTCGCAACTTCATACAAGAAATGTTGCGTCGCGACCATTTCCGGCAGCGGCGGATGCTGCTGCAATACATGAAGCACGTCGCTATCCTCGGGCTCGTCACTCAGGACGTGGCTGTGATAACCAGCGACCATTTTCTTACCCTTCTTTGGCGCGACGTCCAGAATCGCCTTGTGCATCTGCCGCTTCGCCAGGATCTTCACGCCGTCAGCCGAGACTAAATAACGCACATCGCCGCCCAAGGGATACGTCCCGACCTTTGTCTGCGCCGGATACAAGTACACGTAGAGCAGCCCTTGCTGATCTTTCCCTTCGGTCTGTTTTGCCGGCAGCGCAGCAACGTTATAGAGCCGCGTGGCTCTGCCGAAATCTGCCATTGTCAGCTCCATCGCGCGAGCCGCGAACAAATAAAATCCCTCGTCCTCTTTCGCCGGTTCATACTTTTTGACTCCAAATTCGCTCGGCCTCTCGAGTTGCGTCGCTTCGTAACTGATCAAGAATTTTGTCTTGTCCGCGTTCAGCGCGCCGAATACCACAATCCATCTGCCATTTTCCTTTTTCGCCAGATAATGCTGCCCCTCGCTCGTCTTCGGATTCGCCGTTTGTAAAGCATCCGTCGCGTGCCACGCCGCCGCGTCGTACTCCGCCAGCGCCCGCCCGCGATCCGTGATCGCTGCCAATTCTTTCTCCGTTGGCTTCTCATCGTCGTGCACCGGCACAGTCGCAAGACCCGCAACCACGATCGACGTCGTCAGTACACCCGCCAAGCAATCAACACGTCTCGTCAATGTTTTCCCTCTAGCGGCCAGTCTGCACGCAGCTCACTAATCTACACAACTTATCTCGTCTTCCTTCCGTTCTTTCGCTCATTCGCGTGTTTTCAGGAGCACGCCCGCGAGCCTCTGCTAAAATTGCAGCGAAATGCCAACGAACGAACAGTTGCGATTTGTGGTCGAGGGTGCCGGCGAGGTCTCTGCCCTCCTGACGCGGCCCAAAGATGCGCAATGGCTGCTGTTACTCGCTCATGGAGCGGGCGCAGGAATGACTCACCCGTTTATGGAAAAACTCTCAGCCGACTTGGCGGCCGTCGGCATCGCGACCTTTCGCTACCAGTTCCCGTACATGGAGCAACGGCGGCACGTTCCCGATGCACCCGCAGTGCTGATTGCCACCGTTGTGTCGGCTGTGCGAGCAGCGGAACAAGCCGCTCCTGATTTGCCCTTATTGGCAGGAGGCAAGTCCATGGGCGGCCGAATGACTTCGCAAGCAGCCGCTCAGCATCCCCTCGATGGCGTGCAAGGCTTGGTCTTCTTTGCCTTCCCGCTTCACCCGCCCAACCGCCCCGG
>WNGN01004991.1_pt1 | contig 16227 bp, 15 predicted proteins | sample 5400561 | NCBI WGS metagenome assembly WNGN01 (sample SAMN13153379, study PRJNA577476) | soil metagenome | isolation source: 115 cm soil or saprolite under Garry oak tree replicate 2 | place: USA:California | collected 2016-06-15
GCGAGTTCATTTCAAAAACTCGGCCGCTTCTGGCGTAAAGATGCCGCCTATAAGGTCTTGATGATAGCGGTAGCGGCGGTAGTGCTCTCAGGAATCCTGTTTATGGCCCTGGGCTCTGCTTCACTTTTACAGGGCCTCGGCTTCCTCTCACAGAATGTCATAGTGCCTCAGAATCCATCAGCAGAAGCCCGTGTTACAGGTACCGTCGATCTCCACCCCACATTTCCCACTCCAAGTGGGGGCAATGGGACCAGCAAAAGCAGTCAGCCTCCTCCTGGCTCTTCCTCCTACCTGCCCCCTACGTCAACCGACTCTACTCCTACCCCACAGCCGACTGCATCTGCCCAATTGACTGTGCAGATTACGAGTATTCCATCTCAAGTACCCAATCGCAGCACCGTATTGGTAAGTGTCACTACCAGCGAGCCACAAATTGATGTCAAGTTGCAGGTCTACTACAATGCTCCACCCTACACCTATACCAGCATTACACGTACGACCGATGGTGGCGGGAATGTAACTCTTCCCTGGCGTGTGCAGGTCACTGCACGTGGAATTGGCAGTATAGCCGCAATAGTGCAGGCAGTTGCCACAGATCAGAATGGTCAACGTGTCGTTTCTCCAGCTGTTAAGGTAATAGTAATCACCTCTGGTGCCGGCGGGTGAAGTTTTTCGCTTCTTGTGCGTATAATAGAAAGGTGCCGCAATACCCCCGGGCATTCCTGTCCTCCATACAGGACGCCCGCGATATCCCTTTGTTTGTAGATTGAATACATAGCCTGGTATAACTGTTGTATCTTAAGACATGGCTTGTCCTATCGCAGTCGCGCCATAATACATGCTCTAAGGACTCCGCATGACACAGACAGATGAAATCCGCCAGGTACAGGAAGCCACCCGTTCCATGCGCCAGAATATCAGCCGCGTGATGGTGGGTAAGGAAAGCGTGATCGATCTGCTCATGGTTGCGCTTCTCTGTGAAGGACACGTTCTTTTCGAGGATGTACCGGGCATTGGTAAAACCACACTGGCAAAAGCATTAGCCAGGTCTCTTGGGTGCTCCTTTCAGCGTATTCAGTTTACTCCCGACCTGTTGCCTTCGGACATTACTGGTATCACATTTTACAATCAGAAGAAGGGTGAGTTTGAATTTCGCCCTGGCCCTCTCCTCTCACAAGTCGTGCTTGCCGATGAGATCAACCGCGCTACGCCCCGTACCCAGTCCGCGCTGCTAGAAGCGATGGAAGAACGCCAGATCAGCATCGAGCGTGAAACAATGTTCTTACCGCGTCCCTTTATCGTGATCGCCACCCAGAACCCAATTGAGTTGGAGGGAACATTTCCCCTGCCAGAAGCCCAACTCGATCGCTTCCTCATGCGCCTCCGCCTGGACTACCCCAGCCAGTCCGAAGAACGGCTCATTTTGCGCCGCTTCAAGGAAGAGCAGCCCTTGCAGGATCTGACACCGGTCATCGGTGCAGACCGCCTGCAAGAGTTGCAAAAGCTGGTTCGCCGGGTGCGCGTCGAGCCGACTATTGAGGCTTATATTGTTGAGCTGGTACGCGCGACCCGTGTCCATAACGGCATCGAACTGGGCGTGAGCCCGCGCGGTACCCTGGCGCTCTATCGTACTTCTCAGGCCTATGCTGCGCTCAGTGGCCGGGCCTATGTCATCCCCGATGATGTGAAACACACGGCACGACAGGTCCTCTCTCATCGTATGATTGCCACCAGCCAGTCTCGCCTGCACGGGCGTGTGCTGGAGCAAATCGTAGAAGATGTCCTCCATACTGTTGCGGTTCCGGTGGAATCATGATCAATCGCTTGCTCATCCAGGGAGGCGCGAGGCGTCCGTCTGAGGATCAGCACCCACGTAGAAATCAGCGGCAGCGCTTGAGGGTCGAAGGCATCACAAACAGGCGCTTGTACTATCTCAGTTTGGCGATTGTCCTTGTTGCTATTCTGCTCCACCAGCCCTTGCTAGTCATCGTGGGCTTGCTCATCCTTGTCGTTACCGGCACAACCGACATATGGGCCAGGTACTGCCTGCGGGACCTGTACTACCGGCGCCAGTTCAGTGAGCAACGTGTGCTCTTCGGCGAAGAAATAACGCTTTCGCTCTCCATCGAGAATGCCAAACTCTTGCCTTTACCATGGCTGGAGACCGAAGATAGCGTGCCACGTTCGCTTCTTTTCCCTAAAGGTGATATACATGTCAGCTTTCGTAGTAATGCGGCCCTGCTGGAGAACCTCTTTAGCCCGCGCTGGTATGAGCGCATAACGCGGCGCTACACGATACGCTGCAACGCGCGAGGCGTCCATACCTTTGGTCCAACTACCTTGCGCAGCGGTGACGTGTTTGGCTTTCTAAGCCGTGAGGCATCGCTGCCCAACTGGCAGTATCTGCTCGTCTATCCACTGGTCGTACCGTTGACGCGTTTTGGTTTACCTGCCCGCCACCCCTTTGGTGACCATCGTGCACCGCGCCGCCTCCTGGAGGATCCTTCGCGCGTCATCGGCGTGCGCGATTATGTCTATGGTGATGAATTGCGTCGCATCCATTGGAAAGCTACTGCCCGTACCATGCAAATGCAGAGCAAGATCTATGAACCCACGACCACCTATACACTCGTCCTCTTCCTCAACGTCATCTCGCAGCTTGATGCCTATTATGGCATCAACCCTGAAGTACAGGAACTCTGCATCTGTGCCACTGCCTCGGTTGCGGATTGGGCTATCGATCAGGGCTACGCCGTTGGCCTGTATGCCAATACCATCATGTATATGCCAGAAGTGGGCCTCTCTGCAGATGCCGGAGAAGATCCTAACCAGGGAAACGGAGAGCCAGGAGAGCAGGGACAGCTACCTGGGCAGGGATTAAAGGCAGCTCTTGAGGCTCAGTTGAAGCGGCGGCGTATTCACCTGCCGCCAGCGAGCAGCGAAGAACAACGCAAGCGCATCATGGAAGTCCTGGCGCGCATTCAGTCCTATTTCGGGAGTACAATCGAAGATGTGATTCTGACCGAACGCACCCGCCTCCCTGCCGGGGCAACGATTGTCGTCGCTACCAGCACTATTAGTGACCTCCTACTAGACGCCCTGGCGCGTGTAAGACAATCTGGCCATGCCGTAACGATCTTGTACGCGGGCGATACTCCCCTGCCAACCAGGCTGGCAGGAGTAACCATTTATCACATCGGGGGTGAAGGTACCTGGAAAGAGCTGGAAGCTTCCTATAGAAATCCTGAACAGGAGTCATCCTCTTCTGCGCCTTCTCCTGCTGGTTTCCGCTTCTAACGAAGGGGGCACTCTGATGGACAGCCATGAAACCCCAAAGGACGATTTTGAGCTAGAGGTCAGCGATATACCGCGTGATGACCTTCCACCCATCCCAGATGCCCTGGTGACTTTGGGCGCTCAGTTCTCGCCCAGGTCGCACGCCTGGCGTTTAACCACTGTGGTAGGCATCATTTTCTTCGTGCTGCTGGTGCTTCTGAGCACTTTCCCCTCTGCCCGAGATGAAGCGCTCGACGTGCTGGTTGGTCCAACGCCGGCGCCGACGCTCAGCCCCATCCTGAAATCCCTGGCAACACTCACAGCTCACTCCCAGGCAACCGCTGCCTCTCGCTTTCGAGTTGCAATGCTAGACCCGGCGCCAGGAGATTGTCCGGCAATGGCTCTGTTGCAAGACTTTGATCCCATCACCTTCGATCCAGGTGTTGGAGCTTCTCCCGTGTGGGTCACCGGCTTTGTGGTCATACCTCGGTCACGGAGTTCTTCTCGCTGGCCGCTGACCATCCTCGCCTCCCCAGCAAATACGACGACCAGTGGAAAGCGTGGACGGTAATTATGTATGTTCCTTCGGCTGGCTGTTACTCCCTCCAGGCCTTCTGGCCTGAAGGTGGCTGGCAGGTCAATTTCGCAGCAGGGAGGTAGATTCCCACCTGGACTTTTTAAATCACCGATGTAAACCTGCTCGCTCAGACCAGATTTAGAACACATCCAGTGGCACCAGATAGTCATAATTACCTGGACCCGCCGTCTTCTCCAGTTGTTTGAGGATACGTTCTGCATTATCATATGGTCCTGCGACAAAAAAGGGCTTTCCATTTTTTCCAAACGTCAAATCGTAAGGCTCATCCAGTTCACCGCGAGGCGCAAGCAGATATTGTGTGAGCGCGTAGTCCTTTTCGGGGGTGAAGCCAAACTGTGCTGCGTAGTCAATAGATGCATAGATCATCTGGTGTGCCAACTCGACCGGACACTGCGTCGACTTCATCTCGCGGAACATTTTGTCAGGGACTTCGTCGTGATAACGAGCACGTGAGAAACCTGCCCGGGCAAAGGTATTTTTAAGCCCCAGGCAGAGCTTATCTACAAGGTATGTAGCAAAACATATATCGCCGTCAGGTTGCTGCCGGGCCAAAACGATCTGTACCAGTCCCAGGTCATCCGTTTGCCAGTTGGCATTGATCCAACATTCGTAAAGAGGAAACTCGCGAGCGCGGCGAATAATGATCTGCGAGGAGAATGACAGGGAAGCTTGTTGATGCGACTTGTGTTGTGAAGCGGCTTTTTGCTTGCTTCGCTTTTTCATAAGGGCTTTCTGGCGTTTACGTGGATCTTGTGGCATGGCTGTTTCCTTTCCAGTTGGGCTATGCGTTCTTCTGCTGTGATGACCCTATTCTAACAGCCTTTGCAATCCTACCTGGGTAGTTACTGCGAATGTTATAATACTCATCGTAATCATGCACTTTAGGAGACGGCTTTGCCACGCATCAATATACGAGTTCAAAGCGTTGAACCTCGTGAGGATTTCATCGTCAATATACACTTTACTGATGGCTCGCAGCGAGAAATTAACTTGGGACCATACCTTCGAGGGCCTATCTTTGAACCGATTCGGAATGATCCTTCCCTATTCCGCTCCATGAAGGTCGAGGAAGGAACTATCACCTGGCCGGACGGCGCAGATATCGATCCCGATGTGCTCTACTACGGCCTCACACCGTCATGGGCGGTTGCTACTGAAGCATCGAGTTCTGAGAGCCAGTTCTCGTAAATGTGTGCTGCCCGATTGACACTGAGCAACAATACTGGCAATTCTTGCCCATATCGTGTACACTGATGAAAGTTGAGGCTCACAGGAGAGGAGACACATATGACAGCAGATAGAGCAGAAGTCGCTAATGGCCCGGTGTACATGCCCATAGAACAGTATCTCGCATTGGATGAAGCCACTGATGGCAAGTATGAATACCTCGACGGATTTGTGTTCATGCTGCGCCCACCATCCTCTGCCTATGCAGAGAACGCTCTAGTTGATATGGCCGGTGGGAGTGTTGCCCATGCCGCCCTCAGCGCTCGCATTGTCACGCTCGTGAATGTCGCCCTGGGAGATAGCCCCTGCATGGCCTATACCAGCGATGCCCGCATGAGGCTGGCCGAAAAGCGGTATCTCTATCCAGACGTGACGGTATCCTGTGGCCAGGAAGCAGGGTCGATGTTAGCGAATCCGACGGTGGTAGTTGAGGTATTATCACCGACGACTGAGAAGCGCGACCGCGGCGCAAAGTTCAAAGCGTATAAGGCGCTGCCCTCAGTGCAGGAGTACATGCTGATCAGCAGCGAGTATAAGGCTATCGAGGTACACAGGCGTGAGGGCAACTTCTGGCGACAGTACCACTACCAAGAAGGCGACCTGGTAGAACTTACCAGCATTGGTGTGAGTTTCCCCTTCTATGATGTGTACCGGCGCATCAACCTGGAATAATCCACAAACTCCCTCCCCTTCTCCATCCCATGCTCGTACACCGCCACCATCCCCTCCTCGCTCACATCGGTAAAATTGACACCCATTTCTACCAGGTCCCGCTCGGGCCGGATAACATAAATCGGCGCCCCCTCCCTAACCTCGGGTATTGGCTCCCTCCCAAAAATATCCCGGTATAGCTCCCCTGGCTCCGTAGCCACCGCTATCACCTCGCCATAGCCCGCCTGGACCATCTCCACCGCCGGGCAGGCGCATGTGTAAGAGGCGTCAATATAGGGACGGCCGCCAATCCACGCTGGGATGGTCCAGGCATGCAGCATACGCGTCGAAGCGTAGATCACTTCCTTGATATTGTCGATTGTAAGACGATGCTCTACGTCAGAGGCCGCGCTATCAAACAGGTGCGCACGCAGGTGCTCGTCTGCCCAACTGCGATCGCCCCGCGCTGCTTGCAGCAACAGCCGCCGGCCAAGCCGCCTCGCTCCATCACCCTGCGTCTGTTCGGCTCCCTCTATGGTCTTCACGGCACTCGTAGCTATGAAAAAACGCGGAGCGTCAGGTCGAAATAATAAACTGAACAGTGTAGAGCCCGACTCGGCGATGCTGGCAAGCACTACCTCGCTCATACCATTTCCTGGTTGCTCTAGCGTACCAAGCGCACTGCGCCAGTATCTGAGACCAACTTCCCCTGCCTGCCTGATCACAGCACAAATAGAAGGAAAAACCGAAGAGGACGCGGCGGCATAGGCATTGGCGCGCACTCCTGCCGCTTCGAGTGAACTCAAGACACCGTGGACAAATACGCCCTTGAAGCCCCCCGCAGAGCAGGCAATGGCAAGTGATCGAGAAGCATTTTCTGGCATAATATGTTGGCCTGGAGCTTTTTAGACATTCGGCACCCAATCCTCAGCGGGCGGAATCCCGGGTCCCTCTTGAGGAGCAGCACCCCCCCCTGGCTGCGGGGCAGAGGTGGGGGCATCGCTGGGGCGAAGTTGCAACAGTGCTTCAAGTTCAGCCTGCTTGTAGAGCCGCTGCCGCTTGATGCCCTGCTTATAGCTTCTCAATATTCCCCTGCTCACATAAGCATAGAGCGTCGAAAGCTTCACACCCAGCAGAGTACTGGCCTCGCCCCCGTCCAGGTAGTTTTCACCGTCTAGCACGATCATCTCTGGTTGACCTTTTTCTATCGCGAACAAACTGTCCTTCCCTAAATGATAGAGATAGCCGTCAACTTTGTCAACTGTGACGCGAAAACAGGCGGCAGGAGGCCTTGCCCCTGCCGCCTTCCCGCTAGCCCCAGGTTCCCTCTTCTATCTCAAATCACCGGTAATGTCTGCCCATCGGTCATCGCCTGCGGCCCTGCGTGCAGTGCTCCTCCACCTCCATCGAAGGGCGTTCCCGCAATGGTAGGATCATTTAACACCCTGCGAGCGTTGTCGACGCCGTCAAACCACATTCCCACGTGCTCCAACTGGATGCCGGAGGCGTCACCGGACTGGTCTGCTGATGTGCCGGGATTACGGTTATCCGCCGCGAACGCCACGAAGGTAATCAGGTGGAAGACCGACTCACCGGTGCCGTCTCCTCGTGTAATCACGTCTCCGACATACTCAGCGTGACCAAAAGGCTTCGAAGAAATCTCGGTGAGGAAAACCGTAAACTTGACATTGGGCGGCATATTCTGCACGTCCACCGTCATCGTGTCAAAGTCATTCGCCTTTGCGGAAACATCGCCTTGATGCCGCTGGGTACAAGCGGGAACTGTATGATCAAGGTGGGATCAACCGATGCCAGTACCTTGACCGTCGGTGCCTCCTGGCCCGTCGTGGCAAATGTCGGCGTTCGCAGCTGCGGTGGTGTCGTCGGAAAGCTGGGACCCGGACCACCGCTGGTCGTCGTCCCGTTGGTCGCCGGTGTACTCGATGCCGCTGGACCTCCTGGAGGTGCGCAGGCGCCTGCGAGCAAGCTCAACAGCACGATCGCAGCGAGTATACTGGCCGGGCGTTTCAGCGGCGAATGACCTTTTCTGGGACTGGAAACATTTCCTACAAGTTGGGCAATGGACCCTTGCTCGCCTCTGACAAAGTTCAGTACGTGTTTAAACATGCATCTCCTCCTAAAACACCGGCGCGGTCTGCCCATCGGTCATGGCCTGTGGACCGGCGTGCAGCGGCGGATTGCCACCATCGAAGATCGTTCCTTTGAGCGTGTTGTCGTTGAGTACCTTCTGCGCATCCTGCAGCGAGGAGAACCACATCCCCAGGTGCTCAAGGTTTATCCCCGAAGTTATTCCTTCCTGCCCATCGCGCGAGGTACCGGGGCTGCGGGCATCCATGGCGAAGGAAACGAATGCGATATTCTGGAGCACCGTCTCGCCACTGCCATCGCCTCGCGTCGTCAGGTCCGCCACGTATTCGACGTTGCCAAAGGGCTTGGTAGCAATCTCAATGTAGAAAATGGTAAAGGTGATATTGGGCGGCATATTCTGTACATCTACTGTCACAGTATCGGCAATAGCATTGTCACGATTGCCTCGTACAATTGTTACGAGTCCCTTGGCATTCGGAAATGCCGCCTTGATGCCGCTGGGTACGAGCGGGAACTGGACAATCGTAGTTGGCGCCAGGCTGTCCAGCACGTGTACCGTTGGAGCCAGCAGCCCTTTATGCACCATCTGCCGCAGGCGCTCAGCCTCCGGGTTGAATGGAACATTGGTGGCTTGCCGTGGCCCCTGGATGGATGCAGCACTCGCTGCCCCGTTTGTTGCGGCGGTCACAATGCTGGCCTGCATGGCAGCGACTAGAAACAGCGCCAGCAGGACTGCCCCGCCAAGGATTATTCTGCGTTTGAGTTGCAGAAAGCGCATCTGTATTCTCCTTTCAACTCACTTCACTGTGGCCGGACTAAAACACTGGTGCGGTCTGCCCATCGGTCATGGCCTGGGGACCGGCGTGCAGCGGCGGGTTGCCGCCATCGAAAGGTGTTCCTTTGAGCGTGTTGTTGTTGAGTACCTTCTGAGCGTCCTGCAGCGAGGAGAACCACATCCCCAGGTGCTCCAACTGGACACCAGAAGCTTGACCGCTCTGATCCTGCGACACTCCGGGATTGCGCGCATCCGCCGCGAAGGCAACCAGCGTGATGCACTGGAAGGAGATCTCGCCGGAACCGTCATCGCGCGTGTGCAGATCAGCAACGTACTGGACGTGTCCAAAGGGCTTATTTGCCAGTTCGATAAAGAAGACGGTAAAAGTGATATCGGGCGGCATATTGGCAACATCGACGGTCACCGTGTCGAACAGGCTCACTTGTGGATTTCCCTGCACGATCGTCACAACTCCAGTAGCTTTAGGAAAGGCTTTCTTCACCCCGCTTGGGAAGAGTGGAAACTGAATGATCACACTTGGCGGCTGCGAGGAGAGCACCTGCACTGTCGAGGCCAACTCATGGGCTGAAATCCTTTGCCGAAGTGTTTTGGGCGAAAATGCCACGCTGCGGATTTGCCTGCTGCTTGAACCCGCATTTACTGTGTTCGCAAGCAATGTGCCGGCAAGCAGCATCGCAAGCAGCGCAAGACTGACAATGGCCAGGCGGTGGGGAATAGCAATGCGTATCATCTTAACTCCTTCTGTCATACCTGTAACTGGACACCGTGTGAACCTGGCCGTGTACTTCATGTACCGGCCCCTGGGCCAGTTAACAAGGTTATAGCTGGACAATCCTGGCGCTCACATATCCAGGAAATGACTCAATGTCGTCAGTATACTGATCAGTTACTTTGTGTGTATGCGCAATCTTACCCATTTTCTGAGTAACAGTGAATGGAAGTGTTTATTTGTGGTATGATAGATGCAAAATATGGGTAATCCTACGCATGACCTGCACATGTCCCTGGCCGTATACTCTGGAAAAGATGTGTTACATTACCGCAATGAGGTCTATGGGGTGAAGCCTCCTGCCGGGAAAACGGCGGCGTCTCTCGCCTCTTAACCTGATATAGGGGGTCGATCATGGTTGAACCGTCAGCTTTTGACAAACTGGTCGGCACAACACTGGGAAACTATCGCCTGGATAAGCTCACCGATAAGAATGACCTGGGACCTGTCTTCCTGGCACGCTCCAGCAAAGACAGTGGTCGATTCCTGTTGCGCGTCCTGGCTGTACCCGCAGACCTCACAGCGGAAGCCCGCATCGTCTATCTTGGATACTTTCAACAGCAGGCAAATCAGGTTGCCGGGCTACAAAACCCGTACATACTGCCCCTCCTCGACTACGGAAACCACCAGGGGATGCCCTACCTCGTCTCGCCTGATCTATCCGCAGTCTCATTGAGTACAGTGCTTGTGCAGAAAGGCCCTATAGATGTAATCCAGACCAGCCGTTACCTGGATCAAATAACCGCTGCGCTGGAGTATGCGCATGAGCAAGCTGTGCTCCATCGCAGCCTTACAAGCGATTGCATTCTCGTCAAACCCGATGGTAAGCTGCTTGTGGCAGACTTCGGCGTCATGCGTATGCTTGAACTGGGCAGACCAGAAGCGCAGAGAAATTTGCTCTATGGCAATAGTGCATCCAGTACTCCCGCGCCAGAGCAATTATTGGGCAAGCCTTCCGCTACGTACACGGATGTTTATGCGCTGGGTGCTGTACTCTTTCGCATGCTCACTGCTCATCGTGTATTTCGCGGTGCGACCCGTGAGGAAATCGTGCAGCAACATTTAGGATCTCCTGTCCCTTCAGTTAGCAAATGGCGCAGCGGCCTTCCAAAGCAAGTAGATAGCATTATCGGCCGTGCAATGGCAAAAGACCCGGCGCAGCGTTTCCAACATCCTGGCGAATTAGCCAATGCCTATCACCAGGTCGTTACCCCTGGCGACAAAGCGCGCAAACCGTTTGTAATAGCGTCGCCAGCGCCTGCGCAGGCCAATCCCGTCGTCTCCCGTCCTATGCAGCTATCATCCCAGCCGCAGCGTAACGAGCAGCCGCTCGTCTCGCGACGGCGTATGCTGACACTCGTTGGCTCCGGCGCTGGAGCGGCCGTAGCTATCGCCGCCGTCGCGGTATTCGCGGGCCACTATCTCGTCGGCACCACCTCACCATCGACAACGACTGGCACGAGCAATCCACCTGCAGGTAATTCACCAGCCCAGGGAAACCAGCCCTCGCCTCCTGCTACAGGTGGCCACGTCCTGGCCCATACCTCGGATATACCCTTGAATAGCGCTAAAACCTTCCCTATTGCCAATAGCCAGAATCCCGGCCTGCTTATTCATCTGCCCAATAACCAATTCGTGGCCTTCAATTCTACCTGCACCCACGCTGGCTGTCCCGTCAACTATAATCCGCAGGACAAACTACTCCAATGCCCCTGCCATAGTGCAGTTTTTGATCCTGCCAGGAGTGCCGCTGTCGTTCAGGGGCCGGCAACGACTCCCCTTACGAAAATAGCGATCTCGGTGCATCCCGATGGCACCATCACCCAACCGTGATTTACTGTAGGTCGCGATTTATCGCCGACCTCCGAAGGAGGACCCAGGATGGCGAACGAGCTCTCCTACGTGATTATCGGCAACGGTATCACTGGTGTAACCGCCGCAGAAATCCTGCGCGTCGAGGACGCGGCAGCGGATATTACCGTCATTGCCGATGACCCCTTTCCGGTCTACTACCGCCCTGCCCTCAAAGACTATCTGGCCGGGCGAGTGCGCGAAGATAAGCTATGGGCCCGCCCGGCGAGCTTTTACCAGGACCAGAGTATTCGCTTCCTACCTGAGCGGGTAGTGGGCATACAGGCAGGACAACATAGTGTTCAATTGCAGAGCGGACGGCAAGTAGAGTATCATCGCCTGCTCATCGCCGCTGGCGCTCGTCCCAGCACTCTCAAGTGCCCTGGCCTCAACCTGCCTGGCGTCAGCACTCTGCGTACCGTCGCTGACTACCAGGCTGTTCAGGGCCGTCTCAGCGGTGTACGACGTGTCGTCGTTACCGGCAGCGGCACTCTCGCGCTGGAGACCATCGAAACCCTGCGCCACCGTGGCTACCAGGTTGTCCACCTGCTGCGCCGCCGTACCCTCTGGTCCGAAGTGCTCGACGCCACTGCCTCTGACCTGGTGCTCCAGCAGGAGAAGCGCGATGGCGTCGATGTGCGCCTGGAAGAGGAGATCGCCGAGATTAGCAGCGCGTCCGGCAAAAACGGTCAGGCCACAGGGGTTCTGACGACTGGCGGTGCACGCATCCCCTGCGATATGGTTATCATCGCCATCGGCGTCGACCCCATCATTGATTTTGTCAAAAGCAGCGGCATTCCCTGTGGGCGCGGCATCCAGGTAGATGGCGCTATGCGTACAGGCGCCCCCGATGTCTACGCTGCTGGCGATGTTCTGGAGACGACCGATGCCATGACCGGGCGTACTCGCGTGCTCGGTCAATGGTATCCTGCTATTCAGCAGGCGCGAGCCGCCGCCTATAGCATGCTCGACCTGCTTGACACGAAGCGTCCATTCCGCTCCAGTCTCTTCTATAACGCTACCTTCCTATATGGCCTCGACTTCGCCTCGGTGGGGCAGGTAACCATCCCCCAGAACGGCCAGGGCTACCAGGCCATCGTCGCGGACCCGCAGCCGCGTATCTATCGCAAGGTGCTGCTCAAAGATGGGGTACCAGTCGGCATGATAGCGCTTGGTGATCGCAAGGGAGTGCTCGTCTTCAAACGTGCCATCGATCACCGTGTCAACCTGTCTTCCGTGGCCCCTCGGCTATTCGCCGCCGACTTCAAGCTCAACGAGTGGCTCGACAAACAAGGAGTGCCTCTTCCCATTCTAAGTGTCAGTAGAGAGGGTGCTGTCGCCGTCTCAGGAGTAACCCTTGTCGATGCCCAACCGGTGACTATCGCGGGCGCAACAGTGCTCTCGCCGCAGCCTACCCCCGAAGCATTTCTTGTACCCGCTGCCCAGAACGAGCCTGGGCTGCACCTGGAGGAGATGCGCTTGAGCCAGACCAGGGTCATGACTGTAGGTCGCCAGTCGGGTATCTATCTACTCATCGATCACGGAACGGTCTCGCGCCGTCATGCAGAGATAAGCTATGCTAATGGGCAATATGTGCTGCGCGACCTGGGTAGTTCCAATGGCACATTCGTTAATGACAGGCGCCTGGAACCTGGCGGTGTGCATATTCTCCAGCAGGATGATCGCATCCTTTTTGGCAAAGTAGCCTATACATTCCAGTTCCGTAGTCTTACCAGGCAAGTCAAGACAATGTTGCACCAGGCCATGACGGGTTTCTATGACCCCACAGCTGCAAGCCCATCCGCCCTGCCTTCCGGGCAGCCTATTCTCAACGCCGATGGCTCTCTCCTGCTCCCTGGTACGAGCAGCGCCATCCCTGCTGCTGTTGTCGCGACCTTCAAAGAATCGCCTGTGCTTATCATGGTCTCTCAGAGTAAACCGGAGGTCTTCCGCCTGAAGGCTGGCCAGCGCCTGAAGCTTGGACGAGATAAGAATAATGACATTGTCCTGGCCGATGTCGCCGCCTCGCGCCTCCATGCCGAGGTCTTCCCTGGTCCTGATGGTATCTATATTCGCGACCATGGCAGCAGCAATGGCGTCATGGTGAACCGTACCAGAATCGATAATCCCTATCGCCTGGCCCACGGTGACCGTATCACCATAGGCAGCATCACCATCTACTTTATCGATCAGCAGGAAATAGAAAACAGGCCTTCCCGCGCTCAGGTCGCGCAGCCTCACACCTGTAACAAATGCGGCACGGTGAACACACCTATCGCACGCTTCTGCGCAAATTGTGGCGCCCCGCTGGAAAATGTAGTGGCACCCGCAAGGGGTGCCAGGTAGAGAGGGAGCTAATATGCACATACAACCATCAAATAAACAGAAGGCAAGCAACCTCGTCGTGGGTATTGAGCATCGCACAAACTTGCGTCCCCTCAGCGAGGAAGAGGTACGCTTCGAGATCGACATGTGCATTGGCTGCGACCGCTGCATGCGTGCCTGCCCGGTCCCCATGTCCTCCATGGTCAACATTGCCGATCTCAACCGCGCCACTATTTCCGATGATATCGCCCCACATGTGGCACGCTTCACAGATGAATGCGTCATGTGTGGCTCCTGTGTGCCTGTCTGCCCTGTTGATAACCATCGCGACCTGCTCATGCTTTCTCTCAAACAGCGCCTCGGTGTCTCGTGGGATGGAACCGTGGACATGGATCGTGTGCTCAACTTCCTCCCACCCGGCTGGGACCTGTCATTATTGCTCAGCCGCCTGCGCGAGCAGCCCATGTTCAGTGATCCCCAACTCGTGCTGGACAACTACTTGCTCCACTTCGTCGCTACCTCGAAGATATTCTCGCTTATGCCCGGCGCTGTAGTAATGCGCGAAGGTGAGTTTGGCCGCAGCATCTACTTCGTCCTGGAAGGTCGCTTCGAGCTTTCCGCCACCGGGCCGGATGGCAAAGAACTGCCAGTCGCCATCTTGCGCCGTGGTGAATACTTCGGCGAACATGGCATGCTTTCTGGTCAGCAGCGTAATGTCACCGCGCGGGCACAGACAGCCGCCGTGCTTCTGGAGGTTCCGGAACAGGTCATGCAGCGGCTGGTGGAGATCGTGCCGGCAGTAGGCAACTTCTTCGAACAGTTGGATAATGCCCGTTCCATTGAGGCAATCCTCAAGCGCATGGCCCTGTTCCAGGGTGTCTCTGCCGTAGACATACGGCAGATCGCAGAACAAACACAGGTCAAGCGCTACGACCGCGACGAAATCCTCTTCAGCGAGGGTGCGCCTCAAAATGTAGGGGCGGGGTTTGCCCCCGCCCTTGCCCAGGCGCCAGTCCGCGAGTCAATGCACGTCCTGCTCGAAGGCTTCGTCAAGGTGGCACGGCGCACTAGCGCGGGCACCGGCCGCGATAAGACCGATGAGCGCATCATCGCCTATCGCCAGGGCGGAGACTACTTCGCCGGTGGGCTTGACCTGCTCGGCGATGGGCGTCCCGTTACCGTTACCGCCATTACGCGCACCAGTGTGGCAGAAGTCTCGCGCCAGGCGCTCCTGACCCTCTTCTCGCGCTACCCCGAGGTCAATCAGCGCTTTACCATGCGCCTGCAGCAGTATCGTGACGCCGCTGCTGCCGCACAGACAGGCTTCTTCGACCCTCTTGCCCACACCCGTACGGAGACGGTCGATCCACTCTCCGACGCCGAGGCGCGCGCCGGACTGCGTGAACTCGTCGGTGGTGGAGTGGTCGAAGGTACAGAGGTGCTCGTCATAGACCTTGATCTATGCATCCACTGTAATGAATGCGAAGAGGCCTGCGCACGGCGTCACGGCCACTCGCGTATGAATCGTAAAGGCATGGTCGTCGGCAACATCAGCATCGCCACAGCTTGCAGGCAGTGCCAGGACCCTGTTTGCATGCTGTGCAGCCGCGCAGGTATCGCTCGCTTGCCCAGCGGCGAGGTTTACATCACAGATAGTTGCATCGGCTGTGGCATCTGTGCTGAACGCTGCCCCTATGACAATATCTCGATCATGACACTCGAAGAAGAACAGGCAGCACGTTCTGCCGGGCCTCTAGGAGCTGGATTTATCGCGCCCGCCCTCGACTTCTTCACCAGGGGCGCGGGCAAGGAACGCGGGCGCAGGCTGCTGCCGATGGCTGGACCAGCAGCTCCTGGGCCACTCAACATCCATCAGCCGGTTGATGCATTTGGCGAGATGCGCAAAAAAGTTGCCATCAAATGCGACCTCTGTGCGGGCTATAATAACCAGGCCTGCGTCCAGGCCTGCCCAACAGGCGCCGCCATTCGCGTACAGCCAACAGCCTTCTTCGGCTCAACTGAAGAAATTCTACGCCGCCGTGCGAAATAACGTTTTGGGTAGGGGGTGCAGGGGGCACGAGGGTGTCCCGTAAATCCTCCTTTTTATACACTCAGGGAGGGGATTATGGCGATTGCCACAAAATCACAACCATCACAACAGCGCCCCATGCGGCGGGTCTGGAAAGCGCCCATCTCCAGGGCCTGTTGGCTCTGGCTTGCGCTCTCCATCGCCCTGTATGCCACTATCTACGCCTGGTATCTCATCGCCATCAAGACGCTGCCATTTGTAGCGCCTGCCCTCGACCCCCTGCGCCTCTATGGCGTCATCGCTTTTGTAATGGTCCTGGGAGTGGCCGCCTACACGCTGCGTCGTCGCTTTGTGCGCAGTCTGCCGGGCATGGCGCGAGACTGGCTCTGGATGCATACCTGGCTGGGCATAATCACAGTACTCATCGCATTTTTACATGAAAACTACACCTACATCATTCCTGGTGTTTGCGGCAGCAGTGGTGGTTTGAGCTGCCTCTCGCAGTTCTACTTCGGCCCGAGTGCGCTCTTTGCCTTGATGCTCCTCGTCCTCAGCGGCGTCGTGGGCCGCCTGCTCGATGTATGGCAGGCGCACGT
>WNGN01001338.1_pt1 | contig 16215 bp, 16 predicted proteins | sample 5400561 | NCBI WGS metagenome assembly WNGN01 (sample SAMN13153379, study PRJNA577476) | soil metagenome | isolation source: 115 cm soil or saprolite under Garry oak tree replicate 2 | place: USA:California | collected 2016-06-15
GGTCACGCTGGCGCAGCAGGGCAAGAGCGCGCAGGAGATCCTGGATGCATTCGTGCGCGAGAGCGGCGTCGCGATCCTGATGGCGCCGCCCAAGCGCGGCTTCAACCTGGCGGGCTACTTCACGCCCTCGCTCGTCATCCTCGTCGCTGGAGTGCTCCTGGTGCTGGCGCTGCGCCGCTGGACCCGCGGCGCGCCGGCGCCTATCCCGGCGCCGCCCCCCCCGCCCGACGCGTCGCCCGCGGAGCTCGAGCGGCTGCGGCACGAGCTCGAGCAGTTCCAAGAGTAGCGGTGCCGTGATCGAGCTCGTCATCGGCGTGCTGCTCGCCGCCGCGGCGGTGTGGTTCGTCCTGCAGCCGATATTCCGGGGGGAACTCGAGGGACGGGGGACGGGGGACGCGGGACGGGTTGAGGACGGCGAGGATCCGGACGACGATCTGAGCCCACGCGCCGTCGCCCTGCGCGCGCTCCGGGAGATCGAGTTCGATCGCGCCACCGGTAAGCTCTCCGACGCGGATTACGACGGGCTGCACCGCAAGTACACGGCGGAGGCGCTCGCGGCGCTGCGGCGCGAGACGCGAGATGCGGGAAGCGAGATGCGGGATGCGTCTACGGTTGCGCGCAGCGGAGCTCCGCATCTCGCATCTCGCATCTCGCATCCCGCCTGTCCCACCCACGGCCCGCGCCTCGAATCCGACGCGGTCTTTTGTTCGGAATGCGGTCGCCGCTTGGCCGCAGCGCCCGGCTACTGCGCCCGCTGCGGCTCGGCACTCGAAGTGGAAGCGCGCTACTGCCACGCCTGCGGTGCCCGCGTCGCGGCCTGAGAACGGTCCGTCTCGGTCCGCCTCTGTCCGTCTGTTCCTCTTGCTTTTCCCCGCGGCTTTTCCTATGAGTGTGCGACCTCTACTCCGGGAGCGACGTGTGACAGGACTCGGACTGCGGATCGCGTTCGCGCTCGTCGCGGTCGCGGTCATCGCGGCGCCGGCGGAGGCCCAGCGCCGTCGCATGCGCGGCGGGCGGGCGGTGGTGTCGGCGGGTCCCGAGATCGGCGGCCACGTGGGCTACAACTTCGACGTGAGCAACGCCGTGCTCGGCGTGCAGGCGTCGTTTCCGCTCGCGCCCCAGGTGGACCTCTACCCGTCGTTCGACTACTACACGATTAGTAATGCGACGGAGTGGGGGTTGAACTTCGATCTCAAACTCCGCCCGCCGTCCCGGTACCGGTATTGGTACGCCGGCGCTGGCTTGAATCTGACTCATGTGAGCGTCGCGGGAACGAGCGACACCAAGGCGCACCTCAACCTGCTCATTGGCTTGGAGGGACCCCGCGGTCCGATCCGTCCGTACGCGGAAGCGCGGGAGATTCTCGGGAGCGGCAGCTCTTTCCAGCTCGTCGGAGGCCTGAGCTTCAGGCTCCACTAGAACTCAAAGCTCTCCATCTTCCGCAGGCCTACCCACAGCGGGATGGCGGTCGCCGCCGCGCAGATGCCCGCGGCGATGGCGAACCAGAAGATCATCCCTGAGTCCACCACCACCGGCTGATGCACGTACACGGCCCGGACGTATGCGTACACCGCCTGCCACAGCGCAACGATCACGGCGCCGAGCAGCGTGATCGTGGCCATCATGAAGACGAGCCCGCCGAACGACGTGGGAATCTGCGCGGCGTTCTCCGTCTCGAACTGGGGATAGATCGCGCCGAAGCCCAGCGCCATGGCCGAGATCGCGAACGTGAGGGCGCAGATCGTGACGAGCCCGACGACCATCATGAACGGCCGCACCTCGAGCAGCACGTTGGTGGATCCGGTGAGCAACAGCGCCAGGATCAAGAGGGGGAGGGTCCCGATCCAGTACTTCGACCAGAGCAGGGTCCGGAGATCGAGGGGACTCGAGCGCAGCAGCCACATGTGGCGCCCCTCGAGCGAGACCGCCGGGAAAATGAACCGCGCCGCGATCGACGCGAGCACGAAGCCGGCCAGCCCGAGGTTCAGGAACGAGACCAGGGTGACGTAAAAGAACCCGACATCCTCGCCGCGATGCAGCGGCAGCGCTTTGATATTGAATAGGTACACGACGACGAGCACGCCGAGCAAAATCAGCTGGCTCCACTGGGTCGTGTCTCGGAAGAACAGCTTGATGTCCTTCAACACGAATTCCCGTTTCGCGACGGGCAGCGGCCCGAGCAGCGCCCCCACCGTCCACCGCCAGAACCCGCCCCGCACGAACCGCTCGGCCCCCTCCTGCGCCTTCGTGTAGCCCGGCGCGAACAGCGCGCGATGCAGCAGCGCGCCTACAGTCACGAAGGCGGCGGCGGTGGTCCACAATAGCGCGAGCGGCAGGGGGTCGAAGGCGCCGCGCAGGTCGCCCATGATCGCCTGCGTCGCCCACTCGCTCGGGAGAAAGGGCGACGTCGGCGTGCGCAGGACCGTGATGAAGTCGAGCAGGTTGCGGAAGCCCTCGGGGCGCGCCAGGCGCTCGGGCCGGATCAGGCGGAACAACAGGACCACGCCACCGGCCGCGCCCAGCGCGATGATGGAGAGCAGATCGCGCGTGCGCCGCGCGGGGAAAATGTTCACCAGGACGAGCGTGATCGCGGTCCCCACGACCGCGGGGAGGAGCAGCAGCGGGAACATCGTCAGCACCGCGTAGGGCGCGAACACCCAGCCGCCGTGGTAGATCACCCCGTACGCCGTGAGGATCGGGACCGCGGTCAGCGCGACCATCCAGGAGGAGTGCAGCAGCGTCTCGCCCAGCTTGGAGAGGTACAGCCGCAGCCAGTCCACCGGCGCCGAGACTAGCAGGTCCAGGTCCCGGGCGAGGAAGAAGCTCGACAGGGCCGTGACGACATTCGACAAGACGAGAATCGAGATGAACGACAGCAGCACGAGGCCCAGCAGCTTGCCGGCGAGGAGGGGGCCCAGCTCCTCGACGCCGCGGAAGTACTTGAGGATGCGGTAGAGGATCCCGTAGGCCCCGAGCCAGAACGTCGCCCCGACCAGGGCCAGCGCCAGCGGCCTCCCCAGCCCGCGCGCGCGCTCCTCACGGATCCGCTGGAGGGCGGTCCGCCACTTGGGCTCGATCACGAGCCACAGCGTCGGCTGCATCAGCTGGTCTCGCCCAGCACCTCGGCGAGCTCGCGCGCCTGCACGCCGCCGGTGAGCCGGAGGAACAGCTCTTCGAGGCTGACGTTGCCGGCTGCGGTTTGCCGGCGCAGCTCGTCCATCGTGCCACAGGCGGCGATCTTGCCGTGCTGGATGATGGCGATCCGGTCGCACATCACCTCGGCCACCTCCAACGTGTGCGTGCTCATCAGGACGGTTCCGCCCCGCCCGACGAACTGCCGGAAGATGTCCTTGAGCAGCCGCGCCGCCTTCGGGTCGAGCCCCACCATCGGCTCGTCCACGACGATGCACGCGGGCCGGTGAATGAGCGCGCTCGAGATGATGAGCTTCTGCCGCATGCCGTGGCTGTACGCCTCGACCAGCTCGTCCCGCCAGCTCGTCAGCTCGAACACCTCCAGCAGCTCGGCGATGCGACGCTCCACCGCGTCCCCCTCCTGGCCGTACAGCCCGGCCACGAAGCGCAGGAACTCGGCTCCGGTCAGCTTCTCGTACACGAAGGGGCGGTCCGGGATGAAGCCCAAGCGCTGCTTCGCCGCGAGCGGGTTGCGATGGACGTCGTCGTCCCCGATCAAGACCCGGCCGCCGTTCGGTCGCAGGATGCCGGCGATCATCCGCAGGGTTGTGGTCTTGCCGGCGCCGTTGGGCCCAAGAAATGCGAACAGCTCACCCCGCTCGACGGTGAGCGTGATGTCGTCCACCGCCACGAAGCTGCCGTACAGCTTCGTCAGATTTTCCAGCCGGATCATAGCACCTCGAGCTTCAATCGCCCGACGAAGCGGATCAGCTCGACCTGTCGCGCCAGCCCGCCGGCGGCGAAGCGCAGGTGGCCGGCGTCGGCAGGGAACTGATCGAGCGTGGGATCCACGGCGACCCAATCGCCGAGGTACACCTCGGGCCACGCGTGATAGTAAAAGCGCCCCCCCAATTCCACGAGCCCGGCGACCGGCCGCGCCGGGAGCCCGGCCGCCCGTGCGAGCGCGACGTACAGCACGGTGAGCTCGTTGCAGTCCCCGCGTCCCTGGGCCAGCACGCGCACCGCGCTGGGAATACCCATGGTGATTTCCTTGCGCATGTGCGCGGCCACCCAGTGCGTCAACCGGGCGGCGGCGACGGCGGGATCCTGCTCACCGCCGAGGAGCTCGTGGGCCTGGGCCCGGATGCTCGGCGCGCCGCTCTGCACCAGCGGCTCCGGCGCGAGCCAGCGCGCGAGCGTCGTGTCGCGCGCCGGGAGCTTGTACGCCGTCGTGAGGGCGGCCGGTGCTTCGCGCCGCACGATCAGCGTGTCTCCCACGAGCCGCTGGCGGCCGCCCGCGAGGTCGAGCCCCGAGAGGTCGACGCCGCTGAGCCGCACGCGCAGCTCGTCCCGGCCCGTGGCGGCGAGCGGCGCTCCGGCGGTGATCGCCGTGAGGGCGATGACGTCGCTCGCGCCCGACGGCGCGCCGGCCCGGAGCAGCCGCGCGGTGTCGCGGCGCCGGAAGTTCTGGTACGCGATCTCGTACGCCGAGCGCTCCAGGGTGAGGCCGACGGGCCCCGTGGCGCGGACGACCCGGCCCTGCGCGTCGATCCAGGCGCTCGTCGTGAGGCCCCCCATGCGCTGCTCGAGCCTGAAGGCCCGCACCGTGTCGAGGCGGGCCGGGGACCAGGCCATCGCGGTCGAGTCGAAGGCGGCCGAATCGGAGACGACCAGCGTGGACTCCGCCGCGATCGTCACGCTCACGTCGCGCTCGGCGAGCTCCAGGGGATCGAACACTCGCAGGGCGAAGGTGCGCCCGGGCTTCAGCGCTCCGCCGAAGGCGAGCCGCACCGGGAGCAGCGATGGGACGACGATCGGGTGGGTGATCCGGGTACGCGTCGTCTGGGAGTCGCCAGCCGACGCGAGCGTCAGCGTGAGCACCGAATCTCCGCTCACCACCGCGCGCGCGCTGAAGCGCTCCGCGTCTCCTTCGAAGTCGGCTTGCAGGGTCTCCAGGCGCAGGGCGCGGCTCACCACGGCGACGCTGCGGACGCGGGTGTGGTGCAGGCGGCCCAGCGCGGGCAGGTCGAGGAGCAGCAGATCGGTGACGCGCAGCGTGGTCCCGAGCGTGTCCACGGTCGTCGAGGCGAAGCCAACCTGCTGCGCGCCGAGGTCGACTCGATAGAACTGCGTGCCGGGGGGCACCGCCAGGGCGGCTTCTGCGAGGCGCTCGCCCGTGGTCCGGAAGAACTCGCGCTTCACCAGCCACCCGAGCGACCCGGCCCATGCGGCGAGAATCACCACCGCCCAGCCGCGGCGCGTCACGACTCCGCGCCCTCGTCCCGGCGCAACGCCGCCTCGAACGCCTCGCGATCCTCCGCGGTCTCGACCACGATGCACACATCTGACGGGTACGGAGCGTTGCGGATCTGCGCCTTGAGCACGCTCACCATCACGGCCGCCGCGTCCTCCACCGAGAGGTTGCCCGCTCCGGTGCCGAGCGGCGGCACCGTGAGACGCGCGAACTCCCATTCGCGCGCCCGCTCGAGCGCCGACTGCCAGGCGCGCGCGACGGTCTGACGGGTGACCGGCTCGGTATCACTCTGGATCACCGCGTGGATGATGAAATCGGCAGGGAGGTCGCCCCCCCCGCCGGTCACCACGGCGGCGCCCACCGCGAGATCCTTCTGGAGCTGGAGCTGGCCGAGGAATTCGGGTCCCCCAGCACGCTCGAGGCGGCGCACGGCGGGTGTCGTAGGGTCGAGCCGGGCGGTGGCGGGGCGGACGATCGCGTCGGTCTCCAGGAACGCGAGATCGTCCACGGCCACGCGGATCACCTGCTGGCCGCCTCCCGCGAGCGCCGGTACATGTGGGTGGCGTCTTCCGGTCGGTTCAACCGGTCCAGCACGATCCCGAGTCCGTAGAGGGCGCGGGAGTTGCGAGGCTCGAGCTCGACCGCGCGCTCGTAGGCTTCGCGTGCGCCGCCGAGGTCGTCGAGGTGATTCAAGGCTTCCCCGAGTTGGTACCATGCCGCTGCGCGGCCCGGCTCAACCTCGACCGCTCGCTTGAGATGCGCCACGGCCTCGGCCCAAAGGCCCTTGCGCGACAGCAACACGCCCAGGGCGGTGAGCGCGATCGCCTGCGTGGGGTCATTGTGCAGCACGCGCTCCAGATCGCGCTGCGCCGCGGCGTAGCGGCCGCCCGCGGCGAGTGTCAGCGCACGCTCGACGAGCAGCGCAGCATCGTCGGGCGCAGTGTCGAGCGCCGCGTCGAGCACGGCGAGCGCGCCGTCCCGGTCGCCGCGCGCAGCCGCGGCGCGCGCCGCCGGCACGGGAGCCGGAGCAGGCGCGGGGGGTTCGGCGAGCGGAGCGGCCACCGGTGGTGGGGCGGCTGAGTCCGCGTCGTTCGCCGGCGGAGCCGGAGGCGGGGGCGGCACCTCGAGGCGCAGCGGTGGAGGGAGCTTGTCGCGGTCGACCTCGGCGGGGCTCGCAATGCCCCCGGTCTTCGTCAGCGACTCCGCTTCCTCGATGAGCTCCGCTGCCACCCGGGCCCGTTCAGCGGCCGACTGCCAATGCGGCTCGCGCTTCCGGATCATCAGGTCACCTCGCTGGCGAGCCACGAGAGGTACGCGTCCAGGCCATGCTTCACCGGCAGCGCCAGCAGCTCGGGCATCTGATACGGATGCCGCTCGCGGATGGCGGCGGCCAGGGCCGTCCACTTCGATGCGTCGGTCTTCAGCAACACCACGACCTCCGTCTCTTCCCTGACCACTCCCTGCCAGCGGTAGATGGAGCTGGCCCCGCTCAGCAGCGTGCCGCACGCGACTAGCCGCGCCTCTACGAGCGCCTTCACCAAGGTCCGCGCCTCGTCCTCTGTGCTCAGGGTGGTCAGCACCACCAGGGCGGTGCGCTCCATGGGGAGGGCTAACGTAAGAAATGGACGTAGGTTGGGCAAGAGAACAGGGGCGGCAGAGGCATGCCGCCCTTCGCTGCACCCCCACCGTTGACCCCGGAACCCCCGGCCGTTAAGCCTACAAGTCTATGTCCAGCGACACCCTCATCGTCCGCGGGGCCCGCGAGCACAACCTCAAGAACATTACCGTCGAGATCCCCCGCCACTCGTTGACGGTGATCACAGGACTCTCGGGCTCGGGCAAGTCCTCGCTCGCGTTCGACACCATCTACGCCGAGGGCCAGCGACGTTATGTGGAGTCGCTGTCGGCGTATGCCCGGCAGTTCCTCGGGCTGATGGAGAAGCCGGACGTGGATGCCATCGAGGGCCTGTCGCCCGCGATTTCGATCGAGCAGAAGTCAGCCGGCGCGAACCCGCGATCCACGGTGGGGACGATCACCGAGGTGTACGACTACCTCCGGCTGCTCTGGGCGCGTGTCGGGGTGCCCCACTGCCCGAACGACGGCTCGCCGATCCAGCGCCAGAGCGCGTCGCAGATCACCGATCTCGTCGTCGCCTGGCCCGAGGGGACGAAGATCGAGGTCCTGGCGCCGCTGGTGCGGGGACGCAAGGGCGAGTTCCGGGACTTGTTCGAGGCGGCACGCAAGCAGGGCTTCGTGCGCGTGCGGGTGGACGGGCAGAGCTACGATCTGTCCGCCGTTCCCAAGCTGAACCGCCGTCAGAACCACACGATCGCCGTAGTCGTGGACCGGCTCGTGATCCGGCCGGCTGACCGGGGCCGGCTCGCGGACTCGATCGAGACGGCGCTCAAGGCGGCGGAGGGTGTGGTCGAGATCGTGCGACAGGGAGGCGCGGCGGGCGACGGCGTGACGGTCTTCTCCGAGCGCTACTCCTGCCCCACGTGCGGCCTCTCGCTTCCGGAGCTCGAGCCGCGGCAGTTCTCGTTCAACTCGCCGTTCGGCGCCTGCCCGGCGTGTTCCGGGCTCGGCACGCGCCGCGAGGTCAACGCCGATCTCGTTCTGGGCGACGCGGGCCTCTCGATCCTCGAAGGCGTGATCCTGCCGTGGGGCGAGCCGAGCGGCTATCTCCGCAAGGTGGTCCTGCCGTCGCTCGCGCGCACCTTCAAGTTCGACCTCGGAGCGCCCTGGAAGGACCTCCCCGCCCCGGTGCGCAAGGTGATCCTGCAGGGGGCACCTGGCCGCACCCTCACGTATCAGTACGACAGCGAGCGGTGGCACGGCGAATACGAGTCGGCGTGGGAAGGAGTCCTCAGACACGTCGAGCGGCGCTATCGTGAGACCGCGTCCGACAGCGTGCGCGAGCAGCTCGAGGAATACATGGTGGAACAGCCGTGCCCTGCGTGCGGCGGGAGACGGTTGCGCCCCGAGAGCCTCGCGGTGCTGGTGGGCGGGCGCAGCCTGGGCGATGTGGTGGAGCTGTCGGTCGGTGATGCGCTCGCCTTCTTCGAGGGATTGCCGCTCCGCGGCAACGGCCGGCCGGGCCTCGACCGCGACATCGCGGGGCCGATCCTCAAGGAGGTGAACGATCGCCTGCGGTTCCTCAAGAACGTGGGCCTCGAATACCTCACCCTCGGCCGTTCGGCCGCGTCGCTCTCGGGAGGTGAGGCGCAGCGGATCCGGCTCGCCACGCAGATCGGCAGCCGGCTCGTGGGCGTGCTCTACATCCTGGACGAGCCCTCGATCGGGCTGCACCACCGGGACAACGAGCGGCTGCTCGCGACCCTGCGGGACCTGCGCGACCTGGGCAACACCGTGCTGGTGGTGGAGCACGACGAGGAGACGATCCGCGCGGCGGACCACGTGATCGACCTGGGGCCGCGGGCAGGCCGTCATGGCGGTGAGGTCGTGGTCGCCGGACCGCTCGCGACCGTGCTTCAGCACCAGGACTCGCTCACGGCGCGCTACCTGCGCGGCGAGCTCCGGATTCCCGTTCCGCCACACCGCCGTCACACGGACCCCGAGCGCGCGCTACGCGTCGTCGGCGCCCGGCACCACAACCTCAAGAATCTCACGGTGGACGTGCCGCTGGGAGCCTTCGTCGCCGTGACCGGCGTGTCGGGGTCGGGCAAGTCCACCCTCGTGACCGACATCTTGTACCAGGCGCTGGCACGGCACTTGTACCGCGCCAAGGTGGTGCCGGGCGCTCACGACCGGATCGAGGGCGTCGCTCAGATCGACAAGGTCATCGACATCGACCAGAGTCCGATCGGGCGAACGCCCCGCTCCAATCCGGCGACCTACACCGGTCTCTTCACGCCGATCCGGGAGTTGTTCGCGCTCCTGCCGGAATCCAAGATCCGCGGCTACGGTCCCGGGCGCTTCTCGTTCAACGTGAAAGGAGGCCGCTGCGAGGCGTGCGAAGGCGACGGTCTGGTAAAGGTCGAAATGCACTTTCTTCCCGACGTGTACGTGCCGTGCGAGGTGTGCAAAGGGCGGCGCTACAACCGGGAAACCCTCGAGGTGCGCTACAAGGGGAAGTCGATCGCGGACGTGCTCGAGCTCACCGTGGCCGACGCGCTCGAGTTCTTCGAGGCCCAACCCCGCATCCGCTCGAAACTCGAGCTCCTGAACGACGTAGGGCTCGGGTACATTCACCTCGGCCAGTCGGCGACGACGCTGTCCGGCGGCGAAGCGCAGCGCGTCAAGCTCGCGACGGAGCTCGCCAAGCGCGACACCGGCCGGACTCTGTACATCTTGGACGAGCCCACGACCGGACTGCACTTCGAGGACGTCCGCCTGCTGCTCGACGTGCTGCACCGGCTGGTCGACAAAGGCAACACCGTCGTCGTGATCGAGCACAACCTCGACGTCGTGAAGACGGCGGACTGGGTGATCGACCTGGGACCGGAGGGCGGCGACGCGGGAGGGTCGGTGGTCGCGGCCGGGGCGCCCGAGGAGTTGGCGCGTACGGCGGCGTCGTTCACGGGCCGCTTCCTGCGCAAGGTGCTGGCGGCGGGGGATTAGCGCCATATGTTGAACGCGGAGGGAGACGCAGCGCCATGAACGCGTGGATGCCGTTTGCCGGGGTGCTCGGTCTGGCGCTCATCGCCGGTACGACCGCCGTGCTGCGGGGGCCAGTCGGCAAGGCGCTCGCCCAGTGGATTCGGGGATGGTCGCAGACGGATCAGCAATGGATCGCGGCGCGATACGCGAAGGCGCGCGGAGCCGAGACGGAACGGCTCGTTGCCGAGGTGGACGAGCTCCGGCGGCGGCTGGCCGACGTGGAAGAGCGGCTCGACTTCACCGAGCGCATGCTGGCGCAGGAGCGGCAGTCGGCCCGCCTGGCGCCCCCGGGCGGACCTTGATGGAGGGCCGATGAACCCTGACGCGCTGGCCGTGCTGATCCCGGTGATTGCGATCGGCGGGTTTTTCGCATGGCGGATCGCTCTGGCGTTCACCGGGGCATACACGGCGAAGCTGAACGCGCAGGGCCAGGCGGCGCCCGGACTCGAGGAAGTGCGGGGAGCAATAGAGGAGCTCCGCCGCGAAGTGGCCGAGCTCGCGGAACGGGTGGACTTCGTGGAGCGGCTCCAGGCCAGGCCGCGCGACGCTGGCCGGCTGGCGCCGCCGTGATCCAGGGGCCGCCAATCCCTCCGGGGTTCGACCCGAACTTTTTCTTCACCCAGGCCGCCCCGACTGTGGGACTGGTCGCCGTGATCCTGGTGGGCGCGCTCGGTCTGCGGTGGCTCTTCGGCACGGTCGTGGGTGAGGCGCTCGCGGAGCGGATCCGGCAGGGGAGCCGGCGGCGGCGCCACTGGAAGGGGTTCGGCGGCGAGTGGCTGGACGTCCCGGGCGAGACGCCCGCGGAGTCCGGCCGCGTCGCGGCGCTCGAAGAACAGGTGAACCTGTTGCACAGCCAGGTGTCTGAGCTGGCGGAGCGATTAGATTTCGCCGAGCGGCTGCTCGCCGAGCGGCGGGAACGCAAGTTGACCGAGGGTCCTCATGGGAATCTTTGACCGCCTCTCCACGCTGTTCCGGTCGAACATCAACGACCTGATCTCGCGCGCCGAGAATCCCGAGAAGATGCTGAACCAGCTGATCGTCGACATGCGCAGTCACCTGGCGAAGGCGAAGCAGCAGGTAGCGGCGGCGATCGCGGACGAGAAGCGACTGGCGGGGCAGGTGGACGTGGAGAAGAAGGGCGCGGAGGACTGGGAGCGACGGGCGGTGCTGGCGGTGCAGGAGAGCCGCGACGACCTGGCGAAGCAGGCGCTGCTGCGGCACAACGAGCACGCCCAGAACGCGCTGCAGCTGCACGACACGTGGGTCAAGCACCGTGAAGAGACCGAGAAGCTCAAGCTTTCGCTGCGCCAGCTCAACGACCGGATCGAGGAAGCCAAGCGCAAGAAAAACATCCTGATCGCGCGCCAGAAGCGCGCGGAGGCGCACAAGCGCATCCAGGAAACCATGTCCTCGATCGGCGACAAGAGCGTGTTCGAGACGTTCGAGCGCATGGCGGAGCAGATCGAGCACGAGGAGCGCAAGCTGATCGCCGCCGCGGAAGTGAACGAGGATCTCTCGGGCGACCGGCTCGTCAAGCAGTTCCAGTCGCTCGAGGTGAAGGCGGACGCGGACCAGCAGCTCCTCAACCTGAAGCGCAAGATGGGGCTCCTGCCGGCCGGCTCGTCCGGCGAATCGAAGCAGCTCGGCAAAGGCGCGGCCGAGGCCCAGCTGGTCGACGACGACGACGAGCCCGCCCGCTGAATCCTGAGTCGTCCCCCTCCCCCTCACGGTTGTCGGGCGCCACGTTCGTGGCGCTCTTCGTTGCCGCCCTGGTCGTCTGGTTCGTCCTCCGCGTGTTCGAGGTCGTGCTCCTCGTGTTCCTCGCCGTCCTCGCGGCCGTGTACCTCTCGGCGATCACCGACCTGCTGGAGCAGCGCTTCCGCATGCCGCGCTGGGCGGGCCTTGTGTGCGCGGTGGTCGGGAGCCTGCTCATCCTCGCCGGCGCGGGTGCGCTCATCCTCCCCCCGGTCATCGACCAGACCCAGGCGCTGATCTCCGCCCTGCCGCAGAGCTTCGCAGACCTGCAGGGCGTCATCGCCCGCTGGGCCGGTCGCTATCCGGTGTTGCGCCGCACCGTCCTGGCCGACCCCGCCTCGGGGATCGCCGTCCGGCTCATCGACGACGCCGTGAACTACATGCGCGGCTCGTTGCTGCCGTACGTGCGGGCGGGGGGCAGGCTCTTCATCGAGGCGGCGAGCGTGATCGTCATGGCCCTCTACCTCGCCCGCCAGCCGGCGATCTACCGTGCCGGCGTGCTGGCGCTCATCGCGCCCCGCTACCGGCCGGTGGGCGCGCGCGTGCTCGACGATGCGACGGCGACGCTGCGCGCCTGGGTGGCGGGGCAGCTGCTCGACATGATCGTCCTCGCAGTCCTCACGGCGATGGGTCTGTGGCTCCTCGACGTGCCCTACTGGCTCGCGTTCGCCATCTTCACGGGGCTGGCGGCGATCGTTCCGTTCTTCGGCACCTTGCTCTCCACACTGTTGCCGGCGCTGTTCGTGCTCGGCTCGGGTGACGCCCTGAAGGCATTCGCGGTCGTGGTCCTCGGCGTCGTGATCCACGTGCTCGAGGCGAACGTTGTCGCGCCGCTCATCATGGAGCGGAAGGTGGCGCTCCCCCCGGTGTTGACGATCGCGGCGGTGCTCGTCATGGGCGTGCTGCTGGGCGCCGTCGGGCTCGTGGTGGCGGTGCCGGTGCTCGCGGTCGCGCTCGTCCTCGTCCGGCACGTGCTCCAGGGCGAGATCTACGGCGACAGCGCCACCACCGAGCCGGCGGTGCTGCGCACCAGCGGTGAATTCCGCATTCCCAGGACGGGGCCTCGGATCTGATGGCCGCCGCCCGGCCACGGTTCCTGATCATCGCCGACGGAGAGTTCGGTCCGCTCACGTCGAAAACGGCGAATTCCTGCATCCGCTACTTCCCCGAGCGGGTCGTCGCCGTCCTCGACCGCAGCCACGCGGGACAGACGGTGCAGGACGTCCTCGGCTTCGGCGGCTCCATCCCCGTGGTGGACGATTTCGAGCCCGGGCTGACCCGCGGCGCCACTGCAGTCCTCGTGGGGATTGCGCCCCCGGGCGGCCGGCTGCCACCCGAGTGGCGCGCCTGGCTCAAGCGCGCGCTCGTCCACCGCCTCGAGATCTGGAGCGGGCTGCACACGTTTATCGGCGACGACCCCGAGCTCGGGGCGTTGGCGCGCGAGCGGGGGGTGCGCATTCTCGACGTGCGGAAGCCGCCGGCGGAGCTGCCCATCGCGGACGGGCGCGCCGCGGAGGTGGATGCGTACGTGATCCTCAGCGTCGGGACCGATTGCAACGTCGGGAAGATGACGGCGCAGCTCGAGCTGCGAGACGCGCTGGTGCGCCGCGGCCACCGCGCGAGCTTCGTCGCCACGGGACAGACCGGGATCTTCCTCGAGGGCTGGGGCATCGCCGTGGACGCCGTCGTCGCGGACTTCATCGCCGGGGCGGCGGAGCAGCTCGTCGTCCAGGGAGCGGCGGACGCGGACATCGTCCTCGTCGAAGGACAGGGGAGCCTGATCCACCCCGGGTACTCGGGGGTGACGCTGGGCCTGCTGCACGGCGCCTGCCCCGACGCGCTCATCCTGTGTCACCAGGCGACGCGCGAATACATCGGCGACTACCACGGCCGGGGACCCTGGGTCCGGATCCCGCCGCTGGCCGAGGTGGTCGAGCTGTACGAGCGGGCTGCGGCCCCGGTGCGCCCGACCCGCGTGATCGGCATCGCCCTCAACACGTTCGACCTGGATGAGACGAGGGCGCGAGCGGCGGTGGCGCGGGCTTCGGAAGACACCCGCCTCCCGACGACCGATCCGGTGCGCTTTGGGTCGGAGCCCCTGGTGGAGGCCGTCGTGCGGGAGGCGCTGGCCACGCGCTAGGCGGTGCAGGGCGCAGCGGCGCGCGGCTTTCCGATCGCGGCGGCGAGGATCCGATGCCGCTGCCCTAGGCCGCGCGCTCTAGTGTCGCCGCGTGACCGAGACAGAGCCCTTCCTTAGTAATGGAACCGCCAAGCCGCTGCTCGTCGTGACCGACGTCGCGGCGCGCCTGGTCCGGCGCGGGCTGCTCGCGCCGTCGGACCCGGGCTGCGCAGGTTGGCTCACGCTCCGGGTGCTCGTCTTCCGTCACGGCCCCGTGGTGTGCGAGCCGTCGGACCCGTCGCTCGCCCTCCCCGCGCCGCGTTGACGCTTCCCGCCGGCCTTCCTACGTTACGGCCGCGCCATGGCCCTGTCGCTCTACAACACGCTCACCCGTCGCGTCGAACCGTTCACGCCGCTGCGGCCGCCCCGCGTGACGATGTACACCTGCGGGCCCACCGTCTGGCAGTACGCGCACCTCGGCAACTTCCGCACGTTTCTGTTCGAGGACTTGCTGCGCCGCCACCTCGAGTTTTTGGGGTACGACGTGTTTCACATCATGAACCTCACCGACGTGGACGACCGCACGATCAAAGCCGCGGCCGCCGCGGGAAAGCGACTGGAAGAGCACACCGCCCCGTTCGTCCAGGCGTTCTTCGACGACCGCGACTACCTGCGCATCCAGCCCGCGCACGTATATCCCCGGGCGACCGAGGCGATCCCGGCGATGGTCCGCCTCGTGGGACAGCTGCTCGACAAGGGGGTGGCGTATAAGGGAGAAGACGGCTCGGTGTACTTCGCGATCGGGAAGTTCCCGACGTACGGGCGGCTGTCGCGGCTCGACCGGCGCGAGCTGAAGGTGGGCGCCCGCGTGGCGAGCGACGAATACGCAAAGGACGACCCGCGCGATTTCGCTCTCTGGAAGCGGGCGGAGCCGATCGACGAGCAGGTTGGCGCGGCGTGGGACGCACCGTTCGGGCGGGGCCGGCCCGGCTGGCACGTCGAATGTTCGGCGATGTCGCTCGACGCCATTAGCAGGTTCGGCGTCGCGACGCTCGATATCCACGCCGGCGGCATCGACCTCATCTTCCCACACCATGAGGACGAGATCGCGCAGTCGGAGGCGGCGACCGGCCAGGCGTTCGCGCGCTTCTGGGTCCACGGGGAGTTCCTCAACGTCCGCGGCACCAAGATGTCGAAGCGGTTCGGCAACTTCCTCACGGCGCGCGACCTGCGGGAGCAGCGCGTGGATGCTGCGGCCGTCCGGTTGTTGTTCTGGCAGACGCATTACCGCCAGGCGCTCGATTTCAACGACGAGGCGCTCGAGGGCGCGAAGGAAGGTGTGAAGCGGCTCGGCGAGCTGCGCGCCCGCCTCGTCGAGCGAGCGGCCGTCGACTCGGCGCGGCCGGGTGTCCTCGCCGAGCTCGCGAGCGAGCTCCTGAGCGAGTTCGGCATAGCGCTCGACGACGACCTCGGCGCGCCGCGCGCTGTGGCGGCGCTGTTCGAGTTCGTGCGCGCGGCGAACCGGGAGCTGGACCGCGGGCAGGGGGGGATCGGAACCGGCGCGGCCGCCGGCGCGGGCGCCGCGCTCGCCGTATTTGACCGGGTCATGACCGTGCTCGACGTGCTCCCGACGGCCAAGGCGCTCACCCCGGAGTTCGCGGCGTGGGTGGAAGGACAGCTGGCCGCGCGCGAGAAGGCCCGACGCGCCAAGGACTTCCGCGAGGCTGACCGGATCCGCGCCGCGCTGCGGGCGAAAGGCGTCGAGCTCGAGGACACGCCCGCCGGGACCAAGTGGCGCGCGGGCTAAGTTGTTTCGGGCTCATCCCTTGCGGTAGCGGGTCGCCCCGTTTATCCTACGAGTCTGAAAATATTTCGTCGTCGGCCGCTGACGTAGCTCAACTGGTAGAGCAGCTGATTTGTAATCAGCAGGTTAAGGGTTCGAGTCCCTTCGTCAGCTCACGTTGCCGAAGAGGAGCACACCGACGCCCCCGACGTGCTACGGCACACCCAACTCACCCCGCGCTTCGCGAACGCGGGGTGCGTTGTCACTGGGAGCGGGGACGGGGGATGGCAGAGCGCGGGGAGGCGAGCCGAGGCGCTGGCGTGGTGGGGTGCCCGAGCGGCCAAAGGGAGCAGACTGTAAATCTGCCGGCGTCAGCCTACGAAGGTTCGAATCCTTCCCCCACCATTCGGCCCGCGGGCGTAGCTCAGTTGGTAGAGCATCAGCCTTCCAAGCTGAGGGTCGCGGGTTCGAGCCCCGTCGCCCGCTCTCGCTCGCGTAGCTCAGTCGGTAGAGCGCGTCCTTGGTAAGGACGAGGTCACCGGTTCAATCCC
>WNGN01004064.1_pt1 | contig 16208 bp, 17 predicted proteins | sample 5400561 | NCBI WGS metagenome assembly WNGN01 (sample SAMN13153379, study PRJNA577476) | soil metagenome | isolation source: 115 cm soil or saprolite under Garry oak tree replicate 2 | place: USA:California | collected 2016-06-15
CGAAGAGCTCCGCGCCGGTGGCGACATCGAGTGCGTGCAATCGCTGGTGGTCGCCGCCGGCGTTCGACATGGCGACCGCGTAGAGCGCGCCGTGCGCTCCGGCGGCGCGGTCGATGACGGGCGTCGAGGTGATGCCGATCACGGGGACGACCTGGCCACAGCCGTGCGGTCCGCTCGGCGTCTCACCGGAGCCGAGCAGGGACGCGCGCCACAGGGTCGATCCGCTGTCCGCATCGAAGGCGTAGACGGAGTCGTTCTCCGTCGCCACGAACACTACGTTGTGCGTCGCGCCCTGCACGGTCAGCCCCGAGAGGTACAGCGGCTGCGCGTCCACCTTGCCGTCGGTGGCGAGGAAGCGCAGCAGCCCGAAGCCCGCCGCGCTCACATTGGCGGGCGTGAGCACCGTCTCCGTCAGGTTCTGACCGGTGCGCGCGAGGTCGTTCTTATAGGTCACGACGTCCGTGGGCTGGGCGGGCGAGGGCGTTGGGCCCGGCGGGACGGGAGGCGGGGGGTTGGGCTGCGAGGACAGGCCCCCACCGCCGCCACCGCACGCGGCAACGCCTGCGATGAGCGACGTCACGAGGATACCGCCGAAACAAAAGCGCACCGTTTGCCTCACCCGCGGAAAGCGGCGCTGACGATGGCACGGCGCGCGACGCCTGGCACCACGTCGGCGCGCGGCGACATAAGCCTATGGACAGAATCTGGTTCGACGGGAGCGAGCGACACAGTAAGTAAAAGTCCTAACGGGCGCCGAGCGCGCAGTGTCGGCTGCCGCACAGAAGCGCTCGCCGAATCGGCGCACTCTGCCGGCGCGCTCCCTTGAGGCGCGCCGTTTTCGAGGATTGGGGAATGGACGTAGTAACGCTCCTGACGGTGGCCGTGCTGGTCGGCTGGCTGGCAACGCTGATCCTCCAGGGGAAGAACGACGACGTCTACGTCTGCGATTTCAGCATCGCGGTCACGGGTGCCGCCCTTGCGGGCGGCGTGATCGCGCCTTCACTCGGCATCTCGCCGACCGGTCAGTACGGCCTCACCCTCGCGGGGACTTTCGCAGCCTGGGCGGGCGCCACGGCGCTGCTCGCGACGGCCAACCTGCTGCGCTACGGGAGATTGCGCGGGGATCGCCGCCGCTCGACGCGCAAGGGTGCGACGGCGCAGCCGCTCGCCCATCCCGGCAAAGACTAGGCTCCCGCACTCGCGTTTTGAAGGCCCTCGCACTGATGGCCGCGCTGCTTTGCGGCTGCGCAGGGATTCCCGACCGTCTGGACGCTTTCGCCGACGCCGGCCGCGAATTCGCTGTCGTCCACCCGGCGCTGACCGGGGCGGCCCTCATCGCCGCCCGGGCTGCGCTGCGCAAGCCGCAGCATCTGCGCGTGATGTGTAACCCGCACTGCCGGCTCGGAAGCAATCCCCCGCCGCGCGCCGGGGTCTCCGCGGCGTTTCTCTCTCGCTGACGCAAGTGGTGCCCGAGGTCGGAACCCGCGGATCTTGTTAGATCAAAAGCCTAACCGCGGGCGTGGGGGTAGTCGCTCTTGGGGGTAACCCCAGAGGGATTCGATCAACTAGGCGCCCGGGCTTCCGCCAGAAGCCGATCCCAGTCGCTCGGCGGCCTGCCGCGCTCGAGCATTTTGCGGAACACCAGATAGGCATCGTCCTTGCTGCCGTACTCGCGCAGCGTCGACTCATCGTTCACCCAACCCAAGACGATGAGCTTCGACGCCGCGTGATAGCGGAAGAACAGCCGGTACTGCTGAAAGAACTTCGCTCTGAACCAGTGCGTGTGCGCGTCGCCGAGCGTGTCGCCCTGTCGGTACTCTTGCCGGGTCGGATCTTCGGGAATCGTTTGAAATGCCAGTTTGAAGATCGCGGCCAGCCGCTTCGTAGCGTTCTTGCGGCCGAAGTTGGCAGGGTCTCTTCGCTTAAGCTCCTCGACCTGAGAGATCAGACGGTCCAGCTGATCGCAGAAAAGCGGATGTGCAAAGATCGACCAGCCGTTGACGACGAGCGGAGCTGCCGGCGCCGCCGGTGGCCCGCTCATTCGTCAGCCGGAGATAGCGGCTCGTTGAGATCGACGTTGATGTGCGCGACCAGCGCCTTGATGCGGTCGTACAGTCCCGTGTCGATCGCACGAAGGTGCTCGGGGTGGCTGGCGATATCGTTCGCCATGAAGGCAAGGAATTTCTCGAGCACGGGGTCATCCTTTTCAGGCGCCGCAGCGCGAGTCACCAAAACCGAACCCGGCGATACGCATCGATAGTGCAGCTTGTCCTGCTTGCTAAGTTTCAATGCGGTGCGCACCTGCGCGGGGACTGTGGTCTGGTAGCGCTCGGTCAGGGTTGATTCGCACTCGAATACGGCAGTGGCAGTAGCTTCCACCGCGCCCTCTCGTGAATGGCTGACTGGACCCATCGGAGCGCATCGTAATGCAAATGCATTGCCAGGGTCAATAGATGCATAACATGTTGTTTTATTTATCTTTTTCTAGATGATGCATGTCTATACAGCCTCAGATTCGGAGGGCCCTTTGCGCGTGGCCTCAAAACGTGCCCGAGGTCGGAGTCGAACCGACACGCTTTTAAAGGCGGCGGATTTTCGTACCACTTCGGCTTTCGCCGCCCCGGGCAGACAGCCGCCCGCGTTCGTGGTCTGGAGCACGCCTTCACCTTAGCCTCAATAAGCCGTAGGTGCCCGCCGTCTGCTCTCTACACCTTCCCTTCGCCTTGGCGAGGGCTTGGCTCGGCGTCAGCTCGGGGCGCTAACCGCCCCAGGGCCTTCACCGAGTTTGACGGGCTTCACCTCGGGGATTTCTCCGCGAGGGCTCAAGTTTCGCTCTGAGTCCGCTGCGTCTACCAATTCCGCCACTCGGGCATCGAGTGCGTCACTCGAAGTATAGCGATCCGGGCCGGCAGCCGCGAAGCCGCCGGCTTCGGGGCCTGCGACCTTTTGGCGCGCCCGAGCATCTAACAGTCCCGTGACCCGACTTTCGGAAATCACCGTCCCGGAGGCGTTGCTGGCACGGGCGCGCGCCGGGGACGAGGCGGCGCGCGGGGCGATCTACGCCGCCCTGGCGCCCGCGACCTTTGCGCTCATCCGGCGCCTCGTCGGTCAACGCGCCGTGTCGGAGGACCTGTTCCAGGACACGATGATGAGCTTCTACGAGCGCCTGGCGCAGTTTCGTCACGAGGCCCCGATCGGCGCCTGGCTGCGCCAGATCGCGATCTCCCGCTGCCTGATGTACCTGCGCTCGCCGTGGCGGCGGCTGTGTCTGTCGCTGGATGCCGCCGACTTCGGGGTGGGGAGCGCGCCGGCGCTGATGACACCCGCCCGGCGCGAGGAATGCTGCGACGTCGAGCGCGCGCTGGCGGCGCTCACACCCACGGCGCGCGCGGTCGTGTGGATGTACGAAGTGGAGGGCTACTCGCACCAGGAGATCGCGAGCGCCTTCGGCCGCACGGTGAGTTTTTCCAAATCGCAGCTGTCACGCGCGCACCGGCGGCTGCGCGCCTGGTTCGAGCCGCAGGGAAGTCGACCGTCATGCAACCTGATCTAGAGCCGCAGCACGCTCTCGGCCGCCGCCTGCGCGGGCTGTCGGACGCGGCGGCCCCCCCGTACGACTGGCGGGAGTTTCAGCGCCGCTGCGACGAGCGCGCCCGGACGCGGCACCGACTCGCGGGCGGGCGCGTGGCGGCGGCGGCGGCCAGCGTGGTGGCGCTCGGCGTCCTCGCCGTCTGGATTCGCCTGGGCGGCGGGCCGACTCGGCCCGCGCCGCCGCAAGCCATGCCGCCACGAGGGGCGCCCTCCGAGCCCCTCGCCGTGGACACGGCGCCCCCGCGCGCCGCCGCGGAACGCTGGCTCGAGAGCCTGCCCAGCGAGCCGGCGGTGGTGCGAGTCGGTACGCATGCCGCGGTGACCGGACTCGAGGATCGCATCGCGCAGCTCGATGACCTGCTGAGCGAGGAGCGTCTCGACCAGGCGCCGCCCGCGCGACTGGTCGCGCTGCAGCAGGAGCGCACGCGCCTCGTCGGCACGCTGGCGCAGGTGCGTTACGCGGAAGAACTCGCCGATGAGTGGCGCTGAAGCTGAAGTCACGGTGAAAGAACGAGGAGCGAACGTGTTGCACCGTCATCTGATGACCTTCCAAACCGCCGCGCTGCTCGCCGCCGTGCCCCTGATCGGGGCCTGCTCGCCCTCGAGGGCCGCAACCGAGCCGCCGCCGCCGCCTGCGCTGCCGGCCGTCCGTCCGGGGAGCGATGTCGATCTCGACGCGCAGCTCGAGGCGGCCCGCAAGAGACTCGACGAGGCCGCTCACGAGGTGGCGCGGCTCTCCACGCAAATGAGCGGAGCGGTCATCGAACAGGTCATGCCCGATGTCGGGCCGGGCCGCGCCATCATCGGGGTGCAGCTCGAGCCGGCCCCGGCGGGCACCGGTGCGCGCGTGCGTGCCGTGAGCCCGGGAGGACCGGCGGCCGAGGCCGGCATCCGCGCGGGCGATGTGATCGTGGCGGTGAACGGAACCGAGCTCAAGGAGGATGAGCCCTCGCGCCAGGTGGTCCGCATCCTGCGCGATGTCGAGCCGGACACCAAGGTGAGGGTGCGCGTGCTGCGCGAGGGCAAGACGCGGGAGTTCACGGTCACGACGCGCCCGGGACCGGGTCCCATGGCGATGGTGCGCCGGCTGCCCGACGTCACCTTCGGGCCCTTTCCCGACATGGAGGGGTGGATGATCCACGGTCCGCTGACGGACATGGAGCTCGCGACGCTCACTCCGCACCTCGGCAGCTACTTCGGCAGCGACAAGGGCGTGTTGGTGCTGCGCGCGCCCGCCGACGGGGCCTTGAGGCTCGAGGACGGCGACGTGATTCTCGCCATCGACGGACGTCAGCCCACCAGCGGCTCTCACGCGACGCGCATCCTCGCTTCCTATCAGCCCGGCGAGAGGCTGACGCTGCGCATCCTCCGCCAGCACAAGACGCTGGAGCTCGAAGCCACCGTGCCCGAGCACGGCGGGCACGACAAATTCTTCCGTCGCGGCGGCGTGTTCCACGAGCGCATCGAGCCGCCACCGGGCCCGGTGGTGATCATGGGCCACGAGGAGCTCTGAGAGCGCGAGCCGCGGCAGGCGGGCGTGCGGGTGCCCCCGCGCACGCCTGCCGGGGGCAGCCGGGGCGGCTCGTGGCAGCGTGTAACATGCGCGCGTGCGACGGAAGGACTTTTCCTACGAGCTGCCCGAGGAGTTGATCGCCCAGGCGCCGCTGCCCGAGCGCGCGGCGAGCCGCATGCTGGTGCTCGACGGAGGAAGCGCCGCGCTCACGGACAGCGCGGTGCGGGAGCTGCCCCGGTTCCTCGAGCCCGGGGACCTGCTCGTGTTCAACGACACCCGCGTGGTCGCCGCGCGACTCGCGGGCGTCAAGCCCTCCGGCGGTCGCGTGGAGATTCTGCTCGAGCGAGCCCTCGCGGGGCCCGAGGCGCTCGCGCAGCTCTCGGCCAGCAAGCCGATCCGCGCCGGGCTCGAGGTGCGCACCGCGGGCGGCACCGTGCGGGTGCTGGCGCGGGAGGATGAGCTGTGGCGCATCGCGCTGCCGGCTCCGGCGCTGCCATTCTTCGAGCGCTTCGGCGCGGTGCCGCTGCCGCCGTACATTCGCCGCGCGCCCGATGCGCTCGACCGCGAGCGCTACCAGAGCCTCTTTGCGCGCGAGCCCGGCGCGGTCGCCGCTCCCACGGCGAGTCTGCACTTCGACGAGCCGCTGCTCGAGGCGCTCCGCGAGCGCGGCGTCCGCTGCGCCTGGATCACGTTGCACGTGGGGGCCGGCACCTTTCAGCCGCTGCGCACCGACGACATCGCTTCCCATACCATGCACGCCGAGCGCGCCTCGGTGAGTGCCGCGACCGTTGATGCGATCGCGCGCGCGCGCGCGGCCGGCGGCCGCGTGGTCGCGGTGGGCACCACGGTAATGCGCGCGCTCGAGTCCGCGGCGCTTCCCGCCGGGGGCGAGCTAGCGCCGGGGAAACATCGCACGGAATCAGCGCTAGCGCCGTGGACCGGGGACACGCGCCTCTACATCACGCCGGGCTTTCACTTTCGGGTGAGCGATGTGCTGCTGACCAACTTCCATCTGCCCGAATCGACGCTGCTGATCCTGGTGTGCGCCTTCGCCGGCCGCCACCGCACACTCGCCGCCTACGGGCATGCGGTGCGTGCGCGTTATCGCTTCTTCAGCTACGGGGACGCCATGCTCATCACGCGGGGGAGCGCTTGAGGCCCCGCTTCACCGCCGGGGCGAGCGATGGGGCACGGTCAAGGCGATGACCCCCGAGGAGCTCGAACAGTTGGGCGCCCAGATCATTCTCGGCAACACCTTCCACCTCATGCTGCGGCCGGGTGCGGCCATCGTCGCCGCGCACGGGGGACTGCACCGTTTCATGCACTGGGAGCATCCGGTCCTCACCGACTCGGGCGGCTTCCAGGTCTATAGCCTGAAAAGCCTGCGGCGCATCGGCGAGGAGGGGGTGCTCTTCCGCTCACCGGTCGACGGCCGCGAGGTGCGGCTCACGCCCGAGGACTCGATGGAGGTGCAGCTCGCGCTGCGCTCGGACATCGCCATGGCGCTCGATGACTGCACCGCACATCCGGCCACCGAGAGCGAGGCGCGCGAATCGATGGAACGCTCGATGCGCTGGGCGGCGCGCAGCCACGCCCGCTACTGCCGCGAGGAGCCGCCCGGGGGTCTCTTCGGCATCGTGCAGGGGGGCATGCATCGGCCGCTGCGTCTCGCTTCGCTCGAGACGCTGCTGCGCCTCGACTGGGCGGGACTCGCGATCGGGGGACTCGCGGTCGGCGAGTCCGAGGAGGAGCGCCTCGGAGTCCTCGAGGCGCTCGTTCCCCACATGCCCGCCGGGCAGCCGCGCTATCTCATGGGCGTCGGGCGGCCGGAGGACATCGTGGCCGCCGTGGTGCGGGGTGTCGACCTGTTCGACTGCGTCATGCCGACCCGCCACGCCCGCAACGGGCACCTCTTCACCTCGAGCGGGGTGCTCAATATCCGCAACAGCGCCCATCAGGACGATCTGACTCCCATCGACGCCGCCTGCGACTGTTACACCTGCCGCAACTACACCCGCGCCTACCTGCGCCACCTCGACCGCTGCAAAGAGATCCTGGGCTCGCGCCTCAACACCATCCACAACCTCCACTTCTACATCGGCCTGATGCGCTCGCTCCGCGCGGCCATCGCCACGGGCGAGCTCGCCGCCTGGGCGAAAGGGTTCCTCGCGGCCCGCCGCCAACCCACGCGAGGCTTCTAACCAATTGATGTTAAAAGCGCCAATGACGCGTGGCATAATGCCGCCCTTTTTCACCGCCGGGGACCCAAGTCCATGAATGCCCTGATCTCTGACGCCTGGGCGCAGTCGGCCCCGGCCGCCCCCGGCGGCCAGTTGCAGTTCGTGCTGTTGATGGTGGCGTTCGTCGCCCTGTTCTATTTCATGCTGATCCGTCCCCAGCAGAAGCGCACCCGCGAGCATCAGGCGCTGGTGTCGAAGCTCGCCTCCGGGGACGAAGTGGTCACGAGCGGCGGCCTCCTCGGCCGGGTCACCGATGTCGGCGACACCTTCGTCACGCTCGAGGTGGCCGACGGGGTGCGCCTCAAGGTTCAAAAGGTCCAGGTCACTCAGCTCATGCCCAAGGGCACGCTGAAGAGCGCTTAAAACCATGCTCGAATACGCCCGCTGGAAATACATCCTGGTCGCGGTGGTGCTGCTGCTCGCGCTGCTCTTCGCTTTGCCGAACGTGTTCGGCGAGGATCCGGCGCTGCAGGTGGAGCGCAAGGACCACAGTCCCGTGACCCAGGACGCCGCGCGGGCGGTGGAGAGCTTTCTCGGGGAGCGCCGCGTCCACCTCGCGCGCAGCTACATCGACGGCGGGCGGCTCATGGTGCGCTTCGGCGGGGTGGCCGATCAGCTCGCGGCCCGCGATGCCGTCAACGAGCGGTTCGCCGACACCTACCGCACCGCGCTGTCCTTTGCGCCGCGCACCCCGGAGCTGCTGCGCGCCGTGGGACTGCGGCCCATGGCGCTCGGGCTCGACCTGCGCGGCGGGCTGTACCTGCTCTACCAGGTCGACGTGAACGCCGCGGTGGCCCAGGCGATCGAGGGCTACGCGCAGGATGCGCGCCGTGCGCTCGCCGCCGCCAACATTCCGGTGAAGGACGTGAGCGCGGTCGCGGCGGGGAGCGACAAGGCGAGCGCGGTGCGCGTGGTGCTGCCGCCGGAGGCGGACGGCAATGCGGCGCGCACAGCGCTCAATCAGCCGCTGACGGGACTCGCGATCACCACCGAGAGCCTGCCGAGCGGCTCGGCCATGACCGCCGTCATGACCCCGGCGCAGATCCGCGAGCGCCAGGACTACGCCATCCAGCAGAACATCACGACGCTGCGCAACCGCGTGAACGAGCTCGGGGTCTCCGAGCCCATCGTGCAGCGCCAGGGGATCGATCGCATCAACGTGCAGCTGCCGGGCGTGCAGAACTCGGCCGAGGTGAAGGACATCCTCGGACGGGTGGCGACGCTCGAGTTCCGCCTCGAGGACATGCAGAACAACGCCTTCGAGGCGATGCAGACCGGACGGGTGCCGCTCGGCTCCAAGCTCTACACCCACACGCGCCTGGGTCGCCCGATACTCCTCAAGCGCGAGGTGATCGCCACCGGCGACCAGCTCACCAACGCCACCACCGGCCAGTCGCAGGAAGGGCCGGCGGTGAACGTGAGGCTGGACGCGCGCGCCGGCGAGAGCATGCTGAAGACCACGCGGGCGAACGTGAACAAGCGCATGGCGGTGGTGCTGATCGAGAAGCGCCGCGAGACGAGCGACGTCAACGGGCGTAAGCTAACCCGCGACGTGACCGACGAGGAGGTCATCAACGACGCCACCATCCGCGGCATCTTCAGCAACAACTTCCAGATCACCGGGCTCGCCGCCGGCGAGGCGCGCGAGCTGGCGCTGCTGCTGCGCTCGGGCTCGCTCGCCATCCCGCTTTATCCGATCGAGGAGCGCGCGGTGGGGCCGAGCCTCGGCCGCGACAACATCGACAAGGGCGTGACGGCGCTCATCGTCGGCATGGCGGGCGTGTTCGTGTTCATGGCGATCTACTACAAGACCTTTGGTCTCGTGGCGGATGCGGTGCTGCTCTCGAACGTGGTGCTGCTGACGGCGCTCTTGTCGATGTGGCACGCTTCGCTGTCGCTTCCGGGGATCGCCGGCATCATCCTCACCGTGGGCATGGCGGTGGACGCGAACGTGCTGATCTACGAGCGCATCCGCGAGGAGCTGCGCAAGGGGGTCACGCCGCAGGCGGCGATCCGGGCCGGCTTCGAGAAGGCGTTCTCGGCGATCGCCGATTCCAACATCACCACGCTGATCGCGGGCGTGGTGCTGTGGGTGTTCGGCACGGGTCCCATCCGCGGCTTTGCCGTGGTGCTCACCCTCGGCATCGCGACCTCGATGTTCACCTCGCTGATGGGCAGTCGCGCGCTCCTCACTCTCATGTACGGCGGGCGGCGCAAGCTCGCCCGCCTGTCGATCTAAAGGGGCGCAGCACACCGCCCCCCGGCACAAACCGAAGCCTCGAGGACTCTCAGTGGAATTCTTCAGCCATCAGACCAGCTACCCGTTCATGGCCACGCGCAAGGTGTGGTACACGCTCTCCGCCGTGCTCATGGTGGTGTCGCTGGCGTCGTTCTTCACGCGCGGCCTCAACCTCACCATCGACTTCACCGGAGGCGTGAGCGCCGAGGCGCGCTTCCAGCACGCCGCCAACGTCGATGAGGTGCGCGAGCGCCTCAGCGCCGCGGGCTTTCGCGAGCCGCAGGTGCAGAACTTCGGCTCTTCCCGCGACATCGCCATCCGCTTGCCGCCGGACCCCAAGGTGACGGCGACCGAGCTCCGCTCGCGGCTCGAGGCGGTGCTGACCGGCATCGAGCCGAGCGCGCAGGTGGTGCAGCTGGCCGTGGTCGGACCGCAGGTGGGGAGCGAGCTCAAGGTGAGCGCCATGTGGGCGCTGTTCTTCACGCTGCTGCTGATCTTCCTGTACATCGCCGTCCGCTTCCACACCTGGAGGCTGTCCCTCGGGGCCATCCTCGCCGTCATGCACGACCCGATCCTGGTGATCGGCTTCTTCTCGCTCACGCAGCTGCCCTTCGACCTGGCGGTGGTGGCGGCGATCCTCGCCGTCGTCGGCTACTCGCTGAACGACACGGTGGTGGTCTTCGACCGGATCCGCGAGCGTTTCGAGACCAACCGCCGCTCGCCACCCGACGTGGTGCTCGACCAGTCGATCAACCAGACTCTCTCGCGCACCATCATGACCAAGGTGGTCACCTCGATCGTCGTAGTGGCGCTGCTGTTCCTCGGCGGACCGGTGCTCAAGGGCTTCTCGGCGGCGCTGCTGATCGGGATCATCGCCGGTACCTACTCCTCGATCTACATCTCGCGCGCCATCGCGCTCGACTTCGGGCTGACCGCCGAGCACGTGTTCCCGACGGTGAAGAAGGCGGCGTTCGATCAGCTGCCGTAGCGGGCGAAGAGGGCGGTCGGCCGGTGCCGGACCTCGCGCTGATCGCCGATCCGCGGAGCTGGGTGGCGTTCATCACGCTCGCGCTCCTCGAGATCGTCCTCGGCATCGACAACATCATTTTCATCGCGATCCTGGTGGCGCGGCTGCCGCCGGAGCGGCAGCGCGCGGCGCGCATCACCGGGCTCGCGCTCGCCATGCTGACGCGCATCGCGCTGCTGCTCTCGATCGTGTGGCTCACGCGCCTCGTCGAGCCGTGGCTGCACTTGGCCGGCGAGAGCTTCTCCGCCCGCGACGTGGTGCTGCTCGGCGGCGGCCTGTTCCTTCTCGGCAAGAGCGTGCTCGAGATTCACCAGTCGCTCGAAGGACCGGCCCCGGACCCCGTGCGGCCCCGCCTGCGCAGGAGCCTCGCGCCGGTCGTCCTGCAGATCGCGGCTCTCGATATCGTGTTCTCGCTCGATTCGGTGTTCACCGCGGTGGGACTGGTGCGCGAGCTGCCGATCATGGTCGCCGCCATCGTGGTGGCGATCCTGGCGATGATGTGGGTGTCGGGCTCCGTCGGCGCTTTCATCGCGCGCCACCCGACCATCAAGATGCTGGCGCTGTCCTTCCTGCTGCTGATCGGGCTGGCGCTGGTCGGCGAGGGTCTGCACTTCGAGATCCCGAAGGGATATCTCTACTTCGCGATGGCGTTCTCGGTGGGGGTGGAGCTGATCAACACGCGCGTGCGGCGCCGGCAGGACGACCGGCAACGCTGAAGTGCGACGGTCAGCGGGTGCACGCTGCGCTAAGGCCGCGCCGCTCAGGCGGGACGTGCGCTCGGGGCGGCGCCGTTGGCGGCGGAGCGCAGGCAGCTGTGGTGGTAGCCGTAGAAGGCGTAGATGAGCACACCGACCGCCGTCCACACGATGAGCCGCCACCACGTGTCCGCGCCCAGTGAGAGCATCATCGCCCCGCAGACCAGCGCGCCGGCGATGCAGGTGAACCACGGCGCCGGCGCGCGGAAGGGCCGCGGCAGCTCGGGGCGCGTCACGCGCAGCACCAGCACGCCCAGACACACGGTGACGAAGGCCGCCAGCGTGCCGATCGACACCAGGTGCCCGAGAATGCCCACCGGGAACACCCCGCCAATCAGCGCCGCAAAGACACCCGTCACGACCGTGCCGGTCGAAGGGGTGCGGAAGCGCGGATGAACGCGTCCAAACCATGAGGGCAACAGCCCGTCGCGCGCCATGGCGAAGAAAATCCGCGCCTGGGCGATGGTCATGACCAGCATGACCGAGGTCATGCCGGCGACGGCGCCGAGTTTCACCGGTATGCCGAGCCAGTGCAGTCCCGGGTACTTGTCGAGGGCGAGAGCCACCGGTGCGGCGACGTTCAGCTCCTTGTAGCTCACCATGCCGGTGAGCACGGTGGACACGATCACGTACAGGACGGTGCAGATCACGAGGCTCGCCAGGATGCCGATCGGCATGTCGCGCTGCGGATTCTTGCTCTCCTGGGCGGCGGTCGAGATGGCATCGAAGCCGATATAGGCGAAGAAGATGACGCCCGAGGCCGCCATGATGCCGCTCCAGCCGAAGGCGCCGAATTGCCCCGCATTGGGCGGCACGAACGGGTGCCAGTTGGCGGTGTCGATGAAGCTCACGCCAAACAGGATGAACAATACGATCACCGTCACCTTGATGGTCACGATGACCGAGTTGAAAACGGCCGATTGCTTGATGCCGATGTAGCAGATGGTGGCGATGACCGCGACGATCAGCATGGCCGGCACGTTGATGATGGCCCCGGTGCGCACCCAGTGCAGCGCGTCCTCGCCCTTATCGAGCGGCGCGTTCGCGAGCGCGGGCGGGATGTGGATGTGCAGCTGCTCGAGCAGGCTCACCGCGTATCCCGACCAGCCGACCGAGACGGTGGCGACCGCAAACAGATACTCGAGCACCAGGTTCCAGCCGATGAACCAGGCGATGCCCTCGCCGAGGGTGGCGTAGGAATAGGAGTAGGCGCTGCCGGACACCGGGATCATGGCGGCGAACTCCGCGTAGCACAGGCCCGCGAAGGTGCAGCCCAGACCTGCGACGATGAACGAGAGCGGCAGCGCGGGGCCTGCGTTGGTGGCTGCGGCGACGCCGGTGAGCACGAAGATGCCGGTGCCGATGATGCCGCCGATGCCGAGCAGCGTCAGTTGCGTGGCGGTGAGCGCGCGCCGCAGCTGGTTGCCGGAGGATTCCTGCTCGTGCAGCTCGGCGATGGATTTGGTCGCAAGTAGTTGTCGCGCCATGGAACCCCCGCGCTATTCGCGAGGACTCTACACAAGCGATCTGGGGCAAGCGAGCCGCCGCGCCGCGGCGCGGGCTTGGGGCCCCGTCAGCTCTCGCGCAGCTCGGCCGGCACGTGCGGCGCGAGCAACTCGATGAGTTCCGCGTACACCTTGGGAGTTCCCGCGACGACGTGTCCACCCTGGCGGTATTCCGCGCCGGTGAGCGTTCCGATGCGCCCGCCGGCCTCCTGGATGAGGAGCGTCCCGGCGGCCGTGTCCCACGCCGCCAGCCCGATCTCCCAGAAGCCATCGACGCGACCGGCCGCGACATAGGCCAGATCGAGCGCCGCCGAGCCCGGGCGGCGCACGCCGGCGACCTGCTGCGTGACGGCCTTCAGCATGCCGAGGTAGTCATCGAGGTAGCGCGTGTTGGCGCGGTAGGGGAAGCCGGTCGCGATGAGGGCGCCCTCGAGCGCGCGCGCCTTGCTGACGCGCATGCGGTGATTGTCGAGGTGCGCGCCCGCGCCGCGGCTCGCGGTGAACAGCTCCCCACGCATCGGGTCGTAGACCACCGCGTGCTCGAGGCGCCCCCGCACCTGGGCTGCGATCGAGACGGCAAACACCGGAAAGCCGTGCAGGAAGTTGGTCGTGCCGTCGAGCGGATCGATGATCCAGAGTGTATCGTGCTCGCCGGTCCGGCCGCTCTCCTCGGCGAGAAATGCGTGCTGCGGGTAGTGACGGCGGATGATGCCGATGATTTCCTGCTCGGCGGCGTGGTCGACCTCGGTGACGAAGTCGTTGCGCCCCTTGGAGGAGACGGCGAGAGACTCGAGGCGGTTCAAGCTCCGGACGATGACCTCGCCCGCGCGGCGCGCGGCCCGAACGGCAATGTTGAGAAGCGCTTGCACGGTCTTTAAGCTCGTGTCAGATCTTCGGAGCTAGCGTAACAGATGGATCAGGCCGACATTCGCATCGTGCTGGTGGCACCCTCGCATCCGGGCAACATCGGCGCGGCGGCGCGCGCCATGAAGAACATGGCGCTCGGTGAGCTGGTGCTGGTGGGACCGAAGCAGTTCCCGCACGCGGAGGCGAGCGCGCGCGCCTCCGGCGCGGACGACGTGCTCCAGTGCGCACGCCTCGTCGGCTCGCTCGCCGAGGCGCTCGCAGGCTGCGGCTTCGTCGCGGCCACCACCTCGCGCGATCGCGACCAGTACTTCCGCGTGATCGACGTGCGCGAGGCGGCGGCGCGCATCGTGAGCGAGTCGCGCCGCGCCCCCGCGGCGGTGGTGTTCGGAGCCGAGCGCACCGGGCTCACCAACGAGGAGCTCGAGAGCGCGCACGCGCTGGTGCGCATCCCGGCCAACGCCGCCTACCCCTCGCTCAATCTCGCCATGGCCGTGCAGCTGGTGGCGTACGAGCTGTTCCGCGCCGGCTCGTCCGAGGCGCTCGCGGTGGCGCCGGCCGGGCCGCCGTTGGCGGGCGCCGAGGAGATGGCGCGTCTCTATGCGCACTTCGCGCTGGTGCTCGAGGAGATCGAGTTTCGCGACCGCACCCAGAGCGGCACGCACCTGATGGAGCGCATCCGGCGCTTCCTGCAGCGCGCCGAGCTCGATCAGAACGAGGTCAACATCCTGCGCGGGATTCTGACCGCGGTGCAGAGCCGCCGCCGCCACGCGGGCGAGGAGCGACCATGAGCGCCGCAGCACCCCGCTACCTCGACTACGCGGCCACGACGCCGGTCGATCCGGCCGTGGCGGCCGCCATGAGCGGCTGTCTCACCGCGGGCGGGGACTTCGCCAATCCCTCCTCCACGCACGCGCCGGGGATGCGCGCCGCCGCCCGCATCGAGGCGGCTCGCGCGCAGGTTGCGGCGCTGATCGGGGCCGCGCCCGATGAGATCGTGTTCACCTCCGGCGCCACCGAGTCGGACAACTTGGGCGTCCTCGGCGTGGCACGCGCCAACGCCGACCGCGGGCGCCACGTGGTGAGCGCGCGCACCGAGCACAAGGCCGTGCTCGATCCCTGCAAGCGCCTCGAGAAGGAGGGCTTCAGCGTCACTTATCTCTCGCCCTCGCGCTCGGGAGTGATCGAGCCCGAGGCCTTCGCGGCGGCGCTCCGGCCGGACACGGTGCTGGCCTCGATCATGTACGTGAATAACGAGATCGGCGTGCTGCAGGACGTGGCCGCGCTCGGCGCGCTATGCCGCGAACGGGGAATTGCGTTCCACAGCGATTGCGCGCAGGCCGCGGGCAAGGTGCCGCTCGACGTGCACGCACTCCCTGTCGATTTCGTGTCGGTGACCGCTCACAAGCTCTACGGCCCGAAGGGGGTCGGCGCGCTCTACGTGCGGCGCGGCGCGAAGGGCCTGCTGCAGCCGCTCCTCTACGGTGGAGGGCAGGAGCGCTCGCTCCGGCCGGGGACGCTCGCGACCCACCAGATCGTGGGCTTCGGCGTCGCCTGCGAGATCGCCGCGCGCGAGCTTCCTCGGGAAGCCCCCCGGCTCACGGCGCTGCGCGAGCGGCTATGGCAGTCGCTCTCGGAGCTCGGAGGGGTGCACCTGAACGGCGCCGGGGCGCCGCGCGCACCGGGCATCCTCAATGTCTCCTTCGAGGCAGTGGAGGGGGAGAGCCTGGTGAGCGGCCTCACGGGGCTGGCCGTCTCGACCGGCGCCGCCTGCAATTCGGCCACGCCCGATCCCTCCTACGTGCTGCGCGCCCTGGGGCGCGACACCCAGCTCGCACAGAGCTCGCTCCGCTTCAGCCTCGGGCGCTTCAGCACCGAGTCCGACGTCGAGTTCGCCGCGGAGGCGGTGCGGGTCGAGGTGAGGCGGCTGCGCGCCCTGTCACCGGCCGGGGGGGCGGGCGGGGAGGACTTCAGCGCCTGGCAGGGGGGTGGCGGCGCGACCCTCGTGAGCGGCGAGGCCGGCGGGCCGGGACAGGAGACCTGGGTGCGATTTCACCTGGCGGTGGCCGGTGACACTGTGAAGGAGGCCCGTTTTCAGGCGTTCGGCTGCCCCCATACTATCGACACGGCAACGTGGCTCTGTGGGGAGCTCCGCGGGCGCTCCCGCGCCGCGCTGATCCCGGGCACACCGGCGAGCTGGGCGGCGAAGCGGGGAGTGCCGGCCGAGAAACTCGGCCGGCTGCTCGTGGTCGAAGACGCTCTGCGTGCGTGCCTCCAGGCCTGGGCCCCGAGGCGCTAGAATACGAGGACCGATGGCGATCTCACTGACGGAATCCGCAGCCCTTCGGGTCAAGACCTTTCTGGCAGCCCGTGGGCACGGCGTCGGCCTGCGGCTCGGCGTCCGCAAGACCGGCTGCTCCGGCTTCGCGTACGTCGTCAACTACGCCGACGGCCCGCAGCCCGGCGATGCGGTG
>WNGN01002517.1_pt1 | contig 16204 bp, 13 predicted proteins | sample 5400561 | NCBI WGS metagenome assembly WNGN01 (sample SAMN13153379, study PRJNA577476) | soil metagenome | isolation source: 115 cm soil or saprolite under Garry oak tree replicate 2 | place: USA:California | collected 2016-06-15
GCGGGGATCATTGCTCATTCTCTCTCTTACTTCTTCCACTGACAAATGTGGTGCTGCTCTTGTTATCCTTGCCATTGCTCTCTTCTCCCGATCATGGTTTTCTCTTTTCAGAATTATACCACAGACCGCAAGTTGGTATTATTAGTTGCCGCGGGCTGCTATTTGGACAGTTACCGCCTGGGATTGGGCTTTTTGGCCGTTCTGGTTCTGGGCTACTGCGAAGACGAAGGCCCGGGTATGGCGACCATACATAATGACTGCCACTGACCAGGATAGGACGGCATTGCCATTGCCATCGGTAGTTACAGGGGGAGAGACATACCTGAAGGGAGCAACGGTATAATAGACCCCCAATGTGACAGTGATGTTCGGTAGGCTTGTGTTGACACTCACACTGACTACACTGTAATTCACTACTTGAGTAGGAATATTGGTAACGGTGATAGTTAATGGACCTCCTCCACCGGGATTGGGGGTTGGACTGGGATTAGCGTCGGGGGTTGATTGCAGCGCAGGAGTCCCTTGCGTCGGAGGCTGACTGCTGGAAGTGCTGCCGTTGCCACCACTGGGTGGTGGGAATGCCGGGCGGAGATCAACCGTTCCGGTAGGCACCACCGGTGTGGGAGGATTCGGCGAAAAGTTATTGCCTGTAGTCAAGAAATTTGGGCTGCGTACCAGTGCGTTTCCAATCAGTGAGACAAATAATACGCTTGAGATTAAGATCAGAACCACCGCGATCATCAGTACTTTGTATGCGGGATCTTTTTTCCAGAAATAGAGTAACCTGGCAAGAAGGTTTTGGGGAGGGGGCGTTGTCGTGCGACGAATAAGCTGATCAGGGCGAATCGGTTGGTAAGGCAAGGTACCAGTGTTATTACTTGCTACATGATTTTCAGGGTCAGGGTAGACTGGCGGCATTTGCCGGGGATAAGCCGGCAGTACTAAGTTTCCCTGTTCAGGTTGCTTTCCCTGTGTTTCAGGCTGATTAATCATCCGGGTGACATGCTCCTCCTCTTCTCCATTGTTTCGCTGATCTGTTCCAATACTGTTCAGTGTACACTTTCTTTTACGGTGTGTACAGTCATGTATACCAGAAGGGCTATATTTGCTTTTGCATTACTGTGTTATAACGTGACATTCCCTTCTGTCCATTACGGAAAACGGAGCAAGATGTAGTTCAGGACGGTTTGTACGGATAAGTTCTTCAATTGGTACTCCTGGATGATGGTTACAGCAGGTCCAACTGGCCTCCACATGTTGGGGTCGGTTGGCCCAAAGAGGGCGACGGTAGGTACATTGAGCATGGCCGCCAGGTGCGTGATGCCGGAGTCATTGCCGATGTAACACCAACACTGTAGCAAATGCTGTGCAACATCTATCAACGGCATATCTATCAAAGTGGAGAGCAGACCCGGCTGCGGTTGAGGTGAGAGCAGGCGCTGAATATCTTTGACGCGCTGGTGATCAGCAGGGCCTGCGAGTAGAAGAACAGGGTGATTACGCTGCCAGAGCTGTTCGATGAGGGCGGCGAAGTAGGGAACGGGCCAACATTTCTGGACGCTCCCACTCCCAGGATGAATGACTATGCGCCGGTTATCAGTCTCTGCTGTGGTTTGTTCAGCAGGTTTGAGGGAGAGCGTATAGGGCATCTCAACATGTTGTAGTTCGATGGTTTGCGCCAGGTATTGAACAATGTGTATTGCCTCGCCTTCTGGTGGGCGGCCAGCGGCGATAATTACTTTTTTGGCACCGGCCAGGCGCAGGTTTCGCTCTACCACGCCTTCGGGGTCGCGCAGCCAGCAGATGACAAGATCGGTATGTTGGAGCTGACTGAGCATGGCGGGTGAGAACGTGTTATTTGTTGAGAAGAGGCCGCTCCACTGGAGTTGTCCGTAATCGGAGGTTTTGTCCACGAGGTCAGAGGCCAGGGCGAGAGGCAGGACGGCGGGATTGCCAACCAGGGTGATATGAGGGTTGCTATATTGGTTTCTTATAGCCTGTATAATGGGAAATGTGAGCAGGGTGTCGCCGATGGCCCCGGGACGGATAATGAGAATGTGCATGAAATTTTCCCATACGATTACAGAGGCTGGATTCGAATGAGCGTATCACCCCTCTGCACCACCTCACCATTGGTGGCGACAAGCGCGCTGACATGGCCTGATACTTCTGCTTGAATCTCATTGAATACCTTCATTGCCTCTACCAGTGCGATTACCTGGCCGATCTGCACCGTGTCACCAATAGAGACAAAGGGTGGGGAGGAGGGCGAAGGAGAGGAATAGTAGACGCCCGTGAGCGGGGCAATGATAGCGACGCTGGTATCAGTTTTCACGGTGTGGGCAGGAGTGCCAGGAGGAAGTTGCGTGCCCCCCTGGCCCGGATTGCTCAATTGAGCAGGAGTTGAAACCATCACCATCCGGGGTTGCCGGCGGATGATGATCTCGGTGCCTCCCTCGGTCAGTTCTAGTTCGCCAATGGTACTCCCTTCGAGCATGTTTATCAAGTCTTCAACTCGCTTGATCCATGACGACACCTTCTGCTCGTGTGTATCCATCTTTTTTACTCTTCGTAGCGCTTAAAAATCAAACAGGCATTGTGGCCACCGAAACCCATCGAGTTGGACATAGCGACGTTGACCGTGCTTTGACGCGCCTTATTTGGTACATAGTCCAGATCGCAGTCGGGATCAGGGTGGTGCAGGTTAATGGTGGGAGGAATGATACCTGTTTGAATAGCCATGATGGAAACGACCGCTTCCACACCGCCAGCCGCTCCCAGGGTGTGGCCGGTCATCGACTTAGTGGAGCTGATCGCCAGGCGATAGGCATGATCGCCGAAACAGGTCTTGATGGCCTGCGTTTCAGTCCGATCATTGAACTGGGTTGATGTGCCATGAGCATTGATATAGTCCACCTGGTCGGGACGCAAGTTCGCTTTTTCCAGGGCGCGGCGCATCGCGCGTACCAGGCCTGTGCCGCCAGGGGCAGGTTCGGTGATGTGATGCGCATCACCCGTTGAAGCATAGCCCACCAATTCCGCCAGGATAGTAGCTCCTCTAGCTTTGGCGAAATCCAGGTCTTCCAGGATCAAAATGCCGGAGCCTTCTCCCATCACAAAGCCGTCGCGTGTAGCATCGAAGGGACGACTGGCTCCCTGGGGATCGTCATTGCGGCGCGAGAGGGCGTGCATATTGTCGAAGGCGGCCATGGCAATAGGGGTAATGCCGCGCTCCGCACCACCAGCAATCATGGCTTTTGCATCACCGCGACGGATGGTTTCCCAGGCTTCTCCAATGGTATTGGCGCTAGTGGCGCAAGCGGAGACGGCGGCCCAGTTTGGACCTCTGGCCCCGGTCATGATGGAAACAATGCCGGGGGCGCCATCGATGATCATCATATTGATGAAGAATGGGCTAATACGTTCGGGGCCTTTTTCAAAGAGAACCTGGAATTGATCATGTAGTGTCACCAGCCCACCAATACCGCTGCCGATATATACGCCAATATCATCGGCATTCTCATCGCTGATTTGTAAGCCTGAGTGGGCAATCGCCTGTTTCGCAGTGGCGATGGCAATTTGCTCATAGGGGTCATTGCGACGTACTTCTTTGCGATCCATATAAAGGAGAGGATCAAAATCTTTGACCTGAGCGCCGAAGCGAACACGGAACCGGCTGTTATCATAGCCTGTGGTCTCTGCAACGCCGGATTTTCCCTGGCAGAGAGCTTCCCACGACGAAGCCAGATCATTACCCATCGAGGTAACTAATCCTAAGCCAGTTACAACTACACGAGACATGTTGTTCCCTCCTATGAAAGAGTGTTATCCCTTGATCATAAACCTAACGCGACGGCTTCTTCCTGGATGAAGCGGGTGTATGTTTCTCCACGGATGAAGCCTTCATGTTTAAGGAGCCTTTTATGAAATGGTATCGTTGTGACGATACCTTCAATGACGTACTCGTCAAGTGCTCGTAGCATACGAGCAATGGCTGCTTCGCGGGTTTCGGCCCAGACGATCAGCTTTGCCAGCAGCGAGTCGTAGTGCGGCGGTACGTGGTAGCCAGCATAGAGGTGGCTGTCGACACGCACGCCGGGACCGCCCGGCGGTAAGTAGCGTTCTATCGTGCCCGTTTGTGGACGGAAATCTGACTCGGCATCTTCGGCGGTGATACGGCATTCGATGGCATGACCGTGGAAGCGAATATCTTCCTGTTGAAGATGGAGCGGCAAGCCAGCCGCGATGCGGATCTGTTCCTTGACGAGATCGGTACTGGTGACCAGTTCTGTCACCGGGTGTTCAACTTGCAAGCGGGTGTTCATCTCCATGAAATAATAGCGGTTATCTTCGTCCAGCAGAAGTTCGAGCGTACCGGCGTTGCGATAGCCTATGGCCTGCACAGCGCGAAGAGCCTTCATGCCGATTTCCTGGCGCAGTTCTGGCGGCAAAGCCGGGCTGGGCGACTCTTCAAGGACTTTTTGATTGCGTCGCTGGCATGAACAGTTGCGTTCACCGAGGTGCACGCCGTGCCCGAAATTATCGACCAGGACCTGGATTTCCAGGTGGCGGGTGCGTTCCAGGTAGCGTTCGAGGTACAGCCCATCATCTCGGAAGGCTTCGCGCACTTCCATCTGCGCTACGGTAAAGACACGCTCAAATTCATCTGGACGTTTTACCAGGCGAATACCACGCCCACCGCCGCCAGCAGCGGCCTTGAGCATTAAGGGAAAGCCGATCTCACGCGCGGCGTCCAATCCTTCGGAGAGTGTGCGCAGGACGGGGGTGCCAGGAAGTATTGGTAATCCTAACTCGGCCATGGTTGTGCGCGCATCAACCTTGTCTCCCATAAGTGACATGACGGAGGCAGGAGGGCCAATGAAGGTGATCTGGACATCTGAGCAAATTTCGGCGAAACTGGTATTCTCTGAGAGAAAGCCATAGCCGGGATGAATGGCGTCGGCGCCAGAGATGAGCGCAGCGCTGATGATGTTGGGAATATTGAGATAACTTTTGCTGCTTGCGCCTGGCCCAATACAGATATGTTCATCGGCCAGGCGTACAGGAAGAGAATCACGATCAACTTCCGAGTGGGCGATGATGCTTGGAATGCCCATTTCACGGCAGGCGCGGATGACTCGCAAGGCGATTTCACCACGATTAGCTATCAATATTTTACGAAACATCGACACACCTGTGCGGCTACACCTGCTGCGCAGGGTACCCATCCTTCCATTAGAGCGGTTAGAGTATTATATCATGCTGGTCTAGCAGGGTGCCAGATTTGGAAGGTGAGTTGATACAACAAGCAACCCATGCTATAATCGCGCTTGGAGGGAGACCTGAGGTAAAAAAAGAATAACTGACAGAAAGATATTCCATTCCATGACGATACCAAACGAACTTCAAACCGTCCTTTCTCAACGTCCCCTTGGCCTTGTCTTCGATATCGATGGCACGCTCAGCCCGATGGCGCCGACTTCTGACGAGGCGCGGCTCTTTCCTGGGGTTGTGCCCCTGTTGGAACGCGCTCGGGAGCGCGCCCACGTGGCGATTATGACGGGGCGAGCGATTGACGATGGGGCAAGGATGGTCAATGTGGATGGGTTGACATATATAGGCACGCACGGCCTGGAATGGTGCGATGGTTTGCCCTCGCTACATCCCGTGGAGATTGTGCCGGAGGCGTTGCAGTATATTGAACCTGGTACCTATCTGCTTGGCCTGGTTGAGAGGGAGTTGCCTCATCTGCCAGGAGTCTATGTGCAGCGAAAGCGCGTGGGGGGAACGCTGCATTACCGGCTCTCACGTGATCCTGAGCGGTCAAGGCAGGGCATATTGTCGATTTTAGAAGTGCCTGCGCGGCGGCTGAATATGCGGTTGAGGGAGGGGAGAATGATGGTGGAGGTGCTGGCTCCGTTGGCGGTGGATAAGGGGAAGGCCCTGCGGCACTTTGTGGAGCATTTTCAGGTGCAGGGGGTTGTTTTTGCGGGCGATGATCTTACCGACCTGGATGCGGTGTTGGAGGTAGAGCGGCTGCGAGTTGAGAAGAAGGTGTTGGCGGGGGTGTCGGTTGTTGTGCAGCACGCGGATTCGTTACCTGCGATGTTGGAACACGCAGATGTAGTGGTACAGGAGGTTGAGGGAATGGTGAATTTGTTGCGTGAAATGGTGGGTATGCTCTTTTCCCAATAAAATAGACTCTTGCGGTGGGGCCTCTAATGGTGTATTATATGGGAGGTTCGCACTCTTGTTATGAGAGTGCTAACATTTGAAGGGACGAGGTATAGCTCGTCTGAAATTCACATAGTGAAAAATCAGGGAGAAAAAGGTATGTCAACAGTGAGCCTAAAAATTCAGCCGCTGGGTGACCGTGTGGTAGTCAAAGCATCAACGCGTGAAACCGTCACAAAGAGCGGCATTGTGCTACCGGATACCGCGAAAGAGAAGCCCCAGGAGGGCGAGGTTCTGGCAGTTGGTCCTGGCAAGATTCTGGACAATGGCAAGCGCACCACTTTGGAGGTCAAGGTGGGAGAGAAGGTGTTGTTTGCAAAGTATGCTGGCACCGAAGTCAAGATGGATGGCGAAGAGTATTTGATCCTACGCGAAAGCGACATTATGGGTATTGTGGAGTAATCAAATCACCCAATACAACTGTACCTTCCATTAAATCTTTTAGGAGAATGTTTCGTGGCAAAGAGACTACAATTTGATGAAGATGCGCGCCATTCCCTCAAAAAGGGCATCGACGCGTTGGCAGAAGCTGTCAAAGTCACACTTGGGCCAAAGGGCCGCAATGTCGTGCTGGACAAAAAGTTTGGCGCACCAACTATTACCAATGATGGTGTAACTATTGCTCGCGATATCGAACTGCCCGACCCATTTGAGAATATGGGCGCGCAGTTGCTTAAAGAAGTTGCGACCAAAACCAACGATGTGGCCGGTGACGGTACCACTACTGCAACCGTGCTGTCACAGGCCATCATTACCGAGGGCCTCAGGAATCTCGCCGCTGGCGCAAACCCCATGATTTTGCGCCGTGGCCTGGAGAAGGGTGTCGAGGCCGTCATCGATGAAATCAAGACGATGAGCAAACCGGTTGAGACACGCGAAGAGATCGCGCAGGTTGCCTCGATCTCTGCTGCCGATGCCGAAATTGGCGAACTTATCGCCGATGTGATGGACAAGGTTGGCAAAGACGGCGTCATCACCGTTGAAGAGGGCCGAGGCCTGGCGATGGAAAAAGAGTATACCGAGGGTATGCAGTTTGATCGCGGCTTCGTCTCTGCCTACATGACGACTAACAATGAGCATACTATTGCCGAACTGTCGAACCCATATATTCTTATTACCGATAAGAAGGTCAGTGCTATCGCGGACATCCTGCCCCTATTAGAGCGGGTTCTGCAGTCGGGCACCAAAGACATGGTGATTATTGCAGAGGATGTCGACGGCGAGGCTCTGGCGACACTGGTCGTGAATAAGCTGCGCGGTGCTTTTAACGTGGTGGCTGTCAAGGCCCCTGGCTTTGGTGACCGCCGCGAGGCTATGCTGGAGGATATCGCTATTCTCACCGGTGGTAAAGTCATCACTGAGAAGACTGGCCTCAAACTTGAGAATGCCACTCTGCGTGACCTGGGTCGCGCGCGTTCAGTGACGGCGAACAAAGACAACACCACGATTGTCGAAGGTGCAGGTACAAACGAGCATATCCAGGCTCGCGTGCGCCAGATCCGCGCACTGATTGAAGAGACAACCAGCGACTATGACCGCGAGAAGCTGCAGGAGCGCCTGGCAAAGCTGGCCGGCGGCGTAGGCGTGATTAAAGTCGGTGCTGCCACCGAGGTAGAACTGAAGGAGAAGAAGCACCGTGTAGAGGATGCTCTTTCCGCTACCCGTGCCGCTATTGAAGAAGGTATTGTGCCCGGTGGTGGCGCTGTCCTGATCGCCGCCATCCCTGTACTGGACAAAGTGCAGGTTGCCGCGGGTGATGAGCAGACGGGCGTTAACATTCTGCGCCGCGCACTTGAAGAGCCGCTGCGCCAGATTGCTATGAATGCTGGCCGCGATGGTGCCGTCACGGTTGCCGCTGTGCGCGCTCTTGCACATGGTTATGGCTTCGACGTGATGACCTTTGAGTACGTAGACATGTTCAAGGCTGGTATCGTTGACCCGGTGAAGGTGACACGCTCTGCCCTGCAGAACGCCGCCAGTATCGCCGGTATGGTCCTTTCGACCGATACACTGATAACAGATGCTCCAGAGGAGCAGTCCGCTGGCGGCATGCCTGCGGGCATGGGCGGAATGGGTGGTATGGGCGGAATGGGCGGCATGATGTAGCCCTGTATCGCGATAAAGGCTGAAAGAAAAGCGCTGAGAGCGAGTTACCTCCTCTCAGCGTTTTTCTTTCAGTTAGGCAGCACATCCTTCAGCATAGGCCACACATCTCCTGGCTCCCAGGTTGCGCGGTACCAGACGGCAATTTGTAGATGGCTGTGATCAAATTGCGGCACCTGCTCTATCATCTTGCGGAAGTTCGAAATAATGTAGTAGAGGTTTTTGGCGGTGTGATACCAGAGGGAATGCTCAACGCCAGCCGTGTCTGTATAGACCAGGTGGGCGCAGGTGAGATCGTTCAGATTGCTCGCGGCAGAATCAATTTGTGCGGCGGGTATCTTTTGCACAAGAGCAACTCCATCGGAGTAGTTGACCCCGCCGTCAAAGACCCACTTACCGCCTGAGAGGCGCCAGGTGGCGCCATAGAGCGGGAGTTCCCAGATGATGCGTGGGAGCATATTGGGCATTGTGCGCAGCGTGTAGGCCAGGAGTTGTTTTAGCCAGGGAATACTGACGGTTGGGCCTGGCGAGAAGTAGGACTGGTCAACTGCCATGATAACGATGAAGTCGGAGACATGAGCCAGCAGCGACCAGTTCTCAAAGGCATTGAGATTGTAATAATCGTCGTGGTCACTGAGTTTATGAATGAGGGCGATGCCATACCACTTGTGCAGGGGCTTGAGAGCAGCCCACATATGCTGGTTGAAGGTGGCAAAGAGCTGCTGGATGTTGGGATATGTGGCCAGACCAGCCTCTAAATCCATGATGACCCCATCATAGTGGGCGCGTTCAACCTCGTGCACAATGTTGTCGATATAGCTCTGGTCAGTCGTGGCTCTACGAATGTAGTCCGACTGCTGTTGTGAGGTCCATGCCTGCGACGAGCCGTCGGTCATCATGGTCACCGTGAAATAGGCCATGCCACCTTTGCTATGCACCAGTTGCACCACATTATCCATACTGAGGCTGCCGGGCATACAGTTATTGCTTTGACCGTTAATGAACTTGCCGGTGGTGGGGTCAAGCCAGCCGGTACCGACGAGGGCTGCGTCGGGATTCGCGTCGGCGGTTTGCAGGTAGGCGCGCATACCTCGCTGGCAATCGTGTCCAACAATCCAACCCAGCGAAGCAAGTTTTCCGTTTAAAAATCGAGGGGTTGACGTGTCAGTATTGAGGGTGAGAGCTTGTTGCGACTGCAGTGAGATGGCCTGCAGCCAGGCCCCACCCTGCCTTGGAGCAGCGACAAGGAGCCAACCGGTCAAGAACACCGCGAACAAGGCGAGTAGAAGGGGAAGGAGGAATCTTGTTCTGCTGAATATTCTTTCGAACATGCGCACACCCTTTATTTTGCATTACGCCATTTATCATATATTATTCTCACCAGTACAGAGTATCACATCTTTAGACAGGATGAAACAGGATAACCCGAATGGGTACAGCCAGGTATAATACCAGCTAGGGGCATACATCGCTTCGGCGGTGGCATTAGTGCATGCTGCCTCTAGATGATAAGACCACAGAGGTCTCTCTAGGGGTGGCTGTAGAAACCGAATGTGTTTGCCTATATCTAGGAAGCCAGCTCATCAACGTGTAACGAAATCGTGTTGAACAAGTCAGTATGATATGGAGTTGTCTCAACAATGCTATCCACCCACATAGACCGGGAGAAGGAGAAACGACAATGGCAAAGTCCATCCAAGAAAGTCCGCTTAGCACCCAATCCGCTTCCAAAGAGTATTTCGTAGAGCAGTACCAGAGCGTTCGCCGCTTTACTGAGCACTTGTGCGAACCGCTGGTCACCGAAGATTATGTCATCCAGTCCATGCCAGATGTCAGCCCAACCAAATGGCATCTCGCCCACGTCAGCTGGTTTTTCGAGACCTTCCTGCTCTTTCCGGCAGTTCCTGATTACCAGTCGCTTCATCCACAGTACGCGTACCTCTTTAACTCGTACTACAATACGCTGGGAGAACGGCATTGCCGACCCAAACGTGGGCTGATCTCCCGGCCTACCGTCGAGGAGACGTATGCCTACCGGAGGTACGTCGATGAGGGTGTCCTTGAGCTGCTGGAGAAGATCGATGAGAGGCGGCTGGCAGCGTTCGCGCCCATCATTACGCTTGGCTTGCATCACGAACAGCAACACCAGGAACTGATGGTCACCGACATCAAGCATGTGCTCTCTTGCAATCCCCTCTACCCGACCTATCGAGCACAAGAACCTGCGAGTGTTTCGAGCATCCCACCAGTGGACTGGGTGTCCTTTCCTGAGGGGATCCACTGGATTGGACATGAGGGCGATGGGTTTGCCTTTGACAACGAGGGACCCCGGCACCGGCAGTTCGTGGAGCCCTTCCAACTGGCCTCGCGCCTGGTCACGAATGGTGAATACCTGGAGTTCATGGAAGATGCAGGCTATGAAAATCCCCTCCTGTGGCTCTCAGAAGGCTGGAACACGGTGCGTGCGGAAGAGTGGAAGGCCCCCCTGTACTGGGAAAAGCGCGATGGTCGGTGGTGGATGATGACCCTCTCCGGGTTGCGTGAGGTAGACAAAGCTGAGCCTGTCTGTCACGTCAGCTACTTTGAAGCCGATGCCTATGCGCGCTGGTCAGATGCGCGCCTGCCGACTGAAGCCGAGTGGGAGGCGGCAGCGCAAGACGTTCCCGTCGAAGGGAATTTCGTTGAGAGTGGTCTGTACCACCCGGCTTCACTCAACGTTTCCACCACCGGTGGGAAACTCGCGCAGATGTATGGCGACGTGTGGGAATGGACTCAAAGCTCCTACGCGCCCTATCCGAACTTCAAGCCAGGTCCGGGGGCGATCGGGGAATACAATGGGAAGTTCATGTGCAATCAGTACGTCCTGCGCGGTGGCTCGTGCGCCACCTCCCTGTCGCATATTCGGTCCACCTACCGCAACTTCTTTCCTGCCAACGCCCAATGGCAATTCATGGGTATCCGACTGGCAAGGGAGGTGTGACATCCAACAGCAGAGAAAAAGCTCACTCGGGCCCTATGACTTTGAGCCGCAGCGGAAGACCTTTCGCGACGAGGTGCTTCAGGGGTTGCAAGATGCGCGAAAAGAACTGCCTAGTAAGTACTTTTACGATGACTTCGGCTCGCACCTGTTCGAGCAAATCTGTGCATTGGACGAGTACTACCTCACACGTACCGAGCACAGCATCATGCAGGAGCGGATGGCCGAGGTGGTCACGCTGCTTGGGCCCAATTGCTTACTCATCGAGTATGGCAGCGGCAACAGTACGAAGATCCGCATGCTGCTGGATGCCCTGCAAGACCCGGCTGGCTACGTGCCGATCGACATTGCAAAAGAACAGCTGCTCCGCTCAGTGGCATCACTTGCCACCGCCTATCCAGCGTTGGAAGTGCTTCCGGTGTGTGCTGATTACACGAGTGACTTCGCACTGCCCTTGTCTTCAAAGCCCGTCTCACGGAGAATCGCCTACTTTCCCGGATCGACCATTGGCAACTTTGACCGTGAGCCAGCCAAACGCTTTCTGCAACAGATTGCGAAGGCATGCACAGGGGGCGGCCTGCTGATTGGGGTGGATTTGAAGAAGGACTTCAACATCCTGCATCGTGCCTATAACGATGCGCAAGGGGTGACGGCTCAGTTCAACTTGCACCTGCTTGAGCGTATCAACGAGGAGTTGGACGCCAACTTCCATCTGGACCAATTTGGGCACTATGCTTTCTATAATCCGGGGCAGAGTCGGATCGAGATGCACCTGGTCAGCCTTACCAACCAGACGGTTCGCATTGGGGAGGTCGAGATCGCCTTCAAGCTGGGCGAGAGCATCTGGACAGAGAGTTCGTACAAGTACACGTTGGAGGAGTTTGCACGACTGGCAAGAGCAGCGGGATTTATCGTTGAAGGCGTGTGGACAGACCCACAGCAGTTGTTCAGTGTGCAGTATCTCAGGGTAGTGTAACTTCATTTTGCGTGAGAAACGTGAGGATATACTTCGTATAGCAAGCAAGCGTGGTGCATCCAACGTACGCGTTTTTGGATCGGTTGCACGCGGCGAGGCCGATTCGAAAAGTGATATCGATCTCTTAGTGGATCTGGAGCCAGGCCGTAGCCTCTTCGACCTCGGGGGACTACTGATGGACCTGCAGGACCTGCTCGGTTACAAAGTAGATGTTGTAACCGAACGGGGACTGCGAGAGCGTATCAGAGAGCGTGTCCTGAAAGAGGCTGTTCCATTGTGAGGAATATACCTGTTTGCTACTTAAACATCATTAGTGCCGCCTGCTGTGCCAGTGGGATGAACCAGAACGGGAGGATGGTACCCATTGCCAGTGTGCCCACCGCAGCGATCCCTACCGCAACCCAGGATACCCAGCTGATGCTTACAGGTTGATTCTTCTCGGCAACTGTGATTGCCGTCTTTGGAGGGCTAGCCATAGCCGCTGTGGTGGCAGGTTTTACAGCTACCGCTGTGGCGGCGCCCCTTGAGGTCAGGGTACCTGTATCACCAAGTTTCCCGGGGGTCTTTTTGTTGTTGGGAACCGGGGCAGGAGAAACTGAAGGTGCTACGGCCACTTCTTTTTCCATGAACATGGTGGCGATGACGCGCAGGTAATAGTACATGCCCAGGACGCTGGCGAGCACGCCAATGATGAGCAGTTCGGGGTAACCGCCCCGCAGGGCAGCATAGAAGAGATAATATTTGGCGGCGAAACCTGCCATAGGTGGGAAACCTGCCAGGGCCAGCATGAAGAATGAGAGCAGGCCCGCCAACGTAGGCTGGCGGTACCATAGGCCGCGCAGCTCGGTATAGTTGCTGCCGCTGTTATCGACGCGCTCCAGCAGGGAGACGATGCCAAAGGCCCCCAGGTTCATGAAGGTATAGCAGAGCAGGTAGAAGAGGATAGCGGATATGCCGACTATGCCACCGACGACGACACCGATTAAGAGGTAGCCGGCGTGAGCGATGCTGGAGTAAGCCAGCATGCGCTTAACGCTGCTCTGGACGAGCGCCATGATATTACCGCCAACGATGGTGAGGATAGCGATGGCCCAGATGATGGCCGTCCAATCTCCCCTGGCGGGCTGAAAGACGACATCGAAGACGCGTGCAAAGGCGACGAGGGCGGCGGCTTTGGTCGCCACAGACATGAAGGCTGTGACAGGGGCCGGCGCGCCATCGTAGACGTCGGGCACCCATGCCTGGAAAGGAACGGCTGACACCTTAAAGGCAAAGCCAACGATGAGAAGGCCCATAGCGGTGAGCAAGAGAGTTGGACTATGTGTGGCTGAGGCATTGAAAATAGAGACAGGCTGATTCAGAGGAAACGCAATAGGCATGGTCCTGATAAGGTAATTACGAATGCCCGCGAAAGAGGTGTTGCCTGTTGTCGCGTAGGTGAGAGCAATGCCATAGAGTAGGAAGGCCGAGGCAAACGAACTGAGCAGGAAATATTTCATGCCTGATTCTTGCGAGCTCTTGCGCCGTACAACATAGCCACAGAGGATGTACAGGGCCAGCGAAAACAGTTCCAATCCCACGAAGACTATCAGGAAGCTCGCCGCGGCAGCCAGCAGCATCATACCAACGGTAGCAAACAAGAGCAGGGCGTAGTATTCTCCCTGGTGAATCAGGTTCAACCGTTTGAGGTAGGCGGGCGAGAGCAGAATACCCAGAAAGCTCGCGCTCAGAATGATGATATAGGCGTAGAGCGAGCCGTAATCGGAGCTAACCATCTGGTTGAATGCCGTCTTTTGATCTCCCACCACATAGAGCACGACGGTCGCCACGAAAGCTCCCGCCAGACCCAGCAGGCTCAATGCTGGCAAAACGACAATATTTGTGGGGGCGCTGTCTTTTGCGGTTGTTCCCTGCCGTGGCAGCAATATATCTGTAATCATCACCAGGAGTGCCATAATCGCCAGCACTAGCTCTGGTGCGATACGCCCCCAATCGGCGGCAGTCACTGTATATGTAAATGTCATAGATAATTCCTCGCTTCGCTCGCCCTCGATTTATCGAGGGTCTACTGTAGGCCCCCGATTTATCGGAGGGACCGCCGTAGGCGGGGTTCAACGGATGAACGCACTACCTAGATTTTGCAGTGTGTTCACCACTGAAGGTTCCATTAAATAAGTCAGCGGGGCAGGTTGAAGCCCGATAGTAAAAATCAGCACAAGCAATGGCGAAAGGGTGAGGAATTCAACGAAGTGTAAGTCAGGCAGCTTTCCTCTGCGCTCAAGTGCGGCTACGGGACCTTCGGTTGGTCGAGGTCCTTCCATAAGGCCCAGGAAAAAACGGATCATGTACCAGGCGGCCGGTATCACCACAGCAGTACCCAGCACACCGAAGAGCGCGTTGCTGAGGAAGGCGCCAAGTAGGGCCAGGAACTCACCGGCAAAACTATTCAGGCCAGGCAGTCCAAGCGATGAGAGCGTGGCGATTAGCAACACCGTCGCCAGGATAGGAACGCGCTTCGCCTGTCCACCGAAGTCGTTGATGTTGCGTGTACCTGTCCGAGCCTCAATCAGGCCCACGATGAGGAAGAGCGCGGCAGTGGTGATACCATGATTGACCATCTGTAGCACGGAACCTTCTATCCCCTGTATATTGAAGGCGAACATGCCGAGCATGACGACGCCAAGGTGGCTGATACTTGAATATCCCAGCAGCCGTTTGAGGTCAGTCTGCACCAGGGCCAGCAGCGCGCAGTAGAGAATACTGACGACTGCCAGGGTACTGAAGAGTGGCGCCAGCGTGTGCGCCGCCGAAGGGAAGAGCGGCAGGCACAGGCGCAGAAAGCCGTAAGCTCCCGTCTTTGACATGGCTCCGGCCAGCATGGCTGTAACCGGTGCTGGGGCCTCGCTATAGGCGTCGGGCAGCCAGCTATGGAATGGCACAAAGGGGACTTTCACCACGAAGGCCGCCGCAAAAGCCAGGAACAGCCAGAGTTGTACGGTAGGATCGAGCTTGCTATTGAGCAGCGTGGCCAGGTCGAGTGTATAGTTGCCCCCGGATGTCTGCTGGTGAAAATACCCCAGGGCGATGATGCCTGCCAGCATCAACAGGCTGCCCAACGAGGTATAGAGCACGAACTTGAAGGCCGCGTAAATACGTCGTTCTCCGCCCCAACTGCCGACCAGGAAATAGGCCGGAATCAGCATCACTTCCCAGAAAATATAGAAGAGGAAGAGGTTGGTGGAGAGGAAGACGCCGATGATGCCGCTTTCAAGCAGCAGCATGAAGGCCATGTAGTTCTTGACCTTCTGCTCAACGCGAAATGACGCGGCAATACAGACCACTGTGAGGAGGGTTGTCAGGGCGACCAACAAGAGACTGATACCGTCAACGCCGAGGCTATAGCTTATGCCTACCGACGGAATCCACTGCAACTGCTCGTTGAAGAGGAAGGTACCATTTGGAGCGTTGTCGACCACTGACGAGGTGGATGATACATTGGCCTGAGAATAGGCCAACATAAGCCCCAGGGTCTGGAGTAGATTGACACATGCAACAGCAAAAGCCGTCCAGCGGATCGCGGCTAGCTGGTTTTTGGGAATGAGCAGTATGGCAATTCCTCCCACAAGCGGGAGAAATGTGATAATTGATAAGATTGGATACATACCTCTCAGTTACCCCCTCACTGCATAGTACAAAATAATGAGCAATACGCCAATCAGAATTGCCAGGGCGTAGTTACGCACGTAGCCCGTTTGCAGGCGGCGCAAGCCTGTACTGATTCCTCGCAGTCCCCCGGCTACGGCCTGGCCTCCAGCATCGAGAAGCTCGCCTTCAAGAAGGCGTGTTGCCGTGCGCCCAAACCAGAGAATCGGCTGAACAATCACCGCGTCCAATATTTCATCAACGTAGTACTT
>WNGN01001343.1_pt1 | contig 16191 bp, 15 predicted proteins | sample 5400561 | NCBI WGS metagenome assembly WNGN01 (sample SAMN13153379, study PRJNA577476) | soil metagenome | isolation source: 115 cm soil or saprolite under Garry oak tree replicate 2 | place: USA:California | collected 2016-06-15
CGCTTTCTCGCGGAGGCCTTTCTGGAGGTACACCCGCGCCAGGTTCGTGTGGGCGTAGAAGTAGCAGCAATATCGAGGCGCGGAGATCGCCCGCTCGAGCCATGGGATCGCTTCATCGAGGCGTTCGAGTTCGATCAGGTACGCCCCGATATCGTTGTACGGATTCCCGAACGAAGGGTCCACTTCGATCGCGCGCTTGCACTCCTCGATCGCGGCGTCGTAGCGACCCATGAAACTGAGGGCCCATCCGTGGAACGTGTGGGCCTCCGCGGTCGCCTCGAGCCGGATCGACCGTTCATAGGCGTCCGCGGCCCGCTCCAACTCCCCGGCGCTCTGGAGGATGTACGCGGCCTGGAAGGCGCGCCGAGCCGCGTCCTTGCAAGGCTCCTCCGTTTGGTCGAACGCGCTCGGGTCGAGGGGGCCTTGCGCGAACGTCTCGTCCACGATGTCGCGGAAATGCTGATCGTAATGGCCCGTGACGCGGCCTTCCCAGGCGTGGGCCAGGAGGTCTTCCACGGCGAACAGTCGGCCGAAGTCGACCGGGCCGATGTCACCTGACCGGGCGGGTCCTGCCATGACGTCGGAGGGCGCCTCGGTGAACGTCATCTGGACCGTTTCGCCTCCCTGTCGAACGAGCTTCACGAAGGCCAGGTCGTGCACGCCTCGGCCTCGGGCGATCAGGAAGCCGGGATCCGCTAGGAGGCCCACGAGTTCTCGGGGCGGCGTCGCATCGAGGACGAGGATGCGGTCAAACGTCTCTGCCGGCAGGGCAGGAAGCACGCGGACGTTCTCGAATCCTGCGGCCTGGAGGCGCCGCGTGGTTCGCATGCGCCGTTCCGCATCCGTCTCGACCACGACCACGCGCTCCGGTCCTACGATTTCCGCGAGCAGGGCTCCTGAATAGCCGCCACGACATCCGGCGATGAGGATCCGCAGATCGGCGAGCGGCTCGAGGAGGTCGAGGGCGGCAATGAGGCATCGGGCCGATGGCATCGTAGGCGGATTCGTCGACACGTGGACGGGTAGGGGCATGTCGGCATAGGCGAGACTGCCGAACGCTTCGGGGAGGAACGATTCCTGACGGACGCGGAGGAAGGACCGTTCGAGCTCCGGACTCCGCAGAAGCCCGAGCCCTTGGAGCTCGGCGAGAAGGTCGGGACGGGCCCACATCCGCGATTTTCTCCTGTGACGCTAAGCGAGGGGTTGGCTAAAAGGTTTCAGTCGCCCCTTAGAGACCGAAGTCCTTCGCGTAGAGCGTCCGGGCCTGATGGATTTCCGCTTCCGTCAGCGGCGGTGCCTCGGCCGCGGCAACGTTCTCCTCGACCTGGTCGATCGTCTTCGCCCCGGGGATCGCGACAGAAACCTCCGGAAAGGCCAGGACGAACCGTAGCGCCGCCTGGGCCATCGTTCGGTTCGACTGCGCGAGAAACGAGAGGTGCTCCGCCGCCGTGGCCCGACCCGCAATCATCGACGGGGGCCATTGATGACGGATATCTCCGGCCGGAAAGATCGCCCCGGGACGGATCGCGCCCGTGAGGAATCCGTTCCCCAGCGGTTCCCTCGCGATGATCCCCACCCCCGCCCGTCGGGCTTCCGGAAAAACGTCGTCGATCCACTCCTGACGGAACAGGCTGAATGGAATCTGGAGGACCTCGGGCTTGCCGGCCTCAAGGCAGAGCAGGGCTTCGACGGGCTCATGGACCGAGACGCCGTAGTGGTCGATCTTGTGCTCTCCCTTCAGCGCCTCCAGGACCTCGTACGATGCGGGGTCGCCCATCGACTCCACGGGAGGGTTGTGCAATTGGTACAGGTCGACGTGATCGGTTTGAAGCCGTTGCAGGGATCGACCCAACGCGAAGGCCAAGTACCCCGGATCGAAGTTCGTCCGGACGCCGCCATGGTAGAAGTCGCCTCCCACCTTCGTGGCGAGGAACACGTCTTCGCGGCGGCCCCTCAGGGCCTGGCCCAGAATTTCCTCGCTGTGTCCCCAGCCGTAGACGTCGGCCGTATCGAAGAAGTTCACCCCGAGTTCGACCGCTCTCCGCACGGCCTCGATCGAAACCGAATCCGTGGTCGCACCATACGAATTCCCGTGGGCGTTCCCCCCAATGGCCCACGCGCCAAACCCGATCTCGGACACCGCGAGACCGGTCCGGCCCAGGGGTTGGCGTCGCATCGGCCTCCGAACCAGGCCCTTTCTAAGAACCTTTGGCACGCGTCATCCACCTCTTTGTCGCATGCGGAGGAGCGGCCAACGGGGGAGCTCTTAGAACGGAATCGGGAATGAATTTCGCAGCGAAGGGTTCAAGAGGTCTTTGCGCAGAGTGGGCATTCCGCCGGTGTCGCCATGCACGCCAAAGCCATTCTCCTCGCATTGTGTCTCCTCGTCACGGGGTTCGCCGCGGTGCTCGGGACGCCTGTCGTCCATGCGGCCACGTTCATCAACGACAAACTCGTCGAGGAGACCGGCCCCACGTCCGTCCTTGGCGGCGGGGACCACGTGTTCGTCCGGTTCGGGAACGATGCCGCTTTTGGCGTCGTCTATGGGACAACGGCGAACCCGAACAACGTCTATCTGGTCGCGATCAAGGCCCGCTATCTCGGGCTCGCGCAGGCCGTGGACACGCAGGACCGGAGCCTGGCCCAGAACGTTCCGATTAAGATCTACACCCTCTACGCCGTGAAACTCGATTCCATCGTCGAATACCGCGACAACAACCCTCGGAACAACATCGCAGATTACGGCCGCGTGTACAACAGCACGACTGGCCGGTTCAGCGATTACTTCAACCGGGTCGACACCCTGTACAAGAAGGTCGACCTGAATACGAACTGGACCGCGAGCCCGATCACCCGCTCGACGGGAACCGACTATCGGAGCTGGACCTTCAATCTCACCGCGGGAAACCTCACCTACACCAACGTGGCGAATTACACCGCGCTCATTCCGGGTACGGCTCCTCTCGTCCGCTTCACGTTCCATCTGAACGCCTCCATGGAGGAAGTGAATAACGCCACGGTGCCGCAATGGCGCGTCACCGTCGACACGATCGGCGGCCGTCGGGTGATTACGAACGCCTCAAGGATCGAGAACCTGGTGAATATCAGCGGAAAGGTCGTCCACTACGACCTGAAGTGGGACCAGGAGATTCAGGGTTGGTCCTACGCGGGACCGAACACCGCGCCTCGGCGCAGGCTCTTCCTCGAGATGGGAGCGATCGTCGGGAACTTGATTCCCGCCGCCCTCGTCGATGCTTGGTTCGATGCCCGCGGGATGGATCGGCTCGGCGAGACGGGCAGCGCTTCCTACAACACGACGGCGGGTGCGCAACGGGCGAATGACACGACGGGCCCGTATCCGACGGTCCGACCCGTGGACACCGCGCGACCTTCGATTGACTTCGGTGGCAACTGGACGCGAATCGCGCGTTTGGTCTGGGCGGGGAATGCGGTCGTCGACGGCGTGAATTCCCCCGTATACGGCCAGATCGTCGCGGCCGTCCGCTTCGCCGCCATCGGAGAGTCGGGCAACGCCTTCGTGGGCTTCGCCTTGCTGGCAGGACTGAGTTTCCAAGGCGGGCTATCGATTGTCCACGATCCCACCGTGACCACGGATGTCCAGGCGGAGCTCGTGCTCCCCGGTTCCGGAGGGCAGGGATTCCCCGTCGTCGCCTTGGTCGGCGCCGTCGCGGTGATCGCGGCCATCCTGCTCGTCGTGGGCCTGGTCATGAGACGTCGAAAGCGAGGAACGCCTCCGCCACCCCCTCCACCTGAAGCCTACCCTCCACCCGAGGCCTAGACTACTGAGACTGGGACGACGACGCCCTCTCCTCTTGACCGCCAGTTCGGCCCGGAGGGACCAGGATCCATATCTATTTTGTAAACGCTGAAGTATATTATGTCGGCACGGCCTTGAAGGATCCGTGACCATCGTCGACGAGGTCGATGCGGGCAGCCTCGATGCCGGGTTCTCGTCCACGAAGAAGCAGATCCTTCTGACATTGAAACGGCAGGGCAGCACCTCCCTCACCGACCTCGCGGGTGGATTGAGAATCTCCAAGATGGCGACCCTGAAACACTTGACCGTGCTCGAGGCGAAGGGCCTGATCGAACGGTCCTCCCGAAGCGGGGGCCGCGGACGTCCGCGGGCGTTCTTCGCCCTCAGCGAACGGTCCGCGAGTCTCTTTCCCGAGGCGTACACCCACATGACGCTCTGCGCCCTGCGTTTCATCGAGGAGAAGATCGGACGCGAGGCGATCGTCAGGCTCCTGCAACAACGGGCCCAGGAGGTACTGGACGCGAATCGCAACCGGGTCCCGGACGGCGGCTTGAAGGAGAGGGTCGCGGAGCTCGTGCGGATTCGCGATGAGGGCGGCTACATGGCGGAACTCGGCCAGGCCCGTCGCAACGTGGTCGAGATGTTCGAGCACAACTGCCCCATCATGGCCGTCGCGGAGACCTATCCGGAGGCGTGCCGGGTCGAGCGGGAGATGTTCCAGAATCTGCTTGGCGCGGATGTGGAGACGTCCCACCGGGTCGTCGCTGGCGATCCCGTCTGCCGATTCTTAGTCCGCGGCCGATCTCGGTCGCGCGCCTGAGGCGCCAACGCCACAAATGCCCGAAGGGGCCATCACCGCGATCGTGCCCCAATCCTTTTTTCTCCGTGCCGCGTGCCGCCCTGCATGGACTGGAGCGCCTGGAGGGACGAGTTCCCGACGTTCCGGACGACGACGTACCTGAATACGTGCTCCCTCGCTCCCCTCGCGGCCCGGGCTCGGGCCGCCCAGGAACGATTCCTGGACGAATGGGAAGCCCTGGGGGCGTCTGCCTGGTACGAACTGTGGATCGACGCCCTGGACTCTTTGCGCGGAAAAGTCGCCCGCGTCCTCGGCGCCCGACGCGAGGAGATCGCCCTCGCGCCAAGCGTGTCCGTCGCTCTGTCTGCGGTCGCGAGTGCCTTAGACTACACCAAACGTCCCCGGGTCGTCCTCTCGGATCTGGAGTTCCCCACCCTCGCCTATCAATGGGCGGTGAAGCCCGCCGCGGAGCGTGTCTTCGTGCCGTCCAAGGACGGGATTCGCGTTTCGCCAGACCTCTTCGAATCGGCAGCGGACGACCGCACCGCCCTCGTCGCGACGTCCCACGTGTATTACACGAGCGGCGCGGTCCAGGACATCGGTGCGATCGCGAAGGCCGCCCACAGTCACGGAGCCCTCGCCCTGATCGATGCCTACCAGGCGACCGGCCAATTGCCGACCGATGTGCACGCCGCGGACATCGACGTGCTCGTGACGGGCGGGCTCAAGTGGCTTCTCGGCGGGACCGGGATCGCGTTCCTCTACGTGCGGGGGTCCCTGGCGCAGACGCTACGGCCAACGATCGCCGGTTGGTTCGGAAACGCCCGCATGTTCGATTTCGACGCGAAGGTGTTTGAGTTCCACGAGGGTGCCCGCCGGTTCGAGCTTGGGACGACGGCGAATGCGGCCGTGTATGCAGCGAATGCGGGCCTGGACATCGTCCTGGAGATCGGGGTGGACCGGCTTCGGAAGAGGACCTCGGAGCTCGTGACGGACGTGGTCGAGCGCCTCTCCGACGCAGGCTATGTCCTCAAGACGCCCGACTCGCCCGCCGAGCGGGCGGGAATCGTGGCGATCCAGATGCGGGACCCACCGAAGGCCGTGAAGGCCCTGGCCTCGCGGAAGTTCGTCGTGGACTTTCGCCACGATCGGCTCCGGGTGTCGCCGTACTTCTACAACAGCCCAGACGACAACGAGCGATTCGTCCAGGCGCTGCGGTCCGTGGCGCCGCCGGTCAGGTGAGGAAGTAGGGGCGAGCGCGAACCGTGACGATCAGTCCGACCAATCCGATGAGGGATCCTTCGACGTAGAAGAACCCCAGGGTCGCCAGGGAGAAGATTGCGCAGACCAAGGTGAGTTTCCAATTCATCCGTTGGAAGGCCATCACCCCGCCGAGGAAGGCGAGCCCCTGAGACCAGATCGAGATGAGGCCACAGATCTGAAGGAGGGCGACAGCCGTAGGGGAGTTGCCTTGCGTGAAGTTCGTATATTCGGCCACGGAAGGCAAGGTGACCGCATTGTAGATGGCCCCCGACATGCCGACGACTGCGGAGACAATCAGGAGGATGCCCGCGATCTTCGGCAGATTGGACGGAGCCCGCGGTCCGCTTGTCGTCGGCGGAGTCCACGCCGTCGGCCGCTGGTATTCCTCCGGGCGCGGCACCCAGGCAGCCGGAAGCTGGTCCCTCGGGGGCAGCGGCCCCTGAGTCTCCCCCGGCTTCAAGAACTCGACCGGCGGAGGCGACGGACGTTTCTTCTGCTCTTCCTCTCCGGGTTCGTCGGCCATTCCGTCCGCGCTAAGCGGCCGAGCCTACTTAACGGTGCCGTGGGGACATCCACAAAAACTGCATCCGCAGGGCCCTCTTAAGTATGGGGACCAGGGTTCGCATTCTGGGTGTCTACGTGATCCGGACATACGGGTTGACGCACATTGGACTCGCCGTCCGCGATGCGGACCGTTCCTTTCGATTCTACGAACGGGTTCTGGGGGTCCGAGCAATGCACCGCGAACCGGGAATGATTCAGGCGCAGACTCCCGGCAGCCACGACGTGATCGTGTTCGAGGAGGACGGGCGGAAGATCGGCAAGATGGAGGGCGTCACGCATTTCGGGTTCCGCCTCAAGGATCCGAAGGACATCGAGCGCGCCGTGGAAGCCGTTCGGGACGCAGGGGGCGAGATTCTCGAGAGCGGAGAGTTCGTTCCCGGGGAGCCGTATCTGTTCGCCCGCGATCTGGACGGATATCGGATTGAAATCTGGTATGAGAAAGCCGCGGCCTGAGGATCGAACCCGCAATTCGGATGTAGGCCAGCCGGGATCGACTGCAGAACATCTAATGAACCCCGCGACCTTCCGCCTCGCGAGGCTCCGAAATGGAGGAAGTTGCAGTTGTACCGAAGCACCTCGCGGACTACCATTCCATCATCGGGCAGGCGGCCCACGAGGAACTTCAATCCCTTTCGAAATTGTTGAAGGGGAAACGAATTGCGCACGTGAACGCGACGTCCTATGGGGGAGGCGTCGCCGAACTTCTGCACAGCATCGTGCCCCTCATGAGGGACCTCGGATTGGACGTCCACTGGTACGTCCTCTCCGGCACGAATCCCTTCTTCGACGCCACGAAGGCGATTCACAATGCTCTACAAGGTGCGCCCGCGGGCCTGACCCCCGAGATGGAGTCCGCCTATCGCGGGGTGAATGAGGCGAATGCCAAGGACTTCCATGACGACTTTGATGTCGTCGTCATCCACGATCCGCAGCCAGCCCCACTCGTGGACCTCGTCGAGCATGAGTCTCCCTGGATTTGGCGCTGCCACATCGACCTCACGACCCCGAACCGCGCGGTGCTGCGCCATCTACAGCCATACCTGGAGAAATTCGACGCGGCGATCTTCAGTGCCGCGACCTATGCGCCATCCGAGGTCAAGTTCCGCAGGCTGATCGTTTCCCCGCCCGCGATCGATCCGATGAGTCCGAAGAATCGAGACGTCAGCGAGGACGAGCGGAAGGCCATACTCTCCCGGTTCGAGTTCGACCCGGCCCGGCCGGTGATCAGTCAGGTGGGCCGCTTCGATCCCTGGAAGGACCCGCTCGGGGTCATCGACGCCTATCGATTGGTGAAGCGATCCATCCCTGAGGTCCAGCTGTTGATGATCGGCTCCATGGCCAAAGACGATCCCGAAGGCTGGCTGTGGTTCGAGCGGACGGCCCGGCATGCGGGCGACGATCCCGATATCCACTTTCTCACGGACCTCCGTGGCGTCGGAGCGCTCGAGGTGAATGTGCTTCAGCGCGAGACGGATGTGGCCCTCGCGAAGTCCCTGCGTGAGGGATTCGGACTGATCGTCAGTGAGTCCCTATGGAAAGAGGTCCCGGTCGTCGGAGGAGACGTGGGGGGAATCCGCATTCAGATTGAAAATGGTCAGCACGGGTTCCTCGTGTCCTCAGTTCCGGACGCGGCCCGAAGGACCGTTGAACTCCTGAAGGACCCGACACGACGCGGGGAAATGGGGCACGCAGGTCGGGAACGGGTACGGCGTGAGTTCCTGATCACACGGTATCTCCGGGACCACCTACGGCTATACGCCAACCTGGCGCTCCAGACGTAGGGAACCCCACTGCCGACGTGACAAGGTCCGCGGTAGATCGTCCGCTCGCATGCCAAGCAAGGAAAAAGGCTATACCGGATGACCGCGTTCCGCGGCCGGGGTGTGAGGAATGGGGCAACCGAATCAGCCCTCGAGTGGAGCCGCGGACTATGTCCCGAAACGTGCCGGGACGTCCTGGATGATCGCCATCGTGCTTCTCATCGTTGGCCTGTTGGCCGGGAGCGGGATTGGATACTTGGCAGCACCGCGGCCGGCCGCCCAAGAAACCCTGGCAGTGATCGGTCCTTGGGCGGGCGCGGAGATGCAGGCGTTCCTGCCCATATTGGACAAGTTCCAGAAAAATACGGGAATCACGGTGTCCTATTCGAACGTTAGACAGGAAGACCTGCGGCCTCTCCTTTTGACCCAATTCCCCGCGCACCGGGCTCCCGCTGATCTCATCTTCATGGTTTCTTCCTTCATCCGGGAGCATGGACCAACCGGTGACGCCGTCGACGTCACGGATCTCGTCAATCCCGCGAACTTCGCCGTCGGAGCGACTCAGGGCACGCAGCTTCTGAGCCCGGTGACCAACGCGTCGAAGATCTACGGCGGCATCTACACCGGCAAGGTGAAGCCCGGTTTCTGGTACCGGCAGTCCTTCTTCACCCAACACAGTCTCTCCCCGCCGACGACCTGGGCGCAATTCCAATCCTTGCTGAGCGACATCGGGAACATCAGCGGCGTCAGTGCGCCGATCGTCAGCGGCGATGGCGTTGGCTGGCCACTCTCCGATGTCACGGAGCACTTCATCGCGACGTATGGCGGCGCCGCGATGCACCGCGGCCTCACGAACAAGACGATTCGGTGGGATGCCACGGGATCCGGAACGGTCAGGGATATCCTGGCCACTCGTCTCGTTCCCCTGCTGGCCGCAGGACGGTTCTCGGAACCCCTCGCCGCCGATTCCACGGCGCTCACGCGGTGGTGGAACGGTCAATACGGACTGTATTTCATGGGGAGTTGGATCGGGAACTGGATTAAGGCGCTTCAGCTGAATCCGGCTCCTGACCTGAACGACTTGCGGGTCTTCCCGCTTCCCGCGCAATCCGGCGTGACGCCAGGGGTCGTGTTTGCGGCGGACTACATGTTCATCCCGACGTATACGACGCACCTCGGAGCTGCCAAGCAGCTGTTCAGCTACTTGACCAGCGTGGAGGGTCAGTCAGCCCAGGTCGCACAGGGAGGTCATCTCGCGACGAGAATCGGGGTACCAGACAGCGCCTACCCTCCAGGCGATCTGGACGTCGTGAAGTCTCTGGCTGGGAAGGAAATTCTCCCCGACCTCGATGACACGATCGGCGGGCACTTCCAGACGACCTTCTGGAATGAACTCATCGGGCTTTGGACGAGCACGGACCCGGCCGCAGCATTGGGCCCGGCGTTGACTGCAATCCAGGCCGCTGTGCCGCCGTGATGGGGAAGGATGGGTGGCTATACTCTCGTTACGAGGATTCGGCACATCCCCTCCAAGATTTTGTTGCCCCTCCTGAGCCGGATCTCTAGGCACGGCCTTCGCCCTCACGCGGGCCGAGCGCTTTTCTTCACCCCCGCCCTCGTCCTCCTCGTCCTCCTCGTCATCTACCCGGTTCTTCAGACGATCTTCCTCGGATTCTATCTGGAGCTCCCCGGTGGCCAACGTCAATTCACCGGTCTGGACAATTATCGGGCCGTTTTGACGGACCCTGCCACGATAAATGTCGGAAACCTTCCTTGGCCTCCGCCCCTCGGTACCCTGATCCATAACGCCCTATGGATTGTCATCCACCTTCCGATCTCGCTATTCGCCGGTCTTTGGTTGGCTCTCCTGCTCCAAGAAACAAAGGGCGCATCCGTGGTCAAGTCCTGCATTTTTCTCGGGATGGTCACGCCCATGATTGTCGGAGGCGTGATTCTCCGATTCTTGCTTGAGGCGGGGGTCGGTGTAGTCCCGTCCTTCTTCGGCGTCATCGGCGTGCGATCGCTCGCGGTGAACTGGATGGTCCATCGCGAACTCCTCCTCCTAGGCTTGATCCTCGGTTCCGTCTGGCTTTGGACCGGATTCAGCTTGATTGTCTATTCCGCGGGTTTGACAACGATCCCGAAGGACTACTTTGAGGCCGCCCGCGTCGACGGGACTCCTCCCGGTCGAATGTTCTTCCGGATCACATTTCCGCTTCTGAAGCCACTCACCCTGGTCATCGTGGTGATGACGATTTTGTGGGAACTCAAGATCTTCGATATCGTCGTCGCCGCCACGAATTTCGGGGGTGGGGTCGGCGCTGATACTCTCGCGCTACAGGTGTACCGATTCTTCTTTTACGATTCCAACGCTGGCAAAGCCGCCGTTGTCGCGAGCCTTCTGACCTTGTTGACCCTCATCTCCACATCGTTGATCCTTCGACGGATGGCGAAATGATGAAGTGGTCCTTTCGAAAACTTCGATTGAGGACAATCGCGGTGCATTTGATCGCATGGTCGATCGCCCTGGCCTGGCTTGTCCCCTTCCTCGGGGTGTTCAGTACGGCCGTCCGTCCGGTTTCCGAGATCACGAACGGATGGTGGAACTTCGACCGGCTTAACCCAAGCCTGAATAACTTTATCGCGGCCTTCACAAATCCTGTCTTGCCCCTGTCGAGGGCCTACGCCAATTCGTTCCTGATCGCCATTCCTGCGACTCTCATTCCGATTTTCGTTGCAACCCTGGCGGGCTATGGCTTCGCTCGCTTTCGGTTCCCCATGCGCGACTACCTCTTCCTCTCGATCGTCCTGCTCATGTCGATTCCGCAACAGATGATCGCGATTCCCGTGTTCAAGATCATGCTCGACCTGAACCTCTACGACAACTTGCTCTCCATCATCCTGATCCACTCCGCGTGGGGCCTACCGTGGATCATTCTCTTCATGCGCAATTTCACGCGGGCCCTTCCCCTTGAGGTCGAGGAGGCGGCACGTGTGGATGGCGCCGGGGACTTCAAGATTTTTTCGAAAATCGTGATCCCCATGGCGGTCCCCGCGCTCGCCTCCGCTGCCGTTTTGCAGTTCATGTGGGCCTGGAATGATTACTTCTTCGCGCTGATCCTCCTGCCCACTCAAGCAAACTGGCCCGTCACGAGGGTGGTCACGAGCATTGGGAGCGGCGCCCTCACAACGGATTGGGGCATCTTGTCGGCCGCGTCGATTCTGACGATGCTGGTCCCTCTCGTGCTCTACGTGGTCACGCAACGTTATTACATCCGCGGCATGATCGGTTGGACGATCAAGGGCTGAACCGAATCAGCGATCTGCGAGCATGTCAAGGAGCGCCGCGGATGACCATGCCTGCAGCGGATTCGAAGGCGTGGGGCTCCCGGAACCCGAAAGGTCCTCCAGGCTTCCGTCAACGACGGCCCAGAGTTCCGGGATCCTGCCGAGCTCTTTCCAGACCCGGAGCATCGCCGACCGAATGCGGTTCGCCTCGACCTTTCGCCCGTGGCGCAGGAGCCCCTTGTAGATGAACCAGTTGTCGTGGGGCCAGACGGTCCCGGTATGATACCCATACGGATCGAAATCTGGTTCCGAGGCCGCGTGGTTCCGGATACCGTAGGGCGTGAACATGTCGTCGGCAAGAAGTCGTTTCACGAGTTGTCCGATTCGATCGGAAGCAACAGCGTCGACCAGCAAAAGGTGCCCTGGATTCGAGGTAATCGCTTTTCGCTGTCGTCTCGATCCATCCAAGGCGAGAGCGAAGAACTGTGCATCGGGCATCCAGAAGTCTCGGTTCAGAGTGTCGCGCAGCTTCGCCGCCGTGCGCTCAGCCGCGGCAGCTGCATCCGTGGTTCCCCGACGACGAGCGAGTCGGGCATAGGCCCGGTATGCGGCCACCGCGTAACCCTGGACCTCCACCATGGCCACGGGCGGTGTGATGCGAAGGTGGTCCTTTGACCCATCCTTCCAAGCCTGGTGGTAGAGCCCGTGCGGGTTCTTTCGCATGTACTCAAGGTATCCGTCCCCGCCTCGGTCGCCAAACGCGAGCATCCATTTGTGAGCTGCTTCGATCGCGTGCCATAGTTCGTCCACAATCCCTATGTTTCCCGTCGATTCGACGTATGCATCGGCCACGACTAGGTAGAGAGGCGTGCTGTCGATGCTTCCGTAATAGGGGAAGCTCCAATCGGGTAGCTCCTTCCTTGAGTCCATGTCGAAACGGTGTTCGTGAAGGATCTTTCCAGGCTCCTCCTCGGACCTCGGATCCAGTCGCCTTCCTTGAAACGAAGCGAGGACGCGGAGCGTCGCGGCTGCGATCGCCGGATCGATGGAGAGGGTCTGCCACGCCGAGATGAGGGAATCGCGGCCAAAGAGATTCGCAAATCGAGGTGCGCCCGCCCGAAGATAGCCTTCGGGGGCCATCAGCTGTTTCAGATCTTCGCGCAACCGACGGCGAATGCTACTCTCGTCCAAGCGGATTCGCCGTCCGGCTACTCGATCGCCCGGCCCGAAGTACGATCGAAGAGATGAATCCGCTCCGGCGGGAAACGGATGACTACTTGGGTGCCCGCGTCGCCTTCGAACGTCGCTCCCACGAGCGCCTTCAGCAGCATGGCGCCGACCTTCAGGTCGAGGATGGTCGCGTCACCTAGCGGTTCCGTCGTGTAGATTTCCGCCGGGACAGAGGAGGACGGGAATCGCTGAAGGACCTCCCCTTCTGTGCCCTGCGAATCCCCCGCGCTGACCGTAAGGTCCTGTGGGCGAATGCCCAAGAGGACCCGTTCGCACGCGGTCCGCTTGAGCGGACCCGCGAATTGATTCGGCACGGGGATCTGAAATTCCCCCGCGTCCAGGGTGCCTCCGTCCTGCAAATCACATGGGACAAGGTTGATCGGTGGGCTCCCGATGAAACCCGCGACGAATTCGTTCGAGGGGCGATCGTAAATCGTCCGCGGACCGTCGTATTGCTGGAGCACTCCTTTGCTCATCAGGGCCACTCGGTCCGCCATCGTCATCGCCTCCACCTGGTCATGCGTGACGTAGATCGTCGTCACCCCGATGTCCTTCTGCAGCCTCTTCAATTCGGCCCGCATGTGAACGCGGAGCTGGGCGTCGAGGTTGCTGAGAGGTTCGTCCATGAGGAAGACCGTCGGCTCGCGGACGATGGCCCGGCCCAGGGCCACCCGCTGTCGCTGACCGCCGCTCAGTTGCGCGGGCTTTCGGCTCAGCAGGCCCTCGATCTGGAGGAGCCGGGCCGTCCGATTCACCCGCTCGACGATTTCGCGTTCTGGCACCTTGGCATTCTCGAGCGGGAAGGCCATGTTCTGGTACACGCTCATGTGCGGATAGAGCGCGTAGCTTTGGAACACCATCGCGATGTTCCGGTCCCTCGGACTCATGTCGTTCACGAGCCGGTCCCCGATGTGGATCTCGCCACCGTCCACGTCCTCGAGCCCTGCGATGCACCGGAGCGTGGTCGTCTTGCCGCAGCCGGAAGGTCCGAGCAGCACGACGAACTCCTTATCCTTCACATTGAGGTCGAGTCCTTCCACCGCCACGGCCCCATCGTACTCCTTCCTTAACCCCTTCAATTCGACGCTCGCCATGGTCGGGGAACGTTATCCCCGCCATCCGTAATAGACTTTAATGTGGGCGACCAAGCCGTTCATTTCCAAGCCTGGGACGATAGCAAGCCTCCTCTGACGTGGGCCGTGACCCACCTCTCCTGACGGTGCAAAAGGCCGGGTAGCCGCCGTAAGCTCCCTTCTGGTCGGATTACGTTGTTGAAGCGCTGGTTCTCGCCTAGGCCGGCCGAACGTGGCGGGCACCTTACTCCGTTCCGCCCTCACCCGAATTGGGCGACTGCATGTCGGCCGAATCGCCCCCGGCGTACCTCGCCACCTCATCTGCGAAACGGATCGCCCCCGCGTAATCTTTGGACCTCAAAGCCCGGGAGCATTGCTTCACCAGCGGACGCGCCGGCTTCACGTCGACACCGCGGCGTTTCGCCTGTTTCAACAACTTCAAGGCCGCCGCGATGCGCTTGAGAGCCTCCAGCATCATCGGATCTGGGACCAAAGGGAAGCACCCGAGGGAGGAAGTCTGTGAACTCGTTTCAAGTTTGTGCGGAAGCCTTCTTCGGCGCAATGCGCGGCGGTCGAGATTACCTGTGACCTGTCGAGGGCGCGAGGAGACTGAGGAACGGTTGAACAGATGCCCGGCCTGCCGTTGTTCTAGCGAGAGTCGCAAAGACCTCGGCGGGACACCGTACGTGCGGCAACCTACGCCTGCTCAGCGGGATCGGTCTCCCGATGGAAGTGACAGAATCGGGCCAGGTGGCCGCCGTACGCCCCCTTCTGTTCTGACGGCATTGGACTGAGCGTCCTACCTGGCGCGTTGCGCCTGCTTGGACTTGCTCCGGTGGGGTGTCGCCGTCTCACCAGATCTCGCGTCAACGTCACCGCCTAGCGGATCATCCTCGGCGCGAGCTGTGTCGTTTCTGCGCCCTTGCCGGTCCTCTCGGGCCCCCCGCTTGCACGGGGCCACCGTTCCGAGGGAGGGGGGACGTTCCTCAGCGGCCCCGAAGGGCCACCGTCGGCCGTCCGCGGTCTCCTGGCCGCGCGCGCCATCGTTCCGGGTCTATTTGGACCTGCGCCCCGCCATTCCTCGACCGTCGTCGACCCACAAACGTTAGACTTTTCTGTCGAACCGCCGCTGTGCCGATCATGGGAGATCACGGAAGAGGTCTCCTCGAATTTTGGGGAATCCGGCTCGTCCTGGTGGCGCTCGTCCTCGGTCTTGTCTGGAAGTTTCTGTACTTCCCTGTTTGGTCGGCCTCGGGGTCCGACATGCGGATTCTGCTCGCTTTCATTGCGGTCGAACCCCTCGAGTTCGTGGCGGCGCGTGTCGGGCCCGCGGCTTGGATCATTGGGGCTGTCGGTGCGTATCTTATCGAGAGCACACGCGCCAAATTTCCTGATGCACCCTGTCGTTCATGGAACCGGGAGCGAATTGCAATCGGATTCGCCGTCGGAGCGGGGGCCACGTTCCTGGCTGGCCCGGGCGTGATCGTAGACTTGCCGTTCACCTTATGGTTCCTCGTTCACGCCGCGTCCGGCATCACCGTCTTGATCGCACTCGGCCTCTACCTCCTCTGGACTGCCGAGCGTGTGGCCGGGGTAACGTTGAGAAAACTTGGCTCCGTCGCCTTCGCGTTCGCTCTTGTCGCCGCGACACTCGATCTTTTGAGTTTGGGCGCGCTCTTCGGAGCGTTTGAGGTTTCCTGGAGCGACCAGCCTCCTCTGACCATCGCGGACTCCCTCCTCGGGGCCGGTTCGCTGACCGTCTGGATTCTGATTTACACCCTGACCATCCGCCGATCCCGGATCGCCACTCCGGCGGTCCCCTCTAGAGCCGGAGCCTAGGGTCTCAACTCGGGGCCGTCAACCGAAGATTGGTCTTTTCCGGCCGGGACTAACGACTTAAGTCGCTCGGTCATCGCCTCGTCGTGGCCGGCGCCCGTCGGGTCCTCTTCGCGAACTCCCTGTATCATCTCACGAACGACGGCGCGGTCACCGTGATTGCGGGCCAGATCACCTTCCTGCAGACCCATTTCTCGTTCGGCGCCTTCGAGACCGGCCTCCTCAGCGGCGCCGCGCTCCTCGTGACCGCCATCTTTCAGATGGTCTTCGGCGCGATGTCGGATCGTCGGGACCCGACGCGGTTCCTCCCGCTCGGGATCGTCGTCCTCGGGCTCGGCTCCGCCTTGGTCGCCCTGTCCTCCAGCTTCTGGATCCTGCTCCTACTCGTCTCCCTCTCCCGAATCGGAGCGAGTTTCTATCACCCGGTCGGGATCGCCTGGATCGGCCGCGAATTCCAGGGGCCGGAGCTCGATCGGTCGATGGGATTCCAGTCAGCCTTCGGCGACACCGGCGTCATCCTAGGGATGGCGACCACCTCGGTCATCGCGGTGGCGTTCGGATGGCAAGTACCCTTTCTCCTATGGGGAGGCATCAACTTGG
>WNGN01005912.1_pt1 | contig 16191 bp, 12 predicted proteins | sample 5400561 | NCBI WGS metagenome assembly WNGN01 (sample SAMN13153379, study PRJNA577476) | soil metagenome | isolation source: 115 cm soil or saprolite under Garry oak tree replicate 2 | place: USA:California | collected 2016-06-15
CTACAAGCACACCGAGGCTGAGTTGATGACCGATTACGGCAATGCCTCCTATCCATATGATCAGTACTGTGACTATGTTGAGTACGAGAACCATCAGCGGCTGATTCCATGCCGATAGTCGCATGGCACTCATGTTGAGTGCTCTCACCTCGCGGTTTTTGGCCTCGTATTTGGCTATCTCGAAATCTTCGCGGGCGAAGGCTTTCACGACACGCATACCGCTCAGGCTCTCCTGCATTACTGTTCCCAGCGCCCCCGTTTCATTCTGCACATCTTGCCATATTGGACGCAGACGTCGGCCCACCTGGATAGAGAGCAGTATGAGGATCGGGACGCAGATCATGGTAACGAGAGCCAGGTGCCAGTCGAGTCGAAAAAGTATCAACGTGACGGCACCAAAGGTTAACAGGGCCAGCAGTCCGCGCAACAGCCCCATGGGAATGAAGTTACGTACTGCCTCGATATCGACTGTTAAGCGCGACATAAGCTGGCCAGTCTCTGATTCGTCATGAAATGAGAAACTGAGCGTTTGCAGGTGATCGTAGAGGCTGTTGCGCAGATCATAGGCTACGAGGTTCGAAACTGCCTGGGAAAGATAGCCCTGTCCATAGGCGAAAAGACCCCTCAGTGAACTGGAACCAAGGATTGCAGCCGTAGCAAGGAGAAGGCTACTGAATTGGCCGTGCTGAAGTCCCGTATCGATTACCCATGCAAGTAACCATGGTACTATGAGCGCAAAACCTGTGGAGAGTCCCATACTAATCACCGTGCCGAGCGTTGGTACCCAGTGAGGACGCAGCAGGCCTATAATACGTATGAAGATGAGTAAGTTAGCTTTCCATGAATCGAGAGCAATGACTACTTTAGACTTTTTCCTTTTTGAAGGAATCACCCGCGTTTCCTTTCTAGATGGCACAATCAATAGATGGTGTGGCTTTGAGCAAAAGTCTTCGGCTGATAGGAGCATTGATGCCCAAGTCAAAGTGTAGTGAGACGAATTCGTCTCACTACACTTTGTGTGCCGAACATATGCAAATCAGACAAAAAAAGTGGGCGGAACTTTGTCCGCTGGTTCAAATGCAATAGTGGGAATATTTGCTCAGCAGGAAGATGACCTTCATACAGTAACATACTTTAGTATATCACGAGATGCAGCAACTTTTCCCAAATCTCTAATCATCTGAAACGTCTATTAGATTGAAGATTGGTTTTCTTGTTCTGGAGGTACGATTGCAGCGTTCGCGATTGTCAGGGGATCAAGCACCACACCCCAAAATATCCTCTACCAGCAAATGGGTAATACCTTCTTGATAGGACCATGCTTTTTTCTCTTGCATCTTTGCTACTAATGGAGCAAAGATAGCTGGGAGGGTGCCTAGCGTGTCTAACTCGCTTGGGCGAGGAGGTGCGGATGTAGGTCCGACCTCCGTTCTAGATTGGAGGGAAAGGGTATAGGAAGCTGGGTCAAAGCGCCAAGGGTGACAGCGGGCAGGGTAACGGGCCATGAGGTATGCGGCGATCTGTAGCCCTTTCAGGTCAAAATCGCCGCTATAATAGAGCATATTGTCGGGAGATGCTGCTATGAACTGGTCTAGTAGCACCAGTGCTGCTCTACTGGGCCAGCCTGCTGTGCAGACACAGGTGGGTAGAGGTTGATCTGATCTTAATGCTGAAACAACCTCTTCAAAAACCTGGGGATTTTCGATGACATAAATATGTGGCTGTGAAGGTGAACTATACTGCCACTCGAGCAACTGGCTTAAAGGGAGGAGGAGTACTCGTTGACCTGCCACTACTGGAAGTTGGTCAGGAACACCACTGCGATAGATGGCGCTCGCAAGGTTGAAGACAGCCACACTGGACGAGATGGTATCCACCAGTAATCCTGCTTCGCTATAGAGGCGCAGTTCTTGCGCACGATCACGTTGAGTCAAGGTGATATCTTTTGTATTGTGGCTCAAATCATTGAGGGCGAGAAGCAAGAGACGGCCAGCGGGTCTATCAGGATCAAGCGTGTGTGGGTCGCCGCTGGTACGTTGAGCAAAGAGCGCTAAACGTTCGGGAGTGTCTGGTTGCGGCAAATGGTTTAGCAAGTTGGCGATGTAATGTACCAGTTGAAGTTGTTGCTCCTGCTCCTCTGCCCGCGCATTCTTGAAACGAGAGAAGAGCCACTCCTGGCCATGCAAGCCTCGTTCCAGCCAGTATCGTCCGCGTGATGCTTCAGGAAGTTCTGCTGTGATCGACGTCAAGGCGGAGCGAAAATGTGCCTGGTGTGTGGCGTGGTTGGCTCGCTGTTCCGCATGGGTTATAAGCACCTGATCTGGGTAATAGGCACGCAGCATCTCGAGTAATGTGCAGTTGAAACTGTGTTTGAGCGCCTTTTCGACATCTTTAAGCTTGACTTTGATCGTTGGATCGGGATAAAGCGGCCTGCTGAGAAAGCTGGCGATGTCGCGACGCTCACTAGCAGTGGCATCCTGTAGGATAACCTGTCCTCCTACCTGCCCTACCTCAATATACTTCTCATGCAGTTTGATTACCAGGCGAGATAAACTCGCCTGGTTGAAGAATTCGGCTGCTTTTTGGGCGGCCTGCTGGCCTGGTTGATTACTCACCTGTGACTCCATACGAGTTTCTGGCTAGAGCGATTGGTTATCACTCCAGAAAGAAGCTGAAGCTGTGGCTATTGGTGAGCCTTTTTCATGGATCATCAGGTATCTCGCGCAGGCTGGTATCTTCGCGCCAGTTCCGCTAATTTGTGGTCCGGTCATGATCCACTGGAAATCCTGCGAGACGAGGAACTCTATAATACGCTGTGTATTGGCGATACTCACTTTATCAAAAGCTTCGTCTAAAGCAAGTAACTTCGGCGCTCCAGGTGCGGCGCTGCGGTAAAGAGCGCCGAGGGCTGCAAAGAGCGGAACATAGAGTGCAAAGAGCTGCTCTGCGCCACTACGGGTGCCGGCCACGCGGTCGGTCAGACGCTGGCGTTGCCCGCCGATAGGTGTGACCAGGACGTCAAAGTGGAACCATTCACGGTAATCGAAAACTTGCTCTAAGGCGTCCATAAAGTTCATATCGGCATTCTCCTGCTGTCGCAGGCGTACCGAATCGATTTCCTGGCGGAACGCATGCATTAACGTTTCCGTCTCTTCCAGTGTCAGCGCTTGCGTTGGTTTGCGCAGAAGTTTGTAATGTTGCGCGAGGTGACTGCCTAATTTTGCCAGATCATACTCGGCTGGCGGCTTCCATTGGAGGGAATAGTGTTCGCCAATCATGGGGAGACCACTTAGTACTTTATTGATTTGTTGTACCCACTCTTCAGCTTCGAAGATGGATGTACGAATGGCCTCCGCGATTTCGTGCAGAAGAAAATCCTCGAATAACCTGGTTTCTTCCTGGTTGAGCAGCATTTTCTGCATTTCTATGCGCTCACTCAAGAGTTCAAGTAGTTCGACTGCCTTGCTTTTATTTTCATTCAGGAAGAGCACCAGTCCCTGGTCATCCAGGTTTGGCCCATATTCTAGCAGGATCGGTTGCTCGCGATTGAATGTACGAGAGAGCGCATTGTAGGCATCTCGATAGGCCCCTTCCAATTGCTCCTTGCGGGCGGGGATGTCTCCTTCGCGTAAAGCGCCGCCGAGTAAGCGCTGGGCCGCGCTGACATGTTTGCCTTCTTCCATGAGCAGTTGGGCGGCCACCAGATCCTCCACCGGGTACGCTGCCAGCAAATCAAGAAAGTGCGCCTGCTTTTCGCCGCGTTCAAATTGTGCCTGTTGCAGGCGCTCCTCTATTTCTGTTAGCTGGTTTGCCGTGTTGTTGACACGCTCGTCGGCACGAATAAAATCGGCTTGCGACTCTTTCAAATTTGTGGTGAGCGTTTCGTTGTGTACACGTAATGTTTGTAATCGTTCACTCAACTCCTCGGCATCAGAAAATTCAGCGATACGGCGCAGTTCTTCTTCTTCTGCCTGTGCCTGTAATGCTTGATAACGGATGCGCTCATATAACTGGGCTGTATTGCGCTCGTCGATTGCAGCATGTGCCTGTGCTTCGCGCGCTCTCTGGGACTCTTCCCAGGTATTGATTAACCCCGCCAGTTGTGTTAGCAACGATTGTGCCTGATTTTTGAGCTTGATAACACTAAGCAGGGCATCCTGAACGCGCTGAGGATCGCTGGCAAGGGTAGAGATGCCATTGCAATCTCGCTCTAAGCGGGCAACCAGATTGTTGAAACTCTGCCGTGCCTCCTGTGTCTGAAGATGCGCTTTCTGATAGGCGCTTCTGTTGCTATCCAGGTTCAGTTTTGCTTGCTCAAGTTCAGCAAAAATCTTCTCCAGACCACTGTTAGGAAGCACCTTACGCAACTGCGCTTGCTGCTCCTGTAGCTTTGCTAACTGCACCTCATAGTGCGCAATGCTCTGTGTAAGCGTTTGCAGTTCGTCGTCGAGTTGTGTGAGTTGCCTTGTAATTTCATCGAGTTCACGTTGGCGCACCTGTAGTCGCGTGGTTTTGCCGATACAGCTGGCGCTTCCACCTCCTGCCCGACCAGTGAGCAGGCCGTGTGTCCAGATGCCATCGTTATTGAACGAAAGCCTTGTTTCCCGCCCCTCCCGCCCCTCCCGCATCGCTATATCGGCTCCACTATGTTCCGCTCGATATACGCTCCCCTCCCCACCTGGAAAATTGTTCTGTCCAAGAGCCGCCAGAATAGTTGTGACGATTGGTTCCCACCCTTCCCCATACCCTTCCTCCCTGTCCAGGTTGTCACCATATGGAGAGGTATTGACCGAGGTGTCGAAGCGTAACCCGTAGAAGCTGGTTGGGCCGTGGCCGTTTGTTTGATGTTCTTCATGCTGGTTGATGGCCAAATGTTGACTAGCGACGAGCGACTTGATGCCTTCAATATCCAGGCGGCAATCGCTCAGACCTTCTGAGGCAAGCAATGCGTCAGCAGCAGTAACTTGCGTAGGAGCTACAACGAGTGCATCCAGAAGGCCGGCATCCTCAAGCATGAATTCGATACGTCCCGCTTGCTCGCTCTCGCAATCAATTTCGGGGGTAAAGTCAAGGAGCATGTAGAGTGGGAGGGCGATGATACCATGCTCAGCGAGTTTCGTCCGGGCAATGGTGTGTCGTGGCGAGCGTAAGGGTGTGAACTCTGGTTCAGACAGTTTTTGCTCGTAGAGGGCTGTGGCTTCTTCGATCTCACGTATCATTCCCCCTTGTACCACCTGTAATTCATTCAGTTTCGCTTGCCGCCGGTTTGCTTCTTGAATGAATTCGCCCTCTATCTTGTCAATCGCCTGGCGATAGTGGTTCAGTATAAAGGTGCATTCCTCAACCACGCGATCAGGTAAGGCGTCATCCTCCTCAACTACTTTGCCCATATCGCCCTGCGATAGTATCGTTTCCTGCAGTAGCTGCAAGGACTCCTGGGAAGTGAACTGCTCCAGCGTGTTGTTGAGCATGAGCAGCGCTTCATTGAAGCGATCCTCGGCAGATTGAAAACGATTGCGCGATTGATCTAATTCCTGGAAGCGTGTTGTTTCAAGATTACGAGCATGCAGCACATGTGTTTCCAGCTTCTCTCGCTGTCGATGTAATTCTTCAAGATGACGCAGCCAGGCAATACGCTCTTCTGACATCTCTCCTGGTAGGGATGTGATAACCAGAGGCACCTCTGGCGCGGAGGTAGTCTCAGTAGAGATACTGCTGACCTGGCGAAGCGCTTCTTCTAATTGAAAAGCCGCGACTTCCCAGTAACTTTCCTCCAGGGCCAAGGAGCTGAGTTCTTGCAGGTGTGCAATGCTTTCGGTTTTCATCGTCTCAAAATGGGCCAGTTGACGACGCAGGCGCTCGGCACTTGTTTGTCTGGACTGACGCGCGGCATCCAGGCTTCTTTCCTGAAGCTGTGCTTGCGCCTGCGCCTCGCGTGTACGTTCAGAGGCAGCAGTCAGTTGTTTGGCGAACTGAAGCCCCTCGCTGGCCTCAAGAACCTTGATCTGGCTGTTGACCTGGTAGTACTCTGCCTGGAACGTTTGTGAACGTTCTTCTGCTCTGCTGCGCTCATTGTCTGCCGTGTGCAGGTCCTTGCGCAGCCTGTTTACACGGCTTTGCACGCTATCCTCTACCAGTTGCGTGGCGATATATTCGCAGGCCGCCAGTTGCGCTCGACTTAGAGCTAGATGCTGCTGTGCCCGGTGCAGGCGCTCGGCGGCACTGTAAGCCTCCTGAATGCGTTCTTTTTCGGCCTGGATGGCATCGATACGTTCAATGGTGCCTATGACATGTGAAGTTGTTTCACCGGAAATTTTGCGCAATGATTGTTTGAGATAGTCATGGACCCGCGAAAAACTCAGTTCGCTGCTCAGGTTTGGGCGGCGCAATACCAGCAAGAGGTTAATGAGTTTTTGAAAATCTTTGACATCGTCAAAGCCAAACAGGTAGTGCGCTACCTGGCGCTCATACTCGGCCTGGGAATCACATATAATGCCGTGCCCCTCTAATTGTTGTTTGAATCGGGCGTGGTCGAAGGCGCGTTTATCCTGCTTGCTGCCAGTTTCGTAGACGGTGTGGAGATCGTATCCCAGGCGAGAGCCATCGGTAATCAAAAAGCGCAAAGGGCGTATGTGATCGCTGGCATTGATATTCCCGGCAAGGCTGATGCCAATGGTCAGGAAACGCGTTTTTTCGCGCTCTCCATTCCCCTCCCAACGATGGTGGAATTCCGGTGCGATAGGAGGATGGTGCGGATCGCACCATTCGAATTCAAGAGCGATATAGGATGTACGCCGCTCATGGCTATAGGGTGTAGCTGATTCGCTGCCGCCAAGAACATAGTACTCCATATGCCGTTCGCGACCACCGAAGGTGTCGAGTCGATTGGGACGAAGATCGCCATCAAGGGCGAGGGGCAATGCCGCGGTCAGGACGGTTGATTTGCCGGAAGCGTTCTCCCCGGCGAGGAAGAGTCGTCCATGAGGTATCTCAAATTCTTGCAGTCCGTAAAGCCAGAAATTTGTCAGCATGATGCGACGAAGGCGATAGCCATTTGAACCTCCTGCCTGAGCTTGCAGTACCTCGACGAACATCTCGAGTTGACGTTCCAGTGTCTTCTCTGATGCTCCATTTGACGATGTAGACCATTCAGTAAAACTATCAAGTGTGTATTGCATATGATTATTCCTCTTCCGTCATACTTCTCCCGCATCGCTTTGTCGGCTACGCTCCCCACCTTTGTGGTTATCTTCATTCTGACTCATCCAGGCCGGGTAATGTTATGGCTATTGACTTTGATTTATTTTTACCCGCTGGTTTTTGCTCCTGTCCTGCTTTTTCATAGCTCGCGCTGTAACGGGCTGCCGTCGGCAATATCAGCATATTGCCTGCGCCATCAGGCCCCCGCAGAAGTCCAACCTGGCGCATCTTTTTGTAGACATCGTTCAACAAGCTGCGCGAACCTTTGCTGCGAGCCTCATTGCCCCAGTTCTCTCCATAACGCTCACGCAGAGCATAAAAAAGTGCGCTCATGTCTTCTGACGTTATATGCACACAGCCGTATTTATCGGGCAAGGGCCATGCACCGGTAGTCACTTGCTCGCGGATGGCGGTACACATGAGCACAGCCATCTGGTCGCTGGTGCCAAAGGGAGTAAGACTGGTGACTGGACCTGAAGACATGCCGCTGGCACGCACAACACAGGCGTAATCGCGTTTCACGTCGAGGAGCCAACCGAATGTTTCAAGCAGTTCATTGGCTACTTGATCGGCATGTGCAACCAGTTCGGCAAATGCCTCAGGATCATCATACCTGAGTAATACAGGGCCGAGCAGCAGCGTACGCCAGGCTCTCACTAATGGCTTGAGGGCCATTACAGGAAAATTATCCCCTACTATACTTTGTAGTAGTGTAGGTTGCAACGTCTTTCCCTCATTGTTGAGGTGTGTAGCGACCATCGCCAACAATTGTGGGTTGAATGCTGAAACGAGAGAACGTATTACGTCGGTGAACTCGTATAGTACGTCGGCATCGGCTGACTGTTCGACCCATTCCTTCGTCTGCCCGTCTACCAATTGCACGCCTCCCATGTCTTCCAGGTATTGCAGGGCGCGTTGAATGCTGTAGCGATCTGTTGGCCTGCGAAAATCGAAGGCTGTCTCCCCATCTGCCTCTGAACGGGATTGCTCTTGATACCCTTCCCCCATCGCTATATCGGCTCCACTGCGTTGCGCTCGATATACACTCCCCTCCCCAATCTGTTCGGCCAGTTGGGAGAGTAAGAATTGCTGCTCATTGCCACGACCGGTAAGCTGGCGGTTTTCAGCAAAGCTAAGAATCCAGGTGAGGCAGCTGCTGCCAGTTCTTCATACTCTTCCATTACGCTGATCTCCCCTCCCCTATTTCTTCGCGTTGTAAACAATAGCGCGGCAGTAGTAAAATGCCATCGGGTGCACGAAGGGCTGTATATGTTTGCTCATCCGGGTTGAGCAGGACAATTACTGAACCGTCAGGTGCGCGATATTGGCGGCGTGCATCGCCCAGGCAGCCGTCAATTACTGTCAACAAGACGGCACGCTCTTCTATCGTGATTTGCTGGAGTATGCCAAAATCCAGGTAGGCTGTATAGAATAGCTGAGCGAATCGTTGGAGTTCCTGCTGGCGCTTTTCCTCGTATTGATGAACCAGGTTACGAATGATGGTACGGTTATCAATCACTGGATCTTCTAGAGGATGTTCCCCGCGATTGGCGCGACTGATCGGTCGTAAGCGCAGGGTGACGGTTGGTGGCGCTTGCCATGCGCTGCCTTCTTTTGCATCATATGTTGCGCCAGGGGTGCCCGCAAGACTTTCTGGCAGATGAACGGGGAGCATATTGGCGAAAGCAAGACTGAAAAGTTGTTGAGCCGTCTCACCATCTTTTGCCTGGAACAGTTGTTGAGCTAACAAATGCAAGTTGGTTGCGTAGTTCGCGTTTGGCCGTGCAGATGCTGCCAGAACAGAGGCGCGACGTACAACCTTATCCACCTCAGCGAGAGCGTTACGACGGAAGGAATCGGCATTTTTCCCCAGGGCGAACCAGTTCATCAGCGCTTCTACCTGGTTAGACGCTTCTTGCAGTAACTCGTCCTGGGTTGACCTGTTCTCTAGAGTTGGTGCGGGTGGTTCAAGATGTTGGGCAATGATCTCAACGAGGCGCTCTTTTTTCCCTGTCTCGCTCCACGAAGCGAGGAGTGTGCGAATGCGGCGACTGTATTGGGTCAATGCTTGAGCAAAACCATGTACATAAGCCACTACGGCTGCTTTATAGGACTGGTACGCCTCGAAATCAGGGCGTCCCTGTTGTGCAGCTTGAAGCATGTTAGCAAGATATTGAGCGGCTTCACGTGCCATAGTATTCCATATCTCGAACGCCCGCTGCCATTCCTCGGCTATTTCGCGGCTGTGTGTAGGTGTTGATTCAAGCGAAAGTGACCCTTCCCCCATCGCTATATCGGCTACGCTCGAAATACGCTCCCCACTCCCTCGAAATACGCTCCCCTCCCCAGATAAATTTTCGTCAAGAACCTGCAGCGAATTCCACAGGTGTGGCAGGTCTCCCTGGCGCAATGAGCCTTTGCCTGTACTTGCGCGATTTTGCTCATCGAGAAAGGTCTCAATGGCGATCGCTTCGGGCGTTGCTTGATACAGCAGCGCCGGAGAGAGGAAGCTGGCGATGGAGGTAGCCCTGCTTGAGTCGTAGATTGTGGTTACATTGCCCCATTCTTTGAGGGCAGCCAGGTCGTTCTGACATTGTTCGAGGGTGTATTCGGCATCGAATGTGGCACGTACCGTGTCACGCACTTCCTGGGCAGTGAGCTGGTAGCGATACAACTCCCGATGGCATTGGAAGAAGAAGCGCATGATGACGCGATACCAGCGTATGCGGTTAGAATTGACCAAGTAGCTGAAAATGGGTAAGCGGTCGGTGACATTAAAGGCAGAAGAAGACGTAAGACTCTCAGGTGTAGCGGCTATGCCCACAAACTGTTTTCCTGGGGAATAAAGTACAGTATCCTCATCTATGATGTTGTTAGCATTGCTGATTTGTGAGTTAGCCTCATGCATATTTTATTTGCTCCAAGCGCTTCTCTACATTGACCTGGTATTACTCATTCTTTGTGTCTGCTATTGTAACATGTCTTGAACTTTATGCGTATCCACTGGCACATATGACTCCCCAAAGTGCCTACTGTCGTTGTTCTTTTTGTGGTTTTCAGAAGTGGAAATTTCGGAGCCAATATTAGGAAGTGTCTGAAAGCCATCGCTGCAACGACGCTACCGCGTCTACCTCCGGTCAGCAGCGATGAAAGGAAGTATTTGTGATTGATTTGTGATTTTCATGCCTATATATCTGAGGTTATTGTGATTTCAATTTGCTAATACTAATGATGAATGCCGGTTGAGGGTGCAGGCGGTAAAGAAGAAACGTTCCAGTGGCAGTAGACAGGAAGGTGAGCAAAAGATGACAAAAGCTTCCCTACAGGTAAAGGACAAGGTGATTGTAGAGTATGAGGATTTCCAGCGATTATTTGTAGCTCTCATGAGCAAAGGGTACCAGGTTGTTGGGCCGACCATCCGTGAAAATGCAATTGTGTATGATACGCTGACCAGAGTTGCTGAACTACCAGTTGGCTATACAGATGAGCAGGATGGCGGGACCTATCGCTTAAAAAAGCGAGACGATCAGGCTTTGTTCGGCTATGTCGTCGGTCCACATTCGTGGAAAAAGTTTCTCCATCCTCCTGTCCTCCGTCTCTGGGAGGCCAGGCGCGAAGGGAAGGGTTTTGAACTGGTCCCTGAGAAGCAGGAAGTCCCCAAGATGGCGTTTATTGGAGTGCGTTCGTGTGAGCTGCATGCTATCGCGATCCAAGATAAGGTGTTCATGCGGTCTGGATTTACGGACACTACCTATCAATCGCGGCGGAATAATGTATGTATAGTAGCTGTCAATTGTGGACAGGCTGGCGGCACCTGTTTCTGTACTTCAATGCATACGGGACCAAAAGTGGAAGCCGGTTTTGACCTGGCATTGACAGAAGTGCTGGACCCTAATCAGGGCGACCACAAGGGATCGCCCCTACATTACTTTGTGGTAGAAGTTGGGACCGAGTTAGGTGCAGAGCTTCTGCAGGATATACCGCATAGGGAAGCAAGCAAAGACGACATACAATTGAGCGAAAACATTGTTGCGAACACCGCCGAACATATGGGTCGGAACATGGATACCACAGGGATCAAGGATCTGCTCTATCGCAATTTAGAGCATCCACGCTGGGAGGAAGTTGCAACACGCTGCCTGACGTGCAGCAATTGCACGATGGTCTGTCCCACGTGTTTTTGTACAACTGTGGAGGATGTCACCGACCTGTCAGGCGAGCATGCCGAACGCTGGCGCAAATGGGACTCATGTTTCACGATGGATTTCTCATATATCTATGGTGGGAGTATCCGTGCCTCAACAAAGTCGCGGTATCGCCAGTGGATGACGCATAAACTGGCAAGCTGGTTTGATCAATTTGGCACCTCGGGATGCGTTGGTTGTGGGCGTTGCATTACCTGGTGCCCAGTTGGAATTGACATTACCGAAGAAGTTCGCGCCATTCGCGAAAGCGAGATCACACCCGCCAAGACAGCAAAGGAGCAATAGAGATCCGGGCGACCACAAGGGATTCGGGCGACCACAAGGGATCGCCCCTACTATGGACGGAGAATTAAATGAAGACACTTGAACCAATTCTGGCGGAACATCCATTCTTCAAGGGGCTTAAACCTGAGTATTTGCAATTGGTCACCGGTTGCGCCTCAAACGTGCGTTTTGACACCGGGGTTTATATGTTTCGTGAAGGTGAAGAGGCCACGCGCTTTTACCTTTTGCGGCAAGGTAAAGTGGCGCTTGAGGTATTTGCTGCGCAGCGTGGGCCAATTACTATCGAGACAATAGAGGCGGGCGAGGTTATGGGCTGGTCATGGCTTTTCCCGCCTTACCAATGGCATTTGAGCGGACGGGTCATTGAGCCGACGCGCGCAATCGCCCTTGATGGGACGTGCCTGCGGGCCAAGGGTGAAGCAGATCACGATCTCGGTTACGAACTCATGAAGCGTGTAGCCGTGATCATGATGGATAGGCTCCAGGCTACGCGCATACGGCTGCTCGACATCTACAGCAAAAGCCCTGGAGGTAAAGTCTCTTATCCATCGCGGTAAGACCGGGCGACCACAAGGGATCGCCCCTACCATGGACGGTGAAAGGAGGTAGATAATGACAGTCGACCAATGTGATCCCATGATGCCGCAACGCTACCGGGTGCAACACGTACGAAATGAAATACCGGATACTTTTACGCTGGAACTTGAGCCTGAAGATGGGGGGGATATCCCGCCCTTTGCTACCGGGCAATTCAATATGCTCTATATCTTCGGCGTTGGTGAGATACCGATCTCGATTAGCGGCGATCCGGCCAGGCGTAAGCCGCTGGTCCATACAACGCGCGCTGTGGGAACAGTATCAAGGGCTATGCGAGAACTGAAGCCCGATGATGTGATAGGCGTGCGCGGACCATTCGGCAGTCATTGGCCCATTGAGCGCGCCGAGGGAAAAGATGTTGTGATCGCCGCAGGAGGAATCGGGCTGGCTCCGCTCCGCTCTGTAATGTACCATGTCATCTCTCAACGGGAAAAATACGGCAAGGCAGTCCTTCTCTACGGTGCGCGAACGCCAGCAGATATCCTGTATCGTCGCGAACTCCAGCTCTGGCGTACGCACTTTGATCTTGATGTATACGTCACCGTTGATCGCGCAACAGGCTCCTGGCGAGGAAGCGTCGGAGTTGTCACGCAGCTTATTTCTAGAGCGCCATTTGATCCGCGGAATACAGTTGCGATGGTCTGCGGTCCTGAAATCATGATGCGCTTCACTGCGGCAGAGCTTGAGAAGCGCGGGGTGGCAACAGAGGATATCTATGTATCGATGGAGCGCAATATGAAATGTGCCGTTGGGCTCTGCGGGCACTGCCAGTATGGGCCGAATTTCGTGTGCAAGGACGGTCCTGTGTTCCAATACAGCCAGATGAAAGGCTTGTTAACAAAGTGGGAAATTTGATTTCTATCGCGGTAAGACCGGGCGACCACAGGGAAGACCAGGCGATCACAAGGGAAGACCGGGCGACCACGAGGTATGACCGGGCGACCACAAGGGATCGCCCCTACTATGGACGATGAAGGGAAGCGGCGATGAAAGGAGGTATTTGAAATGGTCAGAAAGCAGAAACCGAAACTGGCTGTCTGGAAATTCGCCTCTTGCGATGGCTGTCAATTGAGTCTACTGGATTGTGAAGATGAATTGCTGGCGGTGATTGGCGAGGTCGAGATTGCTAACTTTCCCGAGGCATCGCGGGCTGTGGTGAAAGGGCCTTATGATCTATCGCTGGTCGAGGGATCAATCACAACGCCCCATGATGCTGAGAGGATTCACCAGGTGCGGCGCGCCTCAAAATTCCTCGTGACGATCGGCGCCTGTGCCACAGCGGGTGGTATTCAAGCGTTACGCAACTTTAAGGACGTCAAAGAGTTTATTTCAATTGTCTACGCTACGCCGAGATACATTGAGACACTCAACAAATCAACGCCTATTGCAGATCACGTGTATGTTGACTTCGAGCTGCGTGGTTGCCCTATCAACAAACGTCAGCTTGTGGAAGTTATTAGCGCTTACCTGCACGGGCGCAAGCCAAACACGCCGGCCCATAGCGTCTGTGTGGAGTGCAAGCAACGATAGCGTCTGTGTGGAGTGCAAGCGACGGGGAACAGTATGCGTGATGGTCGCACAGGGTACGCCATGCCTTGGGCCCGTGACCCACGCGGGATGCGGTGCCATTTGCCCGGCATATTCACGTGGCTGCTATGGGTGTTTCGGTCCGAAAGAGACGCCCAATACGATCGCATTGAGTACACGCTGGAGCCAGCTTGGTGCGAAGGAGCAAGAGATCATGCGAACGTTCCGTAGTTTCAATGCGTATTCCGAGGCGTTCCGCAAGGAGAGTGAATTTCATGAAAACTAAGACCATCAAAGTGGATACCCTTGCTCGTGTTGAAGGGGAAGGGGCCTTGTATGTAAAAATCAAGGGCGACAAGGTGATGGATGTGAAACTGAGGATCTACGAGCCGCCGCGCTTCTTTGAGGCGCTGCTGCGTGGTCGCATGTATGCAGAGGCTCCTGATATTACCGCGCGCATCTGTGGCATTTGTCCAGTGGCGTACCAGATGAGCACTGTACACGCGATGGAGCAGGCACTGGGTGTCACGGTTGGTGGGCAACTGCGCGAACTGCGGCGGCTCCTCTACTGTGGTGAATGGATCGAGAGCCATACGCTGCATGTCTATATGCTTCACGCGCCCGACTTTCTTGGGTATCCCGACGTGATGCGTATGGCGCAAGATTACCCTGATATTGTGAAGCGTGGTCTCCAAATGAAGAAGGCAGGCAATGCTATTGTGACCTTCCTGGGGGGGAGAGAGATACATCCTATCAATGTGAAGGTGGGAGGCTTTTATAAGGTGCCAAGAAAGCAGGAATTTGAGCAACTCGCAGAGAAACTGAAGTGGGGGCGGGAGGCCGCGCTGGAAACAGTACGCTGGACAGCGCAACTGCCATTTCCAGACTTCGAGCAGGATTACGAATTTGTTGCGCTTCGTACCTGGCAGCACCCTGCGGAATACCCATTTAACGAGGGCCGGATTGTTTCCAACAAGGGGCTGGACATTCCTGTTCAAGCATACGAAGAGCATTTTGCCGAAGAGCATGTAGCCCACTCCAATGCCCTGCATTCTGTGCTAAAGGAGCGGGGAGCCTATTTTGTCGGGCCACTGGCTCGCTATAACCTCAACTTTGAGCGGCTTTCCTCACTGGCGCAGGAAACGGCACGCGCAGCCGGGCTTGGACCGGTCTGCCGAAATCCTTTTCAGAGTATTATTGTGCGCAGCGTGGAAATATTGTATGCTTTCGACGAAGCGCTGCGGATTATTGAGGGGTACGAAATGCCTGATCAGCCCGCAGTGGAATACAGTCTACACGCCGGGACGGGCAGCGCATGTACTGAGGCACCGCGCGGCATACTCTATCATCGCTACCGGCTCAGCGATGAGGGACTGATACTCGATGCCAAGATTGTTCCACCAACGTCACAAAACCAGAAAATCATTGAAAGTGACTTGCGGCACTATGTCGAGAAGGCCATAGATTTGTCAGAGGAGCGGCTCACATGGGAGTGTGAGCAGGCAATCCGTAACTATGATCCATGTATATCATGTGCCACACACTTTTTGAAGCTGCACATTGAACGTGAGTGAAGGAGGATGATGGATGCCAACAATTTCACCTCCAATCCTTTTGATCGGCATTGGCAACGAGTACGGCAGCGATGATGGCGCCGGATTAGCAGTTTGTAGGGCATTGAAAACAAAGGGGTTTCCCGGCGCGCTGGTCATTGAATGCGAATGCGATGGAACAGTCTTGATGGAGATATGGAAAAATGCCAAACGGGTGATTCTCATCGACGCGGTTTCTTCAGGTGCCAGGCCCGGCGCTATCTATCGATTCGATGTCCACACGGAGCAAATTCCGCTTAGTTTTTCCTTTCAGTCTACCCATGCCTTTGGTGTAGCAGAAGCCATTGGGCTAGCGCACGTGCTAGAGCAGCTTCCTCCGTATCTGGTCATCTATGCTATCGAAGGGAAAAACTTCAGCAGTGGCAAAGGTCTTTCCCAGGAAGTTGAGAAAGCGGTGCAGCAGATTGTGGAACTGGTGATGAGCGAGGTTCAAGGTGCTCAAATCCCTGCAGGCGCAACATGGCCGCAGTAGATGGTGAGGGACAGAAGGTCATAGCACATTGATTGTGGATGAAGCGATTATACAACCACATCGGCTCTTTCAGGAGAGAGAAGCCAAAGTGCTCACAAAAGGCTGCCAGGTTGGTGTGGTAGGAAGAGACCAGGGGCGCCAAAAAGACCTTGATGATTGTGCTATACTACTTCTGAAAACAAAGATCCGGACGCGCAAACAGGCTCAACAGGTATTGGATCGGTACATCTTACCAGAGGGGCAACAGAAGAATGCGCGATGCGTAGCGAAAACGCACTGAACCGACTTTTTG
>WNGN01002926.1_pt1 | contig 16189 bp, 21 predicted proteins | sample 5400561 | NCBI WGS metagenome assembly WNGN01 (sample SAMN13153379, study PRJNA577476) | soil metagenome | isolation source: 115 cm soil or saprolite under Garry oak tree replicate 2 | place: USA:California | collected 2016-06-15
CTCCAACTCTATCCTCGAATCGTGGCGGAAGATACCGAGCAAGAGACTCTCAAGCTCCAATATCTCCTCCCGCGAAACGTTGTCGTGAACCTCAAAAAAAGAGTAGTGAGTCCAATCTTCCCGGTTTTTGTCGTGATTTCGGAGACGACTAGCTATTCCGCTCCTCGGCACTTTACTGACGCCAACCACGCCGATGTAAACGACCTCGTATCTTCCGTCTTTGAGGCGATACAGCACATAGATACCGCGGGTGACAGGGAGCACGAAGCGCAAATCTCCACGACGCTCACATCTTCTCCATCTTTTGATCAATCGCAACAAAGCTGGTTTCGGCAACGCAGACCTCCGCCGTCTAAACGTCTTTAGCAGAACCCGCGTCAACATCGTCACACTCTGGCTGTGCGGGAGCTGTCTGGCCACCCGCCCAATGGCGTTGGTGGAACTCGAACAGCCAAATCGAGTGAAGCGGACCGTCTGATGCCCGGCCGAAGCGGTAGACGAACTGGTCGTCGCCGACCGAACGTTGTTCGCACTCAGCGGTCGCTTCCAAGAGGTCGGGAGTTAATTCACGAAACCAATGGCATTTGACGGTGGCCCGGCTGCCGAGAACCTCACGGTAATGATGGAAGTAAAGACCACGGATTATCCTCTCGATCGTGACGTCATGGGTTTCAGAGTCCCAACGACCCCTATACCTCTGGCCATAAACAATGCCAGAGGGAGTCGTCAATAAGACTCGCTCCATCTCGGCAAGGAGGCTACGCTGCAACCGACGATTGTGCCGAACGCCTCTGAGCGCCTGCTCCCATAGCCGACTCGTTGATGGTGTATCGAGTCCGACGTGAAAAGACAAATACGCGCAGAATAGTTCGTCGCTCTCGGATGCACCTTGATTACAGGGAAGACAGGAAGGAATCGTAATCAAATCGTCGGGTCGCGGAGTAGGGAATGCAGATTTCGGTGAAATGTGGTCGCGGGTTGTCGGGGACGTGCTTCCGCAGTATCCGCAAATTTCAGAAACGCCTGGGCTCATTTGTGTCTAACTATTAAGTGAGTTGGGAGATAGCCTGCAAAGAAACTGCGGGCTATCTCGCCAGGTATCACAGCACCAATTCGGGAAATTCATTTACATCATTCCAGTCTTACATAGCATAAAGGAAATTCCCTCGCACCGTGTTAGCCAGCGGACTCTGCTGGCTATGCAGCTATCAGCCCGCTGGCTATGAAGATATCTGAAATCCCGATCATGACTGGCCCGGAGTCCACCCTTTCCATAGCGTGGCTGCGGACGTACCGCTCATCTTTGGTGAGAACCGCGTACGGAACCGCCGGACCTTTAAACATGAGTTTCACGGCGCTATATAGCCGCTGCTCATCGATCTTCCGGCTTCACATATTTCACCGTTCCCCCGCCCTTTTGGGAGTGGAGATAACTCTCCACGTCGCTCAGCGGATTCGTGTAATAACGAAGCCTGTGCTGAACCAGGTCGTCGGCTTTGAGGGCCATGTCAAAGGGCAGGTCTTTTTGCATGTAGGCGGCGATCTTGGCGTTCTCCAATGTCGCGCCATTGCGGCTGGCGATTTCTTTGGCGAGCGTCTCGACGTAACTGTCAAGCTCCTTTTCGGGAACGACTTGAGAGACGAGGCCGATCCGCTCAGCTTCGATGCCGGTGAGATTTCTGCCGGTGAGCGAGATGTAGAAGGCTTTCTTGGTTGGAATTCCACCGTGAAAAAGGCTGGGCGTCGCCGTGGCTCCGTAGCTCCCGCGGATGATCTCCGGCATCCCGAACTTTGCTGTGTCGGCAGCGATCACGAGATCATGACCGTTGATCAAGGCGAGGCCGCCGCCGAGGCACCAGCCTTTAACCGCCGCAACCGTGATCTGAGGGAGTTTGCGCATGATGCCTACGATCTCGGCCACGCCGCCCGCGCCGCGGCTCCGCCGCCTGTTGCTCTGGTTTCTCATGTCATACAGGTCGCGCCCTGAGGAATACGAATCGCCCCCGCCCCTGGTCACGATGCAGCGGATTTTGTCATTGTCCGCGATGGATCGGAGCAAGCCGACCAGTTCACTGAGCAAGGCGATGCTCAGAGCGTTTTTCTTCTCCGGCCGGTTGATCGTCAACCACGCGATGCCTTCGCCTTCATTGATGTTAGTTAGAATTAGTTTCTGATCTGTCATGTAGGTCTCCTCATATGATGAATAAATTCCTTTAGAGTACGTTCATCTCATGTGTCATTCTGAGGCCAAAGCCGAAGAATCTGGTTCGGATTAGATCCTTCACTTCGTTCAGGATGACACTGGTGCCTTATCCGAATGATCGGCAAATTTTAGCGATAGAGTACTATGCAAATCGATAAAAGTGTTTCGCATTATCCGCGAGGATTTTTTCTTTCGTTTGCTGTGAGATGTCTTTGCGCTCAACGACGTGCTTTACGGTGTCCGGCCATTCGGTATCCCAGTGCGGATAATCCGAAGCGTACATCATGCACTCGTCGCCGAATTGTTCGATCACCAAAGGCAACACCGACTCCTCGCCTTCGCAGGTAAAGTAGCAGCGATTGTTTTTGACATACTCGCTCGGCAGCATCTTCAGCGGCTCCATCTCCGATTTTCGCTTTAAATATTTTTCGTCGAAACGTTCCATCCAGTAAGGCAGCCAGCCGACGCCGGCTTCCAGGAAGGCGACCTGCAATTTTGGAAAACGGTCGAGCACGCCGTTGGAGATGATCGCCACAATCGTCAGCATCTGCTCAAAAGGATGAGACGTCATATGAACGCCGAGATATTTGTGAAAGCGCGTGTTGCCCGGCGAAACCTGAGCGGTGGCGTGAAATCCGATAGGCACGCCCAACTCCTGAGCTTCCGCATAGATCGGGTCAAACTGCGGTTGACCGAGATCCATTCCTCCCTGTACGTAGGTCGGCATCATCACGCCGACGGCGCCCAGCTCCGTCACCGTGCGCCGGATTTCTTTAACCGCTTCGGCCACAACTTGAGGCGCAATCACCGCGGCATATTTGACTCGGCTGCCGGTGCTCTCGCAGAAATCGGCGGCCCAATTGTTGTATGCCTTTGCCAACTCGACAACCAGATCGAGTTCCCGCACGAGCCCAATGGCCAGCGCATTGCTGGGATAGGCGACGGCGTCGCCGATTTTTTCGGCGTCGAGATCCTTGCAGTATTCTTGAGGATTCGCCGGTTTCCGGCCCGTCGTGCCGTTCAAAAAGATATCCCAGCCAAAGGACGGAAAGTAGGGGCCGCTGCGAATCCGAAAACGCTCCGGGAGATAGTCTTTGTAGGCAGGTCCGTCCAAATGATGTGCGTCCGCATCGATGACAGTAAAATTATGATCCACGAAATAACCTCCCGTGAAGATCTAATCCTGCAGCCCGTAGCGCTGCGCGATCGAAAGGAAGATAGAGCCGACAATCACAGTGCCGATGGTGATGACGAGGCTGAAGGCGGCGAGTTCGCCGACGTGGCCGTTGTCCCACAATTCCCAAATGGTTACGGCCACAACCTGCGAACCAGGAGAATAAAGCAGCAGCGCTATCGAAAGTTCCTTGAAGGTGATGAGAAAAATATAAATCCAACCGGCGAGCAAGGCGGGCAGGATGAGCGGAACCACGACGTGCCGGACCATTTGAAGCCAGCTCGCGCCGCTGGCCAAAGCGCCTTCCTCGAGTTCCTTATGAAGACTGAGCAGCGCCGAGTGGCTGAAGCGAACACCGTAGGGCAAATAGCGGGCGATAAAAGCCAGGACCAAAATCCAGATGGTGCCGTACACCGGCACCGGCAGTATGAGATACATTTTAAGAATGGCAATACCCATAACGATCCCGGGAAAGACCAGAGGCAGCATCGCCATCTGATCCAGCACCCAGCGCGCCTTCATTGTCGCGCGGACGATCAACCAGGCCGCGAAAAAAGTGATCACGATAGCTATCGTCGCAGCGCTTGTACTGACCGTAAGGCTATTGAAGATGGAGCGGCTGATACCGCTATCATTGAAGGCGGTCACGTAGTTGTTGAGCGTCAATAATGATAGCGCGCGGCGGGACGGAACTTGGGCGTACGGCAGGAAAGAAGACCAGGCGATGGCGACGATGGGCAAGAATTGCAACAGCGGCAAGATCAACATCAGACAAGCGCCCAGCCAGCGCCAGCGGCCGAGATCGATGCGGTGGGGACGAAACGCTTTGCCGCTGATGGTTGTAAATTTGTAGGTCTTACTGGTGATTCGATAGTAGGGGTAGAGACCGAGGGCGACCAGGGCGATGAGAACGATCGAGTAGGCGCTCGCCTCGCCGTACTTCGGAATCAGCCCGCCTTTGATCTGCAGATAAATCTTGGTGGTGAGAACCTCCACGCCGGCGGGGATGCCGATCAAGGCCGGAATCTCGAAAGCTTCCAAAGAGCGGATGAAGGTCAAAATAAGGACCGCGAGCACACTGGGCAATGCCAACGGCAAAGTGACCCGGCGAAAGACCTGCCAGCCGCTGCTTCCCGCGGTGGTGGCCGCTTCCTCCAATGAAGGGTCCATGGACCGAAACGGCGCTGCCATCAGCAAGAAAACCACCGGTATCCAGAGAAAACTCTCCACGAGGACCATTCCTGACAAAGAAAAGATATTTAACAGCGGACTGCCTTTGATCGCCACTACGGCGGCGTTGAGAATGCCGGCTTTGGGTCCGAGCAGCATGATCCAGCCAACCACTTTGATGATGCCGGGAATGGCAAATGACACGTACGCCGAGACGTAGGCGAGCCTGCGGAACGGGGCATTACTTCGTTCAGCGAGCCAGGCTCAAAGTGCTGCAAGGTGAAGCTGCCCGCTTGCAGTCCGCGGTCGATAACCAGGCTCGTGTGGAGAATAAAGAAGAACGGCGGTAACACGAGGTAGGCGAGAGTCAGACCGGTCAAGAGAAATAGCCACTGCGCGGCGTTCATCATCGGCATATGTGGCGTTCTTTCCGACCGTTGAATAAACGACATAGGCGTTTAACCGTTAGCTGTTTTTAAATTGGCCACGGTTCAGGACCATACATTTTAAACGTCTCAGGCCGATTTTCGGAACGTTTCGACCTAGTTCCCGGGCCATCTTTTACCACGTTGGTATATATCAAATCTACCGGCCAGCTCAATGGAGATTTAGGCTCCCTTATGCCCGATGCCGCCTAGAAGTTTTTCCCAAAGAGTGAGTGACTTCCTTCTCGTATTTGTCAGTCGTCGATCCGTGTTCCGGACGCCAGCGCTTCGTGCTAATTGCTCAGGCCCGTCAGATTGGGCTGTTTTGCTGCGATGATTGAACGACTGGAGAAGCGCACTATGTCCGACAACTGGATCCGTCGAGGTACTAACTAAATGCATGAATGAACTTGCTCGGGAGATTGAGCGATGGATCCAGAAGACCCAAGCGTGCTGAATTTATAAAAGAGCTTTCCGACCTCACACAACTCAGCGGCTTATTGAAATCCGAAAGAAATAAATTGCTAAAGTGAAACGGTTTCACTTTGGGATCCCTCAATAACCAAAAGGGGCCGGACTTGGATTTGACATTGAGCATCGAAAACACCGACATGCGTAGGATGAACGACCGCTTGCGCGCGTACGGCAATTTCGACGTGGTTGCCGGAAACTTTTCGATGTATTCAAAAATCAAAATACGGCAAGGGAAGATCGACGGACATGTGAAGCCTCTTTTCAGCGACATGAAAGTGTACGATTCGGCGTCAGGAGGCCGAGAAAAGCATGTTTCCACAGCTCTACAAGGGGCTGGCGCTCAACATTAAGCGCGTCTGCCAGCGACCATCCGATAAATCACGAGCAGGATAATAGATCCGATTACGGCCATTACGAATCCTGCAGGCTCACCTTCACCGTACATCCCTAGCGATCGCCCAAGAAATCCGCCGACAAGGGCGCCGGCAATCCCCAACAGAATAGTAATGATGAACCCGCCTGGGTCGCGACCCGGCATGATTAACTTGCCAACAACACCAACGACCAATCCGAACAGTATGAAGCCGATAACACTCATGAGACCCCCTAAGACGTAGAGTTAATTTCAACACCTGTACATTCAATTCAATTACATGGCTGATCCACAGTTCGACCTCCTGTGTTGATTCTTTGTGTCGGCAAAACGGACGCGGCTTTCTTCGTACAAAACGATCATATTGCGCCAGTAGGCACAATCAAGGGGTAGGCTGAATTCCCCTGAACAAAGTAAGCGACCCTTCTACATCGGTAAGAGCAAGTCGGCGCCTAGTTTCTTCTCTGTGGTTGCGCTCTACTCGCTACGGTCCAGCCTCATCCCAAAGCCTCTCGCCTAAGCGGTCCTTGTCACAAAGCGCGGTTTGCTTTCTTGCACAACGACTGTCTTTCTTTCACGACACAAACTATCAAAACTAGTCGATAAGCAGACACACTCGACTACCTTATAGCAAACAAATAAGGCTGGGGGTGCCATGGTCTAATTCTTGCTCAGCAAAAATAGCGGATTCAATGAGCAATAAACGCGGCAAATTCATAACCTCCGTGGCGCGCTCAATTGATCTAGACCCGATCAAATCGGCAAAGGCGTCAGGCCTTCGTTACGTTACGGATTCCTCGCCGGGGATAACTCGCCGACGCTTCGGTACTGGCTTTAAATACATTGACCCTCGCGGAAAGCGTTTGCGGAGCGCTGAAGTCCTACGCCGGATCCAGTCTCTGGCGATCCCGCCAGCATGGGTGGATGTATGGATCAGTCCGTCGCCTGATGGTCATCTGCAGGCGACCGGCCGGGATGCGAGGGGACGCAAACAGTATCGCTATCATCCCCGCTGGCGCGAAGTGCGAGATCAGACAAAGTACGATCGCATGATGGCCTTCGGCCGAATCTTGCCAGTGCTTCGAGAGACCGTCGAAGATGATTTGATGCAACCCGGGCTGCCGCGGACAAAGGTGATTGCCACAGTGGTTAAGCTCCTGGAAACCACCCTGATTCGAGTGGGCAACGAGGCATATGCGCGAGAGAACAAGTCATTTGGTCTCACGACCATGCGCGATAAACACGTTAAAGTCCGGGGAACCAGAATCCGTTTCGAATTCCGCGGCAAGAGCGGCGTCGATTTCGAGCTTGACATCCACAATCGCCGGCTAGCAAAAATCGTAAAGCGCTGCCAAGAGCTTCCGGGCCAAGAACTGTTTCAGTACGTCGATGAGGAAGGCCAACGCCGGAGCATCGACTCAAGCGATGTAAACGCGTATCTCCGCGAGGTAACCGGAGGTGAGTTTACGGCGAAGGATTTCCGAACCTGGGCCGGGACGGTGCTTGCCGCACGGGCGTTCCAGGAGGTAAGGCGGTTCAATTCCAAGGCGCAAGCTAAACGCAACATCGTAAAAGCGATCGAAACGGTCGCAAAGAGACTCGGCAACACGCGCGCCGTATGCCGCAAATGTTACGTCCATCCTGCAGTGGTTAACTCGTATCTCGACGGAACATTAGTGAATACCTTGGGGCAGCAAGCAAAGCGTGAAATGGCTGGATCGCTCAGCGACCTCGCTCCCGAGGAGGCCGCCGTCATGGCCATCCTCGAGCAACAGCTAAAAGCCGAGGCTTCAAAGAAAGCTGCATAATGCCTTCCGCAGTTGAGCATGAAAATATTCTAATCGCCATCGACGATTCAGCCGCGACCTGGCGAGCCGTAGATTATGTCGCCGATTTGGGCAGAACATCACAACGCCTGTGCGTTCATCTTTTTCATGCCGATTTCTACCCGCCTGATTTACAAGAATCGCGCGGCGGGACAACTGCCAACGAAGTCTCTTAATTACTGCGCTGGTACAGCTGTAAGCTGTTGATCACCCTACTTGCTACTCTCTTTTTCCAGGCGCTCGCCGTATCGCCTCAGCACGTCTCCCATCTTGCTCATTTCTTCGCCTCGAATCCGCATCATCTCCCCGTGCATCTGCATCATCACACCAGCGGCTTTGGGGTTGTCTCTAATTAACTGCAGCATCATTCCCATCCCTCTATGTCCCATCATTTCTCCCATTGGGCCTCCCGGCATAGGCATAGGTGGTCTACCCTCGCGTCCTCTTGGAGCCTTCTCCATTTCATGCTCCTGGGAGTACGCGAATCCGACAGGGAGGTTGAAGAGCAAACCCAAGACAATAATACAAATGCCCTTTTTCATTGACGTATCCTCCTCGCACAAAGATACACCAAATTATCCCGTCACCGGAAGTTCGCGGCAAAGCGAGTGCCGGGGTCTCCGTACCAATAACAATTACCGGCAACGGTGCCGGAGCGTGTCAGCGGCTCAGAGTGGGCGTCGGGACGTAAACTCTTGATCTGATTAGTTTCGGGCGGATGGCATTCGCGTTGCTCTATGTCATGCCCGAAGGGAAACAACGATGCTCGAACTGCTAATCCGAGTCGCCGCGATGTGCGGCATCAAAGCACCTTTGGAATGCAGAGCGGAACAACAAGCCAATGAAAAACAAGTCCGGGAATCGATCCTTGTCCTCATGCGACGCGAATACAACGAACATTTGGTACGAACGCTACAAGCCGACAGTCCACCAGTACAGACCAATAGACAGTGACTCTCGTTACGTCCAATGAGGCTCTTATGAAAAAACACTCTTGCCAACTGTCGCTCTTGTCCTTACATGTCGCTCGGTGGCTATGGCGCGCAGGCGGGCATTAGAGGAGCAGCCCGGACCGCAACCGTTGCAACAACTGGTCATATAGGAGACGCGCTTATGAAGAAAATAATGGAAAGGATCGCTGTCTTGGTTGTTAGCTTCTTACTCTTGGCGATCGTATCTGTGGCACACGCGCAGGTATGGGTTGATCCCTACGTGCGTAAGAATGGAACTGAAGTACAAGGGCAGTATCGGAGTAACCCAGACGGAAATCCGTACAACAACTGGTCTTATCCGGGAAACGGGAATCCCTATACCGGGAAAGAAGCGACGGGAACTCCTAACCGTTACCTAGATCGTTATCAGAACAGAAACGGCTTGGGCTTGGGCGAATATCAGAATCAGTATAACAATATATATCAGCGCCACTGGTAAACTAAGCCGCGCGTTTGTTCCTGCGGGAGCGAATTGGGCCGGACCGTTTTAACGAACCGTCGGTAGACAGTTCGCAAAAAATATTCCTCGACACTACTAGCCTGAGAAATACAACGTGCTGAAAGGAATGCATTAGCTGGAAGTACACCCGGTGAGAACGCGTTCATCAGCAGCGATTTAATTGAAGGAGAATTCAGTTCGATCCGAGGGTTAAGAGTTAACGTCTTGGTGAACCGGGACGCCAGCGACGCAAGGTTGATGCAGCAGGGCGCTCGTGGCAGTTAGAGCGCGTGCCCATCATCAGGACTCGACCTTCCGGAAATGATGTCAATCACGCGCTGCACTTCCTCGAATTCGGACTGCCCTATGTCAAAGATCACTTCGATTCTGTTGTTCCGATCCGCAATCTCAAGAAGGAGACGAGAGGGACTGAACTCAATCGAACGTAAGCGAAAATGCCCGATGTATCCTTCGTCATGGGTTTCAACATAGCATCGCCCACCATCTGGGTCTTCGAATTGACGCTGAATCAGTAAATAAGGGCTGCGAGGGCCATCCACGTCGGTTGCATCGCCAGCTGGATCGGTATTTTCGAACATGACCTGGTAGTAATCACCATTCTCCGATGCGGAGACGTACTTGGCTCGGAAGCGCATGCTGTTCATGTCGGCTCTAACGTTCGCCTTGAACGGCGCGAACAAGCGAGCGAAGCGACGCTTGAGAGCGTCCGTTTTCGAACGCGTTGCTAGATCGCGCGGGAGCTACGCGTTCCATTTATATGGATAATCCATCTGGGTAGCAATTCGAACGCGCGCATCCGGACCAGCCAATCTCTGTACTAGGTGCAGGCCCGCGTCGATAGCGGATGAAACGCCACCCGCGGTAATTATGTCCCCCTCATCGACCACCCGGTCGGGGACAACCGCTCGACAGTATTGTTCCAGTTCCTTGAGCGCGCTCGGATGTGTTGTCGCGCGCTTGCCCCGAAGAAAGCCTGCGGCTCCGAGAAGGAGAGCGCCAGTGCATACTGATACCTTAAGTCTCGCGGAACTAGCGGTTCTCAACCAGTCGACAAAACTCCTGTCGTGTTGGAGGCTCCTGGTGCCGAATCCCCCGGGCACAAAGAGCATGTCGTAGGAACTGAGGGGCTCCGCTATGGCATCCGCTTCAATGCGAAGACCCCGATCATCCACGACGTGTTGAGTGGTTGCGCATATACGCCATTCGAAATCATCCATGATCTTCATCGACTTCAGGCGCGTTACGGGGTCGTAGAACCCGATGAAGTCCAGAGACGTCATCCGGTCAAATACGACAAATGCGGCTTTCATAAAGCCTACCTCCCACTATCTTGCGTGCGATCTAACGGATTGCGCTTAAGCTGGTTAGGCGGCGCCGGATCCTTGCCCTCGCGCATAAAGCGCCGGTGTGAGCTCGTACACCACCCGCTCCCGCCCGTGCGGATCAATCGTCGTGCCAGCACGCACGCCACCAATCTTCTCCACAGCCCGCTGGGAACGGCGATTGTCTGGACCGATGATGAAGATTACACGCTTCACCGACCTGAAAGCATGCTCCACCATGAGCCGCTTCATCTCGCCATTGTATCGACCGCCCCAATAGGCGCGGGCAAGGAAGGACCAGCCGATCTCAATGACGCTGCGCTCCGCGTCATAGCCGTGGTAGCGTGACGATCCGATGATGCGGCCGTTGGCCCGATCCAGCGCCACAAGCGCCCCACCGGAAGTGAGGGCCTCTTCGAAGAACGCTCGGAACGTGGCCTCCTGATACCGATTTCGTTCTGGATGCTGCTCCCAGATGAGGGGATCCGCCGCGACCCGGAACAGCGCGTCGAAGTCGTCCGCACGCAGTGGGCGTAGCTCGAGGAGCTCTCCAAGGAGAAAGGGCTGTTTATCGAATGACACGATATATACTCCGGCAACAACGCGCAGCCAGCATGACCGCCGGCGCCGCCTAACGAGGCTGTAGAAAAACCCTCCTAGAGGCGGTTTTCGCCACCTCGTCCACGCTCGCTCCTTTTTCTAAGTCGTTCGAAAATCCTGTGTTGTCGCTGTCTGTGAGCCGCTTCACGAGGAAATCGTCGTGAAGCTGGTCGGCGAAGTCGGAAATTGGAAGATCGTCGCTCATATCGCGTTTAAATTCTACTCGGTTGCGTCCGGGACTTTTTCTACAGGCTCAACGCAAAGCTCAGGCGTCGCTCTTAGCGATCGGTCTGAAGCGGTTTGTTATACGCCCTTCTCCGTTCAGCTGGCAACCCGTCGAAACTGCTGCAAAGGTCGTAGGGATTACTTTTTACCCTCGATCCTTTGTCAGTGGCTCGTCCTACGGCACCGGACAAAACGGCGTCGCCCGCTTGATCTCGGGGATCACCTGTTCTCCAAATGCCTGGATCGTTTCCAACGCCCACTGCGGCTCCATCCCCGGCCAGTACACGGTAAACCACATGAACTCAGAACCAAACTCCCTATGGTACGCCATCACTTGTTCCGCCACCTCAACGGGGCTGCCGATTATGAGCCGCTCTTGCTTCAACTCCTCAAAGTGCACATCAAACCGTTCGCCGGGTTGGCCCCATTGCTGATATATCTGGTACATCCTCTCGTAAGCATCCTTGATCCGCTCCTCGGCCTCTCGTGTACTCTTTGCCATGCAGAGATCGCGGAAGATGAAGAGACCCTTGAACTCCCTGCCTTGGCGCTCCAGAGCAGCCTTGTAAGCCGGAAGGGCTTGCCGCAGGAAGGTCTTGGTGTGACGCCGGCTGGCTATCCAGTGATCCCCTACCTCAGGTACTCTTGACACATTCTTTAGCGTGTCCGCGCCGACAAGGATGGGAGGTCCAGGACGTTGGATTGGTTTTGGAGCGATACTTACCCCGTCTAAATGGAAGAACTGACCATGGAATGTGACGTTGTCCTCCGCCCAGAGCTTTCGGATCACCTGCAGCCCTTCCACCAACCGCTCCCTTCGATGCCGTTTCTCTATCCCGAAGGACTGAAACTCCACATCTCTGTAACCTTGCGCTACGCCAAAAAGGAACTTCCCTTGTGAGAGGATATCCAGTGTAGCGGTGTATTCCGCAACCTCTACAGGATGGTGCAGGGGGAGAAGAAAGATCGACGATCCGATATATAGCCCAGGAAATTGTCCCGTCAGATTTGCCAGGAGGAGGAGCGGCTGAACCGCTGCCGAATCGGGCCCCATAAGATAGTGGTGCGCGGCGAAGACGGCTTCGAAGTTGGTCTTGGATGCTACATCGGCCTGTTGATAGATGTGCCGGTACATGTGGCCGGGGTCGAAGTCCCCTGGGTAAGCGACACTAACAAGAACGCCGAACCGCATAGCATCACCTCTTAAAACCATCAACAAAACGACTTCAAGAAAGTTTATCGCGCCAAGACGCCAAGAACGCAAAGAAAACTTTTCTTCTTGGCGCCCTTTGCGCCTTTGGAGCGCCAGGATAAGCCTGGCCGATCTAATATTCTGAAAGGAGGATATCTTGTAGGTTGCCCGTTCGACAAGTAGCCGAGCAAGCGTGAGTGGAAGTAATTCTGCTGGCGAAGCCTTGCAAGGCGAACACGCGAGCCGCAGCGCAAGCGAACCTGTTTTCGGCCTCGTTACGCTAAATAAGAGTGGCCAGTCTGCCAAAGAAGATGAAGCCTGGAACCGACGGTGAAGCAACGGGCAGGAGCAATCGTTGGGCTCTTCGGGGTGGAAGGGGGCAGCGCGCGTGCAAAGATCGGCAAAGGAACCTGGGAGGCCCGCAGGAGCAAGAACAGCCAAGAGGAATAAATAACTTTTGGTTGGTCGCTGACGGGAGTCGGACAGGCCCATAGTAGCAAAGAAGCGGGTAACGACCGTGGAGCGAAGGGGTCTGAGCAGAGATATGCTTATGGAAGAGAGGGGGAAAGCCGCTTGGATGAAAATCCCACTACGGAAGAGCTGAAGCTTGTCGCGACGAAGGCCGAAGGCGAGCGCGCAGGGAAACTTTCTCTTTTGAGACATAAGCTTAGTCAGAAGGCCAAGGCGGAGCCGAAGTTTCGGTTTTACGCGTTGTATGACCGGATCTATCGGAAGGACGTGCTTTGGGCGGCCTGGGAGAAGGTTAGAGCGAATGGGGGAAAAGCCGGGCTTGACGGCGTGAGTATTGAGGCCATCGAGAAAGCCGCCGGAGGAGCCGAGCGTTTGGTAGACAGGCTTAACCAGGAGCTTCGGACCAAGACCTATAAGCCCAAGGCAGTACGGCGCGTCTACATCGACAAACCGGACGGGAGGAAAAGGCCGCTGGGAATCCCGACGGTAGGCGACCGGGTAGTGCAGACGGCATGTTTGCTGATATTGGAGCCGATCTTTGAGGCGGACTTTGAGGACTGTAGCTATGGGTTTCGCCCTGAGAGAAATGCGCACCAGGCGCTTGAAGAGATACGCGGTCACATAGGAGCCGGGTATCAAGCGGTGTATGACGCCGATCTTAAGAGCTACTTTGATTCGATCCCTCATGAGCGGCTTATGGCGTGCATAAGGATGCGGGTGGTCGATCGATCGGTGCTTAAGCTGATTGGGATGTGGCTTAAAGCGCCGGTGGTGGAGTGGGTCGAAGGAAGAGGCGGAGGAGGAGCGGGCACGGGCAAGCGCAACCGTAAGGGAACGCCGCAAGGAGGCGTGATATCCCCCTTGTTGTCGAATCTGTATCTTCACTGGTTTGACAAGGTGTTTCATCGGGTGTCGGGGCCAGCCTACTGGGCAAACGCTAAGCTGGTCCGCTATGTCGATGACTTTGTGGTGTTGGCGCGTTATCAGGGAGAGAAGCTTCAGGGGTGGATTGAGTCCAAGCTCGAAGAGTGGATGGGGCTGGAGATCAATCGGGACAAGACGCGGGTAATGGACCTTAAGCGAGAAGGAGAGAAGCTTGATTTCTTGGGATACACGCTTCGCTATGATCGCGATCGAAAGGGACGCCAACAGCGTTACCTCAACGTGACCATCTCGGAGAAGGCTCGGAGAAGAGAACGGCAGAGGCTGCGTGAGATGATCAGCAAGCAGCGCTGCTTCATGCCGCTGCCGCAACTCATCGAGGAGCTCAACGCACATCTCGAGGGATGGGCGAACTACTTTAGCTACGGTTATTCGCGCCAAGGGTTTCGAGAGATCAATGCCTACGTACGTCAGCGTCTTACGCAACACGTGAGACGTAGAAGCCAGCGGCCCTTTAGGCCACCCGAAGGAATAAGCTACTACGAGCACCTCAACCGCATGGGTCTGGTGTACTTGTAGGAGGAACCCTGTGGGTGGTCTGCGCATGGCCTGAGAGGAGAGTATTTGCAAGAGCCGGATGAGGGAAATCTTCATGTCCGGTTCGATGAGGGGTGAGTGAGCCGTGTGACATTTCAACATCGCTCACTCGCCTACTCTACCGCGAGACACAGTTTTTCCGATCTCTTTTTCAAATATCTTTGGCTAGTTTTATTTGACTCCGTAATTTCTGTAGAGCTCATCTATGAAACCAACTTTGTCGAGCTTATTAAGGATTCGATTGTCTATCACATCCTCAGGCTTAACATTAGCGACCCGTGGATCACGCGAGCTGTAGAGGCGATGGACATTGCGCAACCCGTCCAGCGAAGGAAAAGGCTTTCGATCCATAATGTTTACAATGTCCAGGTAGGCCAGCTCAGCAGCGGAGGGATCGGTAATCTTCAGACGCTTCATGATTGTTCTTAGGACGGTGGTTTTATTTTCGGGCGAGAGGCTAAACGCTAATCCTTCAAGCGTCGCCTTTAAAAAGTTCTCTACGATTTCGGGGCGCTTCTCGATAGAGGACTTTTGCGCCAAGGCACTCATACCGATCATGGGTATATTCGCATGATACAGGTCGAGCAAAATTGAAAAGCCTTTCTGCTTAAGGATACTGGTGAAGACCTTATCGAGTGTGGCGACGTCAATTGTCCCTGTATCCAGGGCCTGCAGAAGAATTGTTTGGTCGCCCACCACCAACACCTGAATCCCATCGCGCTCGGGCTCCAAACCCAGGTGCTCTAGCGCGAGCATTGCCCGCATCCACATCCCGCCGCCAATGCTTTGAACCCCAAAGCGTTTACCTCGCAGATCCTGAGGTCTTGTGATCCCAGGCCGCGCTACGACGTCGTGATTAAAGCGACTGGTAAAGGCTGCTATTAATTTAACGTCTGCACCGCTTGCAGCAGCGGCCAGCACCAATGCCTCCCCGGCGGCATATCCAACGTTGATTCGGCCTGCTGTCAGGGCGGAGATCAGAATGGGGCCAGTGCGTATGAAAACAACCTCTGCATCGAGCCCATTTCTGGCGAAGAAACCCTGTTCCTGGGCGATCCACAGAGGAACCACTCTGGAGTTCACGGCGGCATGACCAATGATGATTTTTGTTGAGGATTGAGCGGCTTTAAGGCTGCTACACAGAAACAAAAGGGCGCATAGGGTAACTGCAAAAATGACGGACATTTTGCTCCCCTCCTTGTCCTTCCTTTTTGCTGACGACCGGCCGCTGACCGCTCTCACTTGATCACTTAGTCCGCGGCGGATTTAAGAGCCTCAAACACCTACGGGAGAGAATGGCCCAGATTGCCATTTTAAGGCGGAGACTAACCGACAAGGCAGCGTTACGTCAACTTCGGACTGGCTTTCACACCGGGCTGGAAATTTTCTCCGTCTCGGGGTATGGAGGAGCTAAATTAATTGGCCATAGGAAAAGTCAAGAGCGTCGCGACGATCGAGTTAAGGAGGTAACGTGCAAAAGTTCAGCGAGCTCATGCAGGGGAACGAACTCATCATCGCCCCGGTGGCGCTCAATCCGATCATGGCGCGGCTCGCCGAGGAGGCCGGGTTCAAGGCGCTCTATCTCAGCGGCGGGTCGCTCGGCTGGCTGAAATGCGTCACCGAGGCCAATCTGACCCTTCCGGAGCTTGCCGCGGTGGCGCTCGACATGCGCGCCGTATGCCAGTTACCGATTGTCCTGGACGCGGGCGGCGGCTGGGGCGATCCTGTGCACGTGCACCGCACGATCGCCCTCGCCGAAGCGGCGGGCTTCGCCGCGATCGAGCTCGAGGACCAGCTGCTGCC
>WNGN01004259.1_pt1 | contig 16184 bp, 13 predicted proteins | sample 5400561 | NCBI WGS metagenome assembly WNGN01 (sample SAMN13153379, study PRJNA577476) | soil metagenome | isolation source: 115 cm soil or saprolite under Garry oak tree replicate 2 | place: USA:California | collected 2016-06-15
GCGTCTGAGAAGATTCGTTTGTTGACTCGCTCCACGTTGGCGGTCATCTTACGTAAAATGGGGCGCGACCCGAGACTCTTATAATCGGATCGAAAGTAGGATAGCATCATGACACGGTCTGAGTTAAGTATTGTTATTCCTTTCCTCAACGAGGACCGCGTCTTGCCTTTGTTACGCCAGCGATTGGAGAATGTTCAGAACCGTCCATCAAATTGGGAACTGCTATTTGTGAGCGATGGATCAACTGACGCGAGTTCAAGATTCATTGAGGCATGGGCGAGCAAAGATCCGTCTGTCAAATTGATTGTGTTGACCCGGAACTTCGGCCACCAAAGTGCCGTCTCGGCGGGTTTGTCTTTCGCGGCAGGAGATTGTGTCGGAATTATGGACGCAGATTTGCTCTCGGCGGGTTTGTCTTTCGCGGCAGGAGATTGTGTCGGAATTATGGACGCAGATTTGCAGGACGAGCCGGAAATCCTTTTGGACATGTATCGAACGTTAAGAAGCGACAATGTTGACATAGTTTATGCGATCCGAACCGCTCGGCGTGAGACCAAACTCAAGCGTTTTTTTTACTTCGTGTTTTACCGGCTTTACGTTTACCTGGCTGATACCCCGGTCCAAGCCGACAGCGGCGATTTTTGTGTGATGAGTCGCCGCGCGGTTCGGGTGCTACTGAGTCTTCCAGAAAAACTGCGTTTCGTACGGGGATTACGTGCCTGGACCGGGCTGCCATCGAAGCCATTTCCTATCTCGCGGCCTGCTCGCGCAGCAGGGCATTCGCAATATTCGTTACTGAAACTAACGCGGCTGGCGTTCTCGGGGCTGACCTCGTTCTCGACCAGACCATTAAGGCTCGGCTTCATATGCGGCACCCTTCTTTGCCTTGGCGCAGTGGTCGGGGCGCTCACCTACCTTGGGATTGCGTTGTTTACCGACATCCATCTTACGGCACCTGGCTTTTCAACGCTGGTCATTGTTCTGCTTTTTTCCAATGGGTTGGTCTTCCTATATCTTGGGGTGCTTGGAGAGTACATTGGCCAGATGTTTATGGAAGTGAAAGGTCGCCCATCCTTCATCGTTGAGCGCACAATCAATATCGAAACGACGCAGAGATCCAATGAGCGCGATTGAAACTCTTTCCCAGCCTCAGGCAGTTTCCATGGCGGACGAGTGGTTTCAGTTCGCGACGGCAGATCATTTTTGGATGCAATGGCGACACCATCTGATCGTCCGCGCTGTTAAGCGTTCTGGTGCCGTGTTGCAGCGAGCGCTGGAAGTTGGCTGCGGGAATGGCGTCGCCCGCCAAATGCTAGAGCGCGATCTCGGGATCGCGATAGACGGATGCGACCTGAATCAACCAGTCTTGGAAACGGCTAAGCCGGGCAGGGGACGGCTTTTCGTTTATAATATATTCGACCAAGAACCTTCACTCTTAGAACGTTATGATGCTGTCTTCTTGCTCGATGTGATAGAACACATCCGCGACGATTCAGCCTTTCTTACTGCCGCGCTGCGACACTTGGGGCAGGGCGGCCTTCTAGTTGTTAATGTGCCGGCGGGTATGCTGCTTTTCAGCGATTACGACCGAGTGCAAGGCCATGTGAAACGATATACAGCAAGGAGCTTAGTGGCCTTGTTTGACCAGTGCGGAATTGAGACTGGGGGCGTCCAGCCGTGGGGCCTGCTGATGGTCCCGTTTCTGCTTGCACGCAAAGCGCTCCTCGCTTGCACGAAACCAAAAGCGGCTGAGACCATCATGCGACGCGGTTTTATGCCGCCAAACGCCATAGCGCGACGGTTGCTGCACAGTATGAAGAACGTCGAGACCGTACTACCGTTCCGGATGCCTTTCGGTACGTCGATCCTCGCTTGGGGAAGGTTGCGCACCTCCCTTGTTACCTAGTGCCGACCTATTCAGCGAAGCCGTAATTATTCGCGGTCGCGCTGCGGTTGCAGAAAGCCGCGCTATTTTATAGTTACCCATCACGCTCCCAACGGTGGCGGCTAATGCTGCACAGGGATCACTTCATCCGAAAGAGTAAGATTATCGGCGCTCCGTACTACATATCGTAGTTCGGGATTGTAATCTCGAATGTAGCCGACAAATCCAATCTTCGCTGTAAATTTGCTTTGGTAAAACGTGCGATTAACAAAGGGGCTAATCCGCGCAGAGCGTGCCACTCCGCGAATCACCCCGTTTAAATCGGTGATTACCAATGTCCATGGAATCGACTGCTCGTGTTTGAATGCTTGTCCGCTCACACGCGCTGCGGGGGCACCGTTATCACAATGGCCTAAGGCATCAATACTGCACTGCCCATGAAGTTCTTCTGTCCTATGTCGCGCTCCAAAGACATCCGCTTCCCTAAGCCCAATCCAATCTTGTAAGCCAGCAGCGAACACATCCAAGCGACGCGCCCGCAACTCCGAAGCCAGGTGAAGCCTATCTTCAAAAATTTGTTTAAACTGAGGAGGAACTATTTGCATCCTTTGGGTCTCAACAGCTCCGTTGATCAGGGCGGTAGCATCTTTGTCATGCAGAATTTGCGCGTTTTTGCACCAGAACCACGCTTGATAATGTGCCGGCCAGGCGAAGATGGCTATTACAAAAGGGAGAAGGAGAGTCGGCCACCGTCCCCACTGTAGGCGTTCCGCTCGCTCGATCCCGAGCAAAATGAGACTCGTCCAAAAAAGTGAACTCCAGAATAAATAACGCGGAGCGAAAGGCACCAGATTGAACGATCTGAGTCGTCCGACGGTAATAAGCGCCAGAGCAAATACGGTGAAAATCAAAAGCGATATTCCAGTGCTTTCGAGCCCGCCTTTTCCAAGGTCACGGCGAAGCATACGAGGTATGACAGCAATTCCCGCAAGCGTCAATCCCACTACACCGGCCAAAGCGATGCTAAAGGATTGACTTAAGTCCGTGAGCGTCTTTGGCCCGCACCAAGCCGCGAGTGTATGTAACACCGGACTGCTGACGAGTCTGCAGAACTCGGTTAAAACTCTCATGGGAGTGAGAGAGACCTCCGATTCTTTTTGCACGCCGTAAGATGTCGGAAGCACTGGAAGCTCTTCGTAGATAATGGCTGCTGCAAGAGCGCTGATACCCAGTAAAACAATCGTTCGCCGCGGAAGACGCATGCACCAAGCCAGAAGTAGCAGGGAAGGCCAAATTGCCAACCCCGTGCCAAAGCTAAAGGAGGCGAGAAACCCGGCGCACACTACAATTGCCGTTACCGCCCAGGAGCAACGCGTCTTGGTTATCAGAAGAAAAGCGAGTGCCGCTCCGGCCGTCGCCAAAGAGTTGTCACAGTTAAATTCGCCGTCCGCGGTAATACTGGCTCGGCCCATCCAAAAATTGCCCATGAGTACAACAAGTGTGGCCAATGTCTTTGCAGTCAGGCTTACGGTTTTATCGCGCCAAACTGGGACCAGAAGCAGGGAGACGGTTATAAAAAGTAGCCCGAGCCCCAGAAAGAAGAGCATTTGCACGTCGCCATGAAAAAAGCGCAAATTGGCTAGACCAATGCAGCTGGGAAAGAACGTAACGTGACCAGCCTGTTTAAGCATGGCACTTTGGAGCCATGTGTGGTTCCAGGCAAAAGCGTAAATGCTCCAAAAATCGCCTGCCCACAGGCAGGTTACGCGGCCCAAATAAAGATAGACAACTCCCGAAAGTAAGAAAGTTAGCGCAACTGGTTAACTCAGTCGGAACCACGGATCGCAATCCGAATTTCAACTCCTTGGCCCTCGGTCACCAGGAATCATCAAGACCAGCCCGCCAGCTTCCGACACGCGATGCCATCCCGGGTTAATCGACTTCAGTGTCGCCAGTACTCTCTCGCTTTCAGATTCCGGAGTGGCAACAGCATTTGCGCGACCGGTTTCGATCACTTGGCGAAATTTCGCCTCTAGCAGTTCGAGGTGCCTGGCATTCTGAGGAGGGTTTTCCTGGACAAAAGCCTGCGCCTGTTGGCGCAGTATCCCTTCCTCCGTATTGCCGGCGTTAGCGAAATAATGAGTGACGAACCGGGGAGCTACAACTTTCATTTCTGGAAAGAGAAGCGGTAACTCACAACCTGCTGTCCAAGTCGGCACGAGCAGCTTGGCATGCGCGATGTACGGACCGGCGACTTTAGCAAAATTAAGGTTAGCGGGTAGCAACTGGACTTCCCCGGGTGATTTCCAGCCGATGTCGAGCCGTAGATCTCTTGGTAATACCGATAGTCCATGGTAGCTGCCAACGAACGCGACAACGATCGCCGATAGTGCCAGCACGGTTTGTTCCCGGGAATTCATAACCCTGCCTTTTTGTGCCAGCTGCGAACCGGCAGCCGCTATCAACGTGCATAACAAAGGCAGTTGTAGAAGATAGACGAGGCGAAAATAAGCCGCAGCAAGAATATTTGTCATCCACATGTGCGCCAGCAATGGGTTCAAGCAAAACAGCCACACAGCACAAAGATAAAAAAAGAGAAAAAATCCGCTGCGTCCTCGCACGATTAGCAGCGGCACAGCGATCATTAGCACCACGTCACGCAAGTACTCAGCACGTCCCCCAACGGCATAGTCCACCGCTTCCCTCCACGGTATGTATCTTGGCCCTACTATGTTAATATCGACTGGCTTTGGAATTATGTCCATCTTCAACAGGGCCAGTATCGCGATTGGATACGCGACTGGAATTACGAGAAACAAACCGCGACGGACTTGCAACCATAGGTCAGCGCGGTTCTTGCCTTCGAGTAGCTCAAGGCTAAAAATTGCTACCCAGGAGCAGCCAATGACCGCCGGGAGCAAATAAAGGGCCGGATTGCTCAGACCGACTCCGGCGATATCCAAAAGCGTGAGCCACACCAGATCACTTAGGTTACCTCGGCTGAGGAATCGGTAACTAAGCGCCAGTCCGATCGGCAAAAATAAGATCAAAACGATAGGCTTGCCTTGCCACATGTAGCCGGACACGGTCGAAAATCCGACCCGGATCGGCTGACTGTAGTGACTTAGCAGCTCCAAGCAAAGCGCCGAAGGATGACTTGTCGGCGAGAAGGAGAAATCCCACTCCGAGAGCAGCCCCGAACGACGCAGCCCAGCGATTCAATCGAAATCTTCGGGCGCACCAATAGAAAACAAATGGAAGGGCCAACGCGACAAATACGTGGCCAACTACTTGGTAAAAGTACAGTGGATCTATCCCAAGATAATGCCCGAGGAAAGCCATCAGCATCTCATAACTAGTCGCCAAATGGACTGGTGAGAATCCAGCCGCGTCCATATCAACACTCGTCTGACGGAGACTTATGGACTCGTTAAGGTGCAAAAGTTGCGTGAGAGCTCTATGGAAATAGACCACGTCATCTTGATTCGGCCGGCGCACGAATAGAACCGTAGTTGCATACGCTACGCCCAGGACCAGTAGAAGGAGGTGAGAGCGGTGGAACCGGTACTCTTTGCCGGGGATCGCATTTGTTTTCTTCCATGACCGGCCAAGCAAAACGAAACCAGCAATGGCCATAGCTAAGAAGCACCACGTGATCGTTTTCGCTGGCCATCTGGCGATAAGCACCAACTGGTAAGCGAGCGTCCAAAATGCGACTGCGGCTATCGGCACTAACAGAACATCGCCCGCACGGGATTCGGCGGATCTTTCAGAGATCAGCATGGATTTCATCCTGGAATTCTTTGGGATTCCGACACCTTGCAGCGCCTCCGGGTGGTCGGGGTGGTCAAGGGCCCTCCAATCAGCCGGCGGTCAGCCTCACGTTGGTGTTCTAGCCCGGAAAAGCAGGATCGTTGGGAAAGGGTAGGTCATGTCTTGAGGAAAGCGTACCAGCTTGAACTCGTGTCCAACAATCTTTACAGGAATCCTGTAGCTTTTTTCGTAAGTAAACTTTCCCTGCGCCTCAACCTGCCTGACAATTGCATTCATTTGTGCTGGCTCAATTTGAGTTGGCAACCCTACCAGAAAGAAGTCAGCATCCTGTTCTGGGTTCTGTAAGTGGACAGCCACCTTGTCACTGGTTAGTGGCTTGGCTGCTGGCATCGCAGTGTAAAAATAAGGTCCGAGCTGCAAGATGCCAATAGTCGCCCGTGCGTCACCAATCAACTTTCGGAGATCGTTCCGAACAATCTCACGAGCATCCTTTTTCTGCATGGCACGACCGTATGCCAGGTCAAAAAACACTGATGGCCCAAGGACGAGAAGGAGCACGCAGGTTAAAAGGATGGCGACTGGCCGGTTATGTTTCATTTTCAGCTGTAAATCGGCACAAGCTACGCCGACCAGAACGCAAAATCCAGGAAACAACAGCATGGTTATGCGGGCAAAATATGGTCCAAGGTAGCCTTTTCCCATGAAGTACAGATATAAGAGGGAGAAAATTAGGATTGGAATGGACACACTGTAAAGGTTACGCCTGAAAAGAAGATATAAGATTGCGCAGTAAGGAACCAGCCAGAGCAGGGGATACATTGCAAACGGAATCACGTATGTGATATACCTCCAGACAAAGCCCAGATTAAGCAACTGGACTCCGCTGAACTGGTGTAGCGACGCGTATTTTAACGTCTCGCCGGTGATTGCGTTTGTAACGCTCGCGGGATCTCGCGTCGCTCCCCCCAAACCAGAAATTAGACCCACAGTAAAGAGCATCTGCCATCGCTGGGATTGCCGGAGCTTTAGAGACATCCAAATGACCAAGGCACACAATAAATTGCTCAGAATGTGAGTTCTCATAAAGTGGGCGTAGATCACCTGCATTGGAATAACAGTGTAACAAAGCGCACCCCCGAGAGATGGGTAGAACTTCTGAGTCGCTTCCTTGATCGCGAGAAATACAACAGCGATTGTGCAGAGATCAAACAGAACCGACATCCACCGACAGATATATAGGAGGCTAGAATACTTGGTCATGCTCGTTGAGTCGCCAAGTGGCGCGCCTTCGGCAGCGGGGACCCTGAGTACTGCTTGCGGTACGGCCCATAGGTAATAATTGAATGTGCCTTCAAAGTACGCGCCAGGCGTCTTAATGCGGCCTGCTAATAAATCCAGCTGTAGGACACCCCTAAGACTGACAAACTCATCGGGCTGAAAGTTCAGCTCATGGCCATATCCGCTGCCAATGCCCCAGCTCAAGCCGGTTATCCGAAGATAGGCTGCTAGCAATAGTAGCCCTGAGAATAGGGCAGGTCGACGAGCTTTCTGCACAAGGCAACCCCAGGGCGCAACACTTCGCAAAATGCCTGTGGGTCGCATTAGTCCGGTGGCGATGGTTCGGTCGATCCAATGGGAACAAGCTTTAGAATTGCCGCCTTGCCGTGGGAGTTATCCAGAAGGTGCCAGTCGTACCCAGAGACGGCCGGCAGGCGCGACTGTTTGGTGGTGCTTTCGTCGCTCGAAACGAATAGCGCGTAAACCGGAACGGAGCGCTCCAACGCGTGTTTGACTAAGGCCAGAGCCTGCGGCCGCTCATATCTCCAGGTGTAGCTCCACTTATAATGATGCTCTCCATCGATCGGAGCGGCTACGAAGGAGTGTGGCAATAGGGCATTTAAGTAAACAGGATCGATATCGGACAGAACGATTCCAGGTTGGCTTCGCAGCCGTCTGGCCAAATCCCTTTGCGCGACAAATTGGGTCGATTGGCCAGGTGAAGCGGTGAAGTGCAGAGCGTCCCACGTTTGGCACCGAACAATGCCCGGTGTGTTGTAGCCGGAACGCGAAGGATAGCCGAGGCAGGCGCCGGCGAACAAGACAAAAACACTCAGGGCGATAATAATCCGTTTTCCGGCAAAAAGGTTCTTTGAAGCCCATGTGATGGGCAGAACGGCGACCCCGACTAGAAGGATAAGAAGCGGTAAGTAGAAACGACTGTCGCTGCCAAATAGGTAGCACAACGCCGCCACGAAAGAGCTCAAGCCCGCCAAGAAAGCGCACACGATGAACCAATTGAATCGGATCAAAAACAACCCGACGCAAGTTAGAAGGAGGAAGACGGGTACAAAGGAGGTACCTGTGCCAAACATGTGTGCAACATTGTACCCATGCGGCTGTAAAGTGGATTCCTTCCACAAGGCGAGGGCATTCTTCGGAACCCAGCGAAGACAAAAAAGAAGGTGGTGTCGGCTAAAATATGAGGCCCACAGATCGTAGCCTGTTTTGAGGGGCGAATGGAACTGGATCGTGTTCAATATGAGCATAGGGCTAGACGCTAAAACGAAAACGAACGGAAGTGCCACGCAATGAAGGAACCAGCGCCAGCGCATCCCCTTTACCGGGAAGATGACCATGATCAGCAATAACGGAGCAAAAAAAAGCGACTGGAGTCGAACGTTCAATGAAAGACCAAGAAGAATTGCGGACAGATAGATTTTCCAGCGCCGTTCTTCCTTAAGTCCCAGGTAGGCGAACATAAAGGCTAGGACAATCAGCAGGGAGGCACTTATTTCACTGAGTGATGAACGACAGAAAGTGAAGAACCCAGGTAGTGTCACGAGTAAAAGCGTCGCAAAGCCGCCTGTCAACGGCATCGCTAGGTATGTGTAAAAAGCAAATACGGCTACAAGCAGGAGCAGCCCCATCGTTTGGCTCGTGCGGAACGGTGCCAGGATAGCGTCTGATTCCGGCAGGATCTTCAACCAGGGAACCATGAGCGCCGGATAGCCAAAAGGGTACCTTGATGGCAGTTTCTCGTATCCGATCTGTATGGAAGGCCAGTCGTCCGCGCGCAGTGCTTGCGCTTGTGCAAAATATTCCGTGGCATCCGGATGTGGACCGAGGTCGAGCAGCATTGTCTTGCTGTAATCAATTCTAAGAACCGCGAAATAATAGAACGTTAGCGCGGCCAATAGAAGCAATATGCCCGCTAGAAATTGCGCGTTCGCAAATTTTGTGAGCCTCATCGTTTTATGATGATTGTCCGTGGCGCCCCTCGGTCAATTCACTGCTGCGCGAGCAGATAAATCGCAAGGAGGGTGAGCAGAAAGTACGGAACAAGCACCGCGGCTCCAGCGTAATCTTTGGCCATCCGCTGGCCAAAGAATAGCGCAATGATCGCAACCGCGGAAATCACCGCGCCGTAGAATGCGACGGTTGAATCGCGCAAAACGATGAGTGCCAGGCAGCCAACGCCGCTCAATACTCCCGCTGCGAGTTCGAGAATCGTGATGGCAGTTACCAAAGCGGGCACGACGCCCGCTAACAGACTTTTCGCGAAATGTCCCTTTAGCCATTCGAGGTTTCCGCGGCGATCGACAACTTTATCAACTCCTGATTGAAGGAAAAGAATCGTGAGAAAGACAGCGGTAAAGATCTGTATGAGATAAGTTGCTTGGGAAAATGTGTGCAAAGCTGACATGGCGAAGAGACCTTAGCTGGAATAACCCAGCTTTGTCGATGTTTCCGTGGTGAGAAGATCGCGCTGCGACGTCCTGGGACGGCGCAGCGCGCCATTCTGGCCGCGCAAAAAAAAGGCGGGACGACCGCGTCCGACGGTCACATAATCCGTGAATTGCATCCTCAGTCGCCCTGGCCGACTGCGTCGGCGAAAGCGACATCGCCGGCTTTTAAATCCAACTCGGCTTCGGCGGACGTCCCAAAAAGGCGCGCGCGGCTTTCATCGAATTCTTTTTCCCAGCGCGCAACGACCACCGTCGCGAGACAATTGCCGATGACGTTCACGCATGTGCGACCCATATCCATCAATTCATCCACGCCGAAAATAATGGCCACACCGATCGGCCCCAGTCCTGACGGCACAAACGAATTCAGTGCCCCGAGCAAAATGACAAGCGATGCGCGTGGGACGCCGGCCACACCCTTGGAAGTCAGCATCAACGTCAACATCATTGTGATCTGTTGGCCTAACGACATGTGCCAGCCTATTGTCGTCTCCGCCGCTTGCGCCACGAACACCGAAGCCATTGCCAGATATAATGTTGATCCTGTGAGGTTGAACGAATAGCCGGTCGGCATAACGAAGCCGACGATGTGCGGCGGCACGCCGAAACGCTCCATCGATTCCATCGCTTTGGGCAATGCCGATTCGCTGCTCGTGGTCGCGAATGCGAGGGCCGCAGGCTCCCGCACCGCCCGAACAAATTGACGCAACGGAATCCGTACGATCCAAATCACCAATCCAAAGATCGACAAGATGAAAATCACCAGAGCCAGATAAAGCGACCCGATCAATTTGCCGAGATTCACCAGCACGCCCGGCCCTTGCGTGCCGATCGTGTGCGCCATCGCTGCGCCGACACCAATCGGCGCAAACATCATCACGTAGTTTGTAAACTTGAACATGATTTGCGCGAGGCTCTCCATCGCGCGGATGATCGGTTTTCCCCTTTCTCCAATCGCAGAGACGGCGAGTGCGAAAAGCACACTGAACGCGACGATCTGCAAAACATCGCCGCGTACCATGGCGTCAATCACGCTGGAGGGGAACACGTGGACGATGGTTTCGACGAAAGTTTTCGGATGACTTTGCTCAATAGTTTTAATGGCGTCGATGTTCGTGGCGACGAGAGTCACGCCAGCTCCGGGCTTGATGAAATTGACAACGGCCAGTCCGATTATCAGCGCTGCGGTCGTAACAATCTCGAAATAAATCAGGGCTTTGATGCCCATGCGCCCAACTTTCCGAAGCGCACCTGCCCCAGCGATTCCTGCGACAATGGTTGAGAAAACAAGCGGCGCGATGATGGATTTGATCAGGTTAATGAAGATGTCGCGCAGAAAATAAACTGCGTTCCCCCAATCCGGTCGCAGCCAGCCAATCACACCGCCGACAACCAGTCCGATCATGATCTGTGTCGTCAAAGACGGCCGAAACCACGGCCGGCGCGCTTGCTGAGGACCTGCGGCAGTCATCGATTCATCATTACCAGAAAGAAGACATTCGGAACAGGCGCGTTGCGAATGGCCGCCGCCGCAAATCTCCAACTTCCAATCTCCAACATCCAATCAAGCTTCAAGCTTCACGTCGAAAAATGGCGTCGTGCAGGACACTTTGGAGCTTGGTGTTTGCAGATTCTCCGGAGGTTGGATGCCGAGGTTTGGAGCTTTAATCAATCATCCGGCGGTCGAGCCCACTGTAAGCATCGACCCGCCGGTCACGCAGAAATGGCCAGTGCGTCCGATGCTCGTTGACGCGGCTCCAATCGATATCGGCCATCACAATCTCCTCCTGATCAATCGAAGCTTTGGCGACGACTTCGCCGTCCGGCCCACAAACGAAGCTTTGTCCCCAGAACTCAATGCCAGCGCCACCGGCAGGCGCTTCATGGCCGACCCTATTTGCCACGGCGACGTAGCACCCATTCGCAATGGCGTGGCTGCGTTGAATGGTTTCCCACGCCGAATGCTGCGCTTTGCCAAACTCCTTCTTCTCACTCGGATGCCAGCCAATTGCCGTCGGATAAATAATGATTTCTGCGCCGCGCAATGCAGTTAACCGCGCCGCCTCCGGATACCATTGGTCCCAGCAAACACAGACTCCGATTTTGCCGTGCTGCGTGTTCCACGATTGGAACCCAAGGTCGCCCGGCGTAAAATAAAATTTTTCGTGATACAGCGGATCGTCCGGAACATGCATCTTGCGGTATTTACCTAGCAACTTTCCATCCCTGTCGATGATCGCCGCGGTGTTGTGATAAACGCCCGCGCCGCGCCTCTCGAATAGTGAAGCAATGATCACTGTGCCGGTTTCGCGCGCCAGTTCTCCGAATGCCGCTGTTGATGTCCCCGGCACTTCCTCGGCCAAATTAAAATTCTTATGATCTTCTGTCTGACAAAAATATTGCGACCGGAAAAGTTCGGGCAGACAGACGATCCGCGCGTCTTTTCCCGCCGCCTCGCGAATGAATTCAATCGCGCGCGAGAAATTCTTCTCCGGCTCCGGGCCGCAACGCATCTGGATGAGAGCAACCTTGGTCATGTCGAGCGAAGTCTCCGCCATTGCGGGATAGCCATTTCAACAATGAGAGATTCCTCGACTTCGCTCGGAATGACAAGGGTGACGGCTACTTCACCGAGCTCGCCGGCACGATGTCGATCTTGTTGATCACGATGCGCTTTGTCGGCTTGCTCATTTCGCCCATGCTGTTTTTGGTTACGGGCGTGTCCCCGATTTTTTCCAGCACATCGTCGCCTTTAATCAGTTTGCCGAACGTTGTGTATTGATGATCGAGCCGGTGTATTGGTGCGAGACAGATGAAGAACTGCGAGCCGGCCGAGTCCGGATCAGGTTCGCGCGCCATCGAGATCACGCCGTGCTCATGCGGATGATCGTTAAACTCGGCTTTGATCTTGTAACCTGGACCACCAGCTCCGTAGCTGTTTTCTTTTGCCGGATCTTTCGAATCCGGGTCGCCGCCTTGGATCATGAACCCTTTGACGATCCGGTGGAAAATGGTGCCGTTGTAGAAACCGGAGCGCGCCAACTTCTTGAAATTCTCGATCGTTTTTGGCGCGGCATCAGCCCAGAACTGCACCACCATGTCGCCTTCGCTGGTTTTGATCACAGCGACTTCGTTTGATGGATTCATGGATGAAGTTTTTTTGTTTTCATCGGCAGCAAATGCTGCAGCCCACATGGATATAATCAAGCAGCAAAGTAACGGTTTCACGCCGAACATCGTAATGCTCGACGACGAACGTTCAAGCCGCCAATAAGACGCACGGTCATCCTGAGCGAAGTGAAGGATCTCACATTAGATGATTGATCGCCGAACCTCCAAAGTGTGATCAACGAGTCTTTGCGAGGTCCCTCGCTCCGCTCGGGATGACACCTGAATGGTACTCCTGCAAACTGCGCACCTGCACTTTTCGTTTTTGTAGTGACCGAATTCCATTCGCGCTCGCCAGCGCGGCGCGGACGGTCGTCATGATCGGAATTTTTGCAGCCAGCGCGGCATTGCGAATACCCACTTCATGCTCGCGCGGAATTTTCCCGCTGGGCGTGTTGATGATGAAATTGATGTCGCCGTTCTTGATGCGGTCGAGAACGTTCGGGCGTCCCTCGTGAATCTTAAAGACCTTCGTCACTTTGATTTTTGCTCTCGCCAGCGCTTCCGCGGTGCCGCTTGTAGAAATAATTTCAAAACCGAGCTTCACGAACTCGCGGGCGACGGGGATGACCGCTTCCTTGTCGGCATCCTTGACGCTGACAAAGACTTTTCCTGTTTTCGGCAGCGGCGGCGGCGCGGCCATCTGCGATTTTGCGTAGGCAAGGCCGAGATCGATATCCATGCCCATCACTTCGCCGGTCGATTTCATTTCCGGACCAAGTGAGATATCCAAGCCTTCATAGCGCAGGAAGGGGAACACGGCTTCCTTTACGGAAAAATGTTTCGGCATGATCTCTTTTGTGAATCCGAGCTCGCGCAATGATTTTCCAGTCATTACTTTGGCGGCGAGTTTTGCTAGTGGAGCGCCGATTGCCTTGCTAACGAAGGGAACAGTACGCGACGCGCGCGGGTTCACTTCCAAAACGTAAACATCATCGCCTTTCACCGCGAACTGCACGTTCATTAGCCCACGCACGTTTAGTTCACGCGCCATCGATTTTGTTGCTGCGGAAATCTCATCCAGAACATTTTGCGACAATGAAAACGTCGGAATCACGCACGCGCTGTCACCGCTGTGAATGCCCGCTTCCTCGATGTGCTCCATGATCGCGCCGATGACGGTCGTTTCGCCATCGGAGATGCAATCGACATCGACTTCGATTGCATCCTCGAGAAAGCGATCGATGAGCACCGGACGATCAGGCGTCACTTCGATGGCGCTTGCCATATAGCGCCGAAGATCCCCCTCATTATAGACAAGTTCCATGGCACGCCCACCGAGAACGAACGAGGGTCGCACCAAAACTGGGTAACCAACTTTCTTCGCGATCGCGATAGCCTCCTCAGTGCTTATCGCCGACCCATTTGGAGTTTGGCGCAAGCCGAGTTTATCCAGCATCGCGGCGAACAGTTGCCGATCTTCCGCGGTCTCGATGCTTTCCGGCTGGGTGCCAAGAATGGGGACGCCTGCCGCCTTCAATCCGCTCGCGAGGTTCAACGGTGTTTGTCCACCAAACTGGACGAACACGCCTTCGGGCTTCTCTTGATCGTAAATGTTGAGCACGTCCTCTAAAGTGAGCGGCTCAAAATAAAGTTTATCGCTTGTGTCGTAATCTGTGGAAACCGTCTCCGGGTTGGAGTTGACCATGATCGTTTCGAACCCGAGCTCGCGCAGGGCGAACGCAGCATGCACGCAGCAGTAGTCGAACTCAATTCCCTGGCCGATCCGGTTCGGTCCGCCGCCCAGAATCATGATCTTGCGCTTGGCGCTGTCTCGACGCTCGTTCTCGTCGCCGTAGGTGGAGTAGTAATATGGCGTATAAGCTTCGAACTCGGCCGCGCATGTATCGACCAGCCGGTATGTGGGCAAGGTGGTTAACGACTTCCGTTTCTCGCGGATTTCAGCCTCGGTCGTGCCATTTGCCACTGCCAGTTGCTGGTCGGAGAACCCGAGCTTTTTGGCGTGGAGCAAGTCTTTCGTCTTCAAACAGCGCGTTTCCTCCACGATCTGCGCGACGTTTCTCAAAAACCACCGGTCGATCTTCGTCAGCTCATAAATCTCATCAACTGACGCGCCTTTTTGGAACGCCTGCGCGATGTAGAAGATTCGCTCGGCATTTGGGATCGCTAATTTCAAACGCAGCGCTTCAAGATCGATGTCTTTGTCCACGCCGTCGCCTAACAAACCGAAGCGCTTGATTTCCAGACTGCGCAAAGCTTTTTGCAATGCCTCTTTAAACGTCCGCCCGATTGCCATCGCTTCCCCGACACTTTTCATTCGCGTCGTGAGCGTCGCGTCCGCCTGCGGAAATTTTTCGAACGTAAAGCGTGGCACTTTCACTACGCAGTAATCGATCGTCGGCTCGAAGCAGGCCGGCGTTTCGCGCGTAATATCGTTTTTGATTTCGTCGAGCGCGTAGCCGACCGCGAGTTTTGCTGCGATTTTCGCAATTGGAAAACCAGTCGCCTTCGATGCGAGCGCGCTGGAACGCGATACGCGCGGATTCATCTCGATCACGACCATGCGGCCATTATCGGGATGAACAGCAAACTGAATATTCGATCCGCCTGTCTCGACACCAATCTCTCGAATGACCGCGAACGCGGCGTCGCGCATCATTTGGTATTCCTTGTCGGTGAGCGTTTGCACGGGCGCGACGGTGATGGAGTCGCCGGTGTGCACACCCATGGGGTCGAAATTCTCGATTGAACAAATGACGACGCAGTTGTCCATCCGGTCGCGCATGACCTCCATCTCGAATTCTTTCCAGCCGACCAGCGATTCTTCGATCAACACTTCGCGCACTGGCGAAAAATCCAGACCGCGCGCAGCGATCTCATCAAGTTCTTCGCGATTGTAAGCGATCCCGCTGCCGGAACCTCCCAGAGTGAACGCTGGCCGAATGATCAACGGAAATGTTCCGATCTCGGCAACGATCTGATCGAGATCCGCAAGTGAACGCGCTATGCCAGAGCGCGGCACCTCCAGGCCGATGTGTAACATGGCTTCCTTGAACAATTGACGATCCTCGCCTTTTGCGATCGCCTGCGCGTTCGCGCCGATCAATTTCACGCCGTGCCGCGCCAGCGCGCCGTTGCGATTCAATTCCATTGCGGCATTGAGCGCAGTCTGGCCGCCGAGGGTGGGCAAAATCGCGTCCGGCTTTTCGCGCTCCATAATTGCCTCGATCACTTCAGGCGTGATCGGCTCGACGTAGGTGCGATCGGCGAATTCCGGATCCGTCATGATGGTGGCAGGATTCGAATTCACCAGCACCACCTCGTAGCCTTCTTCGCGCAGCGCCTTGCACGCCTGCACGCCGGAATAATCAAATTCGCAGCCCTGCCCGATCACGATTGGACCGGAGCCGATGAGGAGAATTTTCCTGAGCTCGTTATTTCGCGGCATCTGCGCCAGCGGGGATGGTAAACGAAATCACATGAACGTCACGCAAAACGTCTGCAATTCCATTACGCAGGCAAGATGCCCGCTGGCCCACCGCCAGATGGCCGTCCTACGCAACCGCTGCCATGCGCTGCCGGTCTAGCCAAACTTTGCAGACGCTTTTTATCCGCGTTAGGACGTAATAAACAGTCTGGCTGCGAAGTCG
>WNGN01001743.1_pt1 | contig 16170 bp, 12 predicted proteins | sample 5400561 | NCBI WGS metagenome assembly WNGN01 (sample SAMN13153379, study PRJNA577476) | soil metagenome | isolation source: 115 cm soil or saprolite under Garry oak tree replicate 2 | place: USA:California | collected 2016-06-15
TATCTTTCATGGGATCGCCGCGAATGATGACGAGGTCCGCGATCTTGCCTTTTTCAACGCTGCCGTAATCTTTGTCCCTGCGCCAGGCCTGAGCCACGTTGAGGCTTGCGGATTGAATGGCCTGAAGCGGCGTCAACCCCGCGTCGATTATAAGCTGAAACTCGGCGTGGACGCCGTAACCCGCGAGCACGTAATCGGGATCGGAGCCGGAATGGATCTTTCCTCCGGCGGCGACAAACCGTCGGGCGAAATCCTGGACCATCTTATAGCCGGAGAGCAGTCGGGCGCGCTGCTCGGGTGATGCGCTTTCATAATAAGAGAAGTGCTGCTCGCTCGCCTTGAGAATATAAGCGGGAAGATAACGCAAATTGGGATCTTTGAGCAGCGCCCACTCTTGCTCTTTCATTTGCGATGCGCGCGGGGAAAGCGGTCGAAAGGTGGTGCCCCAGGTCGGGCTCCAATGGACGTTTTTCGAAACCATCACCTTGATGATCCGATCAAACATCGGCGGCTCCATAAATGCGTGGACTTCCGGGGTGGTGATTTTTCGGTTCATGCGGGCGAGGTCCAACTCCGCTTTCTTCTTTGGATCCTGGATTGAGGTGTACGCTACGGACCAGGAATGCTCGACCGACTGATAGCCCGCGTCCGCCGCCGCGAAAATATCCAACGAGTGAGCTATAACCGGCTTGCCCAATTTGTGGGCCTCCTCCACCGCCGCTTTGGCCACTTGGGGTTTGAGGCGCTCGAAGAGCTTGTAGCCGTCGACGCCCTTTTCAGCCAACATCCGAACGGCATTCCGCGCATCGTCCTCATTGTCGACGATAACGCTGGTACGCTGCCTTCGGTTTGCGCCCATTCCCGCGGGGGAAGGCCCGTCGATGACGTTGCCAGAGGCCCAGACGCGCGGCCCTCGAATGGTTCCGTTGCGAATGCCTTCCCGTTGGGCGAGGACCCAGTCCACCGGATTGTTGGAGATGGTCGGGCAGGTTGTAATGCCGAAGTGGAGATAAAGCTCGCCCATCCAATCGCGCAAGTGGCAGTGGCCGTCGATGAGTCCCGGCAGGATCGTCTTGCCCTTCGCGTCGATGACATCCGCACCTTGGGGTAGAGAGACCTCCCCGCGTTTTCCAACCGCGATAAACCTGCCGTCTTGCATGATAATCGCTGAATCTGTGAGAGCCGGACGTCCCGTTCCGTCAATGAGCGTTCCGCTGACAATCGCCGTCGGTCGTGATTGCCCCCAAGAACTCCCGGTAATCAGCGAAACTGAAAGAACGAGAAAAACGTTGAATCGCAGGCGAGCGCACACTTTCATCATCGTGACCCCTTTACTTCGCGATATACAGCTGATCGATAAAGCCGCTTTGATCGAGCTTCGACAAGTACGAGAGAGCAAATAGATCTTCTGCCTTTAGTTTTTTGATCAGAGGGTCGCGTGCGCTCATGACGTCGAGCGTTGCTCTCACTGCCGTCATATCCGGGTATGGTTTTCTGCCAATTTGGTGTTGTGGGTTACTTTTATATGCCAGCTCGATCATGTCACGATCCTTAGTACGCAGTAGCTCTCCTATATACTGACAGCTCCGCTCCTTGTCGTTGAGAAAAAAACGCACTCCGTCCAGATAGCCTTTCATGTACCGGGTAACGGCATCGGATTTCTTGGTCGCCAACGCGGGAGTGGTGACAACCGTACTGCCGAAGAACGGTAGCGCCGGCATATCGAGCACCCGGAAACCCGTCCGTTTGGCGTATGCGGATTCCGCGGAGGAAAGAACCGTCGCCTCGATGGCGCCTTTTTCCAGCGACGCGAAACGGGCCTGGCCGACCTGAACAATAGCGATGTCTGGCCGACCTGAACAATAGCGATGTCTTTATCCGCGTCCAAACCGAGCTTTTGAAACAGGTAGCGAACCATCAATTCTGAAATTCCGCCAAATCGGATGATGCCGACCTTTTTGCCCTTGAGCTGCTTGACGTCCTTGATCTCAGGCCGGGTGACGATGTCATATTCGAGTGTGTTGGACTGGGAGAGTAAGAACGTCAGCCTCGCGCCATGGGCCATTGCCTGAACGGCGGCGATGGGCGCTCTCAGATCCAAATCCACGTCTCCGTTCAAGAGCGCGCTGACGGCCGCCGGTCCGCCGGTGATGAGAATAATCTCGACGCCCAAGCCATATTTTTCGAACAGTCCGGCTCGTTGCGCGACGTAGGTGATGACCGCCGTGTTGCCGGTGACCGATGCGTACGAAACGCGAAGCTTCTCGGCATAAAGAGTTGCCGGTGTAACTAAGAAAAGCCACGCAATCCACAACGCCAGCATCAGGCGATGTCCGTCCTTCAACCTGCTCGGGGCGAGCGGTACAAGGTTTAATCCCGTTGATATTCTTCCGTTCATGCTGAGCTTTGTCGAAGCACCTGTTCTTTTCTCAACGGTTGAGAGGGCGCCCATTAGATCCAAAGCTCGGCCCCGACAACTAGGCTCGAAGTCAATTTGCGTTTCGCTGTTTAATCCTTTGATTCAGCGACTGCAAAACTCCCGCGTCCACCGCAGCAATCACATCCAGCGCCGCATCCAACACCTCTACAGTCATTCCAGCTTTCCTTGCGTCCGCAAGGCGGCGCTCCACTCACGGATCGCAAAGCCGCATCATCGCGACGGCGAGGCCGATAAGCATCTTCTCCCGCTCGGTGAGGCAGGTCACCGCATGCGCATCACGATAGAATTGGCGAAAGTCGGCTTTGTTCGAAGTCATAATCCTCTCTCCACAAACAACTCGAAACCCGAAATTCTGAACTCGAAACGCGAGACGCGCGACCTTCGTGATCGTGCCCGTGAAACGTGACCGTGAAATCCGCAACGAGCACGAACACGAAACACGAGCACGAAGTCGAGCCGTTCATTCCGGCTTCACCCCGCAGATGAGGCCGTAAGAGAAACTACCTTTGACATGCACATGGTCGTCGTGTCTGTGCCATGTGAAATAGTTTTTCTTCAGCCGCTCTGCCAATTCCGGCGCTTCCTTTTCCACCTCTTCCGCAACTTCCAGCCAGTGACGCCCCGTGGGGATGCCGTCCATTCCCTCCTGATTGAAAGAGTAGGAGAGAATGTTGGTGCGGGGGATGCGGTATCCCGCTTTCGTCAGCAAGCGTTGGATGCTGCTGGCCGTGTGAAAGCGAAAATCGTCGCCGTGGGTCCGGCGGAACACCTGATTGATCTTGGTCTCGAGCGCGACATCCACTGAGTCTTTCGCCTCCTCGATGATCGGATCGAGCACGACAAACCTACCGCCATTCTTCAGCACGCGGAGCACTTCCGTAACCACACCCGCTGGGTTGCCGAAGTGGTGCAGGCTGAAGGAGACAAACGCCCGGTCGAAGGAGTTCGATTTGAAAGGCACAGCATCGGCCTCACCGGCGCCCTGATAGTAAGCACGAATCGGATCTTCGTGCTGGTGTCCGACATCGAGCATGGCGAGAGCCTGATCGACACCGATGATCCGGCCAGTTTTCAACCGCTTCGCCACCGGCCGAGCTACTCGACCGGTGCCCGTCGCCAGGTCGAGAATCTGTTCATCGCCTTGCAGCGCGAGCATATCGGCCAATTTCTCGGCCAGATCGTCGCGGATCTCCGAGGTCCGGCGGTCAAACTCAGCGGCATGCTGCGGGTCATGAAAGCGCGTCTTGTGATCGTGCGAATGATCGTGTGCATGCCCGTGATCATGACCGTGATCGTGTTTGTGTTCTTCACTCATTTTTTTACCGTCCCTTCGATAATATTCCGCTGCTCTTTGCTCACCGCGCAATTGATAGGCGAGGCGGGCACAAAATTTCATCTAATTTTTAGTCAGCGGAATAGAAACGCTAAACTGTAGTTGTTGATTGTTTCTTTCGTTTGTCTCGCACATAAACCGATATCCCTGGTGAATCGGCAGAACGTCGTTCATCTACATCGAAAAGCTGAGTTGCTCTAACCAGGTCACCGAGCTTCTTGTAACCGTAGTTACGAGGATCAAACTCTGGAGCCTGGTTTGCAACGTATTGACCGATTTGACCCAAATAGGCCCATCCGTCTTCGCTCGCGGAGTAATCAACAGCATTTCTCAAGAGATTAACCAGTGTCGTATCCTGGTTCAGGTCAGTCGTGGTTTTCTTTCCTCGTGGACCTGTCGGTTCATCCTCGCGCAATATTTCCGTATAAACGAACTTGTCGCAGGCGCCCACGAATGCTTTGGGAGTCTTTTTTTCGCCAAAGCCGTACACGATAAGGCCGGCCTCTCGAATTCTCGATGCTAAGCGCGTAAAGTCACTATCACTCGACACGATGCAGAAGCCATCAAGTTTCTCCGTATACAGCAAATCCATCGCATCGATGATCAGTGCGCTATCGGTCGCGTTTTTGCCGACTGTGTATCGGAATTGTTGAATGGGCTGAATAGCTTGTTCTAAAAGAACATCCTTCCACCCCCTCAAATTAGGGGTGGTCCAATCACCGTAGATTCGCCGGACACTCGCAATACCATACTTGGCGATTTCTGCGAGTAATGCATCAATGATTGAAGGCGGAGTATTGTCTGCGTCGATTAGTACGGCCAGCTTTTTCTGACCATTCTGTTGCTCCATGTCTATTTCTCCTATAGGGCGTTATGGGCAGTCACTGCCCTGAAACCTAGCCCGGATTCCAATTTTGCCTCTCAGCATTTCATTTCAATGGAAACGCTTTTTCAGCAGGTCGCGACGACTGGCCTGCAAGCTTTTCAAGTTTTTCTTGCAGGAAGCCGATGTGCAGCCGCAGGTGGTACAATTCCCCCGCATAGGATAGAGGAACCGAGACAGAAGCGACCTCGCGTTCAAGCTCTTCCAATCGATTGATGACCCGTTCCGCCTCGCCGGCAATTGCCTCCTTCTGGACCATCGAGTCAATTTCGCGAACCGACGCGTACCAGCGATAAATCTTCGAACGAACCCGCCACCTATAAAGTGGCGGTGCGATTCTAAACAATGGGATCAACAAAGCCAAGAAAGGTAGGACTAGTATTTTGAGACGGTCCAGGAGCACGGCCGTTCCGTAGGGCAACCATCGGAACAAAAAAGACGGGCCGTTCGTGATATAGCGCCAGGCGTCTTCGTTCAGAGGGAGGTCCACGAAGTCAACCGATGGAAACTGCCGATTTTGCTCCAGCACGCCTCCCGTTTGATGTACTCTGGCAATGGCCTTCAGGAGCGCCGGAATCAGACTCACGTTGAGATCTCTACGAGCGGCCAAGTTGGCCGAAGCCGCCACGAGTGTGGTGTCGTGGGACGGAATATTGTGCTCTAAATTCATCACCCCTTCGCTGAGAGTCACCGGAGTTAGAAAAGGAAACAAACGACCGTAAGCAGGCGCCCGGTCGAAGTTGAAAAGCTCGATCGTCGGTTCCTGTAAAACACTGTGAATTATCGGCGCCTCAGGAGAGGCGACAAAAAATGCAGCGTCGATCTTACCTTGCGACACCGAAGGAATAGCCTGTGCCGGATCCCCCTGGATCAATGTCGCGTTTGATTCCGTGATCCCGGCGGCGGAAAGTAGCTGCACTGCCAGGAGATAAGTGCCGCTTCCGGCAACGCCGACCGCCACACGTTTCCCTTTCAATTCTGAAAATCGTTTAATGGTTTTCTGTTTGCGCGTAAAAACCCAAACGGGTTCGAGAAACAGGCTTCCAAGGGATTGCAAGCGTTCCTTATCGTCATCCGTCGCACTGCCCCCCTGCACCAGCGCTAACGACACTTCACCCTTTTTTAGCAAGTCGAAATTCTCCACGGACCCTGCGGTCGAAACAACTTCGAGGGAAATGCCGTCGTTCGCCAGCAGACGCGCGTACCGTTGGGCAAAGGCATAATAAGCCCCGTTCTTCGCTCCGGTTGCAATTCGAACGACCTTCGGCGGCGGGGCACCCACATACTGGTAGGTAACCACGAACCCCACAACGACGATCAACGTGAGTAGACCCCAAACCTTTATGAATTCCACGAAAGCTGTTGAAAGCCGTTTACTCATTGCCCTGCAAATTCTGCAGCAGACTTCTACAACTCGCCACCCTTACCACGGTTCGCTCTTAAATCCGCGGCGATTTCGCGGAATTGTTAGGGGGGCTTCGAGGTCGTCGACGATTTCCTGGGCGAGAGCATCGGAATCGGAAAGATTGTCAGAGTCTTGGAGACTCTCCTCTCTGAGCCAGAAGATGTCGAGGCTGGTATTGTCGCGATTGATGAGTTCGTCGTAATCATAATAGCACTAGAGAACATTGCTGGGCAGATTTGATTCAAGGAGAAATCAGTTCAATTTCAGGCTAACGATTAGCGCGAGCGGCGTCTCGACGAACGGTACGAATAATAGCCATAACCTTTCTCGTTGTCCGCTCCACGCTAGTGGTTAGACCGTGCGACCTTATTTTAGGAGTAATGTCCTCGAGTGCATCAGTGGGCTGCGACCATTCAGCATCAAAGAGCTCCCGAATCCTCGCGAGAACTACTTCTGGATCTTGACCCTCGTTCGCGTATGCCTGTGCCGCGTGACGCGCAATATCAACCAACATCAAACCCCAAGCGCCAGCGTCTTGCCAGGTCGTTCTCAGCGTCAATTGCTGTGGACTGCCCGGAGCGGCCCACACCCGCAACACTTCAACCGCATTGGAGTTTGCTTGTGCGATGGGCGGTGGTTCGAGTTTATTCTGAGTTGGACGTTTTCCCCACATGCGCGACTTCTCCTCTCATTGCGGGAGTTGGAGAGCATCATTGCAGTCAGATGATGAATTCAAGTCGGTGATCAATTGATCAATTTTCATTTACTCTCCATTGACATAGCGTTATGCCGCTGAGCCGCTACGAAAAATAGAATTGCCCATGAATAAAACTCGCGTCTCGGCTCAAGCGGCGGTTGGACGTCTGGTGGTGTCATCGCTCTCGAACGACAATATGTTCCGCTGACTCAATGCACACTCTCCGCATCCATCCCGGTTGATCGACAGTGAATGGACAAACAACGAAATCGGCAAAGATCTCCGTGTGAGTTGATAGACATGGCGACAACACCGAGTACGGCCAACAGCGTCAAAGATCTGGGAATCTTCATCGTTCCTTTTCCGCCCAACGCCAATATACCTGCAAAGCACAGCCGTATTTACGATCCGTTTGCCAGACTCTGCAAAGTCGACATTTTGCTAAGACCCCTTGCCTAACTCCTGCGATCGTCGAGTCGCACTCACAATCGCATCCATAACCGCACCGCGAAAGCCGCGCTGTTCCAACGCGTAAAGTCCGGCAATCGTTGTGCCACCCGGTGAGGTAACTTCGTCTCTCAGCTCTCCGAGATGCTTCACGCTTTCGAGCGCCATCCGCGCGGAGCCATATACAGTCTGAAGCGCCAGTTTGAGCGCCACCTCTCGGGACAGACCGACCTGAACTCCACCGTCGGCCAGCGACTCGATAAAGAGAAAGACATACGCCGGTCCACTACCGCTGAGCCCCGTCACGGCGTCCAAATACTTTTCTTCCACGGCCAAGCCGATCCCAAAACTGTTGAGAATCAACTCGACTTTTTCCAGATCCTTTGCCGTCGCGTGTGCCCCTCCAGCATAGCTGGATGCCCCGGCTCCCACGACACAAGGAATATTGGGCATTACTCGCACCACCCGAGCCCCTTGCGCCAAGCTGGCTTCGATCCCGGCAAGAGGAACGCCCGCTGCAACCGAAACCAAGAGCTTTGCTGTGCCCAGCTTCTTGGCGACTTCTTTGACCACCGAATGGACGATTTGAGGCTTGACCGCAAGGATCACGATGTTCGCGAAGTCACACACTTTGCCGTTGTCCGGCGTAACTTTGATCCCGAGATCTTTAGCAATGGACTGCCGCAGCGCGTCGCTTACATCGCTCGCCATCACTTGATCTTTGGCCACGAGACCAGCGCGAATCACTCCCCGCACGATCGCGGAACCGATTTTTCCCACGCCGATGACTCCGATTTTCTCCTTCAACATCACAGACCTCCTGATGGCATTTCACTGCCGACAGAATAAAGGGTCGGCTCAGGAACTGCAAAGGCTGTTTGGTTCCGTGAAAATGCAAAGGCCCTCGGTTTGCCGAAGGCCTTCGTCAGTTAGATACAAAGAGAACTTAGTAGCGTTTTCCAATCGCTTCGAGGGCCCTCCAAGCATCGGCGTCGTCGGGACTAAAAGCGAGGACTTCGCGATACTTGCGCTCAGCTTCCCGTAGTTTGCCGAGTTTGGCATAGGCCTGCCCCAAGGCGAGCCGCCAGTCGTTTCTTCGGCGGCGCAGACGCAACGCTTGCTCATAAGAATCAGCGGCCTTTTCCCACATCCCCAACTTTGCGTATACGGCTGCCAGCTCCGAGTAAATCGTGACGGAGTCCTCTCCCTTTGCCTTGGACCTCTCCAACAAATCCTTGGCCTCTCGCGCATCGCCTTTGGCGGCGGTCAGGCGGCCCCACGCCAAGAGCACGGCGGGATGATCCGGCTGCAGCGCCCGGGCCCGTTCAAACCACTTTTCCGCTTCCTTCAGGTCTCCCGAATGAAGCGCGATGTTGCCCAATCCAAGGTAGGGAAGCACCTCACGGCTACCCATTTCGATGACCTTCGAGTATACGGCCTTGGCGTCCGGCAGATAAAAGTCGTCGCTCATTCCGAGGACGTCGGAAATAGTTTCGGGCGAGCGCTGCAAAGCGGCAAACGCCGCTTTGGCCGCTTCCGAGCTCTTATCCTGGTCCAGAAGAATTTTCATCTGTAACAGATAAAACTTCGGGTTTGTGGGGTCCAATCGAATCGCCTGTTCCACTTCGCTCAAGGCTCGACTCTGGTTCACGCTGGCCAGATAGGACTGCGCCATATAGTAGTGGTGCATCGCTTCTGGAATCGGCAGCGGCTTTGATTTTAACCACGGCGGTGAGTCGATAAGATAGGGCGTCATAATCTTTCGATTGAGCTCGGTGGTCGGTCGACGCAGATTCTTCGGCGCGGAGAATTCCAACTGGGCGCCGTCATCGGTGTTGATGTCAGCTCCTTTCGAGAAGGCGAGAAAACTATCCCGATTCATCCGATAAAAACCCTGAACCGCGTAGATATCCGACAATCCCAAATATTCGAGGTCCGATCGCAAGGTCGGATTGTTGTCATAAATCTTCTTTAGCGCCGCGTAATCAAAAACCTGCTCCCGCTTACTGCCGACGAGGAGAAAATCGCTCTCTTTCATGCTCCAGAGAGAGACGTAGGGGAACGCCTCAACGAAGGTGCGAAACACCATCCGGAGATCGTCTGGCGACATGGAGTAGTTATGGAACCACTGGGCAAAAATCCCGTCGTCTTTAAGCTTCGATTTGATGACCTGATAAAACTCCCGGGTATAGAGGTTCGCAATCCCCGCGATCCAGGGATTTGAAGGCTCGGCCGCGATGACGTCGTAGTACTTGGGCGTTGCGAGGATATAGTTCCGACCGTCGGTGGGAATTACTCGTACTCTCTTCTTGTCCTCGAGAACGTTCTGGTGACGGGAATTACGCGCCCGGCGAAAAAGCGTGTCGATGGCGCCACGGTAGTCCTGATCTTCGGACAATTTCATCAGCCTTGATCGCTCGTCATCTCCCATGACGCCCTTATAGACAAGCAGTCTTTCCTTGGCGTCGTAGCTGATTCTGCTGGATTCTCCGCCGGTGAAGTTGACCCCCGGAGGAAGCTTATCGAGATTCACGGAAGCGCGGTTGAAGAACTTGCTCGCCTCAATCATGGCCGGTTCGATTTCCAGAACTTCGATTTCTTTCAGCGGAAAAGTCGCCATCGCGTGAGCCGACATCCCGCTGCCCAAGCCGATGACAACCCCCCGTTCCGCCGTGGGATGAAGCATCATCGGTATGTAGCTCGTCATCAATTGGCTCAACGCATCGCCGTAGGAGCCATCGATCTTGCCGTTGGATTTGAAGTAGATGTATTCGCTGCCGGAAATTCGATGGACACTCACCGTAACCGTCAATCCTTCGCGATAGTAAAGAACGTCATCTCGCCTCATCTCTTCCAAACGCAAAGAGTCCGTCGGAAGCGATTCGTATCGATCGTTATAAATGGTGACTCCGCTGGTGAGAATATGACGATCCCAACGCGGCACTCGAAACGGGATGAGAACCGCCAGGATCAAGACCGCCAGCCCCAAGGCGAGTCGCGACACATTGGCAAGTCGCGGATCCGAGATGACGAGTAAACAGCCAATCAAGAGATTCGTCACCACGGCAAAAACAATCGAATTTTGCACGCCGATGGTCGGGATCAAAATAAACCCGCCAACAAAGGCGCCCACAATAGCGCCCACCGTGTTGGCGGCGTAGGAACTGCCGACCCCGGTGCCCACTCGATAGAGACTTTGGGTAAAGAGCCGGGCCACCAGAGGGAAAGTCAATCCCAGCAGCACCGTCGGCAAAAACATTACCAGCCCCGACAGGAAAACTTGAAGCGAGAGAAAAACATTGAATGAATCGCCGAAACCGTGCAGCAGCCTGACGAATAGCAGGGGCAATCTTTCGAACAGCGGAATCGTCAACATGGCCGCCAGCCCGACCCAGAGTTCGACGAGCCCAAACGTGCTCAAGCGAACTTCTCGCTCGCCCATGGTGCGGGCATAGATAAAACCGCCCAACGCCAAGCCAACGAGGAAAGTCACCAGCATGGTCGTGAAGGAATAGACGGAGCTGCCAATGACCAGACTCAGCGCCCGCGTCCAGGCGTTCTCGTAAATCAACGATGCAAACCCGGACAGACCGAACGATCCCAATACGACCCAGCCGAGCCACGAAGGAGCTGCTCCGGACTTCGCTTCGTTTTCGATCACCGTCTCGGTCTCCGGAGCAAACACGATGGGCGCCTTATCGCGGATCCGATCGACCATGAGAATGATCACCGCAATCAGCAGATTGATGCTGGCGGCAACGTAAACGGTCCTGCGCATGCCAAGCATGGGAATGAACAGATAGCCGGCAAAAGCGCAGCCCAATACCGCTCCCAACGTGTTGGTCGCGTAGAGATCGCCCACCCTGCGTCCTAAATCTTTAAAGCTGCGCACGAAGAAGCGGCTCAGAACGGGCAACGTCGCTCCCATCAAGAGAGTCGGAAAAACTAAGAGGAAGAAGGAAAGGAAAAATAGCAGAAGATTAAAGAGGAACGGAACCGACTCGTTGAGTCCGTAGATGGGCGCGTAGAGTTTCTGGCCTGCCTTAAAGAACCACGGCACCAGAAATCCATAAACGCCGACGCCGGCTTCGAGTATGCCGTAGAGCAAAAAATCATTTTTCCCACGGTCCGCGATTTGACCGAAGATATAGCTTCCGATCGCCAAGCCCGCCATGAAAGCCGAGAGAACCGTCGCGATGGCGTAAGTTGTATTGCCGAAGATCTGAGTCAGCATACGGGTCCACACGACCTCGTAGACCAGACCGGCGACACCGGAAAAGAAAAAACATAAGAGACCGACTCCGAGAAGCCAATCCTGCTTAGAGCGCTGGGAAGTTTCCGCCATATAACCGTTCAACCTCCGCCAAATAATTGAAGAGTGATAGCAAGCTGTATCACAACTGTAAAGAGCATCTGGGAATCATTGTGATCAAATTGTCCGTTCACAGTCATGGAAACGCCAACCGCCCCGTCCCTGGTGGCCTTACTCTGCCGACGGCGCTTCCGGCTGCGTTGACTTTTCAGGGAATGTCATGTAAGCGTAAACACCGTCTGGACATCCCGAGTCTGAGAATTCTCCCCTTATCTGAATCCGATTGGGTCGAAGAATTACCTGCACCAATTGCGGGGAGGACCTCTTTCTAGCTATATTAGAAATACAATTCTTACGCACTACGTTTTGGAGGATCGCTATGGCAAAAGCAAGAAAAGAGGTCGGGGCGTCGCCCGAGGAAACTAGAGATCTGCGCGGTGCCATCGAATGGCTCAAAAAGGAAGGCGACCTGATCGAGACCGACAGAGAAGTCAATCCCGACCTTGAAATAACCGGCATCCAAAAACAATTAGACGGCGGCTGCCCGATACTTTTCAACAACATCAAAGGCAAGCCCAAACATCGCTGCGTAACCAACCTGTTTGGTGACATGAACGTCATCAACAAGATGTTCGGCTGGAAGGATAACACCGACCGTACGCGGAAATTGGCCTACGCACTGACGCATCCGATTCCGCCGGTGATCATCGATCAAAAGGATGCGCCGGTCCAGGAAGAAGTTTTCGAGAAGCCCGCGGAGGCGAACGAATTCGTCGTTCCGATTCGCCATACCAACCTTGAGCCCGAGTTGACCGTCGGCTCCGGGAACCGGCTGATCTCCGGTGAGTACTTCGACGGTGGGACCGACCTCGGCTACAATCGGATGAACTTTCGCTGGGGCAATGTCGGGACTTTCCAGATTTCGCCCGGTTCCCATATGTGGCAGGTCGTCACAAGATATTACAAAGAGAACAAACTCGTGCCGATCACGATGAATTTCGGTCTGCCGCCTGCCTGCACGCTGATGGCCGGCGCCGGTTTCGATTATGTAATCCTGCCCCAGGGCTGCGATGAAGTGGGTATGGCGGGCGCCGTTCAGGGCGCGCCCGTTCATCTGATAAAGGCACGCACGGTTGATGCATTGGCCGTTGCCAACGCCGAAGTCGTGCTCGAAGGTTACGTCAATCCACGCGACCGCCGCTTCGAGACGGCGGAGTCTGAGAAGGCCGGCATCCAGGGCCGTTTTCACTTTCATCCTGAATGGGCAGGTTACATGGGTAAGGCCTACAAGGCTCCGACTTTCCACGTGACCGCCGTGACTACGCGCAGGCGTGAGTCAAAACCGATTATCTTCACGCTTGGCGTTCACACCCTCGACGATCACAACATCGATACAACGGTGCGCGAAGCTTCCATGTTCGAGCTCTGCGAGCGAATGCAGCCCGGCATCATCATGGACGTGAATATCCCCTACTGCATGACCGATTGGGGAGGCGCGATCATCCAGGTAAAGAAGCGTAACAAGATTGAGGAAGGCTGGCAGCGTAATTTCATGGCGGCTATTCTCGCGACCTCACAGGGTTCGCGGCTTGTGATCGCCGTCAGCGAGGATACCGATCCCTATGACATGGACGACATCATGTGGTGTCTCACCACGCGCGTCAATCCGAAGACCGACATTATCAACCCACTTCCGGGTGGCCGGGGTCAGACCTTCATGCCGGCCGAGCGCATGACTGCCGGTGAGAGAGAATGGACGGCTTCAAACACAATGTTTGAGGGCGGCATGGGTATCGACGCCACGGTTCCTTTCGGCTATGAGAGCGACTTTATGCGTCCGGTTTATCCAGTCGAAAGAGTCGATCTTAAGAAGTGGTTCAGCGACAAGGATATTCAGAACGCCAAAGCGCGGATGCACGGCTGGGTCCATTCCTTGGCGCGCACCGGAAGATAACCTCGGACGCGCTTGCAAGATGGTTTCTCGCAAAAGGGCAGGGCCAACGTCCCTGCCCTTTTCTTTAAAACATGGCATCTAACGACAGAATTGCCGGACTCCTTTCGCCGTATCGAGTTTTAGATCTGACCGACGAACTGGGTTTTTTATGCGGCAAGATCCTGGGCGACCTCGGGGCCGACGTTGTCAAGGTCGAACCGCCGGGCGGCGACCCCGCGCGAAGACTCGGACCTTTTTACGGTAATCAACCGGATCCCGAAAAGAGCCTTTACTGGTTTGGTTTTAACAACAACAAGCGCGGCATCACGCTGAATCTGGAATCTGCTAAAGGACGCGAGCTCTTCTGCCGGCTCGCCGCGAAAGTCGATTTCATCATTGAAAGTTTTACGCCCGGCTACCTCGACAGCTTAAATATCGGCTACCCGGCGCTCAGCCGGTTGAATCCTCGTCTGATTCTGACTTCAATCACGCCCTTCGGCCAGACCGGACCTTATAGCAGGTTCAAAGCGTCGGATATCGAGATTATGGCGCTCAGTGGCTGCATGTCACTCACCGGCGATCCCGACCGTGCCCCGCTGCGGGTTAGTTTTCCTCAGTCATATGCGTGGACCGGATCCTACGCGGCCATCGGCGCTTTAACCGCGCACTATTATCGCGAACAAACCGGAGATGGCCAGCAGGTGGACGTGTCGGCGCAAGCTTGTCTGCTGTGGGCCTTCTCGCACGCGCATATCTTCTGGGATCTCAATCGCCATGTGGAAAAACGAGCGGGTTCCTTTATGACCGGCCGAAGCATCACCGGCGCCAAGATGCGGGTGTTCTGGCCATGCAAGGACGGTTATCTGAATTTTATTATCTACGGCGGCGAGGCAGGAAGAAGAACCAACCAAGCTTTAGTCGAGTGGATGGACAGCCAAGGCATGGCGCCGGAGTTTCTCAAACAAAAGGACTGGAAGGCCTTTGATATTGCCCGGGTCACTCAGGAAGAAATCGATCGCATGGAAGAGCCCATCGGGGAGTTTTTCAAAGGCGTGACGAAAGCAGAGTTCTTTAAAGAAGTCGTCAAACGGCAAATGCTCGGTTATCCCGTCGCCAGCGTTAAAGAAATCTTCGAAGATCCACAACACGAGGCTCGCCGCTTCTGGCAGAGGATTGAGCATCCCGAACTGAAGGCGTCGATGGATTATCCAGGAGGCTTCGCCAAGTTCTCTGAAGGGGCTTGTCAGATCTGGCGTCGCGCGCCGTTGATCGGCGAGCATAACGAAGAAATCTATGGTCAGGAATTCGGGATGTCATCCGCGGAAATCGCTGAGTTAAAAAAGCAGGGAGTGATCTAGGTGGTTTATGGAGTCGCTCAAAGGCGTCAAGATTGTTGAGTTCGCCGCTTTTGCCGCCGGTCCTGCGGTGGGCAAGCATTTGGCGGATCATGGCGCCACAGTCGTTCACATCGAGTCCAAAGTGCGTCCCGATGGATTTCGCGCCCACTATCCACCGTATAAAGACAACATCCACGGACTCAACCGCTCCGGCCTTTTCGCTCTCTGCAATAACGACAAATTGGATATATCTCTAAATCTGAAGGCGCCGAAGGCGACGGAGCTCGCGAAGAAGATTGTCTCCTGGTCGGACGTCGTCATTGAAAACTTCAGTCCTGGAACGATGGCGCGGCTGGGTCTCGATTACGAAAATCTCACGAAGGTCAAACCCGACTTGATCATGCTCAGCAGCTCGAACTTAGGTCAGAACGGACCGCACGCGCATCACGCCGGATTTGGTTCGCAGCTTTCGTCGCTCGCGGGCTTTACACATTTGACGGGATATCCTGGCGGCTCGCCGCAGATTCTCTACGGCCCGTACATCGATTACATAGCTGTCGCCTACGGCGCGGTGGCGATTCTCGCCGCATTGGATTACCGGCGCCGCACCGGCAGGGGCAACTACATCGATGCCGCACAATATGAAACGGGCCTCCAATACCTTGCGCCGATTCTGTTGGACTATAAAGTCAATGAAACCCTCGCGAGCCGCAACGCCAATCGCGACCCTTATGCGGCGCCCCACGGAGCTTATGCGTGTAAGGGCGATGATAGCTGGTGCGCCATCAGCGTCCATTCAGAGTCGGAATGGCAAGCGCTGCGCAACGCGATGGGTAATCCTCCCTGGAGCGCCGATCCGCGCTTTGCCTCTCACGCGGCACGGAAGCGGAACGAAGATGCACTCGACAGCCATATGAGCGAATGGACTCGTGGGTTCAGCGCGCGTGAGTTGATGGAGAAACTGCAAGCCGCGGGAGTCCGAGCCGGAGTCGTCAACACCATGAAGGACATCTACACCGATCCGCAACTCGCACAACGTCCTCAATGGATCGAGCTGGAGCATCCGGAGATCGGGAAAATGCACTATCAGCGGCCGCCTTTTATTCTCAGCAGGACGCCTCCGGGTCCTTCGAAGCGCGATCCCCTGTTCGCCGAACACAACGAATATTTTTATCGCCAACTCCTGGGACTGAGCGAACAGGAATATAATCGACTGGTCGAAGAAAAAGTGATCTATTAAGCGTTCCGGAGCCCCTGAAAACCATTCTTCTTCAAATGAAATCGCGGTCGATTGTGCAGCGTCATCTCGACAGCGCGCAAATACTTACGGTTAAAGCAGGAACGATGAACTACCCCAGAGCAAGCTGCGGGGTATCAAAAAAC
>WNGN01002571.1_pt1 | contig 16162 bp, 17 predicted proteins | sample 5400561 | NCBI WGS metagenome assembly WNGN01 (sample SAMN13153379, study PRJNA577476) | soil metagenome | isolation source: 115 cm soil or saprolite under Garry oak tree replicate 2 | place: USA:California | collected 2016-06-15
CCGCCTCTTCATGGTGGCCTGGCTTGTCTTTTTTATCTATCCGGTGACGGCCCTCCTCACGGCACGATTTGATCGGGACGCCCAGGTCGTCGGCCTCACGCTTCTCCTCGCCTTGGCGGTGATCTGGGGATGGTTCTGGCTGCGCATCGTCGCCGGACCTGATAAGCGTTTCGCGCTTCCAGCCGTGGTCGCGGCCAGCGCCTTGCTGGTGGTGTTTACCCTGCGAACCCCGCCCCAGTACGGAAGCCTCTTTCTGTACGCGCTGATCATGGCGGGAGCCGCCTGCAACTGGCGCATCGGCCTGCCGGCGGTGCTGCTGCTGTCTATCCTTTCTGGCGCCGTCGAGTTGGCGCGCGGCGAGTCGTTTACGGACGCCACCGGTCAATTCCTTAACGAGCTGCTCGTCGGACTAACGGCCGTTGCCGGACAGCTCCTGATCCAGGCTAACCGGCAGCTGTCGCAGGCTCGCGAGCAGATCGCCCGGCTCGCGGTGGGGGAGGAACGGCTTCGGTTCGCGCGCGACCTTCACGACCTGCTCGGGCACAGCCTGTCGGTCATCGCGCTCAAGAGCGAGCTGGCCGGGCGCCTCATCAAGGCGACTCCGGGTCTGGCGGCCCACGAGGTCGAAGACATCGAGAAGGTCGCCCGTGATGCGCTGCGCGACGTACGCGAGGCGGTCGCCGGGTACCGCCAGCCGACGCTGGCGGCGGAACTCGCGGGCGCTCACGAGGCGCTGACGGCCGCCGGCATCGAGGATCACGTCGACCAGGACCACACACCGCTGCCCTCCGTCGTGGAGTCGGTCCTTGCCTGGACGGTCCGCGAAGGGGTGACGAATGTGATGCGGCATAGCCAGGCCAAGCGTTGCGCGATCCGGATCACCAACCAGGATGGCCGGGCGACGGTCGAGGTGGTTGACGACGGTCGCGGCGGGACGCTGGAGGCGGGCACTGGACTGCGCGGACTGCGGGAGCGCGTCTTGGAGCGCGGCGGGACCCTCACAGCGGAGCCTTTGCCGCACGAAGGATTCCGGCTGAGGGTGACCTTGCCATTGGCGCAGGCGAGCGCTCCCGCGGATGCGGTCCCCGCGTGATCCGCGTGCTCATCGCTGAAGACCAGGGGATGGTTCGGGGTGCGCTCAAAGCGCTGCTCGCGATGGAGGGCGATATCGAGATCGTGGCCGAGACGGACCGCGCCGACGAAGTCCTCGGCCTGGCCGAGCGGACAAAGCCCGACGTGGCGCTGCTCGACATCGAGATGCCGGGGGGTGACGGGATCACCGCCGCCGGTCAACTTCGCAGGGAGCTTCCCGCGTGCCGGACGCTGATTCTCACGACCTTCGGCCGCCCCGGCTTCTTGCGGCGCGCGATGGAAAGTGGCGCGTCGGGATTCTTGCTCAAGGATGCGCCCGCCCACGAGCTGGCCCTGGCAATCCGGCGGACGATGGCCGGCGAACGTGTCGTCGACCCTGGATTGGCCGCCGCCGCGCTCAGCTCGGGAATCAGCCCACTGTCTGAGCGCGAGCGCGAGGTGCTGGTCGCTGGTCAGAATGGCGCGAGTATTGCGGAGATCGCGAAGGCACTCTTCCTTTCGGAGGGAACCGTGCGCAACTACCTGTCGTCGGCGATTCAGAAGTTGGAGGTCAACAATCGCACTGAGGCGGCCCGTGTCGCCGAGGACCAGGGTTGGCTGTAAGCACCAGAAGAGGAGGACGGAGATGATCGTCGTCACAACGGAAGAAGTCGCAGGGCATCGCATCATCGAGATGAAAGGCCAGGTATTCGGCCTCGTCGTCAGGAGTCGGGGGCTGGGTGGCAACATCATGGCGACGCTGCGATCGATCGGCGGCGGCGAAATCGTCGAGTACACCGAACTGCTCGAGGATGCCCGCCGGCATGCCATCGACCGCATGGTGAAGAACGCGACGGCGATGGGAGCCAATGCGGTGGTCCGGATGCAATACGACTCGTCCGAGATCGGCAGCACAATGTCGGAGATCGTGGCCTACGGCACCGCGGCCGTGGTAGAGCCGCTCAAGAGTTAGCTCGATGTTGCGAAAGGCGATTCTTGCCTATGGTGTGCTCGCCGTCATTGGTGCCATCGCGCTCGCGCTCGCCGGGATCGTGGCTGGGTTGGTCTTCTACCTCTTCGTGAACGGCGCGATCGTGCTCGCGGCCATCCTCTTCGAACGGGGGCGCTACCGTCCGGCCTTCACGCCCGGTGGTCCCTGGCAGGAAACAAGCGAGCGCTTCGTCGATCCCACGACGGGTCAGCTGATGAAGGTCAGGTACAATCCCCAGACTGGAGCTCGGGACTATGTCCCTGTAGAGCCTCATCCTCAGGCATGAAATCAGGCATCCTTTTCCTGCTGGCGCTGTTGGCGCTCATCGTCGGCGCGATCGCCGTGCTGGCTTCGCCAACGTACAAGCCCATCGCCACACGCCCGACCCCCGCTCCTTTGTTGGCGATCGGCCACCCGTCGCCGACTCCGAGTCCAACGCCAACGCCGACACCAACACCCGCACCGACACGTACTACCGTGACCTTCAATGTGCCGGTGTACAAGCAGTTGCGGAACCTGGACTGCGAGACGGCCGCGCTCCAGATGGCGCTTGGGTCTCTTGGAATCAACTACACCCAGAATCAATTGATCGCCATGCAGCCGCCACCGGACACTCGCCAACCGGTTATGGGCAGGCTGTCGAATGGACAGAAGATCGTGGTGCAATGGGGGAACCCATACAAGAATTTCGTCGGCAACATCGACGGCGCCGACCTCATCCCGACGGGTTACGGCATCTACTTCCCGCCCTTGCTCGCACTGGTGCAGTCACATGGCGTGCCGAATGCGCAGGGCGGCGAAGGCGCGGGCAACGGCTGGACCCCCGCGAGGATCTACGCGGAGCTCGCTGCTGGACATCCCGTCATGGCCTGGACCGAGACCGGCTGGGATCGGCCCTACGTTGGGTACTGGACGACGTTCGACGAGAAGATCAAAATCCGTTATTCGCTGATCGAACACGTCGTGACGCTGAGTGGCGTGTCAGCCACGCAGGTTCGGGTCAACGACCCCTGGCACAGCGGCTCGCAGTACTGGTTCAGCAAGGCGGACTTCGAGCGCTCCTGGGCCGACTTCAACAACATGGCGATCGTCTTCAAGTAGAGGCTCGGTCACCGCGCTCCCCTGCACCGCGGCCTGGGTGCGGACGGGCAGACTGACCAGCTTGATGAATCCGACAGCAGCCTGGTGATCGAACTGGTCACCCGCTGAGTAGGTCGCGAGCTGCGGCCGATAGAGCGAGTAGGGCGATGATCGCCCGATAACCTGCGCACTTCCCTTGTGGAGCTTGATGCGAACGGTCCCGCTCACGGCGCTTTGTGTGCTCTGGACGTAGGCGTCGAGGTCGCGCCGGTGACTGGTGAACCACTTGCCCTGGTACACGAGACGCGCGTACTCCGCTGCGACCGAGGCCTTGAAACGGCCAACCTCGGCGTCGAGCACCAGGTCTTCGAGGGCGCGATGCGCCGTGTGCAGAATGACGGCCGCCGGCGCCTCGTAGATCTCCCGCGATTTGATCCCCACAAAGCGGTCCTCGATCATGTCGATCCGGCCCACCCCGTGCAGGCCGCCCAGGAGGTTCAGTTCCTCGACCAGGGCGACGCGCCCAAGATGGCGCTGGTCCAGCTCCGTCGGCACGCCCTCCTGGAAGGTCAGCTCGATGACCGCGGAACTGGCGGGGGCGTTGTCCACCGACGAAGTCCAGCGAAATGCGTCCTCGGGGGGTTTGAGGAGAGCATCCTCCAGGACCCCGGCCTCGATGGATCGCCCCCACAGGTTCTGGTCCACACTGTACGGCGATTTGGGCTTAACCTCAATTGGCAGATTTTTTGCGCGGGCGAATGCGATCTCCTCTTCACGCGTCATCGACATGCCATCCCGAAGCGGCGCCAGGACCTTGAGTTGCGGGTTGAGAGCCCCGACCGCGACGTCGAAGCGGACCTGGTCGTTTCCCTTGCCAGTCGACCCGTGGCCCACCCAGGTCGCGCCTTCGCGGGCAGCGACCTCGACGAGGAGTTGGGCGATCAGCGGGCGGCCAAGGGCCGTTGCCAGCGGGTATTGGCCCTGGTACAGCGCGCCCGCCCTCAATGCCGGCCAGCAAAACCGCTCGATGAACGGCTGGCGGGCGTCGAGCACGTAGGACTGGACGGCACCGGCGGCGAGAGCTCGCTGCCGGATGGCTTTGAGATTTGGAACGATTTTCTCTGCCATCAATCCTCCGGTTGCACGTAGGCGCCCACGCCGGCCAGCCGCTGGGCGAGCCCGCCATAGGCGCGAGGGTGGAGCGCAAGGGCCACGAAGATCGTGTCGTCACCGGCGAGCGTGCCGATCACTTCCGGCCAGGTGACCGCGTCGATCGCCGAGGCGATTGAGTTGGCAGAGCCCGGCGTCGTCGTCAGCACCGCGATGCCCTGGCCGCGCCGGACGGTCAGCGGCAGGTCGCGGAGCAAGCGGCGCAGCCGGTCCTCGCGACCCTCCGGCGAGGCCGCGCCCAGCCCCTCGTTGGGTTTGACATAGTGGCTCTCGGGTCCGCCGATCCGCACCAGGCCGAGCTCGGCGATGTCGCGCGACACCGTTGCTTGTGTGGTGGGTATCCCGACGCGGCCGAGCCGCTCGACCAGCTCTTCCTGGGTCGCGATCTGGTGCTTGGCGATCAGGGAGAGGATCGCCTCCTGGCGCTTACGCTTTGACATTGGCGAGCGCCTCCCTGACCCGTGCGGGCGCGGTACCACCGAGCACGTCCCGCGATCCCAGCGCGCCCTCCAGGGTCAGATGCTCAACGACGTCCGCGTCGAACAGTGGCGAAAACCGCTGCAGCTCCGCGAGGCTGAAGGATTCCAGGGCGCGGTGGGTGGAGATCGCCTCGGCGACCACGCGGCCGACCAGATGATGCGCGTCGCGAAAGGGCATGTCCTTCCGGGACAGGTAGTCGGCGAGCTCGGTGGCCAGCGTATAGCCCTCGAGGGCGGCCTGGCGCATGACCTCCCGGTCGAAACGCAGACCTTGCACCAGCCGCGCCGTGACCTGCAAACAGGCGAGCGTCGTGTCAACGCCATCGAAGAGCGCGTCCTTGTCCTCCTGCAGGTCGCGGTTGTAGGCGAGGGGCAGGCCCTTGAGCACCATCAGCAGATTGACCAGGTCGCCCGCGACGCGTCCGCTCTTGGCTCGGACCAGCTCGGCGGCGCAGGGGTTCTTCTTGTTCGGCATCATCGAGCTGCCACTGGCGAGCGCGTCGGGAAGCGACGCGAAGGAGAACTCGATACTGGTCCAGAGCACGATCTCGCCGCAGAGCCGCGAGAGATGGATCATCGCGATACTGCACGCCGCCAGCAGCTCGACGACGAAGTCACGGTCGGCGACCGCATCGAGCGAGTTCGCGCTGGCTGCGCCGAAACCGAGGTCGCGAGCCAGCCCGGCGCGATCGATGGGAAAGCCACTGCCGGCGAGCGCACCGGCGCCGAGCGGCGAGACGTCGGCACGGCGCAGCGCGTCCTCGATCCGGCTACCGTCACGACGGATCATCTCGACGTAGGCGAGGAGATGATGGGCCAGCAGAACGGGTTGCGCGCGCTGCGTGTGCGTGTAGCCGGGCATCACCGTATCGATATGCTCCTCCGCCCGGGTGATCAACGCGGACTCGAGCCCGGCGATCGCTTCGAGCAACTGCGCTCCGGCGCCTCTTACGTAGAGGCGCAGATCCAGCGCAACCTGGTCATTGCGACTCCGGCCAGTGTGTAGCTTTCCACCAAGCGGGCCGAGCTTCTCCCGCAGCTTCTTCTCGACCAGCATGTGAATGTCTTCGGGAGCCCCCACCCCGCCATCCTCCGCCGGCGGGGGAGCGAAAAATTCCGACTGGATCTCTTCCAGCGCAATCTCGATCCGCGACTGCTCCTCCGGTGTCAGCACACCGGCGCGGACCAGGGCTTTCGCCCAGGCCTGGCTACCGGCGATGTCCTCGCGAAAGAGCCGGCGGTCGACATCGAGCGAACGCGTGAACTGGTCGATCAGAGAATCCGGCTCTTCGCCGAATCGCCCACCCCAGGGTTGCTGGCTCAGTGCGAAACCTTCGAGATCCGCTTGGCCAGCACCTCCCACGGCAGACCGCCGATCTGCGCGGCCGGCCCGCACAACTGCTGATTGAAGCTCCGGCTCTGCAAGCCTCGGATTTCCGGGAAGAAAAGCGTGTGATCGCTCTGCCGGGACTCCAGGTCGATCGTCCCGTGGAACAGGTTGGCCGTGACGGTGCCGCTGACGTTGGCCTGGGTGGTCTGGATGAAGGCGTCGAGCGCGAGCTTGAGCGGGCTGAACCACGCGCCGTGGTACACCAGGTAGGCCCACTTCTGGTCGACCACGGCCTTGAAGTCCAGCTCCTCTTTGGTCAGCGTGAACTGCTCCAGGTCGTGATGCAGCTTCAACAGCACCGCCGCCGCCGGCGCTTCGTAGAGCTCGCGTGACTTCAGACCCATGATCCCGTCTTCGAAGATGTCGATCTTGCCGATGCCATGGCTGCCGGCGATCACGTTGAGCTTCGACACGATTTCCGGTAGTGGCAACTCGGCGCCATCGAGCGCCACCGGCACCCCGCCCTCGAACGTGATCGACACTTTGGTCGGAGTCGAGGTCGCCTGTGCTGGCGGCTTCAGCCAGAGCCAGGCATGATCCGGAATCGGCTGGTTGAGGCCGACGGCTCCAGACGCGAGGCTGCGGCACCACAGCGTTTTGTCGTCGCCGCCCTGCATGACCTCGGTGATGGGGATGCCCAGCTCCCTGGACAGCTCCTCCTCCTCGCCCCGAGTCAGGTCGAAGTCACGGACCGGAACGAGGACATCGAGCTGGGGCGCGAAGAGTTTGAAGACGTTGTGCATGCGGTACTGGTCGTTCCCCTTGCCGCTGCTGCCTTCGATGATGGCGTCGCAGCCGAGCTTGAGGGCCAGCGACGCGATCTTGGAGGCGATCAGCTGGCGCGTCATCGAGGTCGAGACCGGGTAGCCCTCGTAATTCGAATTGGCCTGGATGGCTTTCGACAGCCACAGGTCCGCGAACTCCTGCTTGGCGTCGATCACGATCGGCGTGATCCCCAGCACCTTCGCCTTCTGGATGGCAGCGTCCATCTCGTCCTGGCCCTGGCCCACATCCACCGTGATCGCAAACAGTTCCTCGACCTGGTACTTCTCTTTCGCCAGCACGGCGCAGAGGGATGAGTCCAATCCGCCGGAATACGCCAGAGCGACCTTTTTGGCGGTCTTGACCGGCGTCGCGTCGATCTTCTCCAGTAACTTGCTCTTCAATGCCAGCATGCGCAGCCTCCTGCCCGGGTGTAGTCGCATAAGTATACGGAAACCTGTATGATTACGCAACCACTGATGGTCGGCATCCTCTGCTCCCGGGTCCGCGTCGAAGAGAAGGCCTTGTTCGAGGCGCTGCGGCGGCGCGCCATTCCCTTCGAGCGCCTGGACGAAGATCGCATCAAGTTCGCGATCGGCAGCCCCTTCCCCCATGCCGGCGTCGTCCTGGACCGATCCATCCACCACGGCCGCTCGCTGTACGCGCTGACGCTGTTGAACGCCGCCGGCGTGCCGACCGTGAACCGGGCGAAGGTGGCCCGCATCTGCGGCGACAAGATCCTGACCACGGCCGCGCTCGCTCGCGATGGTCTGCCCGTACCGAGGACGGTCGTCACCTTCACACGGGAGTCAGCCCTGGAAGCGATCGAGGCGATGGGGTACCCGGTGGTGCTCAAGCCGATGGTTGGCTCCTGGGGGCGACTGCTCGCAAAGATCAACGATCGGGACGCCGCCGAAGCGATCCTCGAACACAAGGAGACGCTCGGCTCCTACCAGCACGGCATTTTCTACATCCAGGAGTACGTCAACAAGCCGCAGCGCGACATCCGGGCGATTGTCGTGGGGGACCAGACGCTCGGCGCGATCTACCGCAGCTCCGAGCACTGGATCACGAACACCGCGCGCAACGGTCGGGCCTCAGTTTGCGAGGTCACGCCTGAGGTCGACCAGCTCTGCCAGAAGGCGGCTGCCGCGGTTGGTGGCGGATTTCTCTCGGTGGACTTGCTGGAGCACGAGGACGGCTTGTTGGTCAACGAGCTCAATTACACGCCCGAGTTCCATGGCTTCATGGACGCGACCGGAATTCCCGTCGCCGACCACGTGATCGATTACGTCCAGCAGGTCGGCGCACGGCAAGCGGTGGCATGACGAAGGCTACGCCGGCTTGACAGCGGACCCTGATGGCGCGTATCGTTCCGGCCAACAAGTTCATACGGAAAGGCGTCGATGAGGGCGAGTACGCGGACGCTGGGATTACAGAGAGTCTCCGGCAGCTGAGAAGGAGAGTCCAGGGCACCGCCGAAAAAGGCCTCGGAGCCGCAGGTCGAACCCCCACCCCGACCCTCCCCCGCAAGCGGGAGAGGGAGAAGGAGGGCAGTAGGCCGAGCCGGATGGCCTCCGTGATCGGGCTGGAGTCTTCAGGCAGCGGGCCGCGGACTCAAAGAGGCCGTTCTTGCGAGAGGACGGCAAAGTCGGGTGGTACCACGAGAGAAGGCCTCTCGTCCCGGTGGACGAAGGCTTTTTATTTTTCGGAGGTGCCATGACCATCAAGGCGTTCAACATCATCGAGTCAACGCTGCGGGAAGGCGAGCAGTTCGCCCCGGCCCACTTCACGCCCTTGCAGAAGATCGCGATCGCGGAGATGCTCGACGAGTTCGGCGTTGAGTACCTCGAGTTGACGTCGCCCTGTGCCTCGCCCCAGTCCGAAGCCGACCTGCGGACCGTCGCGGCGCGGCCCCTGCGAGCCAAGGTGCTCACCCACGTGCGCTGTCACCTCGATGACGCCCGGCTCGCGATCGACACCGGCGCCGACGGCATCGACGTCTTGTTCGGCACCTCGTCCGCCATGCGGGCGTTCTCGCACGGCAAGTCGGTGGACGAGATCATCGAGGCCGGTACCGAAGTCGTGCGCTACATCCAGGCGCAAGGACTGGAGGTTCGCTTCAGCAGCGAGGACTCGTTTCGATCGGAACCGCGTGACCTGCTACGCGTCTACCAGGCGATCGACCGGCTCCACCCGCAGCGGGTCGGGCTGGCCGACACCGTCGGGATCGCCACGCCGAACCAGGTCTTCGAGATGGTCTCGATGGTGCGCAAGGCGGTCGACTGCGACATCGAGTTCCATGCCCACAACGACACGGGCTGCGCCATCGCCAATGCATTCGCGGCGCTGGAGGCGGGAGCCACCCACATCGATACCACCGTCCTGGGGATCGGCGAGCGCAATGGCATCGTCCCGCTCAGCGGCATGATCGCCCGGCTGCTCAGTGTCCATCCCGAGCTGGTGGCGCACTACCGGCTCGAGATCCTGCCCGCGCTCGACCGGATGGTGGCCGACATGGTCGGGATCGAGATCCCCTTCAATGCCGCGATCACCGGCGACACCGCCTTCCATCACAAGGCCGGGATGCACACCAACGCCGTCCTGAACGACCCCTCGAGCTATGAAATCTTCGACCCGGCGCGCTTCGGTCGCGAGCGCACGGTTATGGCGGGACACCGCTTGACCGGCCGCCACGCCATCGCCAGCCGGGCCTCTACGCTCGGATTGACACTGACCGACCGGGAACTACGGGCCCTGACCAACGAGGTCAAGCGGCGGGCGGACGCGGGACCCCTCAGCAACGATGAACTCGACGATCTGTTGCGGGGTTCGGTCCCGGCTTAGGAGAAAACAATGGGAACACTGACTGAGGAGATCTTCTCGCGGCGGCTCGGACGGGAGGTCCACGCCGGCGAGATCGTCGTCGCCCCCGTCGATTACGCGATGGCGCACGATGTCACCGGCCCGCTGGCGATCGAGGCGTTTCGCCACCTCCAGGTCCCGCTCTGGGACCCCGAGCGCGTCATCCTGGTCTTCGACCACATCTTGCCGGCCAATACCGTCGCCTCGGCCGGACTTCACAAGATGGTGCGGGACTTCGCCACCGAATACGGCGTGACCCACGTCTTCCAGGAAGGTATCTGCCACCAGCTGATGGTGGAGAAGGGGTTCATTCGCCCCGGCGGCATCGTCGTCGGCGCCGATTCGCACAGCACGACCTATGGCGCGCTCGGCTGTTTTGCCGCCGGCTTTGGATCGACCGACATCGCGGTCACGTTCGCGACCGGCCGCACCTGGTTCCGGGTCCCCGAGACGATCCGCATCAACCTGCGCGGGGCGCTGCCGCCAGGCATCTTCCCCAAAGATCTGGCGCTGCAGGTCATCCGCAAGCTGGGCGCCGAGGGCGCCAACTACCTGGCGGTGGAATGGGGAGGTGAGGCTGTCGAAGCCATGAGCGTGGACGAACGCCTCACCCTCGCCAACCTGACGGTGGACTTCGGCGGCAAGGCGGGACTCTGCGAGCCGGATGAGAACACGCGCCTCTACCTGGGCGATGCCGAGGTCGCCGACCTCCACCCGGTCGCGCCCGAGTATCGCAGCCTCCTCGAAGTCGACGCGCAGACGCTCGAGCCGCAGATCGCCTGCCCGCCCGCCATCGACAACGTCCAGGATCTGAGCACGGTGGAGGGCATCCACCTCGACGAGGTGTTCGTCGGCAGTTGCGCCAACGGCCGCATCGAGGACCTGGCGATCGTCGCCGGCTATTTCCAGGGCCGCAAGGTTCACCCCGACACCCGAACCATCGTGGTCCCCGCCTCCAAACAGATCTACATGGAGGCGCTGGCGCGCGGCTACATCCAGACCTTCATGGAGGCGGGCGCGCTGGTGATGAACGCCGGCTGCGGCCCCTGCCTGGGGCGCCAGCATGGTGTGCTCGCACCGGGGGAGCGCGCGCTTTCGACCAGCAACCGGAACTATGCCGGCCGCATGGGCAGCCCGCAGGCCGAGATCTACCTCGCGAACCCGGCGGTCGCGGCGGCCTCGGCATTGGCCGGGGCGATCGCGGACCCCCGAGGTATCAGCTGATGGCCCGGATCTTCAAGTTCGGCGACGCGATCTCGACGGACGCCATCATCCCTGGCCGCTACAACGTCACGACGGACGCGGCGGCACTGGGAAAGGCCTGCTTCATCGAGGCGCGACCCGACTTCGCCGGCACTGTCCAGAAGGGCGATGTGATCGTCGGCGGGCGCAACTTCGGCTGCGGCAGCTCGCGCGAGCATGCCCCGATGGCGATCAAGGCCGCCGGCATCGACGCCGTGGTGGCGCGCAGCTTCGCGCGGATCTTCTACCGCAACGCGATCAACATCGGCCTGCCGGTGATCCAGTGCGATGCGATCTACGACGCCGTCGAGGACGGCGACCCGATCTCGATCGACATCCATTCCGGGAGCATCGATGTTGATGGGAAGATGTTCCAGGGGGAAACGCCCGGCCCGGTGGCCGCCGCCATCATGGAAGCCGGGACGCTGATCGACCTGATCAAAACACGCGGCTGGGCCGCGATCGAGGAGGTGTCGTAATGGCAACTGCGGTAACGGCGAAGTGCCCGGAGTGCGCCGCCGATGTCAAGCTCGCGGCGGACGTCGAGAAGGGCGAGATCGTGCCCTGCAGCGACTGCGGCGCGGAGCTGGAGGTCGTCGAGCGCGACCCGGTCGAGCTCCGGCTCGCGCCCGAGGAAGAGGAAGACTGGGGCGAGTGACGTGAGAATCGGCGTTCTCTGTTCCCGCATCCGGGCCGAGGAGAAACTCCTCTTCGAGGCCTTCACCCGCCGCCGGCTTACGATCGAGAAGATCGACGACCGGCAGCTGGTCTTCGACCTGGCGGCGCAGCCGAGGCGCTTCGATGTGGTCCTCGAGCGCTGCCTTCACCATTCGCGGGCGCTCTACGCCCTGCGCATCCTCAATCAGTGGGGCGTGCCGAGTGTTAACACCTACGAGGTGGCGCTGACCTGCGGCGACAAGATCAACACCACCACGGCGCTGATCGCCGCCGGCGTTCCCAGCCCCCGGACCCTGATCGCCTTCACGCCCGAGTCAGCACTCGAGGCGATCGAGACGCTGGGATATCCCGTCGTGCTCAAGCCTGCCATCGGCTCGTGGGGGCGGCTGCTGGCGAAGATCTCGGACCGCGACGCCGCCGAAGCCCTGCTCGAGCACAAGGACACGCTCGGTTCCTACCAGCACGCGATCTTCTATATCCAGGAGTACGTCGACAAGCCCTCGCGCGACATCCGCAGTTTTGTGGTCGGCGATGAGACCATCTGCGCGATCTATCGCGAGTCGTCTCACTGGATCACGAACACCGCGCGCGGCGGCCAGGCACGCAACTGCCCGGTGACGCCGGAGATCGACCGGCTCTCGCGCGCCGCGGCCCGCGCCGTCGGCGGCGGGGTGCTCGCCATCGACCTGCTCGAGCACCCGGATGGCCTGGTCGTGAGCGAGGTCAATTACACAATGGAATTTCGCAACAGCATCGACACCACCGGCGTCGATATTCCCGGCCGGATCGTCGATTACGTGCTGCGCGTCGGCGCACTGGAGGCCGTGCCGGCGTGATCACGGAGCTCTCCACGCAGACCCGGCCCGTGACGGAATCCGGCATCGAGCTGCTGGAGGAGATGCTGTCGATCCCCAGCCCCTCGACACAGGAGCGCGAACTGGGCCAGTGGCTGGTCGCACGCTTGCGGGCGATGGGGTTCGCCGCGCGGCGGGACGAGGCCGGCAACGTCGTCGCCTTCTGGGGCAGCGGACCGCACGAGGTGCTGCTTCTCGGGCACATGGATACCGTCCCCGGATTCATCCCGGTACGGCGTGAGGGAAACCGGCTCTTCGGTCGCGGCGCGGTCGACGCCAAGGGCCCGCTCGCGGCAGCCATCACGGCGGTCGCTCGCCAGCCCGTCGGCGCTGCCTGCCGCTTCACCGTCATCGGCGCCGTGGAGGAAGAGGGCAGCTCACGCGGCGCCCGTCATCTGGTGAACCGGAAGGCGCCTGATCAGCTCGTGATCCTCGAACCGAGCGGATGGGACGCCGTCACGCTGGGCTACAAGGGCAGCCTGAAGGTCCGCTACCGGCTCTCGCAGCCGCTGGGCCACGGCGCCGGGCCGAACGAGAGCGCGGCCGACCGGGCCATCGCCTTCATCCGGAAGGTTCAGGACCATGCAGCAGCCGCCCCCACCCTACCCTCCCCCGCACGAGGTGGAGGGAAAAAAACGTTAGATGCCTTCGACCGGCTCGATGCGCGCATCCTTCGATTCCATGCCGACCATGACGGCTTCCGCGATACCGCCGCTATGACGCTCGGCTTTCGCCTGCCGCCCAACTTCGATGTGCCGTCCCTTCAGCAGGAGCTGGAACAATGGGCCGATGGAGCCGAGCTGCGCTTCGAGTATGCCGATCCCGCCGTGCGGGCCGAGAAGAACACGCCGGTCGTCCGGGCGTTTCTCAAAGGCATCCGTGACGCCGGCGGCACGCCGCGGTTCAAAATGAAGACGGGAACTTCCGACATGAACATCCTGGCCCCCGTCTGGGGCTGCCCCACGCTGGCTTACGGGCCCGGCGATTCCAAGCTCGACCACACGCCGGACGAAGCGATCGACCTCAATGAGTTCGCCCGCGGGGTCGACGTGCTCACCTCGGCCCTCAACCGTCTGGCGCGATGAAGGCCGCGGTCATCGGTGGAGCCGGTTATGCCGGCGGAGAGTTGCTTCGTCTCCTCCTTTCCCACCCCGAGGTCGAAGTGACGCAGGTGACATCCGAGCGCCTCGGCGGGAAGTTCGTGCACACCGTGCACCCGCACCTGCGGCGACGGACCGAGCTGAAGTTCCAATCGCGGGGATCGCTGCAACCGGTCGACGTCCTCTTCATCGCCCTGCCCCATGGCGAAACCAGCAAAGAAATCGACCAGCTCCAGACACTCGCCCCCACGATCATCGACCTCTCGGCGGACTTCCGCCTGCGCGACCGGGCCGGTTACCCGACGTGGTATGGCTGGGAGCACCCGCAGCCGTCGCTGCTTGGCGACTTCGTCTACGCACTTCCCGAGCTCCACCGCGAGCAGATCCGCAGCGCCAATCGGCTGGCCGCGGGCGGCTGCCTGGCGACCGCGGCCATTCTCGGCCTCTATCCGCTCACTCGCGCCGGGGTGGTCGATGCCGCGATGCCGATCGTGATCGAAGGGAAGACCGGGTCATCAGCCGGAGGCGCGGAGTCGGGACCGGCCTCGCACCATCCTCACCGCAGTGGTGAGATGCGGTCATTTGCCCCCACGGCGCATCGGCATACGGCCGAGATCATCCAGGAGCTCGGCCTGCAGTCTCCCAACGGCCATGGGCCGAACATCGCCTTCTCGGCGACGGCGGTCGAGGCGGTCCGTGGCATCCTGGTCACCGCCCACGTGTTCCTCCAAGACGACCTGTCGGAGAAGGATCTGTGGAAGATCTACCGCGCGGCCTATGCCGATGAGCCATTCATGCGCATCGTCAAGGAGTCGCAGGGGATCCACCGTTATCCCAATCCCAAGATCCTCTCGGGCACGAATTACTGCGATGTCGGCTTCGAGCGGGATCCGCACTCGCGGCGCGTGGTGGTGATGAGTGCGCTCGACAACCTGATGAAGGGCGCCGCCGGCCAGGCGGTGCAGGCACTCAATGTCCGCTTCGGGTGGGATGAGCGAACCGGCCTCGAGTTTCCCGGCCTCTACCCGATCTAGCCATGGTCGTCATCAAGATCGGCGGCAGCCTGACCGACGTCGATCCCCTTTTGCAAGACGTCGCTGCCTGCCAGGAGCCGTTAGTGCTCGTCCATGGTGCCAACAAGGAATTGAATGAGCTATCAACTCGCCTCGGGCATCCGCCCCGTATGGTCACCTCGGAGCGCGGTGAGGTCAGCCGCTTCACCGACGCGACCACCATGGATCACTTCCTGATGGCCTACGCCGGCAAGCAGAACAAGCGGATCGTGGAGCGGCTTCGCGCCCTGGGCGCGAGCGCGGTCGGACTCACGGCAATGGATGGCGGCATCGCCATCGGCCGGCGCAAACCGGATTTGCGTATCAAGGATGGCGACAAGGTCAAGGTCCTGCACGGCGATCACAGCGGCAGCATTGAGCGGGTCGAGCCGAAGCTCCTGCGCTTGCTGATCGATAACGGCTACCTGCCAGTTGTGACTCCGCCCGCGATCAGCCACGACGGCGTCGCCATCAACGTTGACGGCGACCGCCTGGCCATGGAGATCGCCACCGCGCTGCGGGCCGACCGTCTACTGATCTTTGCCGATACGCCCGGCTTCATGCGCGATGTGAGCGACGAGCGGAGCGTGATCCCGCTGATTCACCTCGACGAGGTCGAGCGCGTCTCCGAATATGGCAAGGGCCGGGCGCGCGTCAAGCTGCTGGCGGCGGCCCAGGCTATCCGCCGCGGCATCAAGGCGGTCGGATTGCTCGATGGGCGGGGCGAGCACCCATTGATGCGAGCCTTTGAAGGAGCGGGCACATGGGTCACGACCTGACCGCCACCCACACCCAGCTCAGCCCGATTCCATTGCACGCCGACCGGGGGCTGACCCTCGTCCGCGGCGAGGGATCGTACCTGTGGGACAACAAGGGCCGGCGCTACCTCGACCTGATGACCAACTACGGCGTCAATCTTCTCGGACACGCGCACCCGCTGGTCACCGATGCGATCAAGTTGCAGGCGTCGCAGCTGACCAACGCGCACCAGAGCTTCGACACCCCGGCACGGCAGGATTTTCTCGTGGCCTTGGGGGTGCTGCTCCCCCCGCCCCTGAGCCGGATCTCGTTTGGAAACTCGGGCGCCGAGGCGATCGAGGCGGCCCTGAAATTTGCGCGCGTGGCCACCGGGCGCATCGGCATCATCGCCACGCACCGCGCTTATCACGGACGAACCTTTGGCGCCCTCTCGGCCACCGCCGACGCGAAGTATCGCGATCCATTCGCACCGATGCTGGAAGGCGTCCGCCACATCCCGTTCGATGACCTCGACGCCCTTGACAAGGTGCTGGACGACGCGGTCGCCGCCGTGATCGTCGAGCCGATCCAGGGGGAGGGCGGCATCCGGGTGCCCGCCGACGGCTATTTGAGGGGCATCCGCGACCGGTGTGACGCCCGCGGCATCCTTCTTATATGTGACGAGATCCA